>Ga0114951_10004547_pt1 | contig 13432 bp, 11 predicted proteins | sample AM7aDNAmetaG_FD_88677 | JGI IMG/M metagenome (GOLD analysis project Ga0114951, IMG submission 88677) | Freshwater microbial communities from Finland to study Microbial Dark Matter (Phase II) - AM7a DNA metaG | ecosystem: Environmental > Aquatic > Freshwater > Lake | place: Finland: Lake Alinen...
CGATTTTCGTATAAGGAAAAATATGGGCGACCGGCGCAGAGGAAGAGAACTTGCCTTGCAGATCCTCTTCCAGATTGATCTGGGAAAGGAAGAGAAGCCTTTAACTTTAGAGGACTGCAAAAAAGATTTCCTTGAGAATCAGGACGAGAATCCTGAAATTAAGGATTTTGCCTACCAGTTGGCGAAGGGCACGCTGGAAAACCTCGAGAAGATAGATACGCTCATCAAGGATCGGCTGAAAAATTGGGACTTTTCCAGGATAGCCAGCGTTGACAGAAATATCATAAGATCTGCGGTTTATGAACTTGTGTTCTGTGACGAGATACCCGTAGCTGTTACTATAAATGAAGCCATTGAGATAGCCAAGGATTACAGCGGCAAGGAATCGAGCAAGTTTGTTAACGGCATCCTGGATAAGATAAAGAAAGACAAAGATATCATTAAACGGGACAACGGAGGCAAGTAAGTGAGATCCGTAATCAAAAAAGCGGTCATACCGACAGCGGGCCTGGGAACCAGATTCCTGCCCGCGACGAAAGCCCAGCCCAAAGAGATGCTTCCCATTTTTGACAAACCCGCAATCCAATATATCATTGAAGAAGCCGTGGAAGCCGGAATAGAGGATATAGTGCTCGTGACCGGCAGGGGCAAGCAGGCAATAGAAAACCATTTTGATAAGTCTTTTGAGCTTGAGTACTATTTGAAGAAGAGAGGATACAAAAAGCTGCTTGACACGGTGGAGCAGGTGGCGAAGATGGTGGATATATTTTATGTCAGACAGAAGCAGCCCCTGGGCCTCGGCCACGCCATCTATTGCGCCAGATCTGCCATAGGCAGCGAACCTTTCGCGGCATTTCTCGCTGATGATCTCATCTACAGCGAAAAAGCAAGCGGCATTGAACAGTTAAAGAAGGTTTACAACGAATTTCCCGGAGTTATTTTCGGCGTAGTTGAGGTGCCGCGCGACCAGGTTTCCAATTACGGCATAATTAAGGGGAAAAAGCTTTCCGGGAATGTTTATAAAGTGGAAGACCTTGTGGAAAAGCCTTCGCGCAGAGAAGCGCCTTCCAACCTCGGCATAATAGGCAGATATATTCTGACCGCTGATGTCCTGTCCGCGCTCGGCACGGTCAAGAGCGGAAAAAACGGTGAGATACAGCTCACAGATGCTATCAGGGCTGTATGCAGGGATAAACCTGTTTACGCGGTAAAGATGGAAGGCAAAAGATATGACACCGGCGACAAGCTCGGTTACATGAAGGCCTCAATTGAGTACGCCTTAAGAGACAAGGAAGTCGGGCGGAAACTCTCGGAATACCTCAAGCGACTATGAAGAAACTGAACTTCTTCCTGAGCGTTATCATAGGGGGCGTCTTTCTGTATTTTGCTTTTAAAGGCGTCAACCTCTCGGATGTCTGGTACGATTTAAAAAAAGCAAATTACCTATATATCCTTCCGGCTATGGGAGCGCTTGCGGCTTATATCGCGGTGCGCGCCTACAGATGGGGCCTGATTTTCCGTCCCGGCGGCGTACCTTCTTATCGCGGCCGGCTCTCGTCGATTCTTATAGGCATTATGGTGAATAATATCTTCCCCGCGAAACTCGGGGAAGTCGCGAGAGCTTTCATTTTAGGTAAAAGCGACGGCGTTAACGTAAGCCGTACTTTTGGAACCATCGTGCTGGAGAGGGTTTTTGATTTTCTTGCCCTGCTGCTTTTCCTAGTTCTCATAGCGCTGGCTTCACCTGTTGAGAGAGAGATTGTTTTTCACAAATCAGGAATACTGCTTGCCGGTTTTATCGCCACCGGCGCCGGATTTATCGGGATACTCTTTGCCTTGCTCGCGATAAAATTCTGGACCGCTAAGGCCTCTTTTTTTGCGGGAAAGGCCGCCGGAATATTCTCAAAAAAAGCCGAAATCCGCGTTTCCGGTTTTGTCAATTCTTTCGCGGAAGGTCTGCGCCCGCTCAATGATCCGCTAAACGCGGCGAAGATTTTCATCGTTTCTCTCGGGCAGTGGTGCCTCTCCGGGCTAATGACCTATTTGATTATGCTTTCCTTCGGAATTACAATCAGCCCGGTTTCCTCTTTCTTTGTTTTTATAATTGTAACGCTGGGCGTTGTCATACCGCCGTCTCCCGGAGGTGTTGGCACGACGCAGTTTTTCGCAACTTTCGCGCTCACGACGTGGTACGGGATAGATTCGCCCAAGGCTTTGAGTTTCGCGCTGGTAAGCAACATTCTGGTTCTTGCCGTGCTTACTCTGGCAGGATGGTATTTCCTGGTAAAAGAGAGCGTTAAATTCGCCGACATGCTGGGCGGCCGGGCGGACAAGGAGCCCGTATGAAGTGCGTAATCACCGGAGCGGCCGGTTTCATAGGTTCAGCTCTCTCGAAGAAGCTGCTTTCGCGCGGCCACAGAGTCGTTGGCATCGATAATTTTTCACCCTATTACGCAAGAGCGCTCAAGAAAGCAAACCTTGACCGGTTGAAAGGTCTCAAAGGTTTTTCATTCAAGGAAAAAGATATTCTCAGCGCGGGTTTTCCTGAACTATTAAGAGGCGCGGAATATGTTTTCCACCTGGCGGCGCAGGCCGGAGTCAGAAGCAGCTGGGGGGAAGAGTTTAAGATTTATACGGATAACAATATAATGGCCTCCCAGAAACTTCTGGAAGCGGTAAAAAACTGCCGCAGCCTAAAAAAACTGGTTTATGCGTCATCTTCTTCCGTTTACGGCGATGCCGAGGAACTTCCGGCAAGAGAAACAACGCCAACGAACCCGATGTCGCCTTACGGCGTTTCGAAATTAGCCGCTGAAAAACTCTGCCTCCTCTATCAAAAAAATTACGGTGTTCCTGCTGTAGCCGTGAGATTGTTCACGGTTTACGGTCCCGGACAGCGGCCGGATATGGCTTTTAATATTTTCGTCAAGAAAATACTGGGGGGGGAGGCGCTTCCGGTTTTCTCGGGCGGACGTCAGACCAGGGATTTTACCTACATAGACGATATAACCGAAGGAATAATACTTGCCGCCGGAAAAGGAATTCCGGGAGAAGTTTACAACCTCGGCGGAGGCAACCGGATAAGTCTTAACGGCGCTATTAAAATAATAGAGCGCCTGGCCGGCAGAAAAGCTTGTGTCCTGCGAAAAGGTTCCGTGAAAGGGGATATGAAACACACCTGGGCTGACATCTCCAAGGCAAAAAAACAGCTTGGATACTCACCTAAAACGAAGATTGAGGAAGGTTTAAGAAAGGAATACGCTTGGATGCAAAATACGCTCGCTTAACGGGGGTTTAAGACAATGGAAAATGTAACTGAATGGACGGAAGAGAAAGGAACTGCAGGGGCTAATATTGATGATTTAAAGTTCATAAAATCAGTGGATGTTTCTGACATGCTCGGCCTGGTGCTTGCTATGCCGGAACATATTCTTGCGGGAATAGCCGCAGGAAAGAAAGCTAAACTGCCTGAAGCCTCAAAAATAAAAAATATCCTGATTACAGGGCTCGGAGGTTCGGCGATAGGGGGGGATGTTCTTCGTTGTTTCCTCTCAAAGCGCTGCAGCGTTCCGATAGCAGTGAACAGGAATTATCATATACCGGCTTACGTGGGCGAAAATACGCTCGTCGTTGCCATCAGTTATTCGGGAGGCACTGAAGAAACACTCTCTGCATGCAAAGAGGCCCTGGAGAAAAAAGCCTCGGTAATAACGATTACTTCCGGCGGAAAGATAAAAGAAGTTGTAACCAAGGCCGGCGGAATTGTGGTTGAAGTGCCCGGCGGGTTCTCTCCGCGCGCGGCGCTCGGGCATCTGTTTTTCCCGCTTGCGCTGATAGTGTCGCGCCTTGGTCTGGCGGAAATCCCGGATACAGAACTGGAAGAGACGGTTAAAGTTCTTGTCAAAATGAGAGAGAATTTCAAACCGGAAGTCGCGACGGCAGGCAACCTTGCAAAGCAGCTCGCGAACAAACTCTTTGCTAAAGCCGTTATAGTTTACGGCTCGGCAGACTTTACTGAAGTGGTGGCAAACCGCTGGAAGTGCCAGCTGGCCGAGAATGCAAAAGTTTTTGCAATGCACAGCGTGATACCTGAAATGAACCACAATGAGATAGTCGGCTGGGATCTGTTAAGGAAAGTGCTCAGAAAATTCGCGGTCGTATTTATCAGGGACAAGCAGGACGACCCCAAGATTCAAAAGCGCGCGGACATTACGAAAGCGATGCTCGGAAAACGCGCCAACTGGGCCGGAGAGGTGCATTCCATAGGCGAGTCGCCGCTTGCCCGCCTCTTCTCTCTGATTTATCTTGGAGATTTCACAAGCGTGTATCTCAGCTTGCTCTACGGCATAGACCCGACTCCCATACAGGCGATAAACCACTTTAAGGAAGAGCTCGCGAAATAAATGAGAACTTACAGAGTGCTCGGTATAAGGATCGACAGCCTTTCCTTCTACGATACGCTTGTTGAGGCGGAGCGCCTGATAAGGCGGGGAGTTCCGTCTTATATAGTTTCGCTGTCAGCGTTGACCGTATTGAGGGCGAGGACAGACCATGAATTCGCCCGCATCATAAGGAACGCTGCTATTGTTAATTGCGACGGAACAGGCGTGAAATTCGCGGTGCAGCTGCTTCACGGAAAGACTGTTCGGAGGGTTAGCGGCGTGGATCTGCTCCCGCATCTTTGCGGGCTTTGCGCCGAAAGGGGTTTTGGAGTCTATTTCCTGGGTTCCAGCAAGGAATCCGTCTCCGGAACCGTAAAGGCGATGAAGACCAGGTTCCCTGGCCTTAAGGTTTCCGGCTTTTGCGATGGATATTTTGACGAAAAAAATGTAAAATATGTCGTTTCAGGAATTAAGAAGGCGGCTCCTCAGATGCTCTTTGTGGGCCTCGGCCAGCCGGCTCAAGAGAAATGGATCGACAGCCACATGACTGAGCTTGGTGTCCCTCTGTTGATTGGAGTAGGCGGCAGTTTTGACGTGCTGTCCGGGCGTCTAAGACGGGCGCCCTATCTGTTCCAGAAGACCGGACTTGAATGGGCTTACAGACTTTTCATGGAGCCGTGGAGGATTAAGCGCGTCCTCAGGCTGTTTAATTTTATTTGGCTGGTATTAAGAGAAAAATATTCCATAAGGAGGAATAATAAATGAGCCAGAAATATATCTTCACTTCCGAATCGGTTACGGAAGGACATCCCGACAAAGTAGCTGACCAGGTTTCTGATGCGGTGCTTGACGCAAACCTCGCGCTGGACGGAACGGCCAGGGTTGCCTGCGAAACACTTGTTACCACTGACACCGTGGTGATCGCCGGAGAGATAACCAACAAAAGTAAAGAGGCAATTAACTACGAAAGCATAGTAAGACAGGTAATTCGTAACATCGGTTATGTGGGCGGCGATATGGGCTTTGACGCCGAGACTTTCAGGTTTTACAACCTGCTCCACAAACAGTCTCCTGATATTGCCATGGGCGTAGATACAGGCGGCGCGGGCGACCAGGGTATCATGTTTGGTTACGCGAGCAATGAAACGGCGGAGTTAATGCCGCTTCCCATCTCGCTGGCGCAGAAGCTGGCCATCAGACTCTCCGAAGTAAGGAAGAAGAACATAATAAAAGGTTTAAGGCCTGACGGCAAGACTCAGGTTTCGGTAGAATACGAAAATTCAAGGCCGGTTGCAGTGGACGCGGTTGTAGTCGCGGCGCAGCACGCGCCGGAAGTCAGCCAGGCAAAACTCCGCAAAGAGATAACCGAGAAAGTAATCAAGCCGGTCCTCGGTCCGGTATTTTTTAAGTCGCTTTCCTCAAAGAGCATTTACATCAATCAGACCGGAAGATTTGAAATCGGCGGTCCTCACGGCGATACAGGACTTACCGGCAGGAAGATTATAGTTGATTCTTACGGCGGCCGCGGCAGGCATGGCGGAGGCGCTTTCTCAGGCAAAGATCCCACAAAGGTAGACAGGTCAGCTACATATATGGCGAGATACGTGGCAAAAAATATAGTAGCCGCAGGCCTTGCCGCAGAGTGCGAAGTCCAGCTGTCCTACGTTATTGGCAGGGCAGAACCGGTTTCAGTGCTCGTTAATACCTTCGGTTCGGCAAAGATAAGCGAGGTCAAGATAGGCGAGATTATAACCAAAAACTTTGACCTCACGCCGAAAGCGATAATCAATTTCCTGAAACTCCGCAAGCCTATATTCTCAAAGACCGCTGCGTATGGCCATTTTGGACGGAAATACGAGAAAAAAGGCGGGCTTGAGTACTTTACCTGGGAAAAGACGGATATGGCGGCAAAACTTAAGAAACAGGCGGGAATATGATAAAACACGACGTTAAAGATCCGGGGCTTGCCGCGACCGGCAAGCTAAGGATTGAATGGGCGGACAGGCAGATGCCTGTTTTGAATCTCATCAAGGCGAGATTTAAACGCGAGAAGCCTCTAAAAGGAATTACGGTTGCGGCATGCCTGCATGTGACAACAGAAACAGCGAACCTTGCGCGCGCCTTGAAAGAGGGCGGCGCAGATGTCTGGCTGTGCGCATCAAACCCGCTCAGTACGCAGGATGATGTGGCCTCGGCGCTGGTGGAGCATTACGGAATACCGACTTTTGCCATTAAAGGCGAAGATAACAGCACCTACTACAGCCACATAAACGCTGTGCTTGACGCCAAGCCGGCAATGACTATGGATGACGGAGCAGACCTTGTTTCGCTTATTCATTCCAAAAGAAAGGACCTCATAAAGGGAATAGTCGGCGGAACGGAAGAGACCACGACCGGCGTTATCAGGCTGAAGGCGATGGAAAAAGACGGGGTTCTTAAATATCCCATCATCGCGGTGAACGACGCAGACACAAAACATATGTTTGACAACAGGTATGGCACGGGGCAGAGCACGCTTGACGGCATAATCAGGGCAACAAATGTGCTGATTGCCGGGCAGACGGTTGTCGTGCTGGGCTACGGCTGGTGCGGCCGCGGTTTCGCAATGAGAGCGAAAGGCATGGGAGCCAACGTAATCGTAACCGAGATCGATCCGTTAAAGGCGCTGGAAGCGCATATGGACGGGTTTTGGGTTATGGATGCGGTCTCTGCCGCTAAGATAGGTGACATCTTTGTGACGCTTACCGGCGACATCAATGTCCTTGATGAAAAACATTTCAAGCTTATGAAGTCCGGCGCGATAATCTGCAACTCCGGCCACTTTAATGTCGAGATTAATATCCCTGCGCTGAAGAAGTTGTCAAAGTCAGTAAGGGAAGTCAAGTCAGGCGTGGAGGAGTTTTCTCTGAAGAGCGGGAAAAGCATCTATCTGCTCGGTGAGGGAAGGTTGATAAACCTTGCCGCGGCGGAAGGTCATCCGGCGTCCGTGATGGATATGAGTTTTGCGAACCAGGCTTTAAGCGCAGAATATATGAAGAAGAACAGCACGAAACTTCTGAAGAAAGTATACTCCGTTCCGGCGGACATTGACGAGAACATTGCCGCGCTGAAACTTAAATCCCTGGGGGTAACTATTGATAAGCTGACGCCCAGGCAGAAAGAGTATTTGGCGTCGTGGCAGGAAGGAACTTAAAAGCAGAGGGCCGGAGGCGCAGATGTGCAGAGGGGCGGAAGCAGGTTGTCCCTATGTTGAATACAGCGTCTGAGTATCCGAACTTCTGCGCATCCGCGCATAAGGTGTTAAAAATGCGATGTTTGCAAAGTCCAATTTTGTTAAGTGGCATTAGTCTTAGACCTGTAGAATCAAGGCGAAGCAGGGGTGAGAGCAATGGGTTGTTGCCGCAAGCAAATGAAAAAAAATAATAAAGGGCTTACCCTGATAGAACTCTTGATAGTATTAGCGATTATCACTATCCTTGGGTTTTTCGCTGTCCCGAGGTTTGTTAGGACAATTAAGAGCGAAGTTCAGATATTTAAGAAAGAAATTGAAGCCAAAAGTGAAGAGGAGACCAGACAAAACCTTCAAATGATCCGTTCCGCTATCTCGTTATACTACGCTGACCATGAAGGTACATGGCCCGGCGACTTAACTACAGAGTTCGGAAGCTATTTGCCGGTTATACCTCTTGCAAAAGCAAGTCCGCTCGCTAACGTTAACACGGTTACCATTACCGGCGAAATTCCGTCCAAGGCAGGCAAGGGTTGGGCGTATATTGCGGATGTGAACAGCACCTCGCATGGGCGGGTCTTTGCCAATTCAATTGCAAAAGACACGAAAGGAAATTCCTTCACCACATATTAAGTTTGACGGGCCGCTGTATTTTCCGCGGCGGCCTTTAGGAATCATAAAATGGGCCTCTGTTGAAAGACAGAGGCCTTTTCTTTTGGAAGGTTGGAGGGTTGGAAGATTAGAGGGTTAGAAGGTTGGATGGTCAGACGCTCAGACGCTGTATTGAAAATAGGGCTACCTACTTCCAACCCTCCAATCATCTAATCATCTAACCTTCCGCCCTTCTGACCCTCTGCTCTGACCCTCTGTTCTGTTGACTTCCACAGCCCTGTTTGCTATAATTTTTAGAAGATTCTAACGAGTCGGCATAACGGCGCGATCCATTTCTGCCGGCAGCCCTTTGCTTGCTCTATTTACACGGCAGGCAGTTTCAATAACATTTTTTCGGCGCAAAACGGCTCATCCGGGCCTCAAAAGAAGGTGTAAACTTGAAAAGAATAATGGTCATAATTCTGCTTGTCGCTTTCATTTCTTCCGCGGCGCTCTGTGACACTTTCACGGATATCTTCAATAACACAAATTATCTCGATGTCGCCAGCAGCACGATAACTTCCACCACCACTTCAACGACCTCAGGCATAGACACTTCAAACGGGAAAATATCAATGCCTTTTCAAAAGTTCACAAATATTGTTGATACTAATACCGCGGCTTATTTACAGAACTCAGGCGCTTCAACTTACGCGAGCGTTAACGCCATAACCTACGGTGCTCAACCTTTAGGTTCAGCTGCCGGATACTGGCTCATCGGCTGCACGCCGGCCACGACTGTAGGTTCAAACACGGGAAAATTGCTTTCTTACGATGGGACTAGTTTCACCCAGCTGCAGGCCGACATCCCGCCGCTGAACGCTCAGTCTGTAGCGCAGATAATTTACGCCAATAAATATTTTTGGCTGCTGGATAGCAACAGCTGCTTCAGATACGCGAACCACAAGCGCGATGATTACACGAGCTCTGCAACAAATTTTACAGCCAGCGCGCCTGTCAACAGCTTGTTCAGCGCGGGAGCTTTCAGCGGCAGTAATTTGTTTTTCGGCTCCAGCAACGGCGCTATGTGTGTTTTAGACACTGATACAACGCCATGGACAGACCTGAGCGCGACGTTTGTTACCGGAACGCCTTTTTGGCCGTGCTTCACGGAGCCGATACGCTCGGTTGCTTCAAACGGTTCATACTTCCTTGTCGGCGGGGGATATAATAATTCCGGAGCGACGTCTCCTGGGCGTCTGTGGAAGTACAACCCTTCTGCCTCGGGCCCGGCGGCCTGGACAAATCTCTGCACAAATAATAATTTATCTACCGACCTAAATTTTAACATAAATATAGTTTATGAAATCGGCTGGAACGGTTCGGCTTTCCTGATAGGCGGAAACAACGGACAGCTTGCAATTACTGACGGCACTAATTTTACGAATTTATCGACAAAATTTATATCTCCTGCCGGCGGCAATTTTGGTGGCACGAACACGGTGAACGCAATTATTTGGGACGGATATAACTGGATAATAGGCGGTACGGGCGGCAAGCTGGTTAAGTATGACGGCGCAGGTATCGGGCTCTCAAATTTTCAAAATATAAGCTGGCTGCTTGATACTAACTGGTCAACCTCGCATGTGACAAGTTCAAGTTTGGGAAACAATTATATGATTGTCGGAGGCTCTAACGGCAATATTGACGGCTGCGCAGGGCTTTACGCCACATCTTCAGAAATGCGCGTGCAATCCAAGCAGGTCAATGTCGGCTCCGGACGCGTCTATAAAGCCACGCTTACTGCAACAGACAGCCAGCCTGCCGGAACTTCCATCAAATACTATATCAGCGCCGACAACGGAACTAATTGGCAGCAGGTCTCAAGCGGAGTTGAAGCTTCACTTGCCGTAACAGGGAATGCCCTCAAGTGGAAAGCTGTATTTAGCGGCGGTATGACAACTCCGACGCTTTCCCAGATTGCGATAAACTACCTCACAACTGATATGTCCATTATTCCGGCCGGTGTCGGAGGGACCGTAGTCACAAGCGCGGCGGCATCAGGCGGAACGGGCTCAGCCAATGTGAGCATTGTGGTTCCGGGCGGTTCTTCGAATGTTGATGTGCAGTACACGATAGCAAAGGATTCGACCTCGCCAGAGTCTTCTTCCGCCATTATTGCGTTTGATGTGAACGCGTCAAACTACTTCAACGGCAGCAGCATATCAACCTTCAATAATCCGTTGACTCTTATTATTAGTTACAACAATATCGGCGGCACTTATGTCGATAATACTTCGTCAAGTGTCCCTCTATTCGCCGCAACGACCAGCCTGGCATTAGCCTTCTGGAACGGGCTGAACTGGGTTCCCGTATCTTCCACGGTTACAACCTCCGCGGGAAACGTGATAAACGTTTCGGCGAGGGTTACTCATTTCTCAAAATACGCTATTGTAGCGGCCTCCCCGAGCGCTATCCAGGTAAAGGCGCAGCCTAATCCCTTCACGCCTTTGAGTTCAAATTCTCTTTTCAACCGGCTGACTGTTTCTTTCCCGAATCCGGGAGGGAGCGCTGTTGTGTTTAAGGTTTGGGATGTGAACGGCGTGCTCCTCAAGACTATAAATGACAGCGGCTCAACGCAGGTGACGTGGGACGGGAAAGATTTTAACAGCGGTTACGTTGAGACGGGCCTGTATATCTACGAAGTAAAGGTAGGCGGTTCTCAGACCGGCAGAGGAACGTTCGCGGTAGCCAGGTAATGAAGGAGCGGGATTAATGAAAAAGTTTTATTTCGCGCTATTGTTGATTCTATCCGGATCCGCGCAGGCGGCTTTTGAATATTACGATTATTCCGGGCGGGCTGTCGGATTTGGCGATGCGTTCACGGCGATGGCGGATGACGTATCGGCGATGTATATCAATCCGGCAGGAACAGCATTTATCAACAAGAAGAGCATTTCTTTTTCCTACAGCAAGCCTTACTCCGGTGTCGGAGATGACCTTTCCAACGGCTACATAGCGATGGCTATCCCTATTGACGAAAACGTTTCGGCTGGCATTTATTATTCCGGGTTTGGACTTGACGTTTACACCGAGAAAACCTATGCGGTAACACTCGGTTACAAAAAAATTCTGGACAACAAGCAGTATCTGTCGTTCGGAGTTTCGGTAAAGAATCTCGTGAAAGCGCTGGGCTTTGGAGACAGCATAGACGCTAATCCCGTTTTTGCGGGTAACAGGAGCGTTTCCGCTTTCAGTTTTGATGCGGGCGCTATTTACAGGATGGGCAGCGCCAGTTTCGGCCTGGCCATACAAAATATCAATCAGCCAGACATAAACTTTGGCACGGCTTCCGACCCGGTTTCCATGAGAATAACCGGAGGGGCTGCGGCAAAGATAATGTCGGGAATGATAGCGGAAGCAGATTATTCGGTTTTCGGCGCCTCCTGGGTGGCAAGCGTAGGAGGAGAATATAATATCAATAAGTCAAACCTCTGCGTGCGGCTCGGAGGAGGAATAGGTTCTGATTCCTATACGAGACTGAATGCCGGTTTCGGCTATGATTACACTCTGCCTGGATCCGGAGTAAGTGTTGGAATAGACTACGGATTCAGCTACCAGCTTGGATTTATTGATGGCTCGATAGGGTCTCATATTTTAACCCTGACCTTCAGAGAACTGCCTAAGAAGACGGGGAAAGAGGGTGAAGATGCGAAATAGAACAAGTCTTCTTGCCGGAGTTGTTGCCATTATACTTCTGGTCCCTTGCATTATAAATGCAGCCTTCAACCAATTGGACTATTCAGCGCGGTCATTCGGCATGGGAGATGTCTTTGTGGCCGTGGCGGATGATGCCTGCTCGCTTTACGCGAATCCGGCGGGTCTGGCGAACCTGAAGGTTTGGGAAGCTCAGCTAACCTACAATAAACTCATGATAGGGACCGGGGATGATATCGGCGAAAACTATCTTGGCGCGGTTTACCCGATAAAAGGGTATGGGACTTTCGGTTTCAGCATATATACATTCGGTGACACAGTCTATTCCGAAAACGTTTACCAGCTTGCTTACGCTTATTCCGCGCTCAACTCTTCATTTGGCGTGAATATTAAATACATGTCGAACGCTTTTGCCGCTAACGACTGGACAAATATAAATCCGTATTTCAACACGCTCTCAAAAAGCGTGCTCTCCTTCGGATTCTCCTTCTATTCGAAATTCTTCAATGACTTTGCCGTAGGGTTCTTTGTGGATGATTTCAATTCCCCGGATATCGGGCTTTCATCTGAGGAAAAACTTCCGGTTACGCTGAAGGGGGGAGTGTCCTACAGGCAGAAAGACACGATAGTTGCTTTGGAGCTCATATCCAGGGGAAATCTGTCCAAAATACAGCTCGGAACAGAGCTGACGGGTTTCCGGGCGGGAGCTTTAGGGATTATGAGTTTCAGGCTCGGAGCGGGATTTGGCGACGGGAGTTACTTTAACCTGTCTGCCGGCACCGGGCTTAAGTTCAACCTGCCGCTTATAGGCGCGGGCTGTTCGTTTGATTACGGATTCATGCTTCCGACCGCTTTTGCCGACGGAACCGCCGGCACCCACAAGTTTACCCTCACTTTTACGGAGCTCTACAAGCTCAAGGATGATAAGGCTAATCCCGAAGAAGGGCTGAGATAAGATGAAAAAGCTCCTTGCTTTTGCGGCCGCGCTTCAAATTGCTGTCAGCGTAACGGCTGCGGTTCACAGGATGGAAGTTTCCATAGTAAATACCACTTCCTACAGCGTGACCATCACACAAAATAAGGTGGACATTACCAATACCGGAACCGGTGTCTCTACCGCCGCAGAGAGTGACTTTTGGAATACGGTAAATCCTGTGGACGGCCGGGATATAAGAATCAAGGATATTAACGGTAATCCAATACCCTACTGGGTTGAGCAATTCTACAACACGGGAAGTTCCCCCTCGACCTCCAATCTCTCAAAGGCGGTTATTTGGTTTAAACTGCCGTCACCGCTTGCGCCGGGAGCTTCCACAAAGGTTAAAATAGATTACGGCGATCCGTCAAATACTGTGACCTCCGGAAACGGAAACGGAGTTTTTGATTTCTTTGATGATTTTTCTTCTTCGGTCCTCGATCCCACAAAATGGACAAAGTCCACCGGCTACACAATCGCCCCTATAATAACAACCGGAGTTTCAATAGTGGATGTTCTCGGCGTGGGTGCGGGCAC
>Ga0114951_10004548_pt1 | contig 13428 bp, 15 predicted proteins | sample AM7aDNAmetaG_FD_88677 | JGI IMG/M metagenome (GOLD analysis project Ga0114951, IMG submission 88677) | Freshwater microbial communities from Finland to study Microbial Dark Matter (Phase II) - AM7a DNA metaG | ecosystem: Environmental > Aquatic > Freshwater > Lake | place: Finland: Lake Alinen...
TATGATACTTGATATCATAAACTGTGTGGCTTGATTTGCGGTAGTTCTCCATACCGCAAGCCTACTAAAGTCTTCGCCTAAAGGCGAGGGTTTTTCTCCCATTCCCCGAGGGGGACAATAAAGGGTGATAAGCATACACCAAAAAAAAAGGGGGCAACGATGGAAATGACGCAAAAATTATCGATTGAAGAGCTTAAAAACGTACCGGAAACACTGCTCTATCCGCTTAAGGCCCGCTATATTGAAACAAAGAAAAAGGGCGGTTTGATCAGCGATCCTCTTTCAGTGCAGATCCTTGATGCCCTGCAATATGATCCCACACAAACCAAGCCGGTTATTATGCCGCAGCTCGGGATTTGCCTGCGTACGATTATTATTGATACGCAGGTAAAAAAATTTTTTGCCGAAAACCCGGACGGCGTTGTGGTCAATATTGCCTGCGGCCTTGACACCCGCTTCACGAGGGTGGATAACGGCACAGTCCGATGGTTTGACCTTGACCTGCCCGAGACTATAAAAATTCGCCGGCATTTTTTTCACGAAACCGACCGGCACCGCTTTGTCGCAAAATCAGCTCTTGATCCGTCGTGGCCTGGTGAAATTCCAAAGGATAAAAAAACGCTTTTCATTATCGAGGGGCTGTCGTTTTATTTTTCCAAAGAGGAAAACAGACACTTGCTGAAAATCATAGGCGACAATTTCCCCGGCGCTGAATGCCTGATCGAGATACTGGCAGCCTGGTTTGTAAAAATTGCGTCAAAGACGACGGGGAAGAACACCTATGATGACCCACTTGAAAATAAGGCTGCTGGTCTTATGAAGTGGGGCGCTAACAGCGGCCGGAAGCTTGACGGATGGGTTGACGGTATGAAATTTGTTGAGCAGTGGTTTGTAACGCAGCAGCGCCTTGATGCATTTCCACGCTGGTTCAGAATCTTGTGCCTGCTTGTGCCCGCGTTATCACGGGCAAACAAGATTGTGCACCTGCAGTTTACATAGAATTAGCATATTCTGAAATACAGCTAAGGATACACTTAAAAAGTGATGGTTCTATTTTTTAAACGGCGCAAACGCGTCCATATCGGCGGCAATAGCTGCTGCGCGGCCCGCGATATACTTATTTGATTTTGTCGGCGACCAATGGCGCGGATTGGGAAGAACCGCTGCAAGCAGTGCAGACTGCGATGACGAAAGCTTTGCAGCAGAAAGGCTGAAATACTCCCGGCTTGCCGCCTCGACGCCAAAAATCCCGGGGCCCCATTCGACAATATTCAGATACACTTCCATGATGCGAGCCTTTGGCCAAAAAAGCTCGAAAAGCACCGTGTAATAGGCTTCAAGCCCCTTGCGCAGTATACCTCCGCCCTGCCACAGAAACAGGTTGCGAGCCGTCTGCATGGTTATGGTGCTTGCCCCCCGCGGCCGCTTTCGCTTAAGGTTCTCCTTCATGGCCCGGCCGATCTGATCCCAGTCAAAACCAAAGTGGTCGGGGAACTGCTGGTCCTCGGCCGCCATCACGGCCTGCTGGAGAGAGGGCGCCATTCTGCCCAGATCACGCCATTCATGGCGCATGCCCTCGCCAGCCGCCCAGCGCCAAAGCATCAAGGGCGTGCAGGGCGGGTTAACAAACCGCAGCAACAGCACCTCAGAGATCGAAACGAGCAGGCACAGCAGAAGCAATCTGGTTATCAATTGTAAAATTTTTTTCAAAATTCGCAGAATCCTTCGTTAGTTATAAGTTATCCCAGGGTGATGGCTTTGTACACGATATCAATCCTGAATTCCGGCTTTTAACTCAAGGCTCAACGATTCATCATTCGCTCCACTTCAGCCTTTCATTTTACAGGGGAAAGTGTTATGAAGCATAGCATATTCAACAGTTTTCAACGGTTTAGCCGTTTGCAGCAGCAAAGGCAATCAAAAAAATCACCTGAACTCACAGCCAAGCAATGTCCTGTCGAGCCACCAGATCGCTGATTGTTGCGACCATGCTGTGCATGCTCCCTTTGCGAGTATTTGCCGCCGATGTAGCCATTGTATCCTCAAGTGACATAATCCCCTACAATACTTGCATTGAGGGCATCAAGGAATCGCTCTCGGGAGTTTCACTTCAGACAACCGTGCTGCCCGAGGATCCCGAGGATGCGCTGGAGGCCGTCAAAGAGATAAAAGTCGCAAACCCGCGGCTGATGATAGCCGTCGGGCCGCAGGCCGCTTTTGCAATGGCAAAGGAGAAGGGATCTCCCAAGCGGCTTTTTTGCATGATACTGAATCCCGACAAGTTGCTGAAGCCCTCTGAAGCATTTCCCGGCGTGAGTCTGAATATCTCCCCTACCCTCCAGATGCAAAAAATACGGGAAACATTTCCGGGCCGCACGCGCATCGGGGTCTTTTACACCCGCCAGGCAAATCAGGCCACCATTGAAGCCCTTGCCGCCGAAGCAAAAAAAAACGCCCTGACCCTCACCGCCTTTCCTGTTGCCTCGGCAGGCCAGATATCCACTACCCTTGAATCTAAAGACTTCTCCGTTGACGTACTGCTGATCATTCCCGATGAACAGCTTGGGTCGACCAAAATCGTCGAATACATCATCAAGGAGGCTCTGCGCAAAAAAATACCCGTGGTGGGCTACAACAGCTGGTTTGCAAAAAACGGCGCCGTGCTTGCCTTTGCTGTTGACTACAAAGGCGTGGGGCAGCAGACAGCCGGTCTTGCACGGGCACTGCTTGCGGGTGGTAACCAGGAGGCTGCGGTCTTTTCCCCGCCCGCAAAAATCAAAATAAGCATTGATGCAAAAACAGCAGAAAAACTCGGTGTGCAGCTTGCTCCCGCCGCCATCCAGCAGGCCGATGAGGTGATTAAATGATGAAATGGGGCCTCAATCTCAAGTTTATCTGCTACACGGTCTTCATCGTTGTATTCATATCACTGGTGTTCAGCGCGGTTTTTATTTTTCAGTCTCGAAAGGCGCTGCTGCACGAGTTCAAGAACACGGCCCAATCGCTTGTAAAAAACCTGGCGCTCAATATCGAAGTGCCCCTTTTTATCGAAAACCAGTCGGCCCTTTCTTCGCTGGCGCAGAACCTCATGAAAGAGGAATCGGTGCAAAGCGTAAGCATCTATAATGAAGCCGGCAAAGCCATGGTGTCGCTCAACAAAGGCCGCAGGCTGTTTCCCTGGCAGCAGGAGCTTGTAGTCTATCAGGTGTACTTCTCCTCCGACACGGGAGATGCAATGACCGATGAAATGAAGCTTTTCTACCAGCAGGAAAAAGGCGGCGGCAGTGAACAGGGCCGCCTCATCGGAAGAATCGAAGTGCTTTTCTCGCGCGACAGCATAATCAGCGCACTGAACCGCATGAGGTGGTGGATATTCATATCGGCAACCATTGCCGCCATTATCGGCGGAGTTGCAGCACTCTATTTTTCGCGAACGCTGATTCTGCCTGTTCAGCGGCTCGCGCAGGCCACCTACTCGATCGCGCGCGGCAACTGGGAAGAGCGGCTCTCCATAACAGGCACCGATGAGCTCGGGCAGCTGACTGAATCCTTTAACCTCATGGCCCAGTCGCTCATCTCCAAGCGCGATGAACTTGAAGACACATACCGGGCTCTTGCGCTTCGGGACAGGATGGCCGAAATCGGCAAATTTTCAACCATCATTGCCCATGAGCTGAAAAACCCCCTGGGTATTATCAAGGGCGCCGTTGATATTCTAGCTAAAACATCCACTGAGCCCCAGCTGCGCAGTACCATGACCGGCTATATTCAGGACGAGGTTCGGCGGCTCAATAAAATTATCGAAGATTTTCTGGCCTTCGCCCGGCCTGCCCCGCCGCAGAAAGCGCTCTGCGATGTCAACGATGTGGTGCGCAAGCTTGCCGACCACTTCACCGTGCCCGACGGCGCGCAAAAAAATGTGCGGCTGCAGGTTGAGCTTGGCGCCCAGACGCAGGCGGAAATTGATGATGACCAGATATACCAGGTGCTGCTGAATCTGGTTAACAATGCGCTTCAGGCAATGGAAAACGACGGCGTCATCACCATACGCACCGACTGCCATGAAGGGCTTGTCACCATGCAGGTACAGGACAGCGGGCCCGGCATACCTCCGGACATGCGCCAGAAGGTATTTGAGCCTTTCTTCACCAGCAAAGCACAGGGTACGGGCCTTGGCCTTGCAATTGTAAAAAAATTTATTGAAAGCCATCAGGGCGGAATTTCCATTGTAGAAGCCCCCGGGGGAGGCGCTATTTTTAAAATTTATCTGCCGGGCGCCGATGCCTGAGCTGCGGTAAGGAGCACAACATGAACAAAATATTGATCGTTGATGATGAAAAAAAAATGCGGCATATCCTTCAGATCATTCTGGAACAAAAGGGATACGTCACCGAGCAGGCATCAAACGGCAGCGAAGCTCTTGATCTCATTAATAAATTTCACTATGCCATGGTCATCACCGACCTGAAGATGCCGGTCATGGACGGGCTGGAGCTGATCCGTGAAATTAAAAAAATAGACCCTGATTATCCCGTAATCGTGCTGACGGCCTATGGATCCATCGATTCAGCTGTCGGGGCAATACGAGAAGGGGCCATCGACTATATCACCAAGCCATTTGAAGAAGAAAAAATCCTGCTGACCGTGCAGCGCTCAATCCGGTTCTCCGAACTGGTGGAAGAGAAGCGCATTCACCGCGAGGAGCTTTCCGGCTTTTTTGAGTTTCACAATATCATCACAGAATCTCAGCAAATGCTGCAGATCATCAAGCAGGCGGCCATGGTCTCCAAGAGTCCGAGCACCACGGTGCTGCTGCTTGGGGAAAGCGGCACGGGCAAGGAGCTGCTGGCCCAGGCAATTCACTATAACAGCAGCCGGGCGGCAAAAAAATTCATGGCCATCAACTGCGCGGCCATCGCTCCGACGCTCTTAGAAAGCGAATTGTTCGGCCATGAAAAAGGAGCCTTTACCGGAGCCGACCGGCAGCGGCAGGGCCGCTTCGAAATAGCCAATGAAGGCACCGTCTTTCTTGACGAAGTAGGGGATCTCACGCTTGAAGCCCAGGCCAAGCTATTGCGCTTTCTACAGGAAAAGGAGTTCGAGCGTGTAGGCGGAACCGAAACTGTTCAGTCCGACGTGCGAGTCATAGGGGCAACAAATAAAAACCTTAAAGAGCTTGCTGAGCAGCAGAAATTCCGCGAGGACCTGTTTTATCGCCTCAATGTATTCCCGCTATATCTGCCGCCCCTGCGGGACCGACGTCAGGACATACCACAACTGGCTCAGCATTTTTTAATGCGCTCGGCCAAATCCATGGGTAAAAACAATCCGCAGATAACCGATGATGCCATGAGGGCGCTCATGCGACACGGCTGGCCGGGCAATATTCGAGAGCTTCAGAACGCCATTGAACGAACCGTTATCCTTTCCCCTGACGGCAAGATACGCCCGGAGCATCTCGGATTTTTAAATACTTTGGGCAGCGCAGCTCCTGCGGCATCGACAGACCCCGGCTATTTTCGTCTGCCGCCCGAGGGCATGAATCTTGATGATTTTGAAAATAAGCTCGTGCGTGATGCACTCGAGCTTGCCAGTGAAAATCAGAGCGAGGCTGCTCGACTGCTGGGCCTGAGCCGCGGCAAGTTCCGCAGTCTCGTGAACCGCTTACGAGGTGACAATGAAGAATCATAATATTTTTATGGCGCTGGCGGTATTTGCCGCCTGCATGCTGCCGGGGGCGGCACGAGCCCAGGAAGCACCGGCCGCTCCGCCGCTTGATGAAACAGGGCTTATGTTCATGGGCGAAGACCTCTACACGGTATCAATTGCATCACGCAAGGCCGAGCCACTGCGTCGGGCTCCGGCTGCGGTTACCGTCATACAGGGAAAAGCCCTGCAAAACTACCGAACCCTGGCAGAGGTGCTGCGCCACGTGCCGGGTTTTTTTGTGGACCGCAACGAGTTGAATGAACGCATTTTCCTGCGTGGCATTCCCAACTCATTTCTGGTCATGATGGATGGCGTTCCGTTTGCAAGCGACGCCTCCACCATAGCCTACCCGCGCGGCATGGAAATGTCGCTTGAATACATCGAAAAAATCGAGATCATCCGCGGACCGGGCTCGGCCATGTGGGGTCCAGATGCTTTTTCAGGAGTTGTAAATCTTGTAACCAAAAAGGGTAAACAACTGCAGGGAGCCCAGGCCACCGCGGAACTTGGATCTGATTCTACGCGCGGCTCGACACTGCAGTGCGGATTTGAAAAAAACGGCTGGGATGCATTTCTGTTCGGGTCGTCCTCGGCGAGCCATGGTTTTGAGGACGATCTGCCAGATCACGCCCAGCGCCACGACGACCGCTTTGGCGAAGTCTACGGCAAGGTAAGCTATAAAGACTTTTTCGAAATATCAGGGCGCTACTCGAAATACGGCGACTACTATAGCGAGCAGGTCTTTAAGCTTGACGGGAAGGAATCTAAACCGTTCTCGTTTATTCAGGCCACTTTTAACAAATCATTTGAAAAATCATCTGTCTCGCTGCAGGGTTGGTATCAGTTTTTTGACAGCTTTGAGGACTATGACCCGACTCGCTACGAGCAGAGAAACAGCCAGTACGGCGCCGAGTTCAAATACGACCAGACGCTTTTTACAAACAACTATGCCACATTCGGCACATCTTTTCGCTATAATGACGGCAGCCAAACCAAGCTGCGCACCAACAATGAAGAGTTTACTTATTTCCCCAGCTATGAGACGCACCTCTACTCATTCTATTTCCAGGATAAGTGGAAGCTCACCGACAACCTTGAAACAACCATGGGCCTGCGCTATGATAAACACAGCGTGTATGACAACTTCTGCAGCCCGCGTTTCGGCATCAACTATCTTTTCTGGGACTTTTTCGATATAAAGCTTCTGTACGGGCGTGCTTTCCGCACGCCGACGTTGGCCGTGCTGATCGAACAAACAGGCTTGCAACCCGAGCAGATCGACAGCTACGAGGCTGAACTTGGCTATCACTACAAAAACATTTTTGGTATCGAGGCCAACTACTTTTACAACAAGTTCAAGGATCTTATAGAGCGCAACGCTCTGGGCCAAATAAGCAATAACGGCAAGGACAACATCAAGGGCTTTGAACTATCAGTGACATGCCAGCCCCTTAAAAACCTGTCGTTCTACGGCAACTTTTCGCGGCTGATGGGAAAGCATCAAAAAGGCGCGAGCGCCACGACACTGATTCCAAACCCTGACAAGCCTGATGAAACAATTAAAAACACCATCGAGAGTTTTTATAATGTTGCCCCGGATCGAATCAGCAACCTGGGCATAGAATACAGCTTTCTGCGCCACTTCAAATGTGATCTTGAAATGAATTATATCGATAAGCGCAAGCTTGGGCAGACAAGCAATAATAAAAGCACACCGCAGCACCTTGGTGGATTTGCCACCTTTGACGCAAATCTATTCATTACGGGGTTGCCGGTTAAAAACCTGGAGCTTGCGCTGAAGCTGCGCAACATCACCGATCGCCATTACACTACGCGCGGCGTTTTCGGCAATGTCGAAGGAGAAGGAAGCAAGGCGTATTTTGTAATTAAATACAGGTTCAATTAAATAGGCCTGTAAACATTGACTAAAAATATTGTATCTGTCTACTATTTACCAAACTGTCTAATATATTTGCCCCTGCCAGGTGATCGGCGGGGGTTTTTTATTGCCCTGCCCTGGCAGTCTGTAAAAAAAAATAAACTTTCTTGTTGACAGTTAACTGTTTAATATTCTATGCTCTAAATATGAACATAAAAGAATCCGCCCAAAAAACAGATTTGCCAGAGCGCTTTATCCGTTTTCTGATTAAAGAAAAAGTTTTCATTCCTGCCATACCTTCATCTACCCGGGGAAAATCTAACGATTTAACGATTGGTAATATTGTTGAGCTTTTAATAATCAAGGAATTGAAGGCCGTCGGCGTAGAATTGGCAGTTATCCGTAAAATTATACGTGAGGCCGATTTGGGAGAGTTCCTCTCTTTTGTTTTGCAAGATAAAAAAAATCAAAAGACACCAGATTATTTTTACTTTCTACTTGCTGCTGATATTGATAGTGAAACCCCAAATGTGAGGGCTGTACCAATGCGACTTAAAGATTGTCAAGATCAACCTGTTAAAATAATGCTAACAAAAAAACATAAACACATGATCATGATTGACATGATGCGTTTCATTAATCGAATCATATAAATTTTTTTGAGCAAATCAAAACATAAAACTGTTAACAGTTAGGAGAAAAAACGATGAACAAAAAATTAAAAGCCAAGATCATCGAAGTAAGCGGCAGTCAATTTGCATTTGCACAGGCCGTGCAATGCCGTGAAGCCATGGTATCTGGTGTTATCCGCAACCATCGGCGCTTAACAGCAGACCAGGCCTCAACCTGGAGCGCTGTCTTAGGTTGCGATGTATCGACACTGGTTGACACTGATATAGCGGCATAGGAGCGCGGTCCAATGACAGCCATTGAATACATACAGGAAAAAAGTTTTGAGCATAAAATAAAACGCGATGACCTATTTTGGGCAAAGATGCAGGCCATGACCACCTTGATTGAAAGCATGTCAGAGCTACTGGAAGTCACAACCGATGTGCTGTTGACAACCAGAGCGACCATGACCGACACGCAGGCGGCACACATGCAGGCGCTACTGCATGAGAAAGTTGTGGCTTATCAAGAAAACCAGAAACAAAAAGCAGAACGGCGGGACTACTATGCAGCCCAAAAAAAAAGAATCGACAATGCTAAACCAGCAACCATGCAATTCACATAATGCCTTGGCAGGCCTAAGCCTGGGGGACTTGCTGAGCTGTGAGTTTCCAGAGCCTAAGTGGGTAGTGCCTGGCATCCTTCCCGAAGGCCTCACTCTTCTTTGTGGAAAGCCAAAAAAAGGCAAGTCTCTGCTATCCTGCAATATTGCGCTTGCCGTTGCATCCGGGGGCCGCGTACTTGGCAAGCATATAGAGCAAGGCTCCGTCATTGCTCTATGCCTCGAGGACACCCCGCGGCGCTTGCAAAGCAGGCTAACAATGATGCTCCAGTATGATGAACTCACAGCGCAGGCAATGGAAAATTTACGGTTCATAAACAAGAGCCCTTGTATGCCCGATGGTATCCAGTTGCTTAAACAGCAGATCGTCATAACAGAAGCAACCGGGCGGGAAGTACGATTGATAATTATTGACACCCTGGCAAAATTCAGGCCGCATCGGGACGCATTAAAATCAGGGTACGGCACAGACTACGACGACCTGGGGCAGATTAAAGAATTATCAGACTTGCATCATGTTCCTATTTTATTAATTCACCATTTACGGAAGAGCGGAGCCGATGACATCATGGATACTGTGAGCGGTTCACTTGGCTTGACCGGCGCCGCTGATAGCATTCTAATCCTTGACCGTGGCAGCGGTACGGCAGATGCAAGCCTGCACGTAACAGGCCGGGACATAGAAGAGGCTGAGCATGCTCTCCAGTTGGACAAGGCAACACTCACATGGCAACACTTAGGCAGCGCCGAAGAGGTACGCAGCACGACCGGGCAGCAGACAATAGTGGACACCTTGAAAGCATCCGATGAGGCAATGTCACCACGGGACATAGAAACAATAACCGGATTGGATAATCAATATATAAGAAAAACACTTCTAAAGTTACAGAAAGATAAAATAGTAAAAAAATATAGTTATGGGAAATACTTATTTACTGGCAACAGTGGCAACACTGAATACACTGGCAACACTGGCAACACTGGCAACACTTCCCGCTTGACTGTTGCCACTGTACCCACTGTTGCCACACTCTCAATCAAAGAATGCACAACCTGCAAAAAAAACTACCAATGCCTTGACTGTGAACACGGCGCAAAGCAACAGGCAATAAACCAATAAAGGATTGAACCATGGAAACGCAACCGAACAAAACAGAAAAGAACCTTATCAGTAAAAAGCAGCGGCTTTTCATTCCGTTTTTGCTGCGCTCAAAGAATATCATCACTGCCTGCGAACTGGCAGGCATTGACCGCAGCACCTGGTGGCGCTGGAATCAGGACCCCGCTTTTAAAGCTGCCCTGGCAGATGAGCGCAACCGGCTTATTGACGATGCGATGGATACGCTCAGATTGAACCTTGCAGGCGCTTATGATGTGATCGTGGCGCTCATGTCAAGCAAAGATGAGGCCGTGGCACTGAGGGCAGCGCAGGCGCTCACAGATGTATATTTGAAGGCCGTTTCTATGGCAGAGATCGAAAAAAGAATCGAAGCCCTGGAGCAATCCGAGGGCAGTAAGAAGTAAAAACCATAAATCAAAGGAGGATTGGGCTATGAAAGAAAAGATAAAAATGCCGCAGGTGGTATCAGTACGCGACACAAACAAGGTTTTAATTTGCTTATCCCTGGACGATTTACGCGCCTGCATTGATGACCCGGCAACGGGCCACAAGATGTTTAATGTTATCTATGCGCAGATCGGCTTGACCGATGCCCTGATTTACACCGGTATCAAGGGCAAGATCAAAGACATTGCCAGAAAATTATAACCCGTTCACAACAGCCAAAAATGGCACAAAACACAAATCAGGAGAAAAAGTCATGGTTAAAACGAAATCAGCAAGCAGTATCAAAACCGGACACGCGAAAAAGCCCACGGCAAAACCGGCAAAGGTGGTTAAGCCAAAACTGAAAGCTCACACATTTAAGGCCAAGCACCACGGGCAAGCATAAAAAACTCACAATTAATATGAGGTAACAAAAATGGCAATCAAAGCAGCAATAAAGAATTTTCAGGCAGCTCTTGCAAAGGCAAAGGCTGAAACGACAGAAATTAAAGACGACCTGCGACCGCAGCGTATGAAAGAAAAAATCAGGCCGGGGGTTATGGATGCCTATAAGCGATTCGATGAAGCACGCGCCGACCTGAAGCGCAGGGCGGGCAATTTGTCCGGTATTATTGACAAAGTGCTTGAGATCAAACAGCCTGAAAGCGAAATTAAGCAGCTTATACGCATGATGCAGTTTCAGGAAATCCGCCGCGGGCTGGTAGCAATGCCTGCAGAGAAGCACCGGGACGTATGCGAACAGAAAGCGGCGGCGGGTGATCGTGCTTTTTTTGATGCAGTCAGGGAAAGCCCTTTTGAGATCGTAAACCCTCATATCATGTCTGCAATGCAGGCCGAATTTATGCGGCAGGCAGCAGATAATGACCGGAATGTAAAGATTGCCCTGGAAGGCTCTGAAACTTTGCGGGATGAAGCTGAATCACTGGACTTTGAAATTAGGCAGGCTGAAAAGTTTATTCGTGAAACTTTGACCTCTGAGAAGATCAATACCCTAAGTGAACCCATAGAAAAAATGACCTCAAAACAAAGCACAGAGTATATTTCTAAACACGGTATTGAAAGTTTTCGGGCGATGTTTGACAGCGGCATAAGATGACCGCAGGCACAGCAGGGGCAGGGCCGTTTCGATTGTTTCCGGTTGCGGCTCTACCCTTCATAAAAAAAGATCGTTGATTGTAGGGTATTTATGCGAGCCTCTTTTTTAACCAGATTGAAGAAATTGGAAACGCTCAGTAACAAGGGCCGGTATCCGAACTTCATAATTCTTTATCGGCAGGACGATGGTTCATTGTTGAATCAGCAGACTGGAGAGACCATACCGGCTGATTATTGCTTTGCTGCAAACTGCCATGTAATTCTTCATTGCAGCCCTGATAATTTTTCAGAATCTGCAGGGCAAGAAATCATAGGAGCAAAGGCCGTGCTGAGTCTACCGCAACAATACGAAACAACCGAACAATGGGAAGCGGCAGCAAGGGCACAGCAGCAAGCACAGGCCACAGGATGCAATCCGGACACACAACAACCAGCAGCGCAGCTCGTGACAGTCAAGGCCGAACCGACAGCCGCTGAGATCAAAGCAGCAGAGGCAGCGACAACTGAGAAAAAAATAAATGCCTACTTTGAAAATTTGATTGAGAAGCAAAAAGCGCAGCGTCGAAACCGGCAGCGGCTTTCGTGGAAGTGACTGTTTTTATCATCGAAGCTGCATAATGTGTGAAATGGGATAAACCACAAGATATAGTGCCGGATGGACTTAATACTTTTTATAATTGCATACTCACCCTTGATTTATTGCATAAGCATACTGATAAAAAGGTAATTTTTGGTTTACATAATGTTGCTTATAAGACGTAAGTATATTTTATCAAGTAATTTTAAGCACTTATTTATTTTGCATAGCTTTGCTTATAATTATTCATACCCGAACAATAAAGCTTGAACGTGCAACCATGTTATTCCTAAAACCAAATGATATTGCCGAACTCACAGGCCGCAAGCGCTCAGCGCTCCAAGTCAGATGGTTGGCAGAAAATGGTTTTAGATTCGTGATCGGTGCCGATGGACGGCCTAAGGTCCTTATCGGAGAAGTTGACTTCCACTTGAATCATGCTAAAACGGAAAGACCGCAACCAATGACACAACCAGACTTTAGCAAGGTTTGAAATGGGGCGCAAGAGACAAAGCAGAAAAGACCTTCCCGAACGTGTCTACCAAAAACACGGCGCTTATTATTTTGTCGGCATCAATAAAAAATGGTCACTGCTTGGCAAGACTCTGTCAGAGGCTTTAAAAAAATATGGTTCATTCATGGAGCCGACAAAGCTGCATACCCTTGGGCAGGTGTTTGATCGTTACCTTGCCGAGATAGTGCCCGAGCAAAAAGAAAATACTCAGATCAATAAACGGCTTGCCATACGGAGACTGCGACCTGTTTTTTCTTCCGTTGCTCCAGTCACTGTTAAACCTTGCCATGTGTACGAATACGTCGATTTAAGGCAGAAGAAAAACGGCAAGGCAGCAGCGAACCTTGACCAAAGCGTTTTATCAGATGTTTTTACATATGCTATCCGATGGGGTGTATGTGAGAAAAACCCCGTTAAAGAAACAAAGCGCTTTATCTTGCCGAAGCGCAACCGATACATAACCGATGCTGAATATAATTTGCTCTATGGGAAGGCTAACCCATTAGTGCGGTGCGTTATGGATATGGCAACCATTACCGGCCTGCGTAAGGGCGATATTCTCAAGATCAAGCTTGGCGATATTCAGAACGATGAGCTTTCAGTGGTCACACAAAAGACCGGCAAGAAACTTATTTTCAAAATAGTTGACGACCTGGCAGAGGCTATCGCAAGATCGAAGGCTCTACACCGTCCGGTATTAAGCACTTTTCTTTTTTGCACTCACCGGGGCGGGAAAATAACAGTCTATAATTTCGACACGCAATGGCAGCGCGTCAAAAGAAACGCAGGACTATATGAAGCTGATTTGCACTTTCACGACCTGAGAGGCAAGGCAGCAACCGATGGAAAAGCA
>Ga0114951_10004549_pt1 | contig 13425 bp, 7 predicted proteins | sample AM7aDNAmetaG_FD_88677 | JGI IMG/M metagenome (GOLD analysis project Ga0114951, IMG submission 88677) | Freshwater microbial communities from Finland to study Microbial Dark Matter (Phase II) - AM7a DNA metaG | ecosystem: Environmental > Aquatic > Freshwater > Lake | place: Finland: Lake Alinen...
GTAAGTGTTCAGCGCTTCGCTGCTGATGGTCCATTGGATGGTGACATTGACGGCGGGCAGCTTGAGCGTCGGGCCACCGTTCGTGGGCTGATACATGTGGCGGTAGGTGTCAATATTTTGATCCTCGCCCCAGCTCGCAGAAATATGATCGAGGATGATGTTGCCGATCGGACTGCCGTAATGCACGCCGTGGCGGTTGAAGATGTCCAGATTGCCGCGACGCAGGCGAAGGTAGCGGATAACCACGTCGTGGGCATTGTCATCAATGCCGTTGTCGGCGATGCAAATGCCGTCGCCGGGTGCGGTGTGGCCGTCAATCGTGATGTAAGGTGCTTCGATATAAATGGGCTTTTCGAGATGAATGATGCCTGCCACGTTGAAGACGACGATGCGCGGCCCGGCGGACTCACACGCCTCGCGCAAAGAGCCGGGGCCGCTGTCGTTCAAGTTTGTCACGACAAAAACTTTTCCGCCGCGTCCGCCGAAGGAAAATTTCCCGCCGCCCTCCGCGCCGGGAAACGCCGGCACTTTCGCCTGCGGCAAATCCGACGGCTGCGCCGCCCACGGGATGTAAGGCTTGCCTTTTTTCGCCCACTCGGCGATGACCGGTGCACAGTTGGAAATGACCTGCTGTTCGTATTGATTCCACGCAACGTCGCGGGCCTTAATGGCTTCGTCAGCAACCGGCCAGTTCTCACGGGCGAATCCCAATTGTGACGATACCGAAAGGATGGCGGCAAAAAAAATTCTATTTTTCATGGTTTAAGTTTCACACAAAATGGCATTTTTCAAAATTATTTAGGACAGCAAAAAGCCGGGGCCAAGCATTAAACTCAACCCCGGCTGGTTCAAACTTTAAATCACGGACGGACGAACCGGTAAAAAGTTGCCGAATCGGGGGTGATGGTGTTCGTCAGGAAAATGTCATTAACATAATCCGATGAACCCAAATTGCTCCAATTTGTGCCGAGTCCGTTAGTCAAAGTCACGATTTGTTGCTGCAGCCAGCCTGAACCAATAAAATCCGCTGGCCAGGATAATTCCATCACCACCTGATTGGTGCCAGGGATGAAGGTCACATTGTTGGTCACAGTGATTTGAATCGATCCGGCAGCAATGACCCCGATATTTCCATTGGGATACAACTGGCTTAAATCCCAAATCAAACCCGGTCCCGGTGTCGGCGGAACAATAATTGGATACGAGTTGGTTGTATTCAAGCCGGCATTGCCAACATTCTCGCCCGAAACATAATAACCGCCGAACATTTGGAAACTTTGGCCAGCGGTAAAGCTTGCTGGGCCAACATTGCTAATCAAAAGAGTGCAACCATTGATTGCCTTGGCAGATCCGCTAGGGCCAAACACCTGACTCTGAGAAAGGACCTGTGTGTATGGCTGGGCATTTGTGCTGTTTACTTTCAAGACGGTAATTGAACCGGCATTCAACTGCACTCGGCCGTTCGGACTTCCCTGTGGAGTCCCAGCATAGTTATAGTCAGTAACCTTGGTTGTCGCGATGCTGCTTCCCAATCCGCCGGGATAGAACTTGCCAAAGATATTCAAAGTCCCAACATTGATGCTGCCCGAACTTGCTCCATAAGAACCGGCCACCGTGTCCACCAAGGTGCCGCCTACATTCACCGTAAGCGTCGAACCATAGATTGTGCCCGAGTTAATCAGCGTGGCATTGGTGTTCAATGACAGCGTGCCAATACCTTCCAAAGTTCCAGTATTGTTCAACGTCGTGCTGACATCCATAGAAACCGGACCGACCACGTTTCCGTAGTTTGACACGCTGGAACTGGCCTGAATCGTCAAACTGCCGGAAATGGTGCCGGCGTTTGATAGGGTTCCGGCACACGTCACACCACCAGAAACCGAACTGGTGCCATCAACATTCAAAGTCGTGCCGGAAACAGTCGTCGCATTTGCGATTGAACCTCCGGAGTAAACATTCAAAATGCCGTTGTTCAACTGCACCCCAACGGAGGTTGCACAATCAATTTCAAGGCTGTTGGTGCCCGTTTTCACCAGCGCACAGGAGCCAATGCCGCCGCCGCCCGCATTATTAAAGGTGAATTGGTTCACCTTATTGGTCACGAGAATGCCTGTGATTGACTGATTGGGATTGACGTTTTCCGCAATGGTGATGTTCGTCGGCACGCCAGTGGTATCATCAAAAGTAACGCTGTCGCCGTCCGTAAATTTGGTGATGGCCAGCGTATTCTTATCCAGCCAATTCAAACTGGCATGATCCCACTGCGAGCTGGCTCCGCCGCGCCAGGCTAGACTCTTCGGCTGATTGGTGCTGATAATCAAGCTGACCGTTTTGCCGACCGTATCCACAACGATCTGCATATTGTTGAAACCAGGCGGCACGGAACCGATGGCAAGGTTAGGCGTCTGATTTGCCGCCTGATAGACAATCAACACGTTTGTGGACTGGCCAGACGGAGCCGAAGCGATGTTGATTTTTGAGGCCGTTGTAGTCGTATTCAGGTTTGTCACATATGCATTAGTGATGCCGGCGAGAACTGAAAACGTCAGATTGGCTCCATCCATGAACAATGTCGTGAGGCCAGCATTCGTGGAAGCAATCGTGTTGCTAACAACCAGCGAACCACCCAATTCGATATTGATGACATTGTTGGTGCTGAACTGACCGACGGTTATCTTGTTGGCCAGCAGAGTTCCGCCGTTATTAATCTGGACCTCACCCGAAACCGCCGCTGCCTGGCTTGCAAAGCCGGTCACATTTGTCGGCGTTAAACCCAAAATCAAGTTATTGTTGACGTTTAAAGTTCCGTTCGTGCCCACCAGCACCCAGCCGACAATCGGCTGGCACGCGTTGGTGTATATCTGGTCGCCGGCAATAATGGTGTTGGCATTGATTTTACCCCAGTCAAAATACAACCCGCCTTGATCGTCTTTTACCTGCGAGCTATTGGTCCGGTTCGCTCCCAGCCAAATTTGATCAACCAACATATCCACATTGCCGCCTCGAAAATCCGCAAACCCGCGATTGTTACCACCTACACCAGTTGTCCCAATATCCACGCCCAATGCGAGCAAACTCATGCGTCCGCCGTTCGTGTTACGGAAGACGGCGCTGGCATAGGGTGCGGTTTCATTTGTCATTTGTGGATTAAACCGCAACGGATAGGCGGTCACTGAAAAATTTGGACTTCCGCTGCCGACATTATATCCATGACCAATCGCAACACTGTCAGCGTAAATACCGTTGGAGATACCCAAATTAAAACTACATGGTTGAGTTCCATTCAATCCAGCATCGCTACGTTCATATTGAATAGCTGCATTCCAGTTTGGGCTGTAGTAATTATCTGTGGAATAAGCAGTAATCAGATTGGTTTTAGCCAGAAACAGAGCCACCATTTGGTAACCGTTATAAACGCCTTGGTTAGCCATGGAACTGTCTCCCACGCCAAACCGGTTCACAACGACTTTGAGGTTATTTAGATTGGTCATGTTAACGGTCAAATACCGAGAGGCATTCGCATCACCATCAATCACGCCAAAGTTGGCCGCCGTGTTGCTGACGAGCAAGGTGCCGCCACCTTCAAATTTATAAAACGGACGGTTACCAGTATAAGATTTGCGACCGATGAAGAAGCCATTGTTGCCAAGAACTGAAAGTGTTGCACCACTGCTGAAAACCGTGTCTAAGGCGGCTGTATAGGCTTGATAGGTTCCAGAGTTCCCGTCATCCGCATCACCGAGGAAAATTAAGTTTTGAATTGTCCGTGAGCTATCCACCACATTGGTGAACGGCGCGGGAATTAGCTTTTCAAAATAGACGCTGTCCAAAGTTCCTGGCACCGCACCACCGCTCCAGCGGGTAGGATCAGACCAGTTACCTGTTGAACCAGCATTTGTATTTCCCCATTGCGGCACCACATACAAATTTACGTTGGTAGAATAGCTGGCTCCACCGGCAGCGGAAATGGTCAGAGTATTCGCGCCCGCCGTCGCGTTGGTGCAAGCCAGCACGATGCCCAAATTAGTGCTGCCAGTTGTGCTGCTGACCGGCGTCAGCGTTGGCGTGACGCCCGAAGGGCCAGACACCGCCAGAGTGACCGTAGGGCTACCGGTAGTAACAACGAGGTTGCTCCCCACGCCAAGAACATTGGACGTGTTGACGCCCGCCCAATAACTCAGGGTGTAGGGGGTGATGACAGCCGTCTGGGCAAAAGCCAGCTGCGTGGACAGCCCGCAAGCGAGCAGCACCGCGCCAAGCATGCCTTTCCAGGCGACATAATAGTTTGAGTTAGGATTTTTCATGGTTGTTGGTTTAGGGTTGGACTGGGAAATGATTAGAGGAGCTTCAAATTAAGAGCTAAATCAATGATACGGGCAGCGATCATCCAGCCAGACGTAGTCCGGACTGTAGCCAATCGCAATGGCAGTCGTCGCACCCGTGGTATAACCATAAATAACCTTCTCATATTTTGTCAGATTTCCATCCACCCATCTATGACCTTCGACATGACCATCCGCAAAAGCCACATTGCCGGCGCTGCCATGATACAAAGAAGGCAAATCCCGAAAATCCTGGCTGCCGATTGTCCGGCCCGGATCAAAGGAAAAAACCGAGCCACCGCTATTTAACAGCGTGCTCGCTGATTCACACATAAAGGAAAATACGTTTGCGGGTCCAGGTGTGTTTAAGTCAGTTGACTTGAGCGCCCTGAAATAAGTTCTACCCGAAGCAGGATCACTTCCAGCCCCAACCACCACCGGAGTCCCGGGACCATTGTTAAGCGAAGAGCTTAAAGAATAGGTTCGCACCCTCTGACCATTGGCTGATGCCACCGTATCCCCTGGGCAATGATATGCGCCTGCAGACGGTATATATGGCGCAAAAAGCGAATTGGTGCCGGTCAACACCGCCAGATTGGTATTGGCATCCACGCTTGACCAAGACATGTCATTATCAACATCCACCCACCCATTATTCGCCACCAGTTTGTCAGCGTAGTCGCCGTAATACATGATAAAGCCCAAATTCAATTGCTTGCCATTGTTCAGGCAATAGGCACCTTGCGCCTTCCGCTTGGCCGCTGAGAGCGCCGGCAGCAACATCGCCGCCAGAATGGCGATGATGGCAATGACCACCAGCAATTCAATCAGGGTGAATCCATTTGATGGGTTTTGTTTATTCCGAGACTGGCTGGATGAACAGCCCACTCGCGGGGAAAGATTAGCGCTCACATGCATACGGTTAAAATTTGGTGATGCTTTAATCTAGCACATGTCACTTCCTAGCGTAATACGAAATCAACCAAAACATTTGCGAAAATTGACAAGCAGGGTTTCACCACCAGCGCCGGCATTTACATCCGCACGTTCATCGGCGAGAATGCCGTCGCCCCAAATTCCATGAAACAAAACACGGCGACAATCCACTTCCTGCCCCTGTTGTTCTTGGCAATCCTCATCACGCCAGCAGTGTTGCCGGCGGCAGATTTCTGGGTCAGCCCCACCGGTGCAGACAGCAACACCGGCACCGCGAGCGCCCCGTTGGCAAACATTACGACGGCGTTGGAAAAATGGCATTACGCACAATTGCGGCCCGGTGCAAACAGCCTCGATCCGTTGCATGTTTTTTTGCGCGGCGGATTTTTTTCGCTAACAGACGTCCTTCATTTCCAAAACAAAAACCCGACTGTAGAGATTTCCATCGAAGCTTGTCCTGGTGAAAATCCCGTCCTGAGCGGCGGCGTAAAAATCGCCGGCTGGAAAAAGACAACGACTACCATTCCCCACCTTCCTGATTCCGCTCGCGGAAAAATCTGGCAGGCTAACGCACCGCAATGCCATGGGGCCACGGTGGAAATTCGGCAACTGTGGGTCAATGACCGCAAAGCCATCCGTGCCCGAAACCCTGGCGGGGAAAACCTCGCCCGCCTGGTCGCGTGGGACAAAACCAACGAGGTCGCCACCATCCCGGCGTCAGCGCTGGCGGGCATTACAAATCCAGCCCGGCTGGAAATGGTTGTGGATCAGGTCTGGGAAATTGCCGTGCTGCGCGTGAAAGAAATACGTCTGGAAGGAACCAATGCTTTGCTCACATTCAGGCAACCTGAAAGTAAAATTGAGTTTCAGCATCCGTGGCCGCCAGTCACCGTGACGACGAATTATCAGGCGCCGTTCTTTCTGGCGAACGCCATTGAATTTCTGGATTCACCGGGCGAGTGGTTTGAGGATTTGGCGGCCAATAAAATATATTATTGGCCGCTCGAAGGGGAAAATATGCCGCACGCCGAAGCCATCGCGCCGGTTTTGGAAACGCTTGTGCAGATCGAAGGCATGCCGGATGCGCCAACTACTAACATCAAATTCAAGGACATCACTTTTGCGCACACAACCTGGCTGCGGCCATCGGTGCAAGGCCATGTGCCGTTGCAAACCGGAATGTTCATGCTGGACGCGCACAAACTTTCGCCGCGCGGCACCAGCTATGCGCCGAAGCTCGACAATGTCGAATGGGTTGGTCGCCCGCCGGCAGCAGTCATGGTGAAATACGCAAATCATATTTCGTTCGAAGGCTGCACGTTTGAACACCTCGGCTCAGCGGGACTGGATTTGGAAAGCGGCACCCATAACGACTTAATTCAGCGCTGCACCTTTCGCGATATCGGCGGCAATGGCATCCAACTCGGTGAGTTTTCCGCAACGAATGTCGAAACCCACACGCCATTTAATCCGTCCGACGAGCGGGTGATTTGCTCCGATGAAAAAATTTTGAACAGCCGTTTTTCGGACTGCGCGAATGAAGACTGGGGCTGCGCCGGCATTGCCGCTGGCTATGTGCGCCGTGCCACCATTGCGCATAACGAGATTTTTGACCTGCCCTATACTGGCATCAGCGTCGGTTGGGGCTGGACCAAAACCAACAATGCCGCTCGGGACAATATTATTTTGGCGAATCGCATCCACCATGTCGGCGAGAAACTAGGCGATCTCGGCGGGATTTATACTTTGTCAGCGCAACCGGGCACGGTTATTGCTGAAAATTCGATTGCGGACATCGTGCCAAGTCCTTATGTGCCCGATCCGCAGCACTGGTTTTATTTGTATCTCGACGAAGGCTCTTCTTACATAACCGTGCGCGACAACTGGTGTCTGGCGGAGAAATTTTTGAAAAACGCCAATGGTCCGGGAAATGTCTGGACCAACAATGGCCCACAGGTTTCTGACCAAATCAAAGCCGCCGCCGGGCTTGAACCCATTCGATAATGAAAGCATCCCTACTATTTTTATTCGCCATCGCCGCCGGTTTTAATTTCGTCGTTTCGCCGGTGCACGCTACCGTTCCCGCGCTGCCCGAAGGCCGCCTGGTGGACACCAACACATTGCAGCAGATTTATGATGAGGTTAAGACGCCGTTCAAATATGGCGTGGTGCTCAAGGGTGAAGGCACAAACGAACTGATAGACTGCCCCAGCATTTTCCGCAGCGGCGGCCATTGGTATATGATGTTCGTTGCCATCACAAACAGGGTCGGATACCAGACCTTTCTGGCACGCAGCGAAGATCTGCTGCATTGGCAACGGCTGGGTAAAATCCTATCCTTCACCCCGACAAATCACTGGGATGCTTGGCAAGCCGATGGCGGCATCGCCTTGAGCGATTACCGCTGGGAAGGCGCGCACGAACTGGAAGAATTTAACGGCAAATTCTGGCTTTCTTACATCGGCGGCGGCAAGCAGGGCTATGAAACCGACCCGCTTGCCATTGGCTTGGCCTGGACAAAATCACCGGTGAAAATCAAGGAATGGCACCGCGCTGACGAAAATCCCGTCCTCGGCCCGAAGCAGCCGGATGCGCGCGAGTTTGAAGCCAAGACTTTATACAAAAGCCAAATTATCCACGACGAAAAGGAAACCCTCGGCTGGCCGTTCGTGATGTTTTACAACGGCAAACACAAGAACGGCTACGAGCGCATCGGCATGGCGGTCTCCAAAGACATGCTGCACTGGAGCCGCTACGGCGACAGCCCGGTCATCGCCAATGGCGAGGCCAGAAAGAACGGCATTAGCGGCGACCCGCAAATCGTGAAAATCGGCGATGTATGGGTGATGTTTTATTTTGGGGCCGGCTGGAAACCAAGAGCCTTTGATACGTTTGCATGCTCTTATGACCTGGCGCATTGGACAAAGTGGGATGGGCAAAACCTGGTGGAACCATCCGAAGCTTTTGACCAAACCTACGCGCACAAGCCGTGGGTGCTTAAATGGAATGGCGTTGTCTATCACTTTTACTGCGCCGTCGGTAGCGCAGGCCGCGTCATCGCTCTTGCCACTTCCAAAGATTTGAAAACAGAAAAAACTCCATGATCATCACAAAACTTTTCACTGCATTCGCGGCGCTGCTGGCAATTTTCACCACCGCAGCTGTTGCCGGTTTAACCCCGGTGGACTTGCGCTGCGATTACGCCGTAAACCCGTCGGGCGTGGATTCACCCACACCGCGATTGTTTTGGAAACTTACCGGCAACAGCCAGCGGCAAATCGCTTATGAAATACTGGCGGCGACCTCGGAGAAAAATCTTGACCGCGATTCCGGCGATTTATGGAGCAGCGGCCGGATTGGTTCCAGTGACAGCATCCAAGTTCCCTACGCTGGAAATAAACTGGCAACAGCCGAACAGGTATTTTGGAAAGTCCGCGTTTGGGATGAAACTGGAAAAGTCTCCGAATGGAGCAAGCCCGCGACGTGGACGATGGGGATTCTGGAAAAAGCGGACTGGCACGCGCAATGGATTGGTGCGGCAGACACCAACATTCCGTCACTGCAACTGCGCCATGAATTCACCATCAAGCCCGGCCTCAACCGCGCGCTCATCAACATTTGCGGCCTGGGTGAATACGAACTCACGCTCAATGGCAGAAAAATCGGTGATGACTTTCTTTCGCCCGGCTGGACGAAGTATGACCAAACCTGCCTTTACGACACCCGCGACATCACGGCGGAATTGAAGCGCGGCTCAAACGCCGTCGGCATCGAGCTGGGCAACGGCATGTATAATGTCATCGGCGGCGGACGATATACCAAATTCAAACACTCGTTCGGCCCGCAAAAAGCCATCGCCCAAATCCGACTGGAATACGCCGACGGGTCGGTGGAATTCATCGGCACGGACGAAAACTGGCGCGCGGCAGCGGGGCCGGTCACCTTCTCCTCGATTTATGGCGGCGAAGATTTTGATGCGCGTCGCGTCCAGACCGGCTGCAATCGCCCAGGCTTCGCCGATACCAACTGGGCGGCAGCCAAGGTGGTCAGCGGGCCGGGTGGAGAATTACGCGGGCAATCGTGCGCCGCGCCGCCGGTGAAATTTTTTGAGAAGCATTTGCCAGTTGCGACCCGTAACCTTTCCAATGGTGACACCGTTTTTGACCTCGGTCAGAATGCGGCGCACGTGCCGAACCTTTCCATGACCGGTCCGGCGGGCAGTAAGGTTCGGCTCCTGCCGGCGGAGTTATTGAGTGCCGACGGCTCGGTCAACCAAAGCTCAATGGGTGCGGGTCATCGCGGAGAAATCTGGTGCGAATACATCAAGGGCACCGACCATGAAGAATCCTGGTCGCCAAAGTTTTACTACGCCGGCTGCCGCTACTGGCAGGCCCATTTAATGCCCGCCACGACCAACGGTATTTTGCCAAAAGTAAAATCACTTGCCGGCATCGTCGTGCAATCCGCGTCCGAACCGGTTGGTGAATTTGAATGTTCCAACAACTTGTTCAGCCGCATCCGCAAGCTCGTGCGCTGGGCCCAGCGGAGCAACATGGTTAGTCTCATGACCGATTGCCCGCACCGCGAACGGCTCGGCTGGCTGGAAGAGGATCATTTGAACGGCCCCGCACTGCGCTATGAATTCGCGCTCGACCAGCTTTTCACCAAAACGCTGAATGACATCGCCGACTCGCAGCTCACCAACGGCCTTGTGCCGACAACCGCGCCGGAATACACCGTATTCGGCCATGACGCGACGCATTTGCGGGGTGTTTTCGGCGATTCGCCGGAGTGGAGTAGTTCCTTAATCCTCGTGCCATGGCAGCAATACGAGTTCAGCGGCGATTTGGATCTTTTTCGCAAGCACTACGACGCAATGAAAAATTACGTCGCGTATCTGGGCAGCCGCGCGGATCAATTCATCGTCAGCTACGGCTTGGGCGATTGGTATGACCTCGGCCCGAACCATCCCGGCGTCTCGCAGCTCACGCCCATCGCGCTCACCGCCACCGCATTTTATTTTGAGGACATAAAAATCATGGCGCAGGTGGCCAGCCTTACTGGCAATGATTCCGACGCGGCAAATTACTCCGCGCTGGCTGAAAAAATCCGGAGCGCTTTCAATGAAAAATTTTACAATGCGACCAACCATACCTACGCGACCGGCTCGCAATGCGCCAATGCCATTCCGCTGGTGTTCGGCCTTTGCGAGAATTCCAACCGCGCCGCCGTGCTGGACTCGATTGTCCGCGACGTGCGTTCGCGCGGCAACGCGCTGACAGCGGGCGATGTCGGCTATCGCTACCTGCTGCGCGCGCTCGCCGACGGCGGCCGCAGCGATGTGATCTTTGACATCAACAACCAGACCAACAAACCGGGCTATGGCATGCAACTCGCGAAGGGCAAAACCAGCCTGACTGAAGCGTGGGATGGCGGCTCGTCGCAGAACCATTTCATGCTCGGCCAGATTCAGGAATGGTTTTATCACGACCTTGCCGGCATCCAGTCCGGCGGTGACGGCTTCAAAACTATCATCATCGCGCCGCAACCCGTCGGCGACGTAACCTGGGTGAAGGCCAGTTATAATTCCATTCGGGGGAAAATCACCAGCAACTGGCAGCGCGCGGGAAATAAATTTTCAGTCACCGTCGCCATCCCGCCGAATACAACCGCCACGGTTTTCGTGCCAGCCAAGTCAGCAGCCAGTGTGGCGAAAAATTCCGGCGCCAAGTTTTTGCGGATGGAAAACCATTGCGCGGTTTTTGAAACGGGTGCCGGCGAGCACACCTTTGAAAGCTCCGGTCTGACGGCCGCTCAATAAACCCGGCGCAGGTTCGACGGGAGAATGTTGAGCTCGTCGCGGTATTTAGCCACGGTGCGGCGGGCGATATTGATGCCCTTGTCCGTGAGCATTTTCACCACTTCCTGGTCGGAGAGCGGCTTGGAAGGATTTTCGTTCTTGAAAATCTCGGCGATCATGTCCTTCACGCTGGTGTTGGAAACGTCGCTGCCGCTGGATGTCTGCAGGCCGGCGGTGAAGAAAAATTTCATTTCGAACACGCCCTGCGGCGTTTCGATATATTTTCCGGAAACGGCGCGGCTCACCGTGGTCTCATGCACGCCGACCACCTCGGCAACCTGCGCCATGGTCATCGGCTTAAGATGCGCGACGCCCTTTTCCATGAAGTCACGCTGGCGTTTGACAATCTCCTTGCCAATGTTGCAGATGGTCGTCTGGCGCTGATGCAGGCTCTTGATGAGAAATTTTCCAGCGCGGATTTTTTCGCGAATATAATTTTTCACCTCCGCATCATTGCCGCCGGCAGACATCAAATCCTTGTAAACATTGCTGATGCGCAGGTGCGGAATCTGTTCATCATTGGTGGTCACGATGTAATCTTCGCCGTTTCTGACCACGAACACTTCCGGCGCGACGTATTGTTCAACCACCGGCAGAAACGAGCGGCCCGGGCGCGGCTCCAGCCGGCCGATGCGGGCCAGCGCCTCCTGCACGTCGTCCACCGTCTGACCGGTGCCGCGCGCAATGTCCGGAATCCGGCGTTTGCCGAGCGCCTCCATGTGGTCGCGGATAATGCGATATTCCAGCGTGTCATCCTTGCCGGCGCGCTCTAGCTGGAGCATCAGGCATTCGCGCAAATCGCGCGCGCCGACACCGGCCGGCTCGAAGCCTTGAATGACTTTCAGCGCCGAAAGAATTTTTTCCGCCGGTAGATTGGTGGACGTAGCCAGTTCCTCAACCGTGGCCATGAGATAGCCGTAGTCGTCAATGTTCCCGATGATCAGTTCGGCGATGGCGCGATCCTCGTCGCTCAAGCGGGTGTCTCGCACCTGCTCCATCAGATGTTGTGACAGCGAAGCTTCCACGGTGATGGAGTTGAACATGAACTCGCGCCGCTCATCGTCCTCGGCCGTGGAGCGGTTTACCGTGTTCGTCTGGGAAAAATGCTCGCGCCATTCCTGATCCATCTGCACGAGCTTTTCAAATTCCGCCTGAAAATCGTCCACCGGCTCGCCGGTGGCTTTGTCCGTCGCCGCGTCAAACTTCACGTCCTCGGGTGGCTCAGCAAAATCCGTCACCACGGGCGCTTCGTCGCCATCGTTATCCGAGGATTTTTCCCGCACGTCCATATCCTGTTCCGGCACTTCTTCCAAAACCGGATTCTGCTGCAACTCCTGTTCAACCAGCGCCTTGAGTTCCAGCGTGGGCGCCTGCAACAAAGCCAGCGACTGCTGAAGCTGCGGTGCCAGCACCAGTGACTGCGTGAGTCGTTGCGAAAGTTGTAGTCCAGGTCCCATCTGCGCGGCAACATAACTCAATCAGCCGGAATCTCAAGCGATTTTGGCACGAATCTCGCTTCGCCATTTTTCCCCAAAGGAAAAACTGGATTTTCCCGCGCCGAGGGCGCATTCTTTTTTTATGAAACTGATTCTCTCCACCCACAATGTCACGCTCACCAAGGCAATTGAGGACCACATCATCGCCAAGCTCGACAAACTGGACGCCATGGATCAACGCATCGTGGACGCCCGCGTCACACTGGAACACGACCACACCCGCGTGCCGGAAAAACAATTTGCCTGCTCCATCCGCCTCGGCGTCCGTGGCCCCGACCTGTTTGCCAAGGACATCGAAAGCGACCTCTACGCCGCGATTGACGCCGTGGTGAAAAAAATCGAGCAGCAGATCCGCAAGCGCCACAGCAAGGTCAAGGCGACGAAGCACAAGGTTGGTGCCCGCACCAAGCTCAAACGCCAGGAAGCCGACTGAATGATCCTGCGGGCGAAAATTATTCTCCCCATCACCGCGCCGCCCATCGAGGACGGCGCGGTTTTAGTTGTGGGCAATAAAATCCAGGCCGTTCTGCCGTGGAAAGATTTGCGCCCGCACCAGCGCGAAAAAGCCCGCGACCTCGGCGAAGTCATCCTGCTGCCCGGCCTCGTCAACGCCCATTGCCACCTTGATTACACCGACATGGCCGGGGAAATTTCGCCGCCCAAGGGTTTTACCGACTGGATTGCCGCCATCATCGCGCACAAAAGCGGCTGGAGCTATTCCGACTACGCGCGCTCCTGGTTGCGCGGCGCGCACCAGCTTTTGAAGACCGGCACCACCACCGTCGCCGACATCGAGGTCATGCCGGATTTA
>Ga0114951_10004552_pt1 | contig 13414 bp, 8 predicted proteins | sample AM7aDNAmetaG_FD_88677 | JGI IMG/M metagenome (GOLD analysis project Ga0114951, IMG submission 88677) | Freshwater microbial communities from Finland to study Microbial Dark Matter (Phase II) - AM7a DNA metaG | ecosystem: Environmental > Aquatic > Freshwater > Lake | place: Finland: Lake Alinen...
GCAGCGTGCCGTCCGGCAAGATCTCGATGTCGCGGTAGCCGCCCTCGAAGAGGCGTTCGACCTCCTGGGGGGTCAGCTTGGCGCCGCTGCCGCGGCCCTGCACTGGGGTTCCGTCACTGCCCATCTCACACCTCCGTGTTCACCCCGGAGACGGGGCTGCGGCGCGGATATCAAAGGGCGCCAGTCAGCTCGAGGAAGGTGACGGCCCCGCCGGCGGCGCCGCAGCAGACGCAGTCGCCGAGAGGACTGAACGCGCATGCCCGGAGAGCACCGAGGGCGGGGAAGCTGAGGATCTCGGCGCCGCTGCGCGCGTCCCAGAGCTTGAGGGTCCCGTCGTGGCCGGCCGAGACGATCGTCTGGCCGTCGGGCGAGAAGGCGCAGGCGCCGACCCAGCCCGTGTGGCCTTCCAGGGTGGCGCGGCAGGCGCCGGTACGCGCGTCCCACAGCTTGAGGGCCTGATTGCCGCCGGCCGAGACGATCGTCATACCATCGGGCGAGAAAGTGCAGGCGCAGGCCCCGCCTTCCAGGGTGGCGCGGCAGACGCCGGTGCGCACGTCCCAGAGCCGAAGGGTCGCGTCGCCGCCGGCCGAGACGATCGTCTCGCCGTCGGGGGAGAAGGCGCAGGCGTTGACCCAGCCCGTGTGGCCCTCGAGAGTGGCGCGCCAGACACCGGTGCGGCCGTCCCACAGCTTGAGGGTGTGGTCGCAGCCGGCCGAGACGATCGTCTCGCCGTCGGGGGAAAAGGCGCAGGCTTTGACAAAGCCCGTGTGGCCCTCCAGTGTGGCGCGGCAGACGCCGGTACGCGCATCCCAGAGCCTGAGGGTCTCGTCGTCGCTTGCCGAGACGAGCAGCGCACCGTCGGGCGAGAAGGCGCAGGCGCTGACCTCGTCCGTATGGCCTCTCAGGGTGGCGCGGCAGGCGCCGGTGCGCGCGTCCCAGAGCCTGAGAACCTCGTCACAGCCGGCCGAGGCCATCGTCTCACCGTCGGGCGCGAAGGCGCAGGCGAGGACCCCGTCGGCGTGGCCTCCCTGGATGCAGCCATCCACGCATGAGGGCACGCGCCAGAGCATCAAGGTGTGGTCCTCGCCGCCCGAGACGAGCATCTCGCCGTCCGGTGAGAAGTCCCAGGCGAGGACCCCGTTGGTGTGGCCTACTAGAGTGGCAAGGCGGTCGCCGGTGCGCGCGTCCCAAAGCCTGATCTCGGCGCCGGTCACCGAGACGATCGTGTCAAAGTAGGGTGAGCAGTCCGCGGCCATGACCCGGCCCGCAGGGCCGTCCAGGGTAGCGCGGCAGGCGCCGGTGCGGACGTCCCAGAGCTCGAAAGTCCCGTCGCCGCCTGCCGATACGATCGTCTCACCGTCGAGAGAGAAGGCGCAGTCGTCGACGTCTTCCGTGTTGGCTTTCAGGGTGGCGCGACAGGTGCCGGTGCGCACGTCCCAGAGATGGAGGGTGTTGTCCTCGCCGCCGCAGACGAGTGTCTTGCCGTCGGGGGAGAAGTCCCAGGCGCTTGACGCGGGCGTGTGCTCGAGGGTAGCGAGGCACATGCCGGTGCGCGCGTCCCAGAGCCTGAAGACCTCGTCATCGCTTTCCGAGATGATCGTCTCACCGTCGGGCGAGAAGGCGCAGGCGGTGACCCAGTGGCCCTCCAGGCTCCCCTCGCAGGCGCCCGTCTCGGCATCCCAGAGCAGCAGCATCTCACCGTTGCTTCCCGAGACGATCGTCTGCCCGTCGGGGGAGAAGGCGCAGCAGAAGACCTCGTCGCCTTGTGCGTCGAGGGTCGCCAGGCAAGCCCCCGTCTCCGTATCCCAGATGATGAGCGTGTGGTCGTGGCTGGCCGAGACGATCTTGCGCCCGTCCGGTGAGAAGGCGCAGTCGTTGATGAGGCCGAAGTGGCCGGTGAACGTGCGGATCAGCGCTTCGGATTCCCGCAGGGGGGTGAGCGCGTGAAGCCAGAGGGGCGCGCCGGCCACGCTGCGACGGGCGCACGCCGGCCCGAGCCGAGCGGCGAGCAGGTCAGCGGCGCCGGCGCTGAGGTCCTCGCCGCCTCCGCTCGACGCGCCGGCGCCGGTACCCCACTGCAGGCGGTTGTAGAGCTGCTGAAAAACGAACTGCGGCGAGCCGCCGAGGTCCGCAGCAAGCAGGTTGGGCAGCTCGCGGGCGTAATCGCTCGAGAAGGCCTCGAGTACCTGGCGCTGATCGGCTCTCGTCATGACGGCCCGCCCCGCTCGCGCCGCGCCGCGGCGCGCGCCTCCGCGAGGGCGCCGGTCAGGTCACCGAAGTAGACGTGCCCGGAGGTGTCGCCACAACAGACCTGGTCGCCGACAGGGCTGAACGCGCAGACCACGATGCCGCGGGACCACACGGTCGCCGGGCGACCGACGAAGCTGAGGAGCTCGGCGCCGCCGCGCGCGTCCCAGAGCTTGAGGGTCTCGTCGTGGCCGGCCGAGACGATCGTCTGGCCGTCGGGCGAGAAGGCGCAGGCGTAGACCCAGGCGGAGTGGCCCTCGAGGGTGGCGCGGCAGGCGCCGCTGCGCGCGTCCCAGAGCTTGAGGGTGTTGTCGTGGCTGGCCGAGACGATGGTCCGGCCGTCGGGGGAGAAGGCGCAGGCGTAGACCCAGCCGGAGTGGCCCTCGAGGGTGGCGCGGCAGGCGCCGCTGCGCGCGTCCCAGAGCTTGAGGGTGTTGTCCCAGCTTCCCGAGACGATCGTCTCACCGTCGGGGGAGAAGGCGCAGGCGTTGACGTCAGCCGTGTGGCCTTCCAGGGTGGCGCGGCAGACGCCGGTGCGGGCGTCCCAGAGTCTGAGGGTGTGGTCGGTGAGGCCGGCCGCCGAGACGATCGTCGCGCCGTCCGGCGAGAAGGCGCAGGCTCTGACCCTGCCCACGTGGCCTCTCAGGGTGGCGCGCCCGATGCCGCTGCCCGCGTCCCAGATCTTGAGCGTGTTGTCGGAGCTGGCCGAGACGATGGTCTGGCCGTCGGGGGAGAAAGCGCAATCCTTGACCGAGTCGGTGTGGCCTTCCAGGGTGGCGTGCCCGATGCCGCTGCGCGCGTCCCAGATCTTGAGCGTGTTGTCGGAGCTGGCCGAGACGATCGTCTGCCCGTCGGGGGAAAAGGCGCAGTCGTTGACGTCGGCGCTGTGGCCTCTCAGGGTGGCGCGGCAGGCGCCGCTGCGCGTGTCCCAGAGCCTGAGGGTCATGTCCCAGCTTGCCGAGGCCATCATCCCACCGTCGGGTGAGAAGGCGACGGCGGTGATCCTGTCTCCGCGCACTTGCCCGTCGGAGGCAGACAGTGGACCGGAGCCGGTCCCCGACGGGAGCCGCCTCCCGGTCCCGTGGCACCCCAGGTAGGCCATCCTGCCGATCAGCGACTCACGGGCGACGGGCGTCCTGTGCGCAGCCGCGGCGGGCGCGGACGGCACCGATCTGCGCGCCTCTGCCCGCGCCTCCGCGAGGGCGTCGGTCAGCTCACTGAAGTAGAGGTGCCCACTGGTGTCGCTGCAAGAGACGCGGTCGCCGAGAGGGCTGAACGCGCAGGTCGCCATGCCGAAGACCCGCGTAGTGCGCGAATCGGCAGTGAGTCTCAGAAGCTCGGTGCCGCTGCGCGCGTCCCAGAGCTTGACGGTGCTGTCAGCACCGGCCGAGACGATGGTCTCGCTGTCGGGGGAGAAAGCGCAGGCGTTGACCGAGTCGGTGTGGCCTTCCAGGGTGGCGCGCTCGGCGCCGCTGCGCGCGTCCCAGAGCTTGAGGGTCGTGTCGTCGCTCCCTGAGACGATGGTCTCGCCGTCGGGCGAGAAGGCGCAGGCCCAGACTCCGTAGGCGTGGCCCTCAAGGCTGGCACGGCAGGCGCCGCTGCGCGCGTCCCACAGCTTCACCGTCGTGTCCTCGCCGGCCGAGACGATCGTCTGGCCGTCGGGCGAGAAGGCGCAGGCCCTGACCCTGTCCGCGTGGCCTCTGAGGGTGGCACGCTCGGCGCCGCTGCGCGCGTCCCAGAGCCTGACGGTGCTGTCGTCGCCGCCCGAGACGATCGTCTGGCCGTCGGGGGAGAAGGCGGCGGCCCTGACGCAGCCCGTGTGGCCTCTCAGGGTGGCACGCTCGTCGCCGCTGCGCGCGTCCCAGAGCCGAAGGGTGCTGTCGTCGCCCGCCGAGACGATCGCCGCGCCGTCGGGCGAGAAGGCGCAGGCTCTGACCCAGCCCGCGTGGCCTTCCAGGGTGGCGCGCTCGGCGCCGGTGTGGGCGTCCCAGAGCTTGAGAGTCTTGCAGCCGGCCGAGACGATCGTCTCAGCGTCGGGTGAGAAGGCGATGGCGGTGATCGGCGTGAAGACCGTCTGGCCCCCGGGTGAGGCGGTGATGGCGTGGACCGGGTCCGTGCGGCCGCCGAGCTGCGCCAGCGTGCGGCCAAGCGGCCAGAAGGCGACGGGTTCCGGAGCCTCATCGAGCTGCGGAGCCCTTGGCGGAGCCTCATCGAGCTGCGGAGCCTCATCGAGCTGCGGAGCCTCGAGGAGCTCCCCCTCGGGGTTCGTCTTGTGGGCCGCGAGGAGGGGTTCGAGCCAGCACGCCTCCAGGCCCGCGCCGCTGTGCACAGAGAGCTCCCATTGCCAGGCGAGGACCTCAGCGGCGGTCGTCCCGGCGGGCAGGACGAGGGTGGGCAGCTGCAACTCCGCGCCGCGCGCCGCAGCGGGCAGCGGCGCCTCGCAGGCGGCCCGCACGGCCCCCGCCTCATCCAGCAGCCTGAGGCGCACGCGCCCATCGCGCAGGCGGCGCCCGCCGCCGATCCAGACGCTGGGCGTGAAGCTGCCGTGCTTGAGGTCGGCGTCGACGAGCAGCGTGCGCGACCAGGGCGGGCGGTCGCGGTCGGCAGCGACCTGCTGGACAGCGGAAGGCGTGGGCGCGCCGCTGATCCCACTTCCCGCCTCGGCGTCCCAGAGCGTGAGGGTGTAGACGTAGCCTCCCGAGGCCAGACGCAGCCGCCCGCCGGGCGCGAAGCTGCAGGCATAGACCGGGCCGTCGTGCCCCTCGACGGTCGCCTCGCAGAGGCCTGTCTCGGTGTCCCAGAGCTTGGCCGTGTTGTCGTCACTTCCCGAGACGAGGCGCCGCCCGTCGGATGAGAAGGCGCAGGCGTTGACCGAGTCACCGTGCCCCCCCAGGGTCGCCTGGCAGGTCCCCGTCTCGGCGTCCCAGAGCTTTAGCGTGTGGTCGTCGCTGCCCGAGACGATGCGCCGCCCGTCCGGGGAGAAGGCGCAGGCATTGACCGAGTCATCGTGGCCATCGAGGGTCGCCTGGCAGGTCCCCGTCTCGGCGTCCCAGAGCCTGAGCGTGTGGTCGTCGCTGCCCGAGACGATGCGCCGCCCGTCCGGGGAGAAGGCGCAGGCGTTGACCGTGCGGTCGTGCCCTTTGAGGGTCAACTCCCAGAGGCCTGTGTCTGCGTCCCACAGCATGAGGGTCTTGTCATCGCTCGCCGAGACGATGCGCAGCCCGTCGGGTGAGAAGGCGCAGGCGGTCACCGTGGTACTCATCGTGTCCCAGTTGCCGATCTCTTCGTCGTCGAGGTCGATGGTGTCGTCCTCCATCGCGGCGACCTCGGCAAAGAGCAACTCGTTGGGGGAGAGAGCCCAGGCGGGCACCCAGGCGTCGTGGCCAACGAGGGTCAGCTCGCACGTGCCCGTTTCTGCGTCCCACACCTTGAGCGTCTCGTCGGCGCTCGCCGAGACGATGCGCCGGCCGTCCGGAGAAAACGCGCAGGCGTTGACGGACGCTTCATGACCCTCGAAGGTCGTTGCGCAGGCGCCCGTCTCTGCATCCCAGAGCTTGAGGGTCTTATCCGCGCTCGCCGAGACAAAGTGCCGGCCGTCGGAGGAGAAGGCGCAGGCGCAGACCGAATCGCCGTGCCCTTCGAGAGTCGTCAGGCAGGCGCCGGTCACGACGAGACCTTGTGTACCTGCCGCTGATCGGCTCTCGTCATCACGCCTCCCGTCGTACGCCGACGTCGTGCGACCCCGATGCTATACCCCGCCCCGTCCATCCCCGCGCAGCGGCCGGCACATCATGCAGTCGTCCTGCCGCGCGACCTGCACAAGGGCGCTGGCCAGGGGCCGCGGAAAGAGGCCCTCCATGGCCTGGTTGCCGAAGAGCACCACGTTGGCATCCAGGGCCAGCTCGGGGACGAGCGTCGCCAGGCAGACCTTGGCGTGGATGAGGGCGATGAGGCGCACGTCGAGGCCCAGGCCGGGCGCGCCGTGCAGGGCGCCGTCGGCGTCAACGGCGCCGTAGTCGAGCTCGGCCTCGTCGACCGGCGTCTGCGCCGTCTCTTTGAGCACTGCGGTCACGCAAGCGTAGCAGGCGTCGTCGGGGCCGCCGGCGCAGCGGATCACCTCGCCGCCGGCGGCGCGCGCGTACACGCCGGCGTACACCGCCGGCGTGGCGGCCACCGTGCAGAGCTCGTTGAGCAGGTGCTTGGGCGGCTCGGCGTCGGTGCACACGGCCACCAGGTCGGCCTCACCAACGAGCCGCTCCAAACGCTCGCCGAGGTCGAAGACGTCGTCGGCCAGCGCCTCGACTTCGGCCTCGGGGTCGCGGTGGCGGATGAGGTCCGCCACCGCGACCGCCTTGTTCTCACCGAGGTAACGATCGTCACACTCGTGGCGGATCAGGTTTGTCTCTTCCAGCGTGTCGGGGTCGATCAGCGTGAGGCGCGCGACGCCGGCCTTGGCCAGCTCGAGGGCCACTGTCGAACCGCCCGAGCCGAGGCCGACTACCACGACGCGCTTGGTGCGCAGGGCAGCCGTATCGTAGAGGCCTTCGAGCCTCTGGCGCCGCGTACCCGTCATCTACTCCACCTCCCTCAGCAAGTCTACGATGAAGCGCTCTGCCGACCACGCCGAGCGCAGGCGGATGCGGCGCCCCTTGGCGTCGCGCACCAGCGGCTCCTCGTAGGGATGCCGCAGCCCGGTCGCGACGGTCAGCGGATCGCCGTCGTCGCGCTCTAGCCGCAGCGTCACCGCCGGACGCGCGCCGGCCATGAGCGGCTGCAGCGCCGGGCGAAAGCCGTTGGCCAGCAGCAGCCGGCACTCGGCGGCAAAGCGCGCCGGGTCGATGATGTACCAGGGCAGCGGCGGCAGCTTGGGCGGCGTCTCGGCGTCGATGCGCACGCGCACCGGCACGAGCCCGTGCGGCCCGCACTCCTGGTAGAAGTGGATCTCCTGGTGCAGGCGCTGCGCGCGCGTCAGGGTCACGACGTTGCCCTCGGCGCCGGCGCCCTGCTCGGAGGCCGCCTCGTCGACGGCGATCGCCGTCAGCCACAGCGGCGCAGCCGTGAGCTCCCACATCTCGCGGGCCGTGCTTTCGTCGCCCCCGGAGGGCCGCGGGCTGCCGAAGGGGTGGCGGTGCCAGTCGCCGCAGTGGAGCAGCTCGAGCCCCGTCGTCTCGCGCAGCCAGCGCAGCGCCGACGCGGCACGCTCCCCGTCGCTGCGCGCGCCGAGCCCCACCGAGCCGGGGCCGCCGTCCACCGCCGGCCCCGGCGGCAGGGTGCCGAGCAGAGCGGCGACGAAACGGTACGCGCCGCCGTCCCACGTGCGCTGGACGGTGCCGAAGAGGGGCCCGCCGGTTTCGTCGTCACCGGCGCGCGCCGCGCCCACAGCGATCGTGCGCAGCACCTCGGGGCGCACCAGCAATGCCGCGGTCGCCGGCGCGCTCGCCGGACGGCGCTTGTCCGCGCGCAGTGGCGTGACCGCGCGCAGCGCCGCCGGCGCTCGCGCCGGCAGAAAGGCGCGCGCCGAGGTCGAGTGTCGGGCGAATGCCGTCATCTCAGTCCTCGCTTCCCGGCCACTTGCCGGTGGCCTTCCAGGTCTCGTAGGCGTGGATCCACAGCGCCGTCCAGGCGACCAGCGTCGCCGCCGTGGTGCGCGCCGGGTCGTACCCGCTGCGCGGACCGTTCTCGCCGCGGTACAGGCAGGGACGATTGCCGCCCAGAAGGTGAGGCGCCTGTTGGTCGAGGGCCGGCTTCTCGATGCTCACGACCGGCGCCTGGTGGGGGAAGCGCTCGGGGTAGGTCACCTTCACCAGGTAGCGCCGACGCCGGTTGAAGGTGCTGCGCAGGACGCCCGCCCAGGTGAGCGTGCCGCCCTCCGGCAGACAGAGGCTGAAACCGGGAAACCGCTTCATGGCATCAGACTCGGCGGCCAGGCGCCAGCGCCCGTAAGGCGTGGTGGACCAATGCGCGCCGCTGCGGTCGGTAGCGCTCTGCGGCGATGCTCCCGCCTGATACAGCGTCATCGGTGGCCTCCGGCTGTGTGGTTGCTTTCACCCCGAACACGCGCTGCGGCCACGCTCATCAAAGGGCGCCCGGCGTGAGCGTGAACGAGCGCTTGCACGAGTCGCAGACCTGCCGTCCGGTGCGCCCGTCCACGCTGGTGAGCCGCCCGCACAGCGGGCAGTCGAGATAGACCAGGAGGGCACAAGCCCACAGCACAAGGGCCACCATCAGGATGACCGGCGCAGCGATCAACCACAGCCAGGCCGTCAGCATGGTCAGCAGGTAGGCGCCGATGGCGATACCGCAGCACGCGCCCGAGAAGCTGAGCGTGAGTGGCCAATTGCGGACCGGATCGGGGGTCGCCGGCGGCGACTCCCTCACGTCAGGCTCCGGGTCGCGATCAGGCGCCTGCTCCAGGTCGGGCGCCTGCAACTCGCCCTCCTCGTTCAGGCAAGGGGCCGCGGCCAGCGGGCCGCCGCGGCGCGCGATCTCCCGGCCGTCGTGACCGACCACCACGGTCCAGTCGCAGAGGGCGGCCCTCGCCATGGGGACGGTATCGGGGAGCGTGAGCGTCCCCAGCACGAGGTCGGTCCACGCGGCGGGGAAGCCGAAGCGGCGCGCGCTGTCCAAGCGCAGGCAGCCGCTTTCGTCAGCAACGCACAGATCGATGGTGATATCCGCGGGAAGCGGAGGGCCGAGCAGTTGCACGATCGGGCGCAGCATGCCGGACTGCTCGTCGACGTCGACGAGCAGCGCGATCGCCCACTGCGGATCCGGCGGCGGCTGCGACCGCGCCGCGCGGGCCGCGGACCCTGCCCGACGGGCGCGGCGCCTGTCGACCGCATCCCTGAGGAAGAGGAAGACGGCCGTGGCGAGAGGGATCGCGAGCACGACCAGGAGATCGGCGTCGAGCCATGACGGCATGGAAGCGATCGTCGTACAGCCTGCAAGCATCGAGAGGAGGAAGTCGTCCATACCCTGAACACGCCCGGCTCCTGCCGAAGGTCAAACCGTCTCGCGTCGGTCCTGCACGTGAAGGAGGTAGATCTGGTCGAACAGCGTGGAGGCCGGGCCGGCAGGCGGCGGCGCGGCGGCGGCGGCCGACTCCGCGGCGTCTTCCCAGACCTCTCCCAGTCGCACCCGCAGCGAGCCGCGGTAGACCGGCTCGGTGGCGGCGATCAGGCCGGGCTCGTCGCCGGCCCACAGAACCGTGACCTCCTCCGCCTCGAGCGCCCTCGGGACGGCGACCATCGGTTTCGTGCCCTCGACCTCGGGCGGCAGACCGTGCACCGTCAGCCAGAGGCCGCCGTCGAACTCGCGCGCGACGCGCCCGCGGACTCCCCGGTCGCCGTGGAGCGCGACAAACTCCACGTCCTGTCTCTGCACGCCGGCGAGGCGCGTGACGCCGCTCGTCGCGGCGCCGGCGGGAGCGGCGAGACGCGCCAGCACGCCGGCGAGGTACGGGGCCGCCTCCGCCGGCGCCGCCGACCACACGTCTATCACCCACTGGGGGAGGTCGACGTGGGTGTCAAGGCGCTGGAGGGCGGTGAGGGCGGCGGCGCGGACGCGCTCGTCGCGGTCCTCTGTCGTGGCCGCGACGAGCGCCCCGACCGCCGCCGCCCCCAGCCCCGCCGTCTCACCCAATCGTGTGGCGGCGCGCCGGCGAACGATGTCGTCGGGGTCGGAGAGCGCCGCCGTGAGGGCGCGCTCGAAAAGTGATACGGGGTCGACTGGTACCGCTGCCATGGGGTGGGTTTCCTCCCTGCTCTCCAACCACGCCGCCGTCCCGGCGACGTCAAAGCGGCGGCTGCACTCCTCGCACGACGCGATGTGCGCGAGCGCCCGCTGCAGGGACGACCGGGCGGACCGGTGCTCAGCCATCGTGGTCCTCCTCGTGAGCGGAGCGGGTGCTGCGGTGCGGCAGGAGCGCCTCGAGCAGCAGCTTCCAGTACGGGTCGCGCGCGGCCAGCTTGCAGCGCGCCACCGAGCGGTTGGCGGCCACCAGGCGCGCGGTGGTGCCGAGCCGCGCGGCGATATCGTGGTCGGAGGCGGGGGCGCCGGACGCGTCCGGCGCCCCTGCCTCCGACGTCCCCGCCCCGTCCCCCGCCCCGCCGAACAGGTCGGGGGCGAGCTCGCGCAGGCGCTCGGTGACGACAGGGTCGAGGTCGCGTCGCGCCAGCGTCCACACCATCACCGCGCGCTGCACCGGCGGCAGTTCGCGGACGGCGTCGAGGAGCGCCGGCAGCGCCTTGTGGGCGCGCTCGAGTGTGGCGGCGTCGAGGCACAGGGCCTTCGGCGCGGCGTGCACCGGCGGCGCCTCGCGCTCGCGCGCCTGGCGCCGCTTGTCGTCGACGATCAGGTTGATGACCACGACGCGCGCCCAGAACGGGAAGGGCGAGGTGAAGACGTATTCGTTGCGCGGGCCTTCGATGGGCGCGGCGAGCTGCGCGGCCGCCTCTGACGGAGGCGTGCCGGTGAGCAGCACGACGGCGATCTTCTGCAGCGCCTCGTCGGCATACTCGCCGGCCGCGGCGGCAACGCGCGAGTACGCGCTCGCGCAGAGCAGGCGGCGCAGCTCGGTCCAGGCGCCCGCGTCACCGGCCACCAGCCTGTCGACGCGGGCGCCGTCGTCGTCGAGGTTTCGCACCACGCGCGCGGCGATATCTGCCAGGCTGTCCTGATCGAGGGCCGCGACGTCGGGTTCGGCAGCGCCGGTCTCCTTCTGGCACCAGCGCGCGACGAAGTAGAGGACGGTCTCGACGCCGGCGCCAGAGCCGGCGACAGCGCAGGCGTCGGCGCACAGCGGTCTGAGAAGCTCATGCCACGACGCCCGCATTGGTCCCCATGCCCTCCGAGACTCGGTCCCGCCGGCCGGCGGGTCTACAGCGGCAGTCTACCGCCGGTGGGCGCTCGCTCCCAAGGAGGCGCTGATCATCAGGGGGCTACCACGCGCCGTTCAAGTGCGAGACAATGCCTTGAGAGCAAGCTCATCCGGCGGCGACGCTCGACGCGTCGAGCCGCCGGACGAGGAGCATCGCAGGACGGGGGGCGCAGTCGTGGCCGAGCAGAAAGCACGCACCGAGAAGAAGGCTCCCGTCGAGAAGAAAGCGCGCCTCAGGACCGTCGTGGTCGCCGGCGACATCGTCGTCGACCATCACATCTACGAGGGCACGCGCGACAGGCCTTCAGCGCACGCCGAGCAGGGCACCGCGATCCACCAGGAGACCGGCGGCGCCGAGCTCCTCTTCAGGATGCTTCACCAGCTTGGCGCCGCCGCCGAGCCCTACGCCGTAGAGTTCGGGATGGCCACGAAGCCGCTGAGCAAGCCCGTGCAGTCGTACGGGCTGCTGACCCCGTGCCCCGCCGGAGAGAAACGCAGTGGCGACGTGTGGCGCATCACCGGCGCGCTGGGCTACGGCGACAGCGGCGAGCGCAGCACGCGCTACGCCGACGCGCCGGCGCGCACGCACGCGCCCGCCTCAGTCGTGGTGCTCGACGACGCCGCCCTCGGCTTTCGCCACCTCACCAACGAGCCCGCCTGGCCGCAGGAGATCCGCAGCGGCAAAGCGGCGGCCGTGGACTGGGTCGTCCTCAAGATGTCCGCTCCGGTGGCGCAGGGCGACCTGTGGCGCAGGGTCTGCAAGGACTTCGGCGACAGGCTTGTCGTGGTGGTGTCGGCGGCCGATCTGCGTCAAGAAGAGGTCAGCATCACCGAAGGGCTCTCGTGGGAGCACACCGCCCAGGACCTGCTGCAGGAGCTGGCGCTCAACAAGAGCATCTCGGACCTCACGCGCTGCCGGCACCTGATCGTCGGCCTCGGCACCGACGGCGCCCTGTGGCTCAGCACGAGCAGCGACGGCACCTCGCGGTACCGGCTCGTCTTCGACCCCGGCGGCCTCGAAGGAGCCTGGGCCCACAGCATCGAGGGCCAGGTGTGGGGCGGCATGTCGTGCCTGGTCGCGGCGATTGTCGCCGAGCTGGCCAAGCCGGACGTCGCCGCCGCGAACAGGGGCACCTGCAGCGGCGCCGACGAAGGCGAGGCAAACATCGGCGGCGGCATCATGCGTGGGCTCTCCGCCATGCGCCGGCTCATCCGCGCCGGTCACGGCGCGGCGGTCGCCGGCGACGCCGGCCACAAGGCCGAGCTGGGATTCCCCCTCGACGAGGTGATCGCCGACCTGCGCGAGCCGTCCAGCCGGTACCGCATCGCCGAGGTCCCGGCCGCGGTGGCCGCGGCCGGCAAGTCCAGGGACTGGACGATCGTCTCGGGCGAGCAGCGCGGCATCGAGGGCCGCCCGCTCTACGGCCTGGCGCGGCGCGTGGCCCTCTTCGGATCCAAGGCCCTGGTCGACGAGGTGCCCTACGCCACCTTCGGCAAGATGCTCGTGGTCGATCGCGTGGAGATCGAGAGCCTGCGCGGCCTCGAGCGCCTCATCAAGAGCTACGAGAGGAATCCGCGCCCCTCCAAACCGCTGTCGATCGCCGTCTTCGGCGCCCCCGGCTCGGGCAAGTCGTTCGGCGTCAAGCAGATCGCCAGGGCGGTGCTCGGCAAGGGCGGCAAGAAGGTGTCCATCATCGAGTTCAACCTCTCCCAGTTCTCTGAGCCGGGTGAGCTCATCGGCGCCTTTCACCAGGTACGAGACCTGGTCCTCGGGGGCACCACGCCGGTCGTCTTCTGGGACGAGTTCGACTCGCGCGAGTACATGTGGCTGCAGTACCTGCTGGCGCCCATGCAGGACGGCAAGTTCCAGGAGGGCCAGATCACGCACCCCATCGGCAAGTGCGTGTTCGTCTTCGCCGGCGGCACGAGCTACGATTTCGCCAACTTCTCGCCGCGCGACGAGGTGCGCGGCGGCGCGGCGGCCGACGCCGCCGCAGAGGCGCAGACGGGTCTCACGAAGGCCGAGAAGTTCAAGCTCGTCAAGGGCCCCGACTTCGTCAGCCGCCTCAACGGCTACCTGAACGTCGCCGGCCCGAACCCGCGCCAGCGGTACGATGCCGAGCGGCGCGAGTGGGTCGACGAGGATGCCCCGCGCGACTTCTGCTTCCCTGTGCGCCGCGCCCTGCTCATGCGGGCAACCGGTGGCTTCTTCGGAGCCGCCGAGGGCAACGAGATGGACATCGACAGCGGGCTGATGGCCGCCTTCCTCGAGATCGGCAGGTACGAGCA
>Ga0114951_10004553_pt1 | contig 13412 bp, 16 predicted proteins | sample AM7aDNAmetaG_FD_88677 | JGI IMG/M metagenome (GOLD analysis project Ga0114951, IMG submission 88677) | Freshwater microbial communities from Finland to study Microbial Dark Matter (Phase II) - AM7a DNA metaG | ecosystem: Environmental > Aquatic > Freshwater > Lake | place: Finland: Lake Alinen...
CCGGGCCGCAAAATACTATCCCGAAGAAGTGGGAACCATCACGCTGGCACCATACGAACGATCCTCGAAAAACTTATTGTGCAAAGAGAAGGGGTGCATATTGGGAGTTGGGTCGGTGGAGAACCCGGATCAGTTTCATAGTTACTCTTACGCCATGTGCCATCTGTCGGAACTTGGCCGTTGGTCAGAGACAACAAAGAAGTCAGCTAACGAACTGGTTCAGGCTCTCCGACCGACCGTTCCTGATGTTCCCTACTCGATGATTGTCATGGAGAGTACCGCTAATGGACGTGGTAATCTATTCCATAACGAATGGCAGGCAGCTGTCAGTGAGGTCTCTCGGTATGATGCAATTTTTGTAGCATGGTTCGAGATTGATCTTTATATGAGACCCGTCAAGGATTACGCTAAATTCCTTGAAAAGATAGATCATCATCCTAAACGGGAATATTATTGGACCCTATGGATGAAGGGAGCCACTCTAGAGGCCATTAATTGGTACATGTATTTTCAGGCTGGGGAGAACCTGTCAGATTTACAAATGTTCAGGCAGTATCCTTCCGATGCCGAGGAGGCTTTTTCCTCCACCGGTCACCGGGTGTTCTCTCCCCTGGTTACAGCCAGAGCGCGATTAAATTGTTATCCTCCATTATTTAAGGGTCAATTATTCGCTAAGGGACAGAAAGAAAAGGATGCATTCATTGATATTCGTTTTGATTCTACCCCAAATGGCGCTCTTTGGATATGGGACCCACCTGATACCTCAATAAAAGTCAGTAATCGATATGTGATTATCGCGGATATCGGAGGAAAGAATGATGATGCCGACTTTTCCACAATAAGAGTTCTTGACCGGTTCTTTTTAACTCAGGCCGGGATTCCGGAAGCGGTTGCTACATGGAAGTCCCATCTTGATCAGGACCTTTTTGCGTGGGTATGTGCTCAGGTAGCTTTCTGGTACAATAAAGGATTACTTATTATCGAGAGTAACTCTATGGATACAGAAGAATTGGAAGGTAGCGAGGGAGACCAATTCCTTACCGTATTGAATGAGATTGCCAATTACTACAGCAATCTGTATACGCGTACCGATCCGGGAAAGATCAGGGAAGGACTACCAGTTCAATGGGGATTTCATACCAACCGGCACACGAAACCACTAGTGGTTAATACCCTGAATGCAGCCTTAAGAGACGAGGACTATATCGAAAGAGATAGTAGGGTCATCGACGAATGTGATCAGTTTGAGATTAAGGCCAATGGGAAGATGGGTGCCGTGGAAAATTGCCACGATGACTTATTGATGCCTACAGCTATCGGCGTATGGGCAAGTGAATATTACATGGATGCCCCCAAGGTCATCTCGGAAGAAAAGAAGAGACCGCCCAAACGAAGAAGAACGGAGGCCTCATTATGATCGGAATGTTCAATATCGACTGCATGGATTTTATGGCCGGAAAACCGGATAACTACTACTCATTAGCCATTGTCGACCCTCCATACGGAATCAATGCCCCAAACATGCAAATGGGGACTCATGTTAACCGGAAGGGAAAAGGCCAATATCCAGGAGAATCCACCGCTTCGAAGTTGCGCAAGGGTAGATTGAATAAAGGTTCGGGTAAACTTAAGGATCGGATATTAAATACATCGGACTGTAATTGGGATACCGAAAAGCCAACCGATGAATATTTCAAAGAGTTGTTCCGGGTATCCGAGAATCAAATAATCTGGGGAGGGAATTACTTCCCGCTTCCACCCTGCAGGGGAATGATCTGTTGGGATAAAATGCAACCCTGGGACAACTTTAGTCAATTCGAATTAGCGTGGACCTCATTCGATAAACCGGCAAGGATGTTTCGGTATTCCAATACCGGTGGTGCCAATATTGAAAAGAAAATTCATCCTACCCAAAAGCCGGTAAAGCTATATGAATGGTTATTAATGAATTACGGAATGGGGGGGGGGGCAAAATACTCGATACTCATGGAGGATCGGGATCTATTTGTATTGCATGCCACAACCTCAAATACGAATTGGACTGGTGCGAAATCGACCGTGTATTTTTCTCGGATGCGAAGAAACGATTCATGGAACACAAACGACAATTAAAATTATTCTGATATGAAACTCCTTCAATTTGGTCTCGGTCGTTGGGGACAACATCATAAAAGGATTCTTGAGGATCTCGGGAATATGGTAGAGACCCATGATATCGAAGACAAATATTGGAATATCCTGGATTGTGAACATGACCAGGTGGATGCTGTTATAGTCACCACCTCATCAGAGAATCACTGGCCCATTGCTCAATATGCTATGGATCTGGGATTGCCGGTATTTGTCGAGAAACCTGTGCTATTGAAACGGTCACAGTTGGATGAGCTCCGCAAACGGGAGGATAAGAAACTACTCATGGTCGGGCACCAACGCCTTTTCCTGCCCCGGATCGCTTCTCTGAAGGGAATCTGTCACCAAATGATCTCGACGATAAATTCCCGGAATCCAAGGACTGAAGGTGTTTTATTTACCTTAATGGTTCAGGATATCGCCATCGCCCATTATGTCTGTGGTGTAGATTGGTTCGAGTGTACAAGAGCCGAAGGGGGACTCAATAGTCTATCGGTAGAATTGGTGCATAACCATATACGGGTAGAACTACTCGCTACTTTTAATAGTGACGGAATGGATTGCCAGTATTTTCACGATTCCAATGGGATAACTTCAATCTATCACTATCACAATCAAGATTTACTTAAAATCGAATTGGAGGCCTTCTGCGCTTACGTAAGCAAGGGATTCCCCATAAAATTTAACGGAACTACTTCTGCCATTCAGGTAATGGAGAGTTGCTTTAAAATTCAAGACAAATTGGGGGAGAAATCATGAAAATCAAGATACTGGGAATCAATTTTAAAATTAAGAAGGTCTGCCGGGGAGTTTTGGATAAAGGGGCCACGATAGGGAGAATGAACTCCGGTTCCGGAGAAATTTTCCTCCGAGACAACCTGCCGGCTGATATTGAATTATCAACTGTTATCCATGAAACCATCCATATTTTATCGGTCAACCTGGGATTGGATTTAAGCGAAGAACAAACAACTGCACTCGAGGCCGGGATTATGTCGGTGATCATGTGTAAGGAAAATGCCAAAATCTTAACAGAACTCTATTATCATGCAAGATCAGTTAAATAAGATCACCGTTAATAGTTTCAATGTCGAATTTGGTTACGAGTTGATCTCAACCGTTCCATATGCCTATTACCTTTTCACAAAGGACCAGTTGGCCGGAACAATTTCCGGAAAGGGAAGTGAGGCTCTATATTACTTTTCCCCGAACCATATAATCAATCCTGCCCCCAGGGATTGGGCCAACATACGAAAAATGACCACTCTGAATCATTGGATACATAAACCTACCCTGGACACCTCGCAGTTCTGCCCGCCCCCCTACAAACAATTCTACGCGAACGATAAGTATCATTTTGATCTGGTAATATACAATAGGTATAACAAAGAATGGCCCGGGGTCCCCGAATTAAACCGGCCAATCAACTTCTTTTCCCTGGACCTTCTTAAATCCATCTTCGAAAAATTCAAAGGAAAGATACTTTACTGTAATGTGGATGGGAAGCGGGAGTTACAAGATAAGGCTCATGCTATCCCATTGGGAGATTGGGATCTGATTAAGAAGTACCCAAGAGTAACTTCTATCCATGATTTGGAAGAAGACTACAATCTGGCCCAGATGCTGGTCTTTTCGAACTGCCCGTTATTTCTTACCACGAATGGAGGGGGAGCAATTCTGGCTTCTTATTTCGGGGGGACCAATGTTATTTACACGAATCCTGTAACTGTAAAGGGAAAGGTTTACGCCCGGGAAAACGAGACGGGAGACTTTGGATATTATCCTCTTTTCGGGGGTTCAAAAATAATCAATGTGCATGACGATAAATCAATACTCAAACTGATATGTTAGAAAGAACCCAATTAATCAACCGGTTAATCCGGGAAAATAAATATAAGAGTTACCTGGAAATTGGACTGGGTAGCGGAATCAATTTCCGGGAGGTGAATTGTAAACAGAAAGTTGGTGTCGATCCATTTCAACCGGCCACTTTTCAGATGACCTCTGATTATTTCTTCGCCCTGAATAAAGAAACTTTTGATATCGTCTTCGTAGATGGGCTGCATGTTGCGTATCAGGCAGAAATAGATATCCTGAATTCTTTAAAAGTCCTGCGTCCGGGAGGGGTTATTGTCATTCACGACTGTCTTCCAGCAAAAGAAGAAAGACAGTTACCCGAAAGAGTGACCAAAAACTGGCAGGGGGATGTGTGGAAAGCCATTGTAGCCATGGCCCTGAACCAATGGAAAATGAAATTATTCGAGATAGAAACCGGTATCGTATTACTGTGGCCGGAGAAAAAGGAATACACTATTCCCGAGGGAGGGTTAACATGGGATTGGTTTCAGAAACATTTTAAAAATATGTTATGTGGATAGCCTGGTTAATCAGTAGCGGAGGAATCTTTGGATCCGTCCGGGAGATGATCGAAACTTCGAATGTTCTGGTTGACCTCGGGCATAAGGTTACCATATATACTCCTCAGGGAGTGGATGCAAAATGGTTACCCTGCAAAGCGAATTTCCGGAAGATGGGTCATCTTGATAAAGACTGCCCGGATGTATTGTTTTTGATGACCACTCCCGAGGAACCTTACTTTTCCATCTGGAAGAATAGCAAGGCAAAGATCAAGAGTTACTGCATGATGGGGTATGCCACGGATGCGCTGCACAAAGAACCCGATAGATTCCTGAGTGAAAAACATAATTGGATTGTCAAGAATCACTGGTGTATATGCGATGGAAGTTGGCAACTACGGGACATGAAACGGTTTAACCCGGATGTTGGTCCGGCTATTGGTGGGGTCAACCTCGATCAGTTCCACCCTGTGGAGGTTCCAAAGTCAGTTGACGTGGTGTGGAGTAATGATCCCCGACCGAGAAAAGACTCTATCACGGTAGCTAAGGCCATTAACGGACTCTCCAATGATTTCTATTTCAAAAAAGGTATTCCCCAGGATAAGATCGCGGAGTTTCTCAGTAAAGGGAGGGTGTTTGCCGACAGTCACGTTCGAGGCGGTTGGTGTAATCCTGTGGCTGAGGCCATGGCCTGCGGGGTACCGGTGGTTTGTACGAACATTCCTTGCAATGAAGACTTTGCCATTCATGGGAGAACAGCTTTGTTGGTAGAACCCGGCGATTGGCAAAAAATGCGGGAGTATATCGAATTACTTCTTACGGATATCGATTTGTATAACGATCTGCGCGACGAGGGACTTGCCCGGATAGCCAAATTTGACTACCGGCTAGTGACCCCCAAATTAGCAGATGCAATTCAGAGACACCTATGATCAACATTATCATTCGTACCTCCGGCCGGCCACGGTACTTCAAAAGTTGCGTTGCCTCGATTGAGCGTCAGACTTACCGGGATTATCGGATTATCGTAGGAATGGACACTCCGGAAACCTATGCGGATAAATATCATCCCTTTCGGTACCCAAGAACAAAATCCAATGGAACATTCCTTCAGTTAAAAGAAACCCGGACCCTGCACTTTCCCTATAATCTTTACCTGAATACCTTGATGACCAAGTGTGAACCGGGGTGGGTGATGTTTCTGGATGATGACGACGAGTTTTTTGGAAGCAATGCTTTAATGGATATTATTCATCATCTGAAGGTAACAACAGATGTCCCGTTCTGGAGGGTGAGAATCAATAACCGGGTGGTCCCCTCGAATGAGAATTTTGGGAAACGTCCCGTGGTTAAGGATGTTTCGTGTATCGGGTTCGCTTTTCACACCGATTACATTCCGCTTATGCAGTTCGATCCCTATAAACAGGCAGACTACCGCATAGCGAACCGCCTATTTTCAATTTTAAATCCTGTATGGATAGATAAGGTATTAACCCAGACTCAGCGTCGGGAAGGAATCGGCAGGGGCCTAAGACAGGACAAAATATAAAGACAATAAAAGATGAAACAAGTTAAGATTTTTGGACACGGGGAAATCGGTCAATCCCTTCACGAGGTTTACGAACGTGCAGGCTGGTTTGGAATAGCATGGAGAGATCTGGACACGGGATCCGGACCGGATAAATGCGATATCTTAAATGTGTGTATACCATTCTCTGATCAATTCGTCAGTATAGTGGCGCGTGAGATATGGTGGTCAGATGCCAGGATAGTGATCATTCATTCCACGGTGGCTCCGGGAACCACAAAAGAAATCATTGATCTGGTCAAAGACAAAGATGTTCTCATTGTGCATTCTCCCGTAATCGGGGTACACCCGAATTTAGCCGAAGGGATCCAGACTTTCACTAAATGGATCGGATGTGAGACTAATGCAAATGCAGAATTAGTACGGGAACACTTTAACCAAATCGGTATTCCAAATACCCGGAAGGTTACCCCAGCTATCTCGACCGAGATCGCCAAACTTATGGATACCACTTACTATGGGGCATGTCTTGCCGTGAACGCCGAAGCTACTGAGTGGTTAAATAGTCAGGGGACCCGTTCCAGTTTCTGGGTTGAATATCTGATGGAGTACAATCGGGGATATCAAACCCTTGGAATGGGAAACATAGTCCGTCCCTATTTTCCTGCCCTAAATATGCCGATCGGTGGACACTGTGTTGGAAACAATGCCAGGATACTTAAGCAAGTACATGACTTTCCGGCCCTTGATCAAATCATTAAATACCTCCCAAATGAAAATTAACCAGTTAATTATAGAGTGGTGGATAGCCCAGAAGAATCTGCGGAGGGCCCAACGCCGGAATAAAAAGTTGTTGCACTTCATCAAATTAGCCAATGAGCTCACCCGCGTGGACCGGAAGAGCCGGTATGTGATCGATCTGGAGAATAGATTCAAGATCCTCAGTACGGTTGACATTGACCGGATGAAGAAATATAATGAATTGCCCAAGGGGACTACTATCATGGATATTTATCGCAATACCGTGTATACAGCAACTTATAATCCGGATGTTAAGGATGCCTGGAAAACCATGCGTTACCGTGAAAAGAACAAAGCGGAAGGGCTGAAACAATGACTCATTTCGTCTTTGTCTACGCAAAGTCCCCCGCTGTTTGGGAGGAATTGCACTACTCGATCCTGAGTATCCGGAAGTTCTTCCGGGGGGAATTTAAAATATTCGTCTATGGGGATGACCCCAAAGAAAAAGGAGTTGTCTGGATCAAGACTGACAAGATTCAATCGGAGAAGAATTCCAAGACCACGGATATCAACTATAAAATTCTCAGGATTGCCGGCAGTAAAGAGATTAACGAGGACTTTGTGTATATGTATGACGATATCATTCTGTTAAAACCGTGTACGGAGGAAGACTTTAAACCTACAAGGGCCGTGGATTATGCTCCCAAACCGGGGATGTATTTCGGGCCAAATGCCAAACCCTCCCGGACCTGGATCAACCAGTGGTTAAAAACTATGCTAACCCTGAAGCAATACCAACTCCCAACATGGAACTATGAGACCCATCTCCCGAGATGGTATAACAAAACTCGTATCATGGAGATTATGGATCGATACCGGCCTGTGGATAACGTGCTGCTATTCGCTTCACTCTATTTCAATACTTACTGTTTGGCTCCGGATGAATCCCTGGAAAAGAATAAAAATATCAAAGCTGGCTTATATGATCCTCATGAAGCAGCATGGATACAGGCTAATGTTCCGGGGAAACTTTTTCTCAATTATGATAATGTAGGCCTGAACCAACATTTAAAAAACTTTATCAAGACTTTACTAAAATGAAAACACCGAAGACCCCCGAAGAACTCGCCAAAATGGTTGAGATGGGCGTTTGGTTTAAGGATGTCCGGGAAACTCAAAGCATGAATATTTCTGAGTTTGCAAAGTTTATCGGCATCAAGGATCGGGAAGTGAGACCGATTGAAGAGGGTAAATCAGAAATAGAACCCTTCGTTCTTAAAATCATTAAGCGAAGGACCGGCCGGGAGTTCGGGGAAAAACTTCCTGAATTCGTTCCGGATGCAGAAATAATGGATATGACCGCTTCGCGCCCCATTGAGCAAACACCACCACATTACCCATCAGATAGACCACTAGTCAGGGTCAGGCCAGAAGCATTGGCAGCCAGGAAAAAAGTATTAAAGGAAAGAGCAAAAGAGGTACACCATCCACGGAAAGAGGAGGAACTAAAGAAAGTCAGCGAATGGCTAAAGGATGGAATGAAGTTAAGGGGCTTCTCGCATTCTGCATTGGCAGCAAAAGCGAACATTAAGGAGTCCACCATTCGAAGCCTGCTGTATTGCTACGCCAATATGAAGAGTGATGTCAGGCAAAAGATAATGAACGTCTTAATGATACCGGGCCCCAATGGCGAACCGCAGGCATACCCGAAAGGGTCAGTTGAGGAAATTGTGGACCCAATTCATGAGAAGCTACCAGTGAAAGATAGTGGACCTGATACATTGTTGAATTCGGTCAACGCGGCAATAACAGAAAAGAATCCCCCGACGTTTGCCATGATAATTGATAAAATTATTAAAAGAAGCGACGGGGTGATGCCGGTCATTGAGGAAGCCATAAAAAATTCCCAAATCACTTGCACTCCCTTATGTAATGAATTTCAGTTGTCGAAAGTAGTAGGTAAACGTCAATACCTAATTTTCCTTAAGGTATATCCCAAAACTAAAACATTCCGGATTGAATCATGGAAGCGAGGCAACGCATTCAATTTCTCGGCCAGCCGGGATATTACCTTGGGTTGTGCAGTGGCTGACCTGATTAAGGCAGCGGTTTTAAAGGCAGATGAAGAATTTTCACTAATACCATAATCAAATGACAAAGAATCAAATTATTGCGATTGCTATTATCTGCCATGAGGCAAATAAGGCTTACTGTGAATTCATTGGGGATCATTCGCAAAAGAATTGGTGTGATGCCGAACAATGGCAGCGAGACTCCGCTATTAAGGGCGTAGAATTCAGGCTTGATAATCCGAATGCCGGAGATGACGCACAGCATAACTCCTGGATGAAGGAGAAGATTGATCAGGGTTGGGTGTACGGTCCAATAAAGGATGCTGAAAAGAAAACACACCCTTGTCTGGTTCCGTTTAACTCCCTCCCGGTCGAGCAGCAAATCAAGGATAGGCTGTTTTGCGCCATCGTTGATGCTCACATTACAAGGATAACCGTGACTTTCGGAGAGGCCGTAAAAGCCTTAAAACAGGGAAGGTTGATCACTCGTGCCGGTTGGAATGGAAAGGGATTGTTTGTTTTCATGCAGGTTCCCTCTATGATTCCTTCTGACGTTGTTCCGAAAATGCAGTCTTTACCTCAATCGGTGAAGGATGAGTTTCAAAAAAGAACATCTGGCCCGGCCATGGCTCAAGCCATAAGATACAGTAATCAGCTGGCTATTGTTGATTTAACGAATGAAATAAAAGGATGGGCTCCGTCTGTATCGGACGCATTGGCTGAGGATTGGGTTGTACTGGACTAGCATGAAACAACTAGTAATGAAAATCTTTGGGGGTCTCAAAATCTTTGGGGCCCCTATCCTATCCCGGTCGGAACGGTTGAAGGGTGCATTGTCAGACCCTGATATTCATCTTTTACTGATGATGGCCTATAATGAAGGCCGGGACGATGTGTTATTATGGCACACATGCAAAACAAAAGAATCATTAATTGAACTTCTGGAATCAGTAGTATGAAACCATCCGACTTCGTAAAGCAATTCTACCCCTTTGCCAGGGAGACCGAAACCAAAACCGGAATCTCTGCCCTGTTTATTCTTGCCCAGGCGGCTCATGAATCGGCGTATGGCAATGCTGCTCCTGGATTTATGTTCTTCGGAAAAAAAGATTTTGACGGGATTAATGGGAATGAACAACTCCTCAGGACCACGGAATACAGCCAAAGGATGGACTTAAAGTTTCCCGAGATCATTTCTATCACTCCATGTGTAAGAAACGGATTACCCTATTATAAGTACGTTGTGAGGGATTATTTCAGGAAGTATAATACCCCCGAAGAATCCTTTACTGACCATGCACAGTTTTTCTTCAAAAACAAGCGGTACGTAGATTCACTTCTGGTTAAAGAAGATCCCCGGGAGTTTGCCCGAAGAATTGCTGCAGATGGCTACGCTACGGACCCCAACTATGCAACGTTGTTGATTTCCATGATTGACAAAATAGAGACATTGGTCCCCAAAGAGGTTATCAATGCAGGAAGTAGCGTGGGGTACCAGGGATGAACGATATAAAATCAATCACAACCCAAATGGAAGAAAGCATTCAGAAGGTTGTCGAAGAAATTATAGACACTTTAACCTATGTAAATATGAGGTCCGGATGGAATATCCCCCGAAAGATTGGGAAACCTCGTAAAGGATTTGGACCCAAGAAAACAATGAGAGTCAGAAACATTTGCAAATCATAAACATGAGGCTGCCCACCAAGACAGCCTCTTTTTTTATGCAAAGACTTTCGGCCCGGCCTGCGGTTGCTGTAATCCTTTCTGCATCTCCAGGGGAAGACTAGCCATCGGGTTATTAGGATCCACTCCGGCAGCCTGTGCCTGTGACATTAATTCTTCCCGCTTCTTATTCAGGTCATCGAGAATCTTATCGGCAAACGGCAAGGAAGAATTCTTTAAGAAGATTTCTCCATCGATAACCTGTTTGTCTAAGAGTTGCATTAAAGTGTCATCAATCATCTGCCGGTAGACAGGAGTATCTGCAGAAGAAGATATATTGGCGAAAAAGGCGACGTCCTTCACCGCTTCCGGATCGTAATACTTCGCTTCCTCCGAATAAGCATGACCGGATACTCCCAGATAAATCTTCTCGGTATAGAATTGAAGTATCGTTTGAAGAGCTTTATTGTCCCGTCTTTTAATCCACGAGGCGTAACTTTCGATCACATCCCGGTTGTTTAGTGAGCTATTCTGTGCCTCCATGGCATACCGGGAAGCAGGGGTACCAGAAGTTGCGGTCTGTCCCTGCATAGCCTGGTTAACTCCCGTAAGTTGATTGGCTAGTTGCATCTGCATGGCGATCATTTCGGAAGCCCCTATACTTCGGGAATTGGAAGATATGACTGAAGGTTCAGGAATCCCAACTTTTCCTTTATAGACAATAACACCTCCCACCTTGGTATACGCATCTGCAAAATCTTCCGGCTTCATATTTTCCGGGACAGTACTTTCTTCAATTAACAAAGTATCCTTGATTGAGGTCCCGATAAGGTAGTCAAGCATGGACATGTTTCGGTTGATGTATCGCTGTTGATCAATCACATCTTCATGTATCCCCCAGACTTCTCCGTCGAGTAAAGGATAAAATCCAAAAACGTAAGGGTGGGACTGATGAAAGTACGGGGTTTCCCCTTCGAACAAACATTTCCCATTTGGAGTCAGATATTTTACAAACCAAAACTGTTCATACCGTTTTTCAATTTCCATACCCACAACTTCTTCCGTTGGGATTCCCGATACGGCCCCTTGAACAATCCGATTTTCCATCTCCGCTTTAAGCTGGGGTTCATCTTTTAAAGGATAGAATTTGTAAGTCCCTGTGGCATAGTCGTGGACCCAGAGTCTCCATTCACTTTTTAAAAACCATACCTCGAACATTCTGCATTTACCTTCGTTGGCATAGTAGAAGTTAGTAGCATCCACCGCCTTCGCTGACAATGCATCCTGACGAACGGTATTGTAACCTCTTTGCACCTGGTATTCCTCTTTGATCCATTCCTCATCTGCCTTACTTCTTGCGAAAGTGGAGACGAGTATATCATAATCGGTGTCAATAATCTCTCCGGCCAGGTTCAGGTCACGGGTGCGAATATCGAGTATCTCAGTATTAAAGAATGTCCGGTTGACGTTGACGTTCTCCAGTAAAAGATCGTTTCTATCCAACTCCTTCCAATAGGAGAAGCCCACTTTCCCCACTACCATACCCGAAAGCAGGTGTTCGTGGAATTGCTGGGCATCCAGTTCCTTTGATTCATTCAAATCCTTAGCTGCCTGCAAAGCGTTGGTCATCATCTCCGAGAGGGTGGCATCTTCACGGGTTCTGGAGTTAACCACACTCTTAACGGGATTGGATCGATATTGTCCCAAGAGGTTTTTCACCAGCTGCCGGATAACATTCTGTTTTAATGGAAGACGATTCTGCGAGAGAATAATATCCTCCTCAGTGGTGAGTTTCCCGTCTTCATCCACGGCCTCTTCGAACCACTGATCTCCCCGTTCATACTTTCGGGACCGTTGTCTCCGGGTACGGAAGTCTGACAGTGAGGACCAATACATCTGGCAAAGATCCAGAAGTTTCATATTCTCCTGAATATTCTCCTCAGTATTCAGTCTGGAAATCGCACCACCTGTGCTTCGTTTCTGCCCCCGTTGTGGCATCAGGTAGGAGGCGGAATACAAATTCTTGTCAATTGCTTTAGTGGTCATTATCGTGAGTTTTTCAATTCGTTATACATTGCATTCACATCGTCCCTCTCGGCTGTTGACAAAGACTTATCTTTTCTTTTGTTCTCCATTTTGGTCTTTACGATGTTATAGAGTTGCTTTCTTTCATCAGGCATAGCCATCTTATATATGTGCCAAGCCTCATCATAACTGAAATGCTTAACGGTACTCTGGAGTCCGGTTAGCATATAATTCTCCTTTAAGTCATCATGCTCTTCCTTTGAAATCACATGGGTTCTCAACTCTTGATTTATACGACCAAAATTTCCACCGGTTGCCCTTAATTCTATTGCTAATTCCCGCTTATGATCAGAACGTTCCTTTTGTTCAGTGGTACGACCACCGACCGGAAGTTTTCTGGCCATCATTTCATAAGCCCTCTTTTCTGCCCTGGACATATTCAGGTCATAAGGAGCCGGGGTGATACCCACAAAGGGCAGTATTTTATCCAGTGTGGATTTCCCAACCGATTTTTGAGCATTCCGGATACCAAAGGGGATTAACTGGGTACCCAGATATTTAATTACTTCGAGGCCTTTTTGGTAAAACGGATCGTCTTCATTAAAAATCTTAACCCCGTAAAAATCTTTATTGTTTTTCATTTGGACCACAATACTATTCACCGGAGAAAGTTTATTCTTAATTGTTCCGATAAAATTAGTCCCATAATGATATAGATCTTTCACGTAGGTAGGAAGAGAAGATCTTTCCCAGTCCCCGCTAGAGGTTATTCTTCCCGTTTTTGGGAAAAAATAGTCTTTAAATTCATCTGGCCCTTTTCCTGTGCGAATGAATTGTAGGAGAGCATTATACAACATGGTAATCCCAAACAAGGAAATCACATAGGCAATCTTA
>Ga0114951_10004558_pt1 | contig 13401 bp, 14 predicted proteins | sample AM7aDNAmetaG_FD_88677 | JGI IMG/M metagenome (GOLD analysis project Ga0114951, IMG submission 88677) | Freshwater microbial communities from Finland to study Microbial Dark Matter (Phase II) - AM7a DNA metaG | ecosystem: Environmental > Aquatic > Freshwater > Lake | place: Finland: Lake Alinen...
TACAAAAATAAAGAGAAGTTAGAAACTTCTCATAAAGAGGATTATTATTCTATTATGTATGATGATTCTAATCTCGATAAATTTCTGAAGGAATCTATTTCAGGTGATGCAACTAAAAAGGCTGCACCTGAAATACAGATTCCTGACATAAAAAAAGAAGACGCTGTAGGAGGACCAACTCCTACAGTTAATCCTATTCAAGGAGTCGAACCAGGCACATCAAGTTTGGCTTCCCCTGAAGTAATGGCAAAGTTAGAAAAGATTCTTTCTGAATTAGGTGATGTCTCTTTAGATCTAAAACTAAAAGAACTAAAACAGGAGATCCTTTCAGAAATGGAGGGGTCTTTGATGGATCTTAAAAAAGAACTTGCTGATTTTAAAGAAAAGAAAGTACCAAAAAGAAAATACTATGATACAGGTGGAGCTTATAGAGAAGACCTTTATGTATTAGCGACTAAAGTATTAGACAATACATTAATAGATCTTTTTGAAGAACTTCCTGATTACAGTCTTTTAGCCAATCAAATAACTAAAGTGTTTGATGATGGTACTGCAGCAAATGGTATTATAGCAGTTAATGTCTCTATTAGTAAAGATGGTTATCGATATGATTTTAAAGCAGATGTCCCTCTTTTAAATGGGATACTACAATCACCTCAGTACATACAAAGAGGTAATAAAATAATTCCTTTAACAACAGATGCTATCTATGAGGAGCTAGAATCATTAGCTTTTAGAAAAATAAATATAGATGATATCACAAGCAAGAAAAATACTTTTAATAATACTGGTGATAACATATTTAGAAGACCAGATAATCAAAAATTTTATCATGTAAACGAAAATGAAACGAATATAAATGCTTTACCTGAAAATCATACTTGGAAGACAGAGAAAGGCAAAGGAACGAATAGATAATATGATGAAGACATTTGACACTAAAGACTTAACACTGGCTACTTATCTGTTATACAATGAAGTTATGTTAGCAGAAAGCTATGATAAAGATACTCAATCTTGGATATTTGCAGATATTGAAAGGTGTAACACTCTTTCTCTTACTTTAAGAAATAAAAAATCTAGTGTTGAACCACTCAAGTGGGAAGCAACTAGACGTACTCTATTAGGAATGGTGCATGACAAGAAGAGGTAACATATGGAAAGAATCATGAGTTCCGATGATTTTATTGATGATACAGAAGTTACAAGAAGTGAAGTATCTAGCCTTTTTAAAGATGAATTATTTGTAAAAGGTATATTTGAAAGATTAGATTTGATCTTAATGGAAGTTACAAAATTAACACAAAGAGTTTATATACTAGAAACTAAATTATATACAGATCCTAGAGTGGCAACATGGTTACGAACAATCAAATAGTATCATACAGTTTAAAATTACCTAAAACATTACTCACTGATTTTAGGACTCATGTTAGAGCAGAAGGATATTCTATCCAGGATGCACTTATATTACTTATGGAACAGTATACTAAAGAAACAGGTAATGATTAAATTATGGGTAATAGACTTAATGCGAATACGGAAGAAACAACAACATTAGGATTTCAATACAGAAGAAATAACGTATTGGTGGCTCCTCATGCTTTAACTAAAGTAACAATCCATCACACTCTTAATGATGCTACTAATAATACTAACATTATTAGTACGATTACTTCTACTGGTATTATTGCTGTTTATCCTGGGTGTTATAGTTATGTCGCTCCTATTATTGCTACGGCTGGATCTTATTTTGATAAAATTTTTATTACCCCTTCTGTTGGTGCAGCACAGGTAACCTTCATTAATACTTTTACTATCACCGCTCCTGTATATACCGGAGCAGTTATAGATGTACCTTCTGATCCCGCTTTATGCAGGGTTATTGGTAAAACCATAGATTCGAATAATGTTGCTGTTGGTGGACTACTCGTTTTTTGTAGACCTAATATTATGCCAGGAACTATACAATCAGCACTAATTAGTCAAGATGGTGTTAGCACAGTATCAGATGTTAATGGGCATTTTAAAATTGATCTTCTTAGAAATGTTCAATTTATTATGACAATAAAAGAACTTGGTGTACATGCTGTAATATTAGTTCCAGATAAAGATGTTTATCCTTTAGTCTCATTAATGGGAGATATATCAGCACCAGTAGTACCACCTGTTAATCCAGGAGATCCAGGTTCACCGGGGACTAGCTGGTAATGCGTTGGACTAATAACAGAATAGATCCTCGTAGAATAATTAAAGATCATGCTTTAATTAACAGAACTTTATTATTAGACAGATCAAAAATGGCTGCTGCAGGATCTCCTTGCACTGCTTTTAAAAATCAGACATGGAATCCGGATGGTACTATTCGTGCTGGTCTAACAAAATGTTATTGTTGGGATGCACAACAAGCAGCTCCAGATAAAAAGCATTCTTTATGTATGGGGACAGGCTATTTAGAAGGATATCAGAAATATGGATACAAAGAAGTAGTAATAAGTACTCCTTCTACGATTACAAAAACACCTGGTATTATCATTTCGACTACAGATAAACCTAATGATAGTTTTACTATGTCTTCTACCACTTTAGTAGAAACGGTTACAACCGCTCAGATACCATTAGTAAGATTTCAAGAGGTCTCTTATTTTTATGCTCGAAGTAAGTTCGTTGCAACTGATGATAGAATAAAATATTTTTATAGAACGACAGATACAACACTTGTTCCAGCAACAAATACTGTCCCTGCTCATACTATAGAAACTCCCTGGACAGAGATAACTATGGTTGATTATGCTTCCGATTTATCAACACAAAAAGCAGCAGATAATTATGTATGGCATTTAACAGGAGCTACATGGATAAAGTTTCAAATATCTTTTCAAAAAAGATTATCCACTTCTCCTTCTCCTGTATTTAATAGCATTCGTTTTAGATTTCGTAATATGCCTAATTATGGAGACATAGATAGTAGATTTCATTATATAAGAATACCTGCTTTTTTAGCAGCTAGGGAACAATCACAACAACAGATAACAGCAACAAACGTAGGTTTTAAAACAGATTGGCCACTAGCTTGGTGGACCCTACCGGAAGTTGCGATGGATGAGAATGACATTATTAGATTTCTTGTCGGTGAAAATGAAGGCCAAACACATGTAGTAGACTGGACAATGAAACATCAATATGGTCCTCATTTGCAGACATTACATAGACAATTTTATACTAAATTTCTAAGAGAGTACAACGATTTGTTAGGCATTGTACACTTATTAAATTAGGGGGAAATATGACTAAAGATATAGATAAAGCAGTAGAAAAAGCGATAGAAAATCATAGAAACGAATACCCTGTTAAACTTACTTGGAAACAAGTGTACATAGGATTAGCAGCGATTACAACTGTGGTAGGTGTGATTTTTAGTGCGGGTATGAAACTTCAATCCGGTATAGATAAAGTAGAGGATTCTAAAATATCTGTAAAACACCAACAAGAATTAGCAAAACTTGAAGAAGATAAAATAGGACTCAATAAAGATCTAACAGCTTCAAAAGAGGATGCTGATTTTTTTAAGGATAGATATACTGTTAGTCAAAGAAGATTAGAAGAATGTATGCATGGTATAGTATATGATTCAAAATCAGACAATAATACAGAAATTAATAAGTAAGAGGGTTATAATGAAATCATTAAATGCATTAATACCAGGTCTCGCTAGTAAATATGCTAGTCAAGGTGTGGATATAAAAATAGCTTTGGAAGCTTGGAAAGAAGCTAAATTAAGTCCTGAACAAATAAGACAACAAGTTATGGAAGATATTCGTGAAAAAGTATCTGCAGAAGATGGGCACATACTTTTCAATGCTGCTAGAAATAAAGAAATGGTTCAAGCTGAATATGATGCATATAATAAATATGCCAATGCGAGATACATTAAACTAACACCTGCAGTTAAATCAGCTTTAGAAAAAGTAGATAATAATCTTTTTAGATTAAAAACAGCAGGTGTAGATATCACTTGGAGTATCGAACTTAAGGATGGTTCGCCTTGGCTTAAGCGCATGTCAACTAGACTTCCTGATGCAATAGAGGAAGAAAGTTTAAAATCTAGTTCTGATCAATCTAGGACTAAATTTGCTTCTGAAGAAATTGAACCCTGGGAAATACATTATTGGGCTTGTGGACTGAGTGATAGATTTTTAGAAGAATACCCAGGTGTATTACCAGAAGAATTAAGATGCGTATTTAAAAAACTTGAAGGATTGCAGCAAGGAGCAATAAGAGAATCTGATTTTCTATTAGGTATTCTCGATATTGCTGAAGAACATAAAGATGCAATAAAAGAATTAAGAGAAAAATCAGACGAAGAATTTGAAAAAAGAAAAAAATTAAGAGATCTTTATGAGAAAGGAGAAAAACCTGAATATTATAGAGGTGCTGCTGATAAAAGTATTAAAAAGGATAAAAAAGAAGAAGATTATAAACATACTGATGCTTTAGAAGACATGGATTTCGATGAAGATAATGATTTTGATTTGGATTTTTTAATATAATGAAAGATTTTAAAGATATAAAATCAATAGAAGAACTTCTAAAGAAAGCAACAGTAACAGTATTACTAAATAAGATATCTTATTCGAAAGATGCTGGTGTAGAAGTAATGCCAGTACAATGTCCTGCTGTTACTGATAACAAAGAAGGGCCTAAATACAATGCAGATAATCAAGCTGTGTGTATGTTGAATATGGAAGAATGTCTTTTTTTTGAATCTGCTATTTTTGATATAAATGGATATATAAAAGAAATTATTTGCAAGGCCAGGTAAAATGGGTATATTTACACCTTTTCAACCAGAGATAACATCAGGTGCTCTCGATAATTTTGGTTTTCATAAGATCAAGAGACAGGTAAAATCTATTTATGTAAATATGATAACTGATTTCTTTTCTAATACTTTTAAAATTCATGAATTAGATATACCTGAACTTTCTGAAGTATCTAATATTAATGGTGAGGCACCTCGATTATTTATAGAGAGAGATTTTCCTTATACTACTAGAAAAATACCGTTAATAGTTCCTATAATTAGTAATATAACGGAAAAAAAATCTTATCTAGGTAATGATAACTATCTTTATCCTGGTGTTAATGAAAACCCAGATGGAACTAGATATGGTTATGATGTTTATGCTAATATGTATGATATCGCTATTAAAATATTAGTCGTTACTGAATCTAATGAACTTCGTGATCAATTAATAGATCTCCTTCTTGCTTGTTTTACTAACTACTATCGAGGGAATTACACTTATAGAGATGATAGCCAGAATGAGTTTATAATTACTCCTTCTAATACAAGAGTCGTTTCAGGGAATGATTCAGAAGTAGCAGAAGCGAATTCAACTAACCTTATATTCTACGGTGATATATCACTTACAGCATTTGTAGAATATCATTATAAAGCTTATGGAGAAGGAAGGTATACTCAAATACAAAATATAAATATAGACCCTTCTTCTAGTCCTACTTTATCATAATATATAAAAAAAGTACGGTTTTAAAATTTTTTGTATTAAAAAAAAAATGAAAAATAAGATTATTGTTAATATAACATCTGTGCGAGGCAAAACATGAGTTTAGGCTATCAAATACCCGGAACATACATAGAAGAAATAGCATCCCCACCTACAGCGAATCCTACGAGTTCGCAAAGAAAGCCTTGTTTTATTGGTAAGGCAAGTCCTACAAAACGAGTACTAAATGAAGCAGTAATTAGAAGTAATTCTTCTAACATAGACTCGTTAGCCTATTCTAGTGCTGGAGTAGCTAGTGTTATTTCTGTAGGATCTCAGGCAGGTCTTTCTGATTTTACAGAAAATGTACAGTATTCTTTGACTAGCACAGGTGAAATTTCCTGGAAAATAAATTCTGAAAGTCAAATAGTTGCTTCTGGTTCAGTGGGAAGCGATCTTTTTGCAGCATTAGGAACTACATTAGCCAATTCTGTTCTTGGTGCAAATGCATCTTCTGGTTACCAAGGTTGGGGTTTTAGTTTATCAGTAAATAGTTCTAGTAATACGGGATTAACTGATGATAGAACAGCGGGATATCAAGAATGGGGTTTTGTATCAGCAGCATTAACTAGCACTGCTACTAATTTAGTAGCTCTTAGTACATACACTGCTGCTATAGCTGTAAATGGGACTTCTAATAATATTTCTATCCTTGGATCTACTGCTACTACATTAGGAGCAGTAATATCTGAAATAAACCTTCAATTAACAGGAGCGATTGCTTCTTGGGATTCAACAGGTAATGGAAGTATTAAAGTTACAAGTAATCTCACAGGAACTGGTTCTTCTATTTTAATTACTGATACTACCCTTTTCGCAGCATTAGCTTCAGGTGCTGCTGTACATGCTAATGCATCTGCTACTGCAGCTGTTGCAGGTACAAATGGTGTAGCTCATGCAGCATCAGTAAGTGTAAATGGTGTAGCAAAATCAGTGACAATATATGGGTATAATTCCTTAACTATAGGAACATTAATAACTGCAATAAATGCGAATGCAAGTATAACTGGTCTAGCATTAGCAACTTTAGATGTAACAAGTAATAGTATTGTAATTACTTCTGCATCTACTGGATCATCTTCTACTATCGCTATTACAGATACGAATTTATTTTCAACCATTCTTTATTCTAATGTGGCAGCTTCTACGGCAGTGCCTGGGGCTAACGCTTTCGGAGGTTATCAAGGCTTTGGATTGAATGTTTCTAGTTCAGCTTATACTCCTTTAACACCAAATTCAAGATACTTTTTTGTAGTAAACGGTACTGAGTATATGATAAAAGCACTCAGTGTTGCACCAACTTATAGTCAATTAGTCACTATGATTCAAACTCAGATATCTGCAAGTGGTACAACAGCGACTTTTGCTTCTTCTGATATTAGAATAACGAATAACTCTACTGGGTTGGGTAAAGATGTCGCCCTTACTGCAGGATCTAATAATTCAGCAAGTAATGGTCAATTAACTATAACTCTTCTTGGACCTGCAAGCTATACTCGTTATGCGGGTAAATGTAATATACTTTTTTCACCAGATAATGGAACCACTAACTATGTTTTTGGATTACGAGTAGGATACTCAGCAGGAGCTACTAGAATTACTCTTACAGGGGTTCAAGCTCAATTGAATATGATAGATCAAAGTAGTACCGGAAGTGCTAAACACCTGACTATTCTTAATTATTTTATCGCAGTAGGAGCAACTTACTTTGTTAGTTACAACTACAATAGAGCGGTTACAGATTATCTAACTTATAAAGAATTCTCTAGCTACACAGCATTAGCAGCAGATCTAGGAGATGAAATTCCTTCTAATGATTTAGTTATGTTGGGTAAACAAGCTCTTCAAACATTTGGTCTCCCTAAAATAGCAGTGGTCCAAGTCCCATTAGATATACATAGTGTTGCTGAAGATGTTTCTTATATAGACGCTCTCTCAGTGATTCGACAAAGAGATGTACAAACTGTTTGTGTATTAAATACTGATGTAGATGTTATGGCAGCCGTAAAAGCACATGTAATAGAAGCGAGTTTACCTGTTCATGGAAGATATCGAATAGCTTATTTTGGTGCAGCAGTAGGAACACCTATTGGAGAACCTACTGATAATGGATCTATTACTGGATTGGCAGTAACACTGTTTAATGAAAGATGTATTCTTATAAATGCAACAAGAGCAACATACAGTTATTTAGACCCTTCTACTGGAGTACAATTAACAACTGTTATTAACGGTTCTCATATAGCTGCGATTATCGCTGCTTATAGAGATTCATATACAAGTCCTGTTATGTCATTATTAAACCAGACAGTACCTATGATTAGCCTTTTTGAAGAAGACTTCGATAACTATTATGCGAATGATATGCTTATTCAAGCTGGTACATCAAGTGTTTATACTGTAAGAAATTCTTCTGGTATGTGTAAAGTTGTTGATGACTTGACCACTGATAATTCTTCGACAGAAAGAAATTGTATTAATATAATCACAGCAAAAGACTATCTCGCTAAAGATGTAGTAATACAGATGAATAGAGCATTCATTGGACAACTCATTAAAGATAGATCTGTATATCATGACGCAGTTTTAGGATTCTTAAGTGACCTATTTAAACAGTATCAAGCAAATGGTGTAATAGCTTCAGTAGCGACACTTACTGTTACTTTACCTGCAGATCAAAAAACTACTGTAGATTTCTTCTATAGTTATTATGCAATATACACTAATAAGTATATTGAAGGCGTATTTACAATAGCGGTTTAAATAAGGGAGGAAAATAATAAATGGCAACTGGAAGAGTATTACCTATAAATCTATCCACAGGTGGTGGTGGATATAATGCAGCAGATGCATATCCAAAAGCAGCACAACAATCTATTACGATGGGAGTTCGAGTTGGTAATAGCCAATACGCAATAGGTTACGTTCAAGAATTCACATGGTCAATGAAAAGAGATAATAAAGTTTTACAACAAATAGAACCTTTCCCGAATGGTACTTTTGGAAATTCAGGAGCTTTCTCTGTTAATTTCCCGGCTGCTTTTTACTGGCCAGGAGAACCTGTTGAAATAGTACCTGGAAAAGTTGGTGGTATAGAGATCACAATAAAAAGGTATGCTCTTTATACATCTAATATTTTAGCAGCAGCTTTTAGAGTTAATGAAAAAGTTACAGGTATAGCAACTGGTAATATAGACGAATCCACTATGCTTGCTGGTACAGCGGATCCTGTAAATCTAAATGGAACACAACCTAACAACTATGTAAGTTTAATTCAGCAAGTAAGACCAATAACCATGTATCAAATATACTATTCCCCTTTAGATGGATCTATGATTTATGGAAGGGAATTTCAAGAATGTTGGTTTACTAATCTAGGAGAAGATTCAGGAACAGCTGATGATAACCATCCTATATTAGATAATGCTACTATGATAGCAACAAGAGTACGTCCTTATAACAAGAGCACGATTGGTTAATTAATTATAACTCCCCCCTTTGTTTTGAGAAGCAGCTAAGAATTTTTAGCTGCTTTTCTTTTTTTGGCTTAAAAAAGCTTGAAAAAACTGTATTATTATAAATAGAATACATTAACTATATGAATGGAGATTATACCTATGACAACTAACCCAGTTAATCCTGGCGATATGCTAAAAATGCCAAAAGCCCTACAAGGTTTAAATGCTGAACCTACCGATTTTTCTTCTAATGATTTCTTAACACAAGGCGATATGATGCAAGGAGATATCACTACTGGTGGGGGTTCTGCTGACTTCCTTCCTGATACTTCTAATTTTCCTGATTTGCATAAAGGACCTGATCTACCAAGTGCTAAAAAAAGATTATCTATTGATGAAGAAACGATAAAAAAGTTACAAGCATCGAAAGCAACAAGAATAGATGAAGCCATAGCCAAAGATATTAATTCTATAAGAACTAAAAATGCTGGCCTACCTGTAAATCCTCTATCTACACTTAAAGAACTGATACAAAAAGGGGAATTAAAAGAAACATTTGAAATGTATGGTATTACTTGGACTATGAGAGCATTGGATCAGAGTGATCTTCTTTTTTCTCTTGATGCAATAAAAGATTCATTAGACACATCTGCAGGAAGATTTACCGCACTTACTTTTGCACAAATAGTATTCTCTATAGAAGCATTAAATGGTCTTTCAATATATGAAATTTTTCCTGATATTAAAGTACAAGATTTTAAAGATGAACAAGAATATATTTATGCTGTTAAAATAGCATTAAAAAAATATCTCACTGCACTACCCCCAAGAATAATAGATGAATTATATTTAAGGTACATCGAACTAGATGAAAAGAGGAATAAGGCGATAGACGACTTAAAAAACTCTTAAGTCACCCTCCATCAGAGTGGGAAGAAATTCGCCAATTGGTGGGTGACACTAATTTTATAAAATTACATGTTTGTGTTCATAATAATTGGAATATGAATTCAAAAGAAGTGAAACAAATACCAGAACATCAGTGGGTTCTGGACTATGTACTTATAAATTTAAAACGCAGAAAAGAATGGGAAGAGATGTACAAGAATAATTCCGAACTTACTGCGAGTATTATCAAACCAGAAAACTTTAAACAGTATAGGGAATATCAAGATAAGGTTGCTTCTAAAACTGGTAAAGGCGAATCGGTAGATACTAAAGTTGGGGATACTAGCTATGCCGTTTCTAATTCAAGATTTGATCCTGAAAAAGGTCTCGTTGATGCAAATGGAAATGTTCTTATTCCAAAAGATAGGTTTAATGATATGCTCGGTTTTGATGGTGTAGCGGTTAGCTACTAGAGGTTATACATAATGGCAGATAATAAAGTTATAGACACTTTTATGAAGACCGTGTTAGACTCCTACACACAGACTTCATTAAAAAACGTAGACACAGAAAACATAAGAAATACTTCTGCAGCTCATAGTATGACTAGTGGCTATAACGAAAAAGATAGAGAAGCTTTGTCAGCAAGTTATGGTAATCTTGTTCCTGATGCTGGAGCTATGAAAGAAGCCATTACTCAAGGCAATAGATTACTCACTTTAACAAAACAAATAAGCAGCATTAGTAAATCAGCGGGAGCTTCAGAAGAAGAATCTATAAACATAAGATCTAAAATATCTAAAGACATGTTAGATCATGCAAATAAACAGCTTACAGCTATTAATAAAACATTTGAAGCTAATAAAGTAGTTACAGAAAGTTATAAAGAACAATTAAAAGCGAAAATAGACTTAATCTCTTTAAATAAAGATATGTTAAAAGAGGAGAAAAGTCTATCTGATTCTACAAAAGCTACATTAAAAGATCAGATTAAAGTACAGGAAGAATCAAAAAAACAATTAGAATTAGAGGTTAAAAAAGCTTTAATAATACAAGAAGCATCTAAAGCAGATAAAACACATTATGAAACTCTTGTAAAGAATACAACCGCAGAACAAAAAACATTAGACATTATAAAATCCCAATTAGTAACAGCAAAAGGTTTAACGAAAGCCCAATTAGTAGTTGATGTAGCTCGTGGAAAAACAACAATGAAAGACGCTGCTCTTGGAACTTTAATAAATGGTGGTGGAATAAAAGATGTCGCATCAATGGGGATGCAAGTAGCTAAACTAAAAGCAGGAATTAATATGTTTGGTGAACATGGTCTCGCATTACTTGCTCAAAGTAAAACAATGAAAAAGGAAGGAGCTGCAATGATCGCTAAAGGCGATGTAGCTGGTGGAACAGAACGAGCAGCACAAGGTCAATCGTTACAAACTACTGCTATTATTTTAGGGGCTGCTCATGGTTTTGCAACTATAGTTGTTAATGCAGGGGCATTACTCGCTAAAGGTATTTTGATGACAATTAATATGGTAACTCAATCATTTAGTGGTGGTATTTCTGGCCTTATGCATAGTATGGTTGATATAATAGCTGCAGGAATGAAATTTGCTGTTACTAATGCTGTTATAGTTGGTGGATCTGTAGCAACAGCAGGATTTGGGGCCTTTTCTGCGGGATTAGCCACTGCTGCACAAAACGCAGGATTAGTCGTTTCCGATATTATAAAAGCAGCAGGCGATTTAGTAATACAAGTAAAATTATTTAACCTAGAGCAATCATCACAGCATAACAAACAAAAATGGGCGATAGCTGGTAGAACAGGAGTATCCGAACAAACAGCATACAAAAATCTAGATAACAGAGGATTACCACCTGGAATGATGTCACCTTGGATAACTTCTTTAGCTCAACAAGGTATTTCAGATAATAACCAAAGAAATAAAATTATGGATATTGGTGCCCCAATGGGAATGGATTCAGGGGAAACCGCCCAAAATTTTCAAGCTATGAGAGAATCTTCTTTAAGTGCGAATGAGGCCATAAAAAATATGAGCATCTCTTTTAGATCCGCAAAGGATTCCGCTAAAGATACAGGACTAGCTACAACAATATTTACAAGTGCTATAAACAAAGCTGCTGTAGCTGCGAGGTATATGCAAGTAGATTTAAAACAAGTAGTAGGGCTATCTAATAAACTTGCTTCCAATGAGGGAGGATTTGCTGCAGCAGGTTTAAATATACAAACAGATTTAGAAGGTATTTTAACAAGTTTATCTACAGTTGGTAAAGATTGGAGTTCACCATTACACGCTTTTGCAGGGCAACAAATATATGGGGGTGCTTATAAAGGCGATGTATTAGGTGGGATGTACGCTTCTGAAATGGGTAAACCTGCAGCGGATAATATAATTAATAATGGTTGGGAAGGTATAGTTCGTACAGGAAAAGACCATACCTCTTTTAAGAGTGATGCTAATGTACAAAATCTTGAAGTAGCTGCTAGAGCAGCAGCAGAAGCGAGTAAGGGATCTACAGGAGCCGCAAAATTAAAAAAAGAAGAAGAAGTTTACAAGATGTTTAATATCAAAGATAGATATATTATGAGTTTAGGAAATGATGCACTAGATAAAAGCAATAAGACAGGTGAGGCTTTTAAATTAAGTGAAGAAGCTACAAAGGATCTTAATAACACACAAAAATCAGCGGTAGAAATTTTAACAGAACAAAATCAGTTAGAAGTAAAGAATTATGCACTACAAAAATATATTGCAGCATCAGTAGGAGGTATATTTGAAAAACTTAAAAATGGTGATGTATCAGAAGCAGCAGATAGTATGATATCGCTTACAGGAGGTTTAGCTGATAAATTTATCATGGAAGCATCAGATATAGGGGGTTCAGGTGCTACTCCTCCTGGAATTAACTACGGAAGTAGTAAAGGAGGTAAAGGAAAAGGTAATAGTAAAGACACTAGAAAAAAGGATTACCTTAAAAAAACAGGTTTAGAAGCTAAATGGGAAGGCATTAAAGATGGAATGCCTTCCAAAAAAGGCGTAACAAGTGATGTAAATCACGCAGTAATAGGAGATGATTTTGGCAATCTCTTTGATGACCCTAGTATAGAAAATCTTAAACGTGCGCTTGTACCAGATGCTATTTTACAAATGCAAGGATATAAATTTAATGATAACGGACAAAATCTTGGAAAAGATAAAGTCATAGTTATAGAAAACAACATGTATTTAGATGGAAATATAGTATATAAAAATCAAATAAAACATACTGAAAAAAGAAAATAACAGGAAACAATAATTATGGGAGTATTATCGGTATCAACATTATTAACACCATTCCAATTTTCATCTAGCAAGATGCAAGCAGATACGTTGTTAGCCAATAATTTACCTAATAGTGTTGCAACTGATTTGGCATTAACCATGTTAGCTTGGCATGAAATGTGGGTAAACCCAGAAAAA
>Ga0114951_10004559_pt1 | contig 13400 bp, 14 predicted proteins | sample AM7aDNAmetaG_FD_88677 | JGI IMG/M metagenome (GOLD analysis project Ga0114951, IMG submission 88677) | Freshwater microbial communities from Finland to study Microbial Dark Matter (Phase II) - AM7a DNA metaG | ecosystem: Environmental > Aquatic > Freshwater > Lake | place: Finland: Lake Alinen...
CGCCGAAAACGGACTTTGCTTTTTTGCATTCCCGGAAGGTAAGAAACTTCTTGCGGGTTGTCCCGCAAAAAGTACTAAAGGTCGAATTGGCAAAGAATTAGCGATGAGGGCAGACGCGCCCTATCTTTTAGCGTGTTTAGCGGGCAACCTGTCCCCCCGCCCTTGGGGAAATACTGAAATGCCGAGTTCGGCTGCTTCGGATTTGAGAGCTGCTCGCTGGAAACGGGAGAACCTTAGATCAGCCCTGATCCCCGCCCCCTTCATGAATTGGTCCTGAGGCGTGGGCGCAATGATTAGTTGCGCGGCGCTCGTTTGAGCTTATGTTGGCAGCATGGACTGGCAGCAATTGGTGTCGTTGGTGGTAGTTGCCTCTGCGGCGGTCTTGCTGCTGGGGAGCAAGTTCCGCCGTCGCAAGTTCAGTTTTGAGCGGGACAGGCACTGTGGTTGCACTGCTAACCAGGGATCAGCACCGCAAAGTTCAATTGTCTTCCGTGCGCGTAAGGGAGAGCGGTCCCAAGTGTTGGTGAAAATGAGATGAAAGGGCGCTTGTGCCGCTGCGGAGACTGAGATAGAGTATTTTCGCTGAACATGGCCATGTGCAAAGTCAGTTCGTCGGTGCATTTTGTAACGCGGTCCGCCGCAGGGGGGCAGGAGATCTCGTCCAGAGCGCATTGGGTGCCCAATACTGACGTTTACGCGACGGACAATGGGCTGGTGGTAAAAGTTGAGCTGGCCGGCATGCGGAGCGAGCACTTGGAGATCACGGTGGAGGGGAACCGAATACGGATCGCCGGCAATCGGCTGGATGGCTGCCGGGCGGCCAAGGCCAGCTTCCTGGTGATGGAGATCAATTACGGGCCGTTCGAGAGCGTGCTCGAACTGCCGCCAGGCTATGATCTGGGCCAGGCGAAAGCGGCTTATCTGAACGGATTCTTGCGGATAGATGTGCCGCTGTCGCAGCGGCAAGTGAAGAACACCAAGGTGCCAGTTGCCGAGGGGGTTTGATAGGAATTTGGTTTTTTCGCCCCCGCTCGTCAATCTGGGAAAAATCGGACTTGAACCGGAGGGGACAGAGGAAACTTGAAGAAGAACGCTGAAACGCTGAAATACTGAAAAGCTGAAACATGAAACCCAAACCGTCCGGTCCGAATTTCAGCATTCAGCCTTTAGCCTTTCCCCCTGTATGGCGCGATCATGACATCGCCTGAAACCGAGTTTATTAGCATTTTGGGAACTGCCGGCAGTCCGGAGGCGCCAGCGCGCGTCTCTGCCCACTCGCTGCCGGAGACGCTACCCATACTTGGCTTGTCGGATATTGTGATCTTTCCCGGGATGGTGGCGCCCCTGCTCGTCGAGACCCCGCAAAGCACCAAGCTTATTGACGACGTCGTCAGCGGGGACCGGTTGCTGGGAGTAGCGTTGCAGCGCAATCCGGAGGCGGAGAACCCGCTGCCGAACGAAATGTACGAGGTCGGCTGCTCGGCGCGCGTGTTGAAGATGCTCAAGTTTCCGGACAACACTGTGCGGGTGCTGATCGAGGGACTATGGCGGATTCAGATCAAGGAGTATCCCAAGACCGATCCTTACCTGTGCGCCAAGTTCGAGCTGGTGAAAGACCTGAAGGAAGACTCGGTGGAGCTGACGGCGATGATGCGCAACGCGCAGAGCCAATTCCAGGAGATCATCAAGCTATCACCCGCGCTCTCCGAGCAGATCAAGATCGCCGCCCTCAACACCGAGGACCCGGGGCACTTCGCGGACTTGATCGCGGTGAACCTCAACCTGAGCCTGGAGGAGCGGCAGAAGCTGCTGGAAACCAATTCCGTCAAGGAACGCCTCACGCGGCTCCTGCCGATGCTCAACCGCGAGCATGAAGTGCTGACCCTCAGCTCCAAGATTCAAACCGAGGTGGCCACGTCGATCTCCAAGACGCAGCGCGACTTTTTCCTGCGGGAGCAGATGCGGGCGATCCAGCGTGAGTTGGGCGAGTCGGACCCGAACGCCAGCGAAATCCGCATGCTGCGGGAGAAGATCGAGCAAACGCCGCTGCCGGCCGAGGCCAAACAGGTGGCGACGCAGGAAGTGGAACGGCTGCAACAGATGCCCCCGGCGGCGGCGGAATACGGGGTGAGCCGGCATTACTTGGATTGGATCCTCAGCCTGCCGTGGACGAGGGAGACGGAGGACAAGATCGATCTGGCCGACGCCGAGCGGATTCTCAACGAGCAGCATTTCGGCCTGACGAAGGTCAAAGATCGCTTGCTGGAATTCCTGGCAGTGATCAAGCGCCGGAAACAAATCAAAGGCCCGATTCTGTGCCTGGTCGGCCCCCCTGGCGTGGGCAAGACCTCCCTGGGCCGGAGCGTGGCCGAGGCGCTGGGGCGGAAGTTTGCCCGCATCTCCCTGGGCGGGATGCGGGACGAGGCGGAGATTCGGGGCCATCGCCGCACCTACGTGGGAGCGCTGCCCGGGCGCATCATCCAGACCCTGAAGCGCGTGGAGAGCCGCAACCCGGTAATCATGCTGGACGAGTTGGATAAGGTGGGCGCGGATTTCCGGGGCGACCCGGCGGCGGCGTTGCTGGAAGTGCTGGATCCCGCGCAGAACAGCACGTTCACCGATCACTACCTGGATTTGCCGTTCGACCTTTCGCGCGTGCTGTTCCTGACGACGGCGAACTGGCTGGAGCCCGTGCACCCGGCCCTGCGGGACCGGCTCGAGGTGATCGAACTGCCCAGCTATACCGAGTCCGAGAAACTGCAGATCGCCAAGCGTTATCTGGTGCCGCGCCAGTTGGAAGAGCACGGCCTGGCGAAGAAGGAAGTGAGGATCCCGGATGCCACCTTGCGCCGGGTGATCCACGGTTACACCCGTGAAGCCGGGGTGCGGCAGTTGGAGCGAGAGATTGCGGCGCTGACCCGCAAAGCGACGCGCCGCATTGTAAGCAACGGGAACGGTAAGAAGCCCCTGATCATGGAGCCCGATTCGCTCAAGGATTACCTGGGCGCGGCGAAGTTCGTGAACGAGACGGCGGAGACGATCAAGGAGTTCGGGATAGCCACCGGGCTGGCCTGGACGCCGGTCGGGGGAGAGATCCTTTTTATTGAAGCGACGCGGATGCCGGGTAAGGGCGGACTGCTGCTGACCGGTTCACTGGGTGACGTGATGAAGGAGAGCGCGCAGACCGCAGTGAGCTATTTGCGCAGCCAAGCCAAGCGGCTCGGCATTGACCTGTCTGATTATGCCAATTACGACCTGCACATTCACGTGCCGGCGGGCGCGACGCCCAAGGATGGGCCCAGCGCGGGCGTGACGCTCGTGGCGGCGCTGACGTCGTTGCTGACACAGCGGCGGGTGCGGTCGGACGTGGCAATGACCGGGGAGATCAGTTTGCGCGGGCGCGTGATGCGGGTGGGGGGCATCAAAGAGAAAGTGCTCGCGGCCGCGCGGTTTGGCATCAAGCGGCTCATTCTTCCGGAACAGAACCGGCCGGACTGGAGCGAGGTGCCGGAGGAAGTCCGGCGTAAGCTGGACGTGCATTTTATCCGGCATATCTCCGAGTTGCTGCCGCTGGCCTTGCGCGAGAAATGAAGCGCAGTGCCGGCCATCCCGGGGTTATGACTTTTCGATATTTCCGGCTCAAACAGGCCGGCAAGCAGGCCGGCAAGCAGGTCGGCAAGCCCGAAGACCGAAACCCGAAATCCGAAGGAAGGCCGAAATCCGAAGGCCGAAGGATCTCAACATCGAACATCCAACATCGAACATCGAACATCCAATGGCGGTGGCGGCTGCCTTTCAGGTATTGGATTTTGGATGTTGGATGTTCGATGTTTCTTCGGTCTTCGGATTTCGGCCTTCTTTCGGGTTTCGGGTTTCGGGTTTCGGATTTCTCCCGCGCCGCGCTTCCCCTCTGGCTCGTAATGATCGCCTCGGCTTGCTTCGGCCAGCGTCAGAACGACCCTCGCCCCGCTCCAATGGATCCGGTCGAGGCCGTGCAGCAGGCCCGTGCGTTGGTGAGCGATATGCTGGCCCAAAGACCGGACCAGAATACCACCAACACCGGGCGAGTGACAATCCGCGACGCGGCAGGCAAGGAACGAGAGATCCCGGTGCGTTTCGAGATTACCAGCACCCCAACGGGCTGGGAGAGCGTCTATGAAACGCTACGGTCAGCCGGCAGTCCTGGCGGGACGAAGCTTACAATTATTCACGCGGGAGAGCGGCCCAACCGCTATGAACTGATCAATCCGGCTGCCCCCGGCGCCACCAACGCCGCCCCCCAGGTGCTGGCCCAGGATCAAATCATGGCACCTTTCGCGGGCTCTGATTTTTGGATTGCGGACCTTGGCCTGGAGGTTCTGCATTGGCCAAAACAACGGCTGTTGAAGAAGGAGATGCGGCACAGCAAATCCTGCGACGTGCTGGAGAGCATCAACCCGGTGCCAGTCCCAGGCGGTTACGCGCGGGTGGTATCGTGGCTCATGATCGAACGTCCGCACGGGATCATTCATGCGGATGCCTATGATGCGCGGGGCGACCGCATCAAGCAGTTCGATCCGAAGAGCCTGGAAAAGGTGGAGGGCGAATACCAACTGGAGTCGATGGAAATCGTGAACCGGAAAACCCACACGCGGACGGTGATTGAGTTCGACCTGGGAGACAAGGCTGCGGCGAAGTAGGATGGGGCAAGGAGGCCGCACGGGGCGCAGCCTTGAAATCCGAAACCCGAAACCCGAAACCCGAAATCCGAAGGAAATCCGAAGGGCGTGCGGGCGGCTGGACCATTGCGGATTTCGAGCTTCGGATTTCCTTCGGCCTTCGGGTTTCGGGCTTCGGACTTCACGCGGGATCGGCTGCTCATCAATCAGCCTTAATTCCCCGTGACAGTAGCGCCTCGGTGCTGTCTAATCCCGAGTGAACAGTATCGTGAGCGAACCGCGGGCAGAACGTGAGTGTCCGGACGAGCCGCAAGCCGGGCTGGGGTCGTCCGAATTTGCCGCGCTCTACACCGAGCACAGCCGCGCAGTTTATTACTTGTGCCTGCGCCTGCTGAGCGATCCGGACAAGGCCGAGGACGCGACCCACGATGTGTTTCTCAAGGCCTTCCGCAAGATGAATCAGTTTCGGGGGGAATCTTCCTGGCGCACCTGGCTCTACCGGATTGCGATCAACCATTGCCACAACTTGCACGCCGCGTGGCATGACCGGCACATGCTGACCAACGCCGACGAAGCGGTCTGGGAAACCACGCCAGCCCAAACCGATTCGCCGTTCCGGGTGCTGGAGACCAAGGAACTGGGGGAGCGCATTCAGAAGACGCTCGATGGGCTGCCGCCCGAATATCGGCTGCTGCTGCTGCTGGTGGCCGACAAACAGTTGAGCTATGAACAGGTCGGCACGTTGACTGAGCAATCCACCGACGCGGTGAGAGGCAAGCTCCACCGCGCCCGCAAAGCCTTCGCCGTCCTGTTCCAGAAAACCGCTTGAGATCCCAGTATGAAACGTAAGACCAAACTTACCCAGCAAGAACAGGAACAACTTGCGGCCGAGCAACAGCAAACGCAGGCATCGTCCGCGCAGGAATTCGCCAGCGTGGAGGAAATGCTGCGGCATGACGCGCTGCACACGCCGGTGCCACCCACCATTGCGCACCGGTTGGAAGCATCCATCGAGCAATCACCTCCTCCGCCAGGCCGCGCCTGGTGGCGGCGCTTGCTCAGCCCTTAAGCCCCATGAGGTTGATTTGGCATCGTTTTCTGCAATCGCTGACACCCGGCGTCCGCGTGGTGCTCGGCGTTTTGGCCGCGGCGTATCTGGCCGAAGCTATTGGTCGCTGGTCGTCCGCTTATGATTTGTCCGCGTGGCTGGCGCTGAGCGGCCCCGTCTTTTGGAAAGGCCGGGTTTGGTTGCTAGTCACCTATGGGCTGCTCCCGGCAGGCATACTGAATCTTCTGTTCAACGGGATGATGGTCGCCTCTTTGGGGCCTCTAATCGAGCGGGCCTGGTCCCGAGGTCAGTTGGAAAGGAAAGGATGAGTCGGCTGGAGCTATGACCTGTCTTGAACCACTCGCGTTGAAGCCGGGCGTTGAGGATCGTCCCGCGATTGCTCGCGAACGGGCGCAAATTGCGCGCGGGCTGCTCACGCGCTGCCATTTTTGCGCGCATCATTGCGGGGTTAATCGGCTGGCCGGCGAGCGGGGCCCTTGTTATGCCGGTGCTGAGACCCGCTGCTTTTCCGCGCAGGTCGAGGTTTCCGACGAGTTGGAGATCATTCCCTGCTTCGCCGTGGCCCTGGGCGGGTGCGATCTGCGTTGCGATTTCTGCATCACCGGCGTATCGAGCTGGAATGCGGCCGCGGGTGCGAGCTTCGATGCGCGGGCGGTGGCAGCCCGGGCCAAGCAGGCCTTGGAAGCTGGTGCCCGGACCGTCATGCTGTTGGGCGGCGAGCCGACGATTCACTTGCCGGCGGCGCTGGCGTTTGTGGCGCAGATGCCCGCGACCGCGGAGCTGGTTTGGAAGACGAATGCGCACGGTTCGGAGGATGCGCGGGCGTTGCTGGCGGGCATGTTCAATACCTGGGTGGCGGATTTCAAGTTCGGCAACGACGCCTGCGCCGAACGCCTGGCGCGCGTTCCGGATTATGTGCGCGTGGTCCAGGAAAACCTGCTTTGGGCTAACGAAGACAGCCGGTTGATCGTGCGGCACCTGTTGATGCCCGGCCATGTGGAGTGTTGTTGGGAACCGGTGGCGCAGTGGTTGGCTGCCGAATTGCCCGGGGTCAAGGTGAACCTGCGCTTCGGTTTCTGGCCGGCCTGGCACTCCCGGCGGCATCTGGAGCTGCGCCAGCCGCCGTCTGCGGAGGAATGCGTGCAGGCACTCCGGATCGCGCGTGGTCTGTCCCTCAGGTTGATAGATTAGCGAAGCAGCAATGAGCGCGAACCATTCAGAACTGTTGGTCTTGCCGGATGGCCGAATCCTGGTCCACAATCTCACCCCGGCTATGGCGGCTCTGTTGCAGCAACTCGATCCGGGAGACCGGCGCATGATAAGCCGCGCCATTGTGACGCCGAGCCGGGGGCGCAAGCGCCGCACGCAACCGCAAACCCGCCCTGCCACTCAGAACCCATGAACTTCCAGACTGAACTTGAAACCCTCATCCGGGCGCGCTATCCGATTCTCTACATCATTTCGAGCGAAGAGATGCGGGTGCAGAACGTGGTGGAGGAAATCGCCAGGAAGCGCCAGAAGAAAGCCTTCGAGTGGAGCTACAGCACCGGCATCGTCCCCGTCGGCACCTCCATCCAATCCCAGAAGCACCGCAATGCCGCTACCAAGGATCCCCTGGCCGCACTGGACCAGGTCATTGAACAAGTCGAGCCCGCCATCTTTATCTTCAAAGACTTCCACCCGTTTCTGACCAAGAACAACTTTGCGATCGTCCGCAAGCTCAAAGAAATCGCGCTGCACCTTAAGAACAGCTTCAAGACCATTGTCTTGATTTCTCCGGTAATGGAAATACCGACCGAGCTGGAGAAGGAAATGACGGTGCTGAACTACCCGCTGCCGTCGCGCGAAGACCTGAGCGAACTGCTGGACAAGATCATCACCGACGTGAAGCAGTTCAAACAGGTGATCATTGATCTGGACGATGCCGGGCGCGAGCGCTTGTTGCAGGCGGCCCTGGGCCTGACGCTGGGCGAGGCGGAGAATGTCTTTGCCAAGATTATCGTCAAGGATGAGCGGCTGAGCGGCGACGACGTGAACGAGGTATTTGCCGAGAAGCAGCAAATTATCCGGAAGAGCGGCCTGCTCGAGTATTACGCGACGAGCGAGGGCTTTGCCAGTGTCGGCGGGCTCACGGTGCTCAAGGAGTGGCTGAGCAAGCGCGCCCTGGCGTTCTCGAAGGAGGCCCGCGCCTTTGGTCTGCCGGCCCCGAAAGGCATCCTGATGCTCGGCGTGCAAGGCTGCGGCAAGAGCCTGTGCGCCAAGGCCGTCTCCACGCAATGGCAGTTGCCGCTGCTCCGCTTCGACATGGGGCGCATGTTCGGCAGCCTCGTGGGCTCGTCGGAAGAAAACGTGCGCCGGGCCATCGCGGTGGCGGAATCCGTCGCGCCCGCCATCCTGTGGGTGGACGAGATTGACAAGGCATTCGCTGGCTCGCAGGGTTCCGGGCAGACCGACGGCGGCACGACGGCGCGTGTCTTTGGAACGTTCCTGACCTGGCTTTCCGAAAAGAGCGCGCCGGTGTTCGTCGTGGCGACGGCCAACGACATCTCCCAACTGCCGCCGGAACTGCTGCGCAAAGGGCGTCTGGACGAGATTTTCTTCGTTGATTTACCGAGCCGGGACGAGCGGATGGAGGTGTTCCGCATTCACATCAACAAGCGCGGGCGCGATGCCGCCCGTTTCGACCTGGCAGCGCTGGCCGATGGCAGCCGGGACTTTAGCGGCGCAGAAATCGAAGAATCCATCAACAGCGCACTCTACGACGCCTTTTACGCGCAAGGGGAAATCACGACGGAACATGTGCTGATCGCCTTGCGCGAAACCGTCCCGTTGGCCAGAACGATGGACGAGCAAATCAACCGCCTGCGCAGTTGGGCGGAGGGCCGCGCGCGCAATGCCAGCGTGGCCCGCGCCCTTACCGGCGACGCTCAGGTGAGGCGTATGGAGTTATGAGGCGCAGCGCCCTTTGTTCCGGCATTGAACCGGGAACCGATCTTCCCGCCTCTGCATGAGCCCATTCTGGAGCAGTCTGTTCGGCCATTTGCGGGATTGCGGACGCAATGCGACCTTCTTCATGTTTGCCCTGGCGGGTTGCTTTGCCGTTGTGGCGCTGTGCATAGTCGTCTGCCAAAGCGAGCTTCTCCGGTTCGTTTTGCCCATACTGTCAGGACTCGGCCTGCTCGCGGTGGCTTGGATTTGCGTGGCAATTCGCCGGGCGCGTGTGCGCCGCCGTGAGAGACTGCTCCGTCCGTCCTTATCCGACGACGAATTGCGCGTCGCCCGCTTAAAGCTCCAGAAGCACCGGCGCTGAGTTGGAGCGCCAGGCCCCAAATTTGCAGGTTGCACGGAAAAACTCTTTTTGCGTGAGCCATCGCCGCCTGTACTGTCTAATTCCTTGAAAGAACAATTCGATTGAGGAATTTATGAGTGCAGTTTGTATTTTGGCCCCGGTGGTGATCGCTGGGTGGCCAGCCTTTAGCGCAGCAGTGATGGCTGCCGCTACGTCCCTGGGTTACCAGGTCGCCTCCGAGATGGCCAAGCCAATCGCGACCGCGGCTGAGATGGCCAAGCCAAAGGGGGCCGTGGCTGAGGAAGAACAATCAGGCTCGGTCAGCCTCGAAATCGCCCGCAGCGAAGTGGTCACTAGCCAGCTTGGCCGGGACCAGCGGATGTCCGTCACGCGCGAAGGCGTTACGGTCACCTTTTCGCGCGACGCCCGCGGCAAAGCCGCTTTGTGCGTTACAGGGTCCGGGCAGGATGATGCGACTTTGCGCGCGTTGGGTGAGGAGTTGAGCCGAGCAGTTGTCCAGCAATACGTTTATCAAAAGCTCATGGATGAAATGCGCTCGCGCGGGTTTGTGGTTGTGGAGCAGGAGACCAACGAGGACCGGTCCATCCGCCTCAAGGTTCGTCATTGGGAAGGATGATTTATGGCGCAACGCGAATTTGATATCACCATCGCCGCGGACGGCACGGTGGAACTGCACGTCAAAGGATTCAAAGGCAAGAACTGCCTCGAGGTCGTGAAGCTGTTCGAGCAAATAGTCGGGGAAGTCACCTCGACGCAGAAGACCAGCGAGTTTTATGAGCCGGAGGAGCAAGTGCGCTTTCGCCTCGAGCAGCGGCACTGAACATGAACCGTGGGTCGTCATCCTATTACCCGCCGCGCGCGCGCTGGTACAGCCCGTTGCTCCACTGGGTCGGTGAGCTGCGACGACACCTGGCGCTGGATCGCATCCGGTTGCCCACGGGCGTGCCTTTCTGCCGAGCCGTGGTGAGCCTCGTGGTGCCGGGGTCGGGATTCTATCTTCGCGGGTCTCGAACTTGGGGCCTGGCAGCGATGGGATTCTCCGCCCTGATGGCATTGGTCTTCATCGTCGGGCTGGGTTATCCGGTCGGAAATCTGGCTTTCGGCCTGCTCATTTCCACCCACGTTAGCAGCGTCCTCTATCTGTTTGAGCCCTGGTTGGCCGGCGAAAGGTTTCGCGTGAGGCTGTTATTCTCATTCGTCATGCTGGTCCTGTTGGGCGCCCTTGTTTATCTGCCGGTGCGTAACCTTATCCAGGAGCATTTGCTGATGCCGTTGCGGGTCAACGGCCGGGTCGTGATCGTGCATCGGCTGGCTAGCCCATCCTCGCTGCGACGTGGCGCCTGGATCGCCTATGCCATCTACGATTCGGGTGGACGAGGGCTATATGTGCAGGACGGATTTGGCTTGGGGCCGGTGCTGGCGCTGCCAGGAGACCGGGTGCGCATCACTAAATCGGCTTTGGAGGTAAACGGCGTTCCTCAGCCACTCCTGCCCTATATGCCTCAGGTTGGCGAGTGGGTCATGCCCCCAAAACACTGGTTTGTATGGCCGGAAGTCGCTATAACTGGTCACGGCAACACGCCGACCAACGCAATTTCGGCAACTCTTTTGCAAATGGGCACCATAACAGAAGATCGGTTCGTGGGGAGACCCTTTAAGCGCTGGTTCGGGCGCAGACAACTGTAAGCATGAGCCGTTTCGTCAATCTGGAGTTGGGCAGCGAGTCCGAGGACCAATGGCAACAGCAGAAGGCCGTGGTCAAGGATGAAGGCTATTATCTCGCTCAGGCGCGGGCCGCCTTCGAGGCGGCTGACTTTGAACTGGCCCTCCGGGCGTTTTGCAAGGTTCTCGAATTCAATCCCCAGAACGTTTCCGCTTGGGCTGGGCAGGTGCGCATGCTCATCGAACTCGGCGAGTACCGTGAAGCAAAGCTCTGGGCCGACAAAGCCCTGGAACGGTTTCCGCACGAGCCTGAATTGCTCGCCGCTAAAGCGGTGGCCCTCGGACGTAGCGGCGATCTCCAGGGCGCGATGGCTTTTTCGGACGCCGCCATCGAGGAACGCGGCGACACGCCCTACGTCTGGCTCGCCCGGGGCGACGTGCTCCTGGCGCGGGATGAGGTAAGAGCGGCTTACTGTTTTGACAAGGCGCTGCTGCTGGCGCCCGGGGACTGGTTCATCGCCTGGCTGGCCGCGCGGATTCGTTACTACTACCAACAATTTGTGCTCGCCCTCAAGCTGCTACAGCAGGCCCTCGACTTGAACCCCGCACATTTCCTCCTGTGGCTGCAGTTTGGGCAATGCCAGCAAGCCCTCGGCTTGATCGGTCCCGCCAAAAGATCCTTCGCCCAGGCTCAGCAACTCAATCCCAAATGCCACGAGGCTGGCTTCGCGCTGACCAGACTCGCTCAATCTGGTCTGGGAGCTCGCCTGCGTGGCTGGTGGCGGCGATTGTTCGAGCGATGATCCGCTACCCATCCAGTCGCAAGCCGGAGTCTTACGCTACTCACGCCTTTGGGCGGGGCAACTTTCATAAGGGTCGAGAACTGGGCAATTATGCGGGGACGTTAATAGCGCCAAGCTGGAAGCTTGGCGGTCCGCCAGAATGTCCAAACTCCAGCGCCAAGCTGGAAGCTTGGCGAGACAGTCGCAAGCCGGAGGCTTGCGCTACTACCAGCTACCGATCACGAATCCTTAATCACTAATCACCCAATACCAATCCGATGAACTCCGAGAACCTCGACCGTCTCCTCTCCGCCGCCGCCGAATTCGATGCCTCGGACCTTCACCTGGTCGTCGGGGTGCCCCCCGCCTTCCGCGTCAACGGCGAAATCATCATCGCTGACGAGGACGCGCTGACGGAAGCGGAGGTCTCGCAAATTGCCGACCATCTGCTCAATGAGCAGCAGAAGAAGAAATTCGAGCAGGAATGGGAGCTGTGTATTTCTCTGCTGCACCCCGCTGCCGGGCGGGTCCGGGCGACCTTCTACCGGCGCAACGGGCATCCGGAAATGAGTTTCCGCTTCTGCGGCCAGCGCATCGCCACGCGTGAAGAGCTGGGTCTGCCAGAGAAGGTTGACGATCTGGCCCGCAAACCGAACGGGCTGGTCCTGATCACCGGCCCCACCGGCGCGGGCAAGACGACCACGCTGAATTACATGGTGGACCTGATCAATAGCGAGCGCCGCTGCAAGATCGTTACCATCGAAGACCCCATCGAATTTGTGCATCAGAATAAGCGCGCTATCGTCGTGCAGCAGGAACTGCTCAGCGACGTGCGCTCATTTAACCGGGCGCTGATTCACGTGCTGCGGCAGGACCCCGACGTGATCGTGGTGGGGGAGATGCGGGACTTTGAGACGATCTCCACGGCGCTGACCGCCGCCGAGACCGGCCACCTGGTGCTGGCGACCATGCACTCGCCCAATGTCTCCCATGCGATGGAACGGATCGTCGGCGTGTTCGAGGGCAGCGCGCAGCGGCAGATCGTTCTCCAGTTGTCAAACGCGTTGCAGGGCATTATCGCGCAGGAACTGCTGCCCGCCGCCGACCGCACCCGGCGGGTGCTGGCGTATGAGCTGATCGTGGCCAATGGCGCCGTGCGGAACCTCATCCGGGAGAACCAAACCCACCAGTTGGAGAACACGATCCAGACCGGGCGCAAAGAGGGCATGACCCTTATGGACAACTGCTTGTATGACCTGTATTGCAAGTGCCTCATCACCTACGACACGGCTGTGAGCCGCGCCCGGCACCCTGATCGGATTATCCCGCAGAAGACCTGAGCCGAGACTGGGATGTATTTAATTAGAACAACCCGCCCTCCCCTTGGCCTTGTCGCCACTGCCGTCCTGCTCCTCGTGATTTGCGCAGGGACGGCCTTGGCCCTGGACGAAGCCACTTATGGCGTAGCAAAGGAGCCGTGGGAGGCTGGGCTGGGCAACCATCGCGCGGTGGTGCATGTCGAGCAGAAGGCAGAGGCCGTGGTGGTGAAGATTCCCTGGCGGCGGCGGGACCGCGATCCGGAGCGCAAACAGATACTGATTGTGGACGCGGCCAGCGGTCAGGGCATTACCAATGTGGCGCGGCTGCACCTCGACCGCTTCGAAGGCACGCTGGCGTTCCAGCCGCAGACGGCGCCGGGCGATTACTTCGTCTATTACCTGCCCTTCACGCCGCAGGCAGGCTTTGGCAGCTATGACCGCGATTATCTCCGGCACCAGGAGACCAAGTCCGAGTGGAAGGACCGGTTGCCCCAGAACACCGATGCACTATCGCGTGCCACAGTCGTGCGTTTGGAAGCACGGACTGACTTTGATAGCTTCTACCCGATGGAGGTGGTCGCGACGCCGGACGAGACGAAG
>Ga0114951_10004560_pt1 | contig 13399 bp, 10 predicted proteins | sample AM7aDNAmetaG_FD_88677 | JGI IMG/M metagenome (GOLD analysis project Ga0114951, IMG submission 88677) | Freshwater microbial communities from Finland to study Microbial Dark Matter (Phase II) - AM7a DNA metaG | ecosystem: Environmental > Aquatic > Freshwater > Lake | place: Finland: Lake Alinen...
CTGGCGTCTGCGATGCCTATGCCTCTGCCCTGTGGAGCATAGGTTTCCTCTTCGATTGCGCCCAAGGTGGCGCCGTGGGCACAAATTTCACTAGTGGCGGGGCGGCCAAAGGCAGCTATACGCCACTCGCGGACGACAAAAACAACATTGTTGAAGTCATGCCCGAGTTTTACGGGTTGCTGCTTTTTACCCTGGCCGGACAGGGAACCGTTCTCCAAACCAAGGTTGCCGCCGAATCGCTCAACGTCACCGCCTACACGGTGAAGACGCCGACCGGCCTGAGCGTAGTCATCGTGAACAAAGACCTCACGCAAAACCTTCAATTTGCCGTGCAACTCCCGCAGAAGGTGAATTCCGCTAACTTGATTATCATGAGCCAGCAGAGCCATGGAGGAGCGGCGGCTCCAAACCTTTCGGCGACTTCGGGCGTCATCATCCAAGGTTCAGGCGTGGGTGTCGATGGCGCGTTCATGCCCGCCGCGCCCTACACCCTCGCGACCAGTGGTGCGCAGGTCACCTGCAACGTCCCCGCGCTTTCCGCCGTCTTGATTCGAACCACCTAAGTCAAAGAAAAGATGCCAGGTGATGTTCAAGGTGTTCTCTCAGGGCACCGCGACTATATGCGGCTGAGGGACAATGTTGCGAAATATATGCCTAGCCACACACCACCAGACATGTACTGCTGTAAAAACAAAGTTTGCTTCTATCTCAAGTCGGGGTTTCTCATCAGGCTAAGTTATTTTTTTTGAAATACCGCCATGATATCGTCCAGTGAAACACCCAGCGTTGCTCTGGCCACCCGGTCCAAAGCCGGTTCAGGACCGCTCAGGTGAATGGTACGGTGAATGTGCGTCAGGCTTTCACCGGGAGCCAACGCGGCAGCAGGCGAGGAGGATTCAATTTCGTAAAACGGACCCATCGGCTTGACGCCCGGCGCTGGCGGTCCATCATTGTAGCTATTGGCCGCATCGCCGCCGTATGGTTTGTCCTGCAATTTCCAGAGCGAATTTACATAATCCATGACGCCTTCAGGCTGGTTAAACTGGACGATGGTCAGGACTTTGTTGTCCGCGTCGTAACTACCAAGGACCGCTTTGCTGCGACGGGGATTCATACCGATCTTGCTACGATATTTGCCGTCAGCACTGAGAAAGACAACGTCGTCACGCACCACCAACCGGTCAGGCGGCACCTGGCCAAAATAATCCGCCGTGACCTTGCTCCCCAGCTCGGATTCAGAGCCGGACTTGATGGGAACCACAATCGTGGTTGAAGGTGATGGATTATACATGCCGAGAACCCATACCGAGAGCAGACCGGTTTCTTTTTTCCAGGCCTCCCGGCCCAGGTTGGTAATCTTGTTGTTGGAAGCATAGCCAACAAGGCTGATGTCTTTATCGGCTTTCAAACCCAGGTTTTCCCAAGCGGTAGTGGTACTTAACAGGTTAATCTCACGATTTACGGCCACATCGAAACGCGTTCCTGAGTAATTTGTCAGCTCAAATTCGTTTGCAAACACCGCCCGGGTGGCGGACTGGCTAACGACCCTGAACGGCAACGTGTCAAAGATGGCCGGGGTAAACCAGTTGGCAAACTCAAATGTTTTTGCTTGGGCAAAAAAGATTGAGAACTGCCCGCCTTCCGGCCCCATCCAGAAGCGGTCTTCTCCGCCGAAGGGGTTCATGTGCGGCACAATTTTTCGGGTGGCAATAAATTCGCGGTTAATCCAACCGAAACTGTGGCCATTATCGCTCCCGGCGGTGCTCGTCATCACGCGTCCCTGCCAAGCTGGTGCAACGGCGACTTTGGACTCGCCCTTCTTGTCGCTTAAGATAATCAAGCCGGTGTGGCTTTTGAGAAATGCGACGTCATCGCCAAAACTGGCGGCGCGGACACAAACAGAAAGCGGGGTTGCGTTGGCTATAAGAACCAACATGGCTTTGATTAATATATTTTTCACAGAGGTGAGGAGCCGGTATTTTGCGCTATGGTTACGGGCGCCACTCCGGCAACACCCAGCAATATGCCGTGTAGCGGATTTCGCTCCAAGCCGATTTTGGCGGCGGTTGGCCCGGATACAGCGGAATGGCGGTCGGCATGGATTTAATCCGCACGCGGATGCCGGAACGCCCGCGGGTCAGGTCGCGCGGGAGGATGAATTCGTCGTCGCGAAAACGACGGTTGGACGTCTCCAGCTTGTGTTCCGTAGCGCCGAGTTCGCCTTTCGGATTTGAATAAACGCAAGTGTTCGCACCAGCGAGATACCAAGTGCCGACGAATTTGAATTCACCGAGGCGATCGCCACTCTCCTCGGCGACAAACACCTCGGCGCGCTGGTTGGGAAAAGCGTAATCCAGTTTACGCCGCAGTAACACGCCCCAATTATCCGGCTGCAATCGTAGCGAAAATTCCGACGTGCCGCTGGTGGTGCGTCCGCGGTCGGTTGTCGCTGGAAATATTTCGTGGCCATTCAGCTTGTCCACGCCCCATTCGTAGCGAGACGTGATTTCATACGATGCGCTGGCGTCCACCGATACGTAGCGATGCGCGCGTTCGCTGGTGTTGTCAGCGATTTTCAATACGTCGGTAAGGGCCAAAGCCGCCGCTGGTGCGCCATACCAGAAGGCGACTGTTTCATAATGTTCGGTAGATTCATCAAGGCCGCCGTGCTCCAACTGGATGACCGCGCGTCGGCCAAATGGCATCAAATCGGCTAGCAGAAAACGATACATGCTTTCAATTAAATCCTCGGCGCATTCCGCGTCAGCAGGTTTTGGCGCACCACATGGGTGTCCGGCCAGCGGCAGTGTCATGTTGCGTCCGCCCCAATAATCACCACCGCCGCCCCATTCCTCCGTACCGGTGCCCTGAGCCTGTGGCGTCAAGCTGTCGTCAAAGAAAAACCGCGGGTCGCCTTCGAGCGTTTTCAGCACGCCGCGCCGCGAAAAAATCAGGCTGGTGCCGATAAAATTGCCCGACCACACATCGCAGCCTTCCGCACCTTGCGTGTCGAGCAGAACCAAATCCCTGCCCGGTTCCGGTGACGGATGGTCGCGGTAGGTCGCGTGAAAATAACCCAAGTCCGACGGCGGGCGCGACATCGGCTGTTGCCAGACGCGCCAATGAATATTGGCGAGATTCGTCTCACCGCTTCCGGCCAGTTCGATTTTTGCCGAATGGAAAAATGGCATCGGGAAAAAACAAGCCAGTTCCGCGCGGTCTCCGGTAAAACGAACATAAGCTGGAAAACTTTTGACGAGATACTCGCGCTGGTCGCGATTGTAGAGTGTGCCGGCGCCAAAAAACAACGCGACCGGCGCATTTACTGACGGCATTTGGCGATGGTCCCAGGTAATCTTCAGCCGGGCGCGGCCAAAGGCCATCACCTCGTTTGTCGGCACGGAAAAAAACAATGCACGCAGCATCGCTGGAGCATTTGTAAATTCCGCCAGCGCAACGGAATTATTTTTGTCCAACGCGATTTCCCCCGTTGTTTCTCTCGTTTGCGCGGCCAGACCGGCGGGACTTTCACCCGGATGCCGGAGGAATTCCACGGCGGACAAATCCGGCGGCGCTTGCGCGTCCCAACTGCGGATGGGTTCAGAAAGTTGCGCGCTGCGGTCGTAAAGGTCGTATATGTAGTAGCCGGTCCCGTAATGCGTCCGCGCATAAGCCATGCGGAAACTTTGCGTGAACGGAATCGGCACCCACGACAGATCAGCGCCTTTGGTGTCCGACCACGTCCACGCCAGCGGTTCGGGGAAAAGTGCAGCAGGCAAAAAAGTGGTTTTCTGGAGCGCCCGAGCATGAGTAGGATCTGCCGTTCCAGTTTCCTGAACGATTTGATCCACACCGTCCACCTCAAAATGCCACGGGCTGCCGTGCCAGTGATTGTAACGTGCAAAATACAGAACACCCGCTCCGGCCACGTCCAGCGTCACGTTAAAATCGTCGCGCAGTTGATACAGAAAATGGCTCGCATCCTTGTTGCCGCCGACTCGGTCATAAGTGCTGCGCATATAAGCTCGCGCGCCAAGGCGCTGGACCGGCCAGCAATCCCACTGCCGATAGGCATCCAAACCGGTGGGAATCACCGGAGGTTCCGTGTCTTTTGTGGCTGTCGCGATTGTGTTCGAACAGGTAAATGAACCGATGCCAAGCACTAGACTTGCAATCAGTTTAATCTGTCGTGGGTTCATATAACATTGGCTAAAACATGATAGACGAGATTGCGACTATGACCGGGTTCACTTTTCTGGTCCAGTCCATGGGTTAGTCGTGGGACAATGGTTGAGTTTATGTTTTTGTTTGTTTCTTGTCCATCCCAGTTAGGATTCGGACTAAAGATTGCACAAAGAGGTTGAATTTGTCTTCATTCGCCAGCGTGTGATAGTATTCTTCGGTGAGCGGATATATTAAAGGTCTCCCCTCGTTGTGTGAATCATCCTCATGGTAGAAATATGAATTATCAAAGCATGCGCGCGTTTTTTCTCTTGATCCTCTTCGTTGGATTAGTAGCTGACAACCACTGCCAGGCGGGGGCTGATGACAACACCTATCCACTCTATCCATACACAATCGAGTACTCAAAGGGCATGTGTTCCCTGAAAATGATGCTTGATCCTGGAGGGCCAAATTCGAGACCGCTGGAAGTCGATGAGGCGCTTCAATATATCAGAGAACTTGATAATCTGACCAGGGAGATTCCCAAACTGATGGTCTTGGTAGGTTTTCAGGAAGGTGGTCATGATCGCCAATATCCCATGTGGGGACCGGTCAACCCCAAGCTGAAACGGCCGCAGGATGACTCGGCCACCGATTCCCTTTTATATTTGATGAGGACGGCCGCCAGCCAATATCATACGCATTGCACAGTGCACGTGAATATGGTTGAGGGCTACGAAGAATCCCCCTTGTGGCAGGACTTCCTTGACCACGGCTTGATCTGTAGAAACAAAGATGGGAGCTTGGTCAAAATCAAGCATCCCACGAGGCCGAGATATGCCATCAACATGAGGAAAGCTTGGGATTCCGGCAAGACCAAGGAATTGATTGATGGGCTGGTGGAAATGCTTCCAGTCCTTAAAGATTCAGGAGTTATTTATACCGACGCCAACCACCGCTTTGCACCCAGTCCTTTCGATGGGATTACTTACAATGATCAGATAGCTGCGTATAAAGCGGCCATCCGGTATATGAAATCCGCGTATGGCATCGATTGCATTGGTGAATTTGGTGCCGACAATACTTCAGCCTTGTATGGATTCGTCCCGATTGGACTCAGCTGGTCCGGGGGAGATCCGATGAAGCTGGCACCCTATCTTTCCTGCGGAGGAAATGATAATGGTCCGCAATTGATTCCAACCCTATCTGATAATGGTCCGCATTGGCTTCCACTCATCAAACATCTAGGTCAAGAACTGCAGATTTTCGGACATGCGGAGCAGATGGAGCGCGGCCCCACTCGGGATGATCCCTTGAGTACTTTTGCCCTGAACACACTTCCGTTTGTCTTTCTGAATGGCAAATTAAGAGTCAGTTACGACTCCGTTGCGCGAATCGCGGTGTTTTCCGATGGGGTGAAAAGCTTCATTGACTCCAAGGAGCTTTTGATGATCACCCAAAATGGGAAGAATTTGCGGGTTGGAGGTGATGTTTTTATCCCGGAAATTTGGAGGACCAATCCGGAAATCATGGCCTATTCCAAGAACGGATACGAAGCCAAAAACTGGGATTTGCCTGACGACTGGTCGGGGGTGAAATCGGTGGATATCTACGAGGTGACGAAAACCGGACCCCGGCTTTTACACGGAAAAGTAATGGTGCAGAATCACCAAGTGCAACTGACCTTGAAAGCCGACCAAGGACAGATCATCGTAGCCGCCGCCACGGACGTTAATAGTAATCCGCCTCGGAAACCGGCAGGAGCCGCCACCTTTGTCAATATCGACGCGGATACTCATGGAACCTGGAAAGCCAAATATGGAACCGATGGTTATGATATCATTGGGGCCGATCACCATTTGCCGTCCTATGCCACCCTTTCCTATATTGGGACCAGTGATGTCACGTGGAGTGCCAGCACTACAGAACAAAAGGCTTTGCAAAAACCCAACGCCGCCACGGACCGTGTGGCCGCCTCGAAGCAATCCCAATTGCATCAAATAATCGATGTCAGCCTCAATGGTGGGCTACAGGACCTGAAAAAGGTCAGTCTCTATTTGCTGGATTGGGACAATGCCGGGGGAGGGCGTCAGACCCTGGTTGACGTGTTGGATGCCAATACAGGAAAACTCCTGGATTCTCGCATCATCAACGACTACCAGAACGGAAAATATTTGACCTACAGAGTCGGGGGTCACATCCAGATCCGACTTACTCGGTTGCTGAAGGAAAATATGGGAGAGGTTGGTCCGCCATCAGTCTCGGGAGTCTTTTTTAATTAAACTCGAAATTTGCAACAGCCCTGGCAGACGGTTTATCTCAAAATTCTCCATCGTCACGCTCGCCGCCGTTGCAGGTCGCGGCGAATGTGCCAGCTCAAGGTGTCTCATTAATGCCTCATCCTCGTCATACAAGATTGGCTCGGCTTACAGAGCCGCCGCAATGATCAGAACGCGCACGCCGCCTCCCGTCGCTTTGTCTTTGGGCACAAGGATGGAATGGCTTTTGAGTGCGTTTTTGCAAACTCTCGTGGTGGCGGTGGCCCAGCAATCGGTTACTTCAAGTTCGCTCAAGCCATCCATTCCCATTGCTGCCAGCGGAATCTCAAGCTCGAAGGTCACGTCATCTGTGGTGCTGTTGTTCCCGATTACGATGCCGGCTTTTTTGCCGCTGATATAACGCGCATACGGCTTGACCGGCGAGGAAGGGGTGGATGTGCAAGGAACATTGATCAGCTTGGTCTCATACTGGTTGTTATGAAAAATATCCTGATGATCCGTTCGGATCTGATTGATTTTGCGGAAATCCTCGACCACCGCCCTCTGGGATTCCACTTCTGTCCAATCCAGCCATGCATGAAGCATCTTGGGCCAGTAATTCGTGACCGGAAGCGCAAGGTGTGTGGCATTGAACACCTCACCGGGCAGCATCCACGGCACCATAGGCGCGAACATCGAGTTATGCCCGTAAACAAACCGACTGCCCTTGACTCGATAACAACCTTCACGCCCGCACGAGCCGCCGGAATTGGAATTAAAGGCGCAGCATCCGCTCATATCGGCCTTTTCCCCGCAATTATGCCCGCTGATCTCCTTGCAGCGGTATGGGTCGTTTGCGGTGGCGCCTCCCAAGGGATAACCGGAATGCCCAACGGGCAATTGTTCCATGTCAAAAATTGGAGGGTAGCCATGCATTCCCGATCCCTGAATATAGCCGACGAGAGGCCTATTCTCGGTGGCGAGCAGGATCCGCTTGCCTTTATTGGCACATCGCGTGACGATCTCGCTCCAAATGGATTTTTTGAAAACGTTGGAGCCAAGGTCGATCCGCCATCCGTCAATTCCAATGTCCGTGCACCACCAGGCGTGCGCATTGATGATGTAGGCGCGGGCATCGGTGTTGTTGAGGTCGAAAATCCTCTGGCCGGCTCGCTGTTGGCTCGACGGCAGAAACCAAGCAGGGTGCTCGGCCATCAGCGGTGAATTCCGGGCTACGCCATAGTGGTTCGTATTGCTTATGACATGCATGCCCCGCGCATGAGCCTGATTGATTAGTTCCTTCACATCCTCCAAAGTGCCCATGTCCGGATTCGGCTCAGTGTATCGCAAGGCGTAGAGGTTTGTCTGCGGCGTGCAGTTATAAACGGAATAGAGACACAAGACATTGATGCCCATGTCCATCAGAAAATCCAGCTTGGCCGCAATCGATTTATAGGTGGTATCGCCGTAAGGATGTTTCCAGTTATTTGGATCTTTATAATCCGAGACGTTGAAACCGCGCGTGGGAACTTCACTGATGACGGCGTTGCGCAGCCAGTCCGGTGCGGGAAAAGGCATCGGACCGAAATCGGGGCGATCCATGAAGCTCTCCGCCCACAGGTCGCTTCCAGAAAGGAATACGCACGCGGCACATGAATAAGCGGAGCCTTTGATAAACTGGCGGCGATTAATGGAGGGTTATTCGGATTCATTTGGGGTCACTGTTCGCTTGGCATTTTCCATTTAGTCGGGAGTTCCGCATATGGTTTCTTGCCGACGCTGGTCGTGGGTCGTGCGGGCAGCAAACCAAATCGCGCGCGGAATGTCAAAGGGGGAGCGGGTGACATCACCCAAACCGTGTTGAGGTGATTGAAACGTAAATGGTTTTTGACCTTGCCAAGAATGCCGGCGCAGATCGAATATCAATCACCTACCTATGACCCTGACCAAACGCGACCTTGTAATCCGCATCAGTGAAGAAACCGGGTTGATCCAGACCCAGGTTTTTGAAGTGGTGCAAAAAACCCTAAACTACATCACCGAGGCACTCGCCAAGGGCGCCAAGGTGGAACTCCGTAACTTCGGCGTGTTCGACGTGAAAATCCGTAAGGCTCGTGTCGGCCGCAACCCGAACAAGCCGGAGACCGACGTGCCGATTCCCGCCCGCGCGATGGTAAAGTTCAAGGCCGGCAAAGAAATGAAGGCAGGCGTCTTGAAACTGACACCGAAGCAAAAGCAAAAGGCACCCTGAATAAACAGAGTGCCTTTGATATTAAAAGGGTAAATTATTTTTTCACGCCGAGGATTGCGTCCTTGGCAGCCTTGGCGACGCGGAACTTCACGACGCGCTTGGCCTTGATCTGGATGGTCTCGCCGGTGGCCGGGTTGCGGCCCATGCGGGCGGCGCGGTTTTTCAAGACGAGCTTGCCGAGGCCGGGAATGGTGAAAGTGTCTTTGGCGTGCTTGTAGGCCAGCGCCGCGAGTTGTTCAAGGATTTCGCCGGCCTGTTTCTTGGTGATGCTGTTCTTGTCCGCGATTGCCGCGGCGATTTGGGATTTTGTCAATGCTTTAGCCATGATTCAGTTGATTTTGTTGGCTGCTGGTTGTTAACGGGGCCGCTTTAAAGCTGTCAGTCATCCGCCCGCCAAGATAAATGTTAAAATTTCTTGAGGGTATTTTCAAACCGATTGATAAAGCCCGAAACCGGACGACGTCACACTCGTTTGGTGTGGACGTGAATGCAGTTGGCAGTAGTCAGTTGGTGACACACCCATGCCAGCCATTCTTTTTAAGCGTCGTCTTTACTGCACTTCGACCATGTGAAGACAAACCGGACGGGCCCCGGCAGTAATTTGCAGGTGTGCGCCATTTTCAAAAGGCGCCAGCGGAGCATCCGGCAAAGCCAACTCCGCCGTTTGCCAGCGGCCAGAATTCCCGACAGTCACAGTCTTACGCGCCCCGACCGCAAGAATATCAAATGTATTGCCAGCATCTTCGGACCGTTCCAAGTAAGTGACCATTACCTTGCCGCCCTTAAATGAAGCGGCAAAATGCTTGTCAACCTGCAGTTGCATGCGTTCACCGGCCGGCAGCAGGCGTGCCCAAGCGCCTTGGCGTTGATTCTCGGGGCCAACTTTGCACACACCCATGGATTTATCCGGCAGACGCTGCATCAGGAAAGTGTAATCGTTGGTAAAAAAATTGAGCTGGCGATTATTTTCATTGGGCACGTTGGCGGCCAGTGATTTGTAATTCTCGCGGAAGGCGACCCATGCCCCGGGTGATTCTTCGGGCGACGCATGATAGCCGGCATATTTGGCCGCGAAGCGGAACGCAGCCTCAAATTCCCGTTGATAGCCGCGCCGGTCTTTCTGCTCGTCATAGCGGCCACGCTTTCCTTCAAGATAGGTTCCGTTGACCGCGACGCTGAGGTCAACTGCGTAGACGGCGACATAGGACACACCGCAGTTCAAATCGAACAACAAACGCCAATAGTTCCACTGCGGCGGGCTGATGGGGCGGTCATCGACCTTGCTATCGTGGACGCCCCATGCCGAGGCCCATGGCTCAGCGTATGCCACGGTTTTACCACTACGGCAATCCTGATAAAAACGGAGGCATCCGTTTTCGCCCGAGGTGGAGCGCGGTTCGGCTTCGGAGGAGGTATGAAACCAGCCCAGCTTGCCGCTTTGAAAGGCCTGCCTGTATTGTTCCTCCAGCTTGTTGGAAATACTGTTGCGCACGAAAATTTTCATGTAAGGCGAGAGGCAATTTACATAGGTGTCAACCACGGCCTGTTGATAGGCTTCGAATTTTTCCGGCGACCAAGGGGTGCCCGGGGTGCCGCCCGGCGGGATTTTCCATTTGGAGAGGTCCTGTGCTTCCTTCGATACAATGCCGTGTTCCGTGCCGATGGCGTCAAAGTTCAGGCGAACGCCAATGGCGGCCCTCCAGTCGGGCGACTGCGCCATGAATGCGGCAAAGGCCTTGAGCATATTGATGTAGGCGTTAAGAAAGACCGGGTGCCAATACATCAAAGTGCCTTGGGAATCGCGGACCTGGATGCTTAATTTCCCCGGGTAGCATGGGACTTTGTCGAACAACCAGGCCGGTTTTTTATTGCCGTTGATTTGCACCGTCGTCTTTTTCCCCATGGCGTTAAGCTTGTGGATTTCTTCCGCAATCGAGGAAAAATCGTATTGTCCTTCGCCTTTATCAACATCGGCCCATTGAACGACAACCTGTCCGCCAGCAATATAAGGAACATTGAGGTAGTCGTAATGGTCGTGATACCAAATCGCATAGACCCCATGACCGGTCGGCGGGGGCGCTGCCTGCAACCAGAGGGAAAAGGAAAACAAATAACTAATCAGCGCAGATCGGATAGTCAGAAAATACATAATGAGGGGCTAGTGGTCACAACCTTGCCAAGTTTTAGACAATTCTTGCTCGTGCGCAACTACCTTGGAGTGTAGTTTTGGCGCGAAGCACACTCAACCTGACATTTCCCATATGAAGTCGAGTCTGCGATTACTCATTTTGCTCGCCGTCTCTGGCGCGCCGCTCCTGAATGCCACGCCCCTGCCGCCAGGAACGCCCGTTCGCGGCTGGACGATTCTTTCCGAAAGTGAAGCGGACGATATGGCGACCATCGCCGCCGCGCCGGCTTACGGGATCAATCACATTCAGCTTTCTCATAAGGTCGTCATGGATTTGCAGCAAATCAAGGACGAGAAGAGCTGCGCGATGGTGAACCGCCTTACTGATGCAGCGCACAAGGCCGGTGTCACTGAAGTAGTCCTCTGGGACCACGCGTTCTATTCGCTCAATTATTATCCCCAGAAATTCCGGACCGGCCCCGGCGGCACCATCGACCTCGACAATCCGGAGTTCTGGTCGTGGTTCAAGGAAGATTACCGCCAGATGCTCCACCGCGTGCCGAACGCCGACGGCATTGTGCTCACCTTCATCGAAACCGGTGCCCGCGCCGAGCGCCAGTATTCTACAAAGCTCAAGACCGACCAGGAAAAACTTGCCGCCGTCGTGGACGCTGTCGCGGACGTGGTCATCGGCGAACGCAAATTGAATCTCTATGCCCGGACGTTTTCCTACACCTACGCCGAATACGCCAACATCATCGGCGCCGTGAATCTGTTCAAAAACCCGGACATCCGGCTGATGATGAAGGAAACCCCGCATGACTTCTTCCTGACCCATCCGAACGACTTTTACGCGGGATCGATTCCGCGTCCGACGCTGATGGAATTTGACGCTGCGGGGGAATTCAACGGCGAGAATATCGCCGCCGTGACCTGGCCGGAATATATTTTGCGGCGCTGGCGCGATTTTGCGAAACGGCCGCATATCATCGGCTACACCGCCCGCTCGGACCGCTACGGCGGGACGCGTCTGGTCGGGTCGCCCGGCGAAATCAACCTCCTGACGCTTCAGCGTGGCATGGAAAACCCGAATGTGACGGCGGAGCAGATTTACGACGAATTCATTACCGCCCATTATGGCGCGCCGGCCGTGCTGGAAGTGAAGGCGGCGTTCAAGAACGCGTTCGACATCACCACCTCGGAATTCTACACGCTCGGACAGAACGTGGGAAGCCATTCGAAAATGGTGTTCGATTCCGACCCAGCCAGTTTCACCCTGCACGTTTCCGGCAAATGGATTGACCCGCCGATCGAATATGTGCGCCACGATGTTAACCGCGAGTTTCATTACTGGCGCGACGTGATCGAACACATCACGACGCCGAGTTTCAAATCGCCGGATCACCGGAATTGGAACGAAGTGAATTGGGTCCTGACCAACGGCTGGGTGAACGCTGGCGAAGCGATGGACGAACAATACCTGCGCTACATCATCACGGAGAAGAACTACGGCGTTGCACTCGCCCAGGATTCGGTGCACCACATCGAGAACGCGAAGGCCGTGCTCAAGCCCGCCGATTATGAGCAACTTCATCATTATTTTGAACACACGCTTTTGGCGGCACTCATCCGCCGGGCGACCGCTTCGGCCTATTTTGGCTTTCGGGTCTGGTGCCGCGGCGAGGAATTCCGTACGCCCAATGTTCGCGATGCAGTCCAAAATGGCTTGGTGGAAATGAAACAGGTGGCGGCGCTCATCCGGAATTATCCGGTTAAGCCGCCAGTAGGCCAATGGAACTGGACCCAGGACGCCGACACCGCCGACCGGTATTTCAACTGGATGGTGCGTGACGGCTGGCCGGCCCAGACATTCGACTCGCCCAATCCCAATGCCGGGATGACGTTCCCCTTCAAGGCCCCCGACGGGATCGATTACACGAAAAAGGCCGGGTCGACGAATGACGTTGCGCCGCCATCCGAGAACCCGGAATACTGACGCGGTCCTCTCAAAGGCCCTATGAAATTCAAATCCTTTTGCGTTGCCTGGGGTTTGTCGGGACACTGAGAACGTCCGGCTGGTTTTAACCAGGCTCTCCGCATACAATTTGTCGCGTGAGCCAAACGCAGTGCCCATTCTGCAATCTGCCTAAGGAACGGATCATCCGTCAGACGGAGACGACGCTGGCCTTCTTTGACGGTTTCCCAATCACTGAGGGGCATACGTTAGTAGTCCCGAAACGGCATGTGGCCTCCATCTTCGATTTGCCAGAAAATGAATTTGCTGCGCTCTGGCAGGAGGTGGCGCTTGTCCGTAACCTGCTCGCAGATCTGAAGCCGGAAGGTTTCAACATTGGCGTGAACGACGGAACGGTCGCCGGACAGACGGTGCCGCACGGTCATATCCATGTGATTCCGCGCCGAAAAGGTGATACGGCCGATCCACGTGGCGGCATCCGCTGGCTCATGCCGGACAAGGCGAAATACTGGCAATGAATCCATGGCCAGCCCGGAAAAACAGATTGAGTTCCTGAGCAACCTCCAGCGCCTGCTGGCCGAAGGCTCATTCGTCTCCACTTACAAGTATGCGCTCCTGCTCTC
>Ga0114951_10004561_pt1 | contig 13399 bp, 1 predicted proteins | sample AM7aDNAmetaG_FD_88677 | JGI IMG/M metagenome (GOLD analysis project Ga0114951, IMG submission 88677) | Freshwater microbial communities from Finland to study Microbial Dark Matter (Phase II) - AM7a DNA metaG | ecosystem: Environmental > Aquatic > Freshwater > Lake | place: Finland: Lake Alinen...
AGCCGGTAAGGATGGTAGCTATGCAGGTGTCAGCGTAACCCAGGACAGTGAGCATATAGATGCCGAGGCCGCAGATAGGCAGATCAGCATCTGCCGTGAAAAAGCCACAGGCCTCGACCTATTTGATGACGTCAATAGAAAAACATTTATGACCAACCTGGGAGCTGCACTTGCTGGCACAGCAGATCTTGTTTTTTCGTTTTTTACGAAAGAAGGCGTATTTGATGGACGAGCATTCATGAGTAAGCGGTCCCTGGACAATAGCGCTTCTATATTGAGGATAACTCAGATGGATAGCCAAGGCAAAGTCATATCCAATTCGACTGAGGTAACTCAAAATAGTCAGACCAGGATCCACATTGAGTATGGGGCTGATGGCGCTATTATTGCCGATAAGTCAAATATCGATGGTGTAAAACTGTCAGATAATCCGGCTGTAGCAATAATTGGAGATAACAAATTTGAAGCATGCGGGTCCGATGTCCAGTTATTTGTGAAGCTTACAATATCAGGCGATCGAAGATCGATCCCATCAATAGTAAATGATCGAAATCTGAGTTTTGATGTTTCTCGTAGCGGCGGATCTCTGGAGTTCAAACTAACCGCCAATGGCCTTGAGACATTAAAGAATTTTGTAGCTGTGGTGATTGAAAATGAAAAAACCGGTACATATACGTTACGTGCCGGTGCATCGGTGAAGCTTACAGCCGAAGGGGGAATATTCATAGAAAGAGGATTGTTAAAATTATCTAGTGCGGCAACTTTAGATATTGTCGGTAACATGAAAGAGTCTATAGATAAAACTGGACAGGCGGGCGAGGCAAGAGATCCTCAATTTAAGAAGGTAATAGATATCGAGCAAATAGGAGGTATCCTTAGACTCTCAAATGGTGCCATAGAAATACGTAATGGCGAAGCAGTTACTACTTTAGGTCAAACGTTTATTGCCAAAGGCGCTATAAATGATGTGATGATAGGAAGCGCTAAGGCGAGATTTGAAGCCGGCGAATCAAAGACCTATACCGACATCAGAACAGTTGGACTTGAGAAGATTTTGACATTGAGCTCTGCATGGTATTCGTTATTTGGGCTTGGCAATGAAAAAGATGCCAAAGCAATGGCAACTATTAAAGATATCGTAAGCCATTTATCCCCTGAGCAACAGGAAAAGTTCAGAGAGATAGAAAATGATCCGAGGACACCGAGCCGTTTCTATAAGATAGGGCAGTTTTTAGATGAAATAGGTAAAGACAGTGGCGTAGGCGGACAGATCAAGGGGATGATGGTATCTCTGGGAGCAGTAGAGTCGCAGGTAGAAAAGCATTCTATAGAGTTTATAAAGTTTAAGAATGATGGCGCAGCCTTAAGGAGCTCGAGCGATCTTGCACATGATTATGAACAGAAGATGTTGGGTCAGATTCTCGGAGCTGATAAGGTAACGCCTGAAATGAGATTGGCAGATGGAATCAGCTCATTAAATCCGGAGCTTAAAGGATATGTTACAGGGTTCATGACTGCGATAAATGATGGGAATTTTGCCTTAGCTGATTTTAAGATGTACCAGGCCGGTGTTGTTCAGACAGCTATAGCTGTTAGCGGCCTGGCTAGTCAAGGCCTTATCACTACTGGCCAACTCGGAATAAGCGGAGAGATGCCTGATATCAAAACTCTGGCCTCCAATATGTTAGTCGATAAGGGTTTGCGTGAGAAAGCTGATAACGCAATTAAAGGAGTTGAGCGAAGCGAAGCCGGTATGGAGTTTAATTTCCGACAAGATTTTGGTAATAGAGTCATTAGTTTCTTGGTGGGTGGTCCGATAGACAGGGCTTCTACGAAACAAATCGTAGTCGGTGGTATTATTACTGCGGTTTCTGTGGTTGTGATCGCTGTTAAGACAATCCAGATTGTAGCTCGAGTCGGAGGTATAATTTGTTCAGCCTTTACCGTGGGCATCGTGAGAGGTGCGGGTGTCGCCGCAACTGCTGCCGCTGTAGGCACAACCACTATTGCGTCTGAAACTACAGCAACCGGATTTGCAGCCGCCGCTATTGCGACGTCTAATTTCTCTTTAGCTGTGGGAGCCGGGTCAATGGTATTTGATGCTGCTAAACAGGGATTAGCGATATATAATCATCAGCAGGAATCATTCTCATTCACCGAAATGTTTAGGGTGGGCTTCCAAGCCATAGGTATAGCCTTCCTGCTTGAACTGTCAGCATCTTACATATCTTCACTATTTTCAGTGGGAGCCGCCTCTACTGCCGCAGTGGTTACAGCTGAAGGCGCATCAGTCGCCGTACCTGTAGCTACTACGAGTGTGCGCGCTTTTATTGCTGCCGGACAGGCCGCTCTTTCTGGCCGGGCCATTACGATAGCGAAGGAAATGCTTGTTTCGGGAACGACATATGCAGTAAGTGATATTGCCATTACATACATAACTACAGGAAAGATGCTGTCTTCAGGAGATATATTAGCTTCATTTGCTAGGGGTGCGGCACTAGGTTTGGGAATAGGTATTGGTCTTAGATTCTTGGGGGGCATGTTAAATAAATCCACATATATAACGGAAACATTCCTGAAAGTAACGCCTTCTAAGGGGTTGTCGGAAGTATTGTCGCTACTAACTGGATTCCTGCAAAATAGTGTGTCGAAGATTATAGGTATTTCAAAAGCGACATCACAAATAATCAGCTTTAGTGCGGTTGCACAGTTCGCTATGGTGTCGCCGATCTTTACTGTATTGGATGTTGTGCTTGCGAGTGGATGGGAGAGCCTGACTACTGGAAGATGGACTTTATCATGGAAGGGCAAGAAGGAGGGCGATACTTTGCGTCAACTTGGTCAGATAGCCTTAGCCTCCCCGTTCGAATTTGCAAAGATGGCTATATGGCTAATACCGGCCCTCGGAGTTGGGCAGGTAAATACGAAGTTCTGGGGTAATATTTTTGGCGAGGGTAGCAAGGTTACCGCATTCCTGGAAGCTTTCTCCACAAAGCATTCACTGAGCAATTTAATAAAATCATCCCAGATATTTTCGGCTGCAAATAAAGAAGTCTTCCAGATTGTGGCTAAAAAAATAATAGCGGAAAATCTATCGCCTGCCATTACCGAGCAGTCTAAATCTGTCCTGGTTAGATTTTTCGCTGGATTGCCCGCGAGTGTTGACGGGGCAGCGTTCATTGCTACTTCTCTATTTGCTACAGAAAAAGCATCCTACGGGTTCTTTAAGCTCTGCGGTGCAAGCGATGAAAGCGCCCAGGCTTGGGCAAGTAATATTGCATTTGCGGCGCTATTCTTTGTGCCGACCCCCTATGGCCATGGCGTAGGATTAAGAAACACCCTTGACGTGGAAAAGCAGAACAGTATATTAAACACGCCTTCGGATGCCCAGACATCAGGCGGTATGCTATTCAGTTCTGGATATGACAACGTGCCGGTACAGTATAAGCGCTTCACTCAGAGCGAAGCCAGAGCTGAATTACTAAAAGAATGGGGGGTCTCAAGCAACATAGATGTAACCACGGCGAATGTTTCCAAGATCGGAGGCCGGGAAGCGCTAACAGCGGAAGGTACGCTGAATGATCCTCTGGGAGCATTTGTGAGGCTTAACGGAAACATTGTGCAACTAAATGCAAGTGAAGGAAGTGTGCGATTTAACTCTTTGGATATACGCCCCGATTCTCCGACAGGTGTCGAACTCCTAAGTGGCAAAGCTACTAACAGCGAACAATTGAAATTAGCATTGAAAGATGGTGCTTTTGCGACCTTTGATGCAGGAGAGGTCTCGCTTAGTATTGGTGGCGAGAACTTAATTGTTGATATGGGTCCAGGTAAGATAGCCGTTAGGGACGGAGAGAAGGCTGACATATTGTTTGATGGAGTGCACATAGCCAGAAATGTCGGGACCGCTGAGAAGCCTCCTGTGTGGCAGGCAGTGGGTCTGACTAGGGGCAGCACTCCTGGGCTTATCGAAGATGCCGCACCCGATCTCTTAAAGGGTATAGCTAGAAATATATTGACTGATAGCGGAAAAATCAAGATAGAGCTATTGCTGGATGACACGGCATTAAAGACAGCATTAGATGTGGCAGACAGAATTAAACTCGATAAAATGAGTGCTGCGGCGCAGGAGCTGACGAAGACAAAGGGGTTGTCACAGCATGTAGCCGAGCATTTTGCCAATGAAGCAATGAAGGACATCTATAAAGATAGATATAAGGGTAGCGAACTGGTCAAGAGAGAAGTAGCCAATTCCCTTAGTGTTGGCTTAAATGGAAGATATATAACCGGCGAAAGAGGTCTTGCCACTGATGCAGTCAATAGCATTGTTTCAAAAGCGCAGGGATTGGGTGTAAGCGTAGGATTGGATAAGAGAGCGATGTTAATGGATGTCGTGTCCAGACAGATGGCTTCAAAGATAAGCGCTGATCTGATAGGCGCCAAGGACGATACTAACAAAGTAGCCGCTATATTAGGTGTAAGCGATAGGACCGTGAGTCAATTATCCAAAGATGGGATAACGTTAGGTAAAAATATTTCTGATATAGTAAAAGCTTTGAGCGATATGAGGTCAACAGTTACCGGTAATAGTATAGAACTCAGAGCTGGACAGCTTGATACGGTTAAGCTCTTCCTTGACAGGGTTTATGATAACGGAGAAAACCCAGGAAAGGTATTTGGCGAAAATCCTACCGCTGCTGGAAAGACATTGAGCAATATTGTCATCGCGAAACTGATGCATTCGATGGGTGAGCGTGTCGACATATTCCTTCCAAACGATCTTTTAGTCGAACAGTTCTTTAAACAGATCGTGAACGATAGCTTTACAAATAAGGATGCTCTTGAGATGGGCTTAGATGGGAATAAAGGAGGTAGGGGATCCCTGACCGCTGAAGGCAGTAAGCCATCTATCGTGAATCTGGACCGTGTTTCTGAGCAGTACAATCGTGGTGAAATAAGTCCTGCGGAACTTGCAAAGGTTTTAAAAGAAACGCCAGTTCTGATATTCACCGATAAAGCATTATTCCTTAGGCAGCAGGCTTTAGTTAAAGGCGCAGAGGGGCGTGATGTTATAAACAAGGCTCTGACCGAACGTATGGAGAGCACGCATCTACTTATAGATGAGGCGCATCTCTATATGAAGAATGTTATGGATTTGATCATTTCTGGACAAGCTATGAAAGATGACGCGACAATGGCAGGATTTGAGAAGTCATTTAAGGATAATATAAATAAGCTAGTGGATATGAATCTGCTTACGAGGAGCGAGTCGGGCGTGTATGATCTTAATATAACCAAACTATCCGACCCTGCGATAACCGTACGTTGGGATGATCCTAACCAGACGCATGTCGGATTTACGGAGGCTGCAAAAGCTCAGCTAAGAGAGACAAATATAGACATAAGCATAGCCGAGTCCATTCTTTCTGGCATGAAAGCTCATCAGGCAGGTGGGGTTGAAGTGGATGTAGCTAAGGAGCTCGTGAAGCCAATTAGCGAAGCTACGGGAGCGACTGAGTATAGCCGTCAATTCCAGGATGTCTACTATATAATGGGTGCCGGGTTACGCGGTGGTATGGGGCTTGATAGCGTAAGTTTGCGTAATGCGGCAGCGCAATCTATCACAGCCTCAGCGCAGTCACTGTTTACCATATTGTGCGGATATTCGAAAGTTCTTGCGGTTAGCGGCACTCCTCCTGGAGAAGCGATACTGAATCTGTGGGGTTTCGGTTTGGAAAGGCTCGGCATTAGGGGCGGAGTTGAAATGAAGGTTGTTCTCAGTGGACTCGGTGAGGCTGAAATCCCGGCGATAGTGAAGCAGGCTGTCGATAAGATCAGGCAAAACCTGGATGATAACGGTGATCTCAGGGGAGATGTTAGAATTACTATAGCCCATGATATGGGCAGGGATGTCGCAGAAGCTTTGAATATCGCACTTATTGAGCAAAATATAAATATTAGAGTAGCTGAAGTTGGCCAAGGCGGCGTCGAATTCCTGGCTAAAGGCGGATTTAAAGGACAGATATCCATTACTAACAGGATATCGCTAGTTGGCGTAGATTGGAGTACGAACCTGGTCCTTATAACAGGTGGTAAATTAGGAGAGAGCCTTATACTTCAGGGTAAGGGGCGGCCGAGCAGAGGAGGCCAATATGGAGAATTTATAGTTGTTGCTGACCAAGGCTGGGTGCGCACTCAGGCAAAAGAGATAATCAGTCTTTTGAAAGGGAATTCATTAAAGCCAGAGAACGCGGTGAGCAGGTCGCTAAAGAGCTTGGGAGAAAACAAATTTACGGATGAGGAGCTCGACAAAGCTCAGCTTGAATTGGTGCAGAGGTATATGGATGCACGCGCCGAGGGGCAGGTGTATGTGCAGACAGCATCGCAGGCATTGCGCGACATGGTAATAAGTAGGATAGGAAAAGAGAGTAGTACGGAAACTCAGTTGAAGTTTATGGAGCATTATTTTGCGAAACAGAGAGAGGTGCGTAGCGAAAGTAGTTATCAGCAGATTAATGAAGGTGAACAGGGGTATAGTGGTGATGAACAGCTTAGAAATGGCTTGGATATTACGGTCGAGACGCTGAAGCGGTCTTTAGCGACTTTCGATGGAAAGATGTCCTGCAAGAATGCATTACTAAAAGATCTGTCAGTGTTAGAGTATAAAGACATTGCCGCAAGAAGGACATCCGGTGAGAATCTCACATCCTTAGACAAAGCTACTAATCTACAGCAGATAGTAGATATAGCCGCAAAATATTCTGACAATATCGTTCCGATAGCTGCAATGCATGGGAAGGATGCAGAGCATATTCAGAAAGTTACAAATGCGGAAGCAAGCATAAATGATATGGCTCAGGGAAGCGAGATCAGCAGGGACTCTGTAGATGGTGCTGTTCAGGCGTATGATAGGACGCTAAGCTCATCGGGTATTGTCCTTGCCTCCATTGGTTGGGCTAATAATGTGGTCGACATGTTGCAATCAAGTTTGCATGATTCACGGCTATCAGTCGATGATAAGAAGATAGTGAATATGCGTGTTAATGCGATAACGCTGATGGTGCGAGGCATGTCCAATAGTGGCAGTTTGCCATCTCTCACAGAATTGTACATGAAATATCAAGACAATCTCAGCATGGTCACCACTCTGCTCATGGCTATGAACCCGAGCGTGGATTTGGGAGCCGCAAATGCTATCGTCAATATGTATGCGAGCTTAGAAGATTTAACGAAACAAAATGAGTTTAATAGTGTTTCAATGCCATCAACCGAAGACGCTATCACTATGTTCACCAAGAATTCGCCTGCTCCGTTTGCTATGTATATAAGAAGCCATAAGGGAGATGCGACCTTCCCATCAGTGCTTGCTAGTATATTAACGCAGGTAGAAGCACTTAATAAGAAATTTGAATCCAGAGAGGCAAGGAGTAAGGCATTTGCCAATTCCCAGATCTTTGGAAGCATTCTATCTAAGCTTTATAACTTTGCGGCATTGAAGATATCTGAGGCAGTGTTGAATAGCGCCCAGAAGAGCTATGATAGCGGTATTGTCCAAAAGGCCGGAAGATTAGCTACGGCTCTGAAAATAAGTCCGGCCGCCGCACTGAGTATTATCACCCGAGTAGATGTCTCGCCTGAAAAAGTCGCCGCAGCATTTACAGTCATAAATGCCGCGGCCACAGTGATAGGTGCCGGCAGGGTAAGCCATATAACCGTCCAACAGGTCATTGACATCGCCAGTAGCGAAACCCCATCCGAGACACTGGGTACCATAGTCGCCACAGGTATTAAGAGCGAGATGCCGACCCGACTTGCGGACAGTCTAAGCGATAAGATAGCGAAGGGCTCTGCCATATATAGGTTTATGCAGAAGGTCGATGCTGGGTTGAATCTGGTCAGGCTGACTGGAAAACCCGCGAGTGCATTGGCCGGGGCCGGATTAATTAGCTCTGATGTGGGAAGTGTCCTTAAGGATAAGAGTCCGTCATTGTTAAGTTATCTTATTGCGAACGCTAAGGATTATATCTCTAGAGATTGGGTCGCGACCGGACTGGGATTTAAGGTGTTGGCGCCGATCGCGATTACGGGGATCGCGGTAATGGCGGCCCCGCTATTCACGGTGGGAGTTGCTATAGGATTTGGGAAGATAGTGTCAGTGTTTATGTTCACGGCGATGTCATTTATAAGTCCTGTCATGAAGAGTATGACAGGTAAGGGTAAAGATAAGGAAGGCTTTGTAACAGGACGTGCTATTGGTGCTGTTTCGAGCCCAATTATTGCTGGATTTAACATAGCCGGCATTTTAAGCGGTTCATGGCTACCGGCGGGCTGGGCTGGTGTTATGGCGCAAAGCTGGACTGGCGTTCTTGTCCTGGGCGCGGTTAATATTCTTCTGCCAGGTTTGATCGGAACCGGATTTAGCATATTAACTGGCGCGATATCTTCCCGAATGACTAAAAAAGAGGCAGAAGATTTGTATAAAAAGGCAACTGCTATTGCCCCAGCCGAGCTCAGCATAGATGCGGCTATGGCAAAGATAAATATAGAGATTAAAAATGGCACGGACCTGGGGTCGATTAAAGTAAGCGAAGTCTTTCCGACAGAGATTGCTGATGATAAGAAAAAACAAGCCATTCTCAAGCTCGTTCTCAATAAATTGCTGGGTGAAAAGCAGGAAAAAAGGAAGATTACAGATAGGGCCATCGCGGCATACCAAGCGGCAAGGCCAGCTGTCCAGCAGGACGTCACCATAGGACAGCTTATAAATGCGGCATCCCAGAACGCAATACCTGCACTAGCCGCCAAGGCATTAGGAACTCGGTTTGCCTTAGATAAGGTAATGACTGAAACTATAGATGGTGATAGCTACTACAAAGATGATGTGACTATGACCGATATCGAGAAAGCCGCCAATACTTACGGGACTACAGTGATAGATATTCTGACTGAGCGGGCTAGGCCGGATGCGCGCCACCTAACCGAACTTGCGAGAAACGCTAATCCGAAGGCGGCAGAAGTAACTCCTACCGAAGTTGCTAATAGCATTATGGGCGTGATGAATTCTATTCCTGATGCTACCTTACAGGATGTAAGAAACGCTCTTATTCCCACGAACTTTAAGGATACCAATATTGCCAAGCTCAATCTGCAGGTGAATATGATACTTAGAAGCACTCTTACACCTGTGGAGGGCGAGGAGGGTATGGTAACACTGCCCAGGGCATCGTCCATTGAAGATAAAGTTAACGCAGTTGAGGCTACTCTCAAAGATGAGGTGCGCCAAGCCGTATATGCTAATCTCGCCAGAATGATGGCGGGCGAGGATAAGGATGAGATAGCTAAAGCAGAAAATGTTGGCAACCGCATGGCAGAGATAGTTGAGAAACTGCAACCCTCATTGTTATCAAATTTAAATATGGCAACTTTGTATCGGGCGGCTTGTACTGCAGATAGTATAGACAGTATAGTAAATACCCTGAAGCCGATGTTATTGGCGCCTGAAGTTGGTCAGAAAGAGCCAGTTGTTACAAAACCGACATCACAAACTATAGCCGCGAAAGAGAGAATAAGTGAAACATCTGTAGAAAATATCCCGCAAGAAACAGTTGCTACTACCCAATCTTCAACTGTTCCCACGGAAGCAACCCCTATACCTAAGGCAGGGGCTCCGGAAGTACAACTGGCTACCATCTCTATGCAAACGATAACTATAGGTGTCACGCTATACAATACATCATTCGATCGGGCAACAAACTCGCTGATATTAACGGGAAGTGGTGGCAATAAGGTAACCATTGACGAATACGGAAATGTAGCAGGTTATAGTTATTTGCCCAACGACGTAAATGTTACGGTATCTAAAGTAGGACATCAGACTACATGGGCGTTTTTCCAGCAAGGCGAAGACCAATTATTTCAAACCATTGGTGGGGGGCAGAGGGCTCTGCCTGGTTCTGGGAATAATATAGGAGAAATTACTGTAGATTGGGGGGTGAGTGCGATTGAGAAGCAGGCTCCTCCTATCGTATCACCCGGCGGAGGTGGAGAGATAGCTAAAGGCTGGCTGAAGGATAGGGTAGACGCCGCTGAGTCTATCGAGGCGGTATTCGCCTCCGGATTGGTGCAGAAATTGGAAGGTGTAGATAAAGTTGTCGAGGATGCGGTGACTCAGGCTATAAGGCAATTATTTGATACGGCTATGAATAGAGGTCCTCCGGCTGGTATAAGCTCAGATTCTTATCCTGACGCACTGGCTATGTTGAGCAAGCTTAATAATCCCGAGACAAGAGCCGCGATGATCTCATACTTCACTGCGAGAGTCGAGCCGATCACAGGGCATCTCTTAGGATTCGGTAAGAGAGGTGGAATAGCCCTCGCCGCGGACGTGATCGAATATCTCTCGAAGATGGTCGCCCCCACCCCTTATGGAAATAAGCTTATCCAGGAATACATACTCCACGAAGTATTGGAATCCGTGACACCTACTAATACGCATGACAACCTTTATAAGATAACCCAGAGGGAATTCTTCGGTTATAAATCAGGCGAGAACCCGCTTGGCCTCGCCTTGAGTAAATTTAATGATGAGAAGCGCGCGGAATTCACAGCCAAATTTGCTCCGAGCTTTGGGCCAATTAGCGAGAGATTAGCGCATCCGGAAAATATCGATGCGCTCAGAAACGGATTGATCGGAGTTGGGCCGCTCGGACCCGGCATTATGATGGCTCAGTCCAGCCTGCTCGGCGAGCCTGCAACTCCCGAAACCGTAACTAAGATTATCGAAAAGACTCAGACCAAAGCCGAACGCCTTACAAATGCCACTAAGGTTGGTGGTGTCGATACGGTGTCGAGAGAATCGGCCATCGAGATTACCAGGATGCAGGGTTTGGCAAGTAACGGTATCGCCGCTGAGGATATGACATACACGATAGAGATCGGCGGCAGAAGCTTCGATATAGCGCTCAAAAAAGGCGATAAAGTGGGCGATAAGGTTAAAGAGTATATAGATAGCCATGTCGCAGACTTCCCCGATGAAACGATAAGGAACAATATGACTACGGCGATAGGCAAGGGCTTATACGAGGTCGCGTTCTCTGTCGGATCTGATGGTAAGGTCGCATATGCCTTCAGGAATGCCGCCATCGTCTTTGACGCTACAGCCGCTTCCTATGACTATAAGTCTACCGTCCTGTTTAATGCGAATACGCGCTGGTTGATCCACTCCCATCCCGTTATGCCTGCTAATGATGCGGAATTCGACGCGGACAGGGCAAACTTCGCCAAACTGGGCGATGCCGGATCGATGGTCATATTGCCGGATGGCAGTTTTAAGGTCCTTAAGATGCCGGCTGTGCCGCTCGCGGCGTTTGTTAAGAGCGGTGAGCTGATGGAACAGCATACGTTTACATATGCCAATGGCGTATATTCAAAAGAGGATGTTAATGTGACCGGCGCTTACGCCATGATAGAGGGTGTGTTAAGGGATAAGTCGGGCAGTTTAGAGGGCCTCTTCGAAGCCCTTGGCAAATTACACAGGGCGAGCATAGTCCGCGATACTGTAATATTGGCGTTCGATGGCAATAGTGTGTTCGATAAGGATAAGGGCCAGCTTCGTGGAGAATTCCGGGAAGCATTAGGCTATGCCGAGAAGAATAATAATGTAGCCAGGATGGTTCTCATAGCCAGAGATGCCCAACAGCAAAGCGCGCTCGAGAAGAATGTGCCGGGAGTCTCTGTCGTGTTGGTAGGTGAGGGCGTTAATCCATCGGATGCCATACGGTCTGCCATGGAAGCCAATAATGTAAAGGTTGGCAATATCGCCATCCTATTAGAAGACACCGATACCGGCAATGAGATAAATATGATAGGCGCGGACGCTGTGAATACGCGTGAGAAGGGCCGTGAAGGCACCCTGGCATATGCCCTTATCAATAGAAAAGGCATGAATGCCGATACAGTAGTCGCAGTCGAAAAGATTAACCTGACTAACCTGCTTGCCTCGATAATTATGAAGGGCGCGTTCGTCGCGATAGGCTATAAGGAAAATGATAATAGCATAAAGAAGCTATCCGGCTACTTCGGATTCTTTAAGATATTCAGAGACGTCGCCGAAGCCATCAGTAAGATGCTCAGCGCAATGGACAAAGCCTCCCGCAGCGCCTAACCCACTCTTGTACCGTTTGCCGAATCCAACCTTCAACGTGTCCCCTTTTTTAAGATTAAACCTGTCCCAAATCAAACTATTTTAAAATACTTTGCAACAATTTCACCCCTTTTCGCGTCTTTATAGTGGGGACAACGCACGTATATATAAACAGAGAGGGAGACGCATTATGAGTAATTTAATACCCGAAGAGATTATTGAAAGGAAGATCTATTTAATTAGAGGGCACAAGGTTATGCTCTCTATGGATCTGGCGCGGCTTTACGGGGTTCCTGTGATGCGGTTAAATGAGCAGGTTAAGCGCAATATAAGGCGATTTCCGAATGATTTTATGTTTCAGCTAAGTGATGCAGAGCATGCAATCTTGAAATCGCAAATTGCGATTTCAAGTTGGGATGGAGCCCGACGTGCTAATCCGTATGCATTTACTGAGCAAGGTGTAGCTATGCTATCTAGCGTGCTTAATAGCGAACGAGCCATTCAGGTAAATATTGCCATAATGCGAGCTTTCGTAAGATTAAAAACAATGATTGTAAACCATAAATAGTTATCTAATAAATTGAACGAGCTTGAAATAAAAATAGAGAAGCATGGTGAAGATATCGGCATGATCTTCGAGGCGATTCGTCAGCTAATGGTTCCGCACCCTGATCAGCCTAAGCGCAGGATAGGATTTCATTCGGATTAATGTTCAGGAGCCCGTGAAAAAAGGCGCCTGCGAAAAATAAGTTTACTTCAATAACCCGGTATGATATATTCACTTTACGACGAGGAGACAATAGTAAATGAAGAATGATAAAGCGCCAAAAAATAAGACCACAGACTCTGAACGCGAAACCAGAGTATTGTTAGAGAGTATAAGTAAGCATGTTCAGACCGTTGCCGAAGGCCACGGAATCATAATAAGAAAGCTTGATGGGCATAGTCAACGCCTGGATAGGATTGAGAATGTTCTCGATGAGCATACTCAGATCCTGAATAAACATGGCCAGATCCTCGATGAGCATACTCAGATTCTGAATAAACATGGCCAGATCCTCGATGAGCATACGCAGAGCTTGAATAAACATGGCCAGATCCTCGATGAGCATACGCAGAGCTTGAGCGGGCATGGTCAGATTCTTAATGGACATAGTCAGCGTTTTGACAGAATCGAGCGGGATCTTGATACGGTAAAAAGCGCTGTGATGGACATTAGCCATGAAACAAAAGGCCTCGCGAGTCGTGTTAAAAAAG
>Ga0114951_10004562_pt1 | contig 13396 bp, 12 predicted proteins | sample AM7aDNAmetaG_FD_88677 | JGI IMG/M metagenome (GOLD analysis project Ga0114951, IMG submission 88677) | Freshwater microbial communities from Finland to study Microbial Dark Matter (Phase II) - AM7a DNA metaG | ecosystem: Environmental > Aquatic > Freshwater > Lake | place: Finland: Lake Alinen...
ATAGGCGAGATTCGTCAAGTACCAGATATTATCTTCCGCAGAGACGATGTACGCATCCAACCCATTTTTGCGAAGCTCATCCTTCATGCGGTCGATACGAGCGCTAAGCTGTTTATCCGGCATTTTCAAACCTCCTTAAAAAATTGAAATAATTGTTGCATGCTGCGGGTGTTAAACTTGACTTTATGGGAGGTGAGTATAGGTAGGCCATGCTTGCATGTCAAGGAAATTTAAAAGGATATTTAAATTGATATTTTATTTGACTTTTCTTCTGTTTCCACTACTAATACCACTATAATTTACCGAAAGGGGGCAAGCAAACATGAATATTCCTGCACAAAGCGGATCAAATACCGATAACGTAGAGGGCAAAACATATCAGTTTTCTTTTCAAGGTAACGGAGGAACGCTTTTTGGCATTCAGATTGTCAATCTCCTGCTTATCATTATCACTCTGGGGATTTATTATTTCTGGGCCAAGGCTCGGGTGCGCAGCTATACCTGGAGTCAGGCAGATTTTAACGGGGATCGTTTTGCCTACTCCGGCACCGGCAAGGAGGTATTAATAGGATGGATCAAGGCGGCTGTGATTTTCGGGATTCCTTTTTACGCATTTCTTTCTTTTTGAAATAGAAATATAATTATAAACGAATAAGTGTTTCCAATGTTTTGTAAATTATGATAATCATAATAACTAGGTAAATTAGTAATTAAAGAGGTTTGAAATGGGTTCTTTTGAAAATGAAATAATGCTATGGCTTCACAATCTAAGGCAGTACATCTATAGACACGAAAGATTTACTTGGATAAATTTAGTCTTATCAATAATACCTCTGCCCGCCTTTGGTCTATTAGCAATACTTCTGGCATGTTTACAATTATATTTTTGCTCAAAAGGTAAAATCCCAAAAACGGAGAAGTCACTTTTATCCATTGCACTTATATTAGGTATAGTAAACTTTACACTTGCTACATTTTTACTTATTTATCTTGCAAAGGAAGGTTGGTTATTTTGGAATGCATTTGATCCATTCTTATTGTTAGATATAATCAAAGAGAAGTTATTTAATCGTGATATTAATCGTGATATAGTTAATATTGTTTTTAATTAAATCACCAGAAAAACACAATCTTCTTACTGGAGAAATAATATGAGCAATGAATTCGAGATTACGAAGGTTGGTGATCAACAATTAAGAAATCAGCCAACTAAAGATTGTCCTTTTTGCGGTGAACAAATATTAGCTGTCGCTAAAAAATGCAAACATTGCCGAGAAACTCTTGATGTTGTTTTAAGATCAGCAGAGGAATCACTTCGATCAAATAATAGACAACAAAATGTTTATGTCAATCAAAATGTACAAACACCTGTGCAGCTTCAACAAAAACAAAAATTCCCTCACGGATGGCATTTCCTGGGAACAATATTAACGTTAGGTTGGTGGGCTATAATTTGGCTATTACATTATGTTTTCAGAGATAGAAATAAATACTGGTAAAACAGTATAATATGCTTACAAAACATGAACACCTCTGCAATGTTGATATATTTTTGTTCAGAAAGCTACAGCGCGTCATTTCAATTAGCCTCCATTTCAAACGTGCGCGCAAACACTTTGAGTTAGGTAGATTTTAATTCAGATCGATTTGCGTGCCACGTCGTGTGCCCTGCTTTTTAGGGTAGACCCCACGTGGCGAAACAAATATCGCCGGGTCAGGTGACCCGGCCTACATTGCATTCCCTCCATCAGACATTACGACACAGTCTCGCGACGTGGTTTTGAAGGCAATTTGGTATAAATAGATGGTCAGGCACCTTTATTTTTTATTATTATAATCTGCAAATTTTCAAAACATTGATTTTTTTCTCGTATTATGCAAAGGTGGATTAAAGAATTAACGGTATCATTGCGTTACAATAAAGCTTTAAGGAAAGACTGAATTTATTTTTAACCTTCAGCCTTCAGCCTAAAAACCTAGAGGTTACTTATGAACAAGGAATTTATTGAAATCCGGTGGCATGGCCGGGGCGGGCAGGGCGCGATAACGGCGGCAAAGATAGTTGCCGCGGCGGCCTTTGTTTCCGGTTATTCAGGTGTGGTCATGGCTCCATCTTTTGGTACAGAGCGCCGGGGTGCGCCGGTAATGACATCCCTGAAGCTATCCCGGCACAAAATTTATGATTTATCACCCATTGAGACACCGGACATTGTTGTCGTCCTTGACCACCTGCTGCTTGCCGAGGCGGATGTAACCTCCGGCCTCAAACAAGGCGGGATAATTGTTCTCAACACACCAAAGGCTTTTGAATCCTACAAATTCAAGGGTTACAAGCTTGCCACGGCGGACATTACGGCAATATCAGTTGAGGCAGGCCTTCCTCACGGCATGGTAAATACAGGGATAATCGGCTCGCTGGAAAAAGCCACCAAGCTTCTGGGCATGGATATCCTGATAAAAGGCATTGAAGAGGAATTTCAAACAAGAAGGCCTGAAAAAAACTCATTGGCGGCAAAGATTGCCTTTGAAAAAACTGTGGCGGGAGGCTGAAAAATGGGCACGCGAAATTATCGAAGAAAAACTTCTCACAGCGAACATGGCCCCGGTGATGGCGGAAGGACAGGTTCATGGCGAGTGGAGCGGCCGGTATTAAATAAAAGCCTCTGCATCCCCTGCAAACGCAATACGGAGGCCTGTTTTATCTGCTGGCTTTTCTGTCCGGATGTTGTCATCTCCCGCACGATACCGCCGGAAATTGATCTAGAATACTGCAAGGGATGCGGCATCTGCGCTGAAGAATGCCCGACCAAAGCCATAACCATGGTGGATGAGGCAAAGTTTTCCGAAGACGACAAGGATAAGGAGTAGAGGCCATGCATATTATTGAAAACGGAAATGTTGCGGCAGCTTTGGGCGTTAAGCTTTGCCATGCCAATGTCATCGCCGCCTATCCTATTACACCGCAAACACCTCTGACAGAAAAACTCTCCGAGTATGTGGAAGCAGGTGAAATGAAAGCAGAGTACATACCCGTCGAGAGCGAGCATTCCGCCCTTGCCGTATGTATTGCCGCATCATCAGCCGGTGCCAGGTCTTTTACCGCGACCAGCGCCAACGGGCTTCTTTACATGCATGAACAAGTCCAGTGGGCGGCAGGCGCCAGGCTTCCCCTGGTGATGTGCGTTGTCAACCGGGCTGTAGGCGCGCCCTGGAATGTCTGGAACGATCAGCAAGACTCGATCTCACAGCGCGATACCGGCTGGATACAGATGTATTGTTCTGATCACCAGCAGATCATTGATTCCGTCATCAAGGCCTACTGGCTGGCCGAGAAGGTGAGCATTCCGATCATGGTCTGCTATGACGGTTATATCCTTTCTCATACGTACATGCCGTTTGATGTGCCGGATCAGGAAAAAGTGGATAAATTTCTGCCGCCATTTCGGCCGGACTATGCCCTTAGTCCTGAAACACCGGCCAATCTCAATACCGTGACCTTGCCCGATGTGCGCATCGATGTCAAAGGCGAGCTTGCCCACGGCTATATGGAGATTCGCTATCTGCTTCATGAAGAAATGCGAACGTCGCTTGCAGTAGCGGCTGAAGGCGAAAAAAGATTTGCCGATATATTTGGCCGGGGCGGTGACCCTTATCTTGAACCTTATCTGTGCGATGACGCGCAATATGTTGCCGTGGGCCTGGGTTCAATAACCTACCAATTGAGGGTTGCCGTTGATACTTTGAGAAAAGAGGGCATCAAAGTGGGCGTTATGGGCGTTCGTTTTTATCGGCCTTTTCCGGACGAGGCGATTGCCAGTGCGCTCAAAGGTAAAAAAGGCGTAATCGTTTATGAAAAGGCATTGAGCTACGGTTATGAAGGAGCGCTGGCCTCGGATTTAAAGTCTGCGCTTTATGAATACCTGGCAGGAACCGGCAAATTGCCGGTAGTTCAGAATTTTGTCGCCGGAATTGGCGGCCGCGACATCAAAACAGATGATTTAATCCAAACCCTCAGGGCTGCAACCAAAGGCAGGGTTTCGATTCAGCCCGTGTGGATTGGGCTAAAGCTTTAGTAAGTTAGTAATTATCCCGTCTCGGGGTTAGGAGAATTTCATGCAGGCTAAGACAACGATTTTAAGTTTACCGACAGAAGAATTTGTCCATCCGGGGACAAGGGCGTGCACCGGCTGCGGCCTGGCCATTGCCTACAGAGTTGGTCTCAAGGCGTTGGGCAAAGACACAATTTTAGTTGTGCCTCCCAGTTGTCTTACAGTGTTGCAGGGGCTTTTCCCGATTGCCTCAACAAAGCTTCCTTGCCTGAATGTAACCTTTGCCTCAACTGCCGCCGCGGCCTCCGGAATTCTGGCCACACTGAAGGTACAGGGGAAAGATAATATTCAAGTGGCAGCATGGGCAGGTGATGGCGGGACAAGCGACATCGGCTTGCAGGCTCTATCCGGCGCTGCCGAACGTGGCGAAAACTTCATCTACTTCTGCTACGATAATGAAGGGTACATGAACACCGGTGTTCAGCGCTCCGGCACTACCCCTATCGGTGCTGTAACCGCAAACACGCCATTTAAGGGAAAGTTGCAGCAAAAAAAGGATGTGCCGGCAATCATGGCGGCGCATAATTTAAGCTATGTTGCCGCGTGTTCGGCAGCCTACCCGCTTGATCTTTTTGACAAAATAAAGAAGTGCATGGATATGCCGGGCACCAAGTATTTTCATATCCATATCCCTTGCCCGCCGGGTTGGGGATATGACGCAAGATACGGGATAAAGGTTGGCAGGCTTGCCGTAGAAACCGGCTATTATGACCTCTACGAGATTGTTAATGGGGAGTTCAAGCTTACTGCCGCCTCCGAAAAACTTGTTGAAAAACGCAAGCTGGTACCGGTGCGTGAATACTTCCGTTCGCAATCACGCTTCAAGATTCTGACAGATGAGCAAATAGCAGCCATTCAAAGTCAGATAGACTCAAAGTGGGCGAAGTATTATAAAAAAGACGAGTGATGTGTTTAAATAATGGCTAACCAGTCAGAAGGTGCCAGAACGGCTAGCTTCCAGAACTGCACACATCGGCAGAGTCAGAAAAAGTTGATGATTTGAACTAAATAATCAGTATTCGATGACTTATTTTCCATTGGTTTTTTAGTTTGGCATTCCGATGGGTATCAGATAGCTACCCACAGTTTTATTCACACAACAGATATTTGGCCATTTTTGTTTCCAACAAACACTGCATATCTTGACATGGGGAATTTAGATGAAAGATTCATCCAATACAAAAAAAGAACTTGTTGCAGAGCTATCCGTCTTAAAGAAGAAAATCAAGCAACTGGAAAAAATAAAATTCAATCATGCGGAAGAAGCGCTGTGGGAAAGCGAGGATAAATATCGGCGCATTACAGAGAATATGAGCGATCTTTTAAGTGATGTAGATATTAATGGCTCTTATAAATATGTCAGTCCTTCCTTCCGGAGAATGCTGGGATATGCCCCGGAAGACATCCTTGGCACGCCTGTATTTGACAAGGTTCATCCCGAAGACATGGATTGGGTGTTGGCTGAATTCACGGAAGGAATTAAAACAAAGACAGACCGCGAAGTGGAGTACCGTTACCAGCATGCAGACGGGCACTATATCTGGCTGCGATCAGCCAGCAATTCCTTGTTCGATGCAGCAGGAGAATTTGTTGGCGCTATAATCAATAGCAGTAACATCAGCAATCGCAAGCAGGCGGAGGATGAACTGCGGCTATCGAGAAAACACTACCGCGAGCTTGTGGAAAACATTAACGATGTCATTTTTACTGTTGACCTAGAGGGAAACTTCACTTTCGTGAGCCCCGTTATCGAGCGCCTTTCCGGATACACTGTGGGCGAGGTGGAAGGCTTGTCCTTCTCTCGCTTTGTCCATCCAGACGACATGCAAGGGTTAGTCGAATCGTTCATGCAGAAAGCTTCCGGCATCAGGGTACCACATGAATTTAGGGTTTTGGACAAGACGGGGGACGTACGGTGGGTTGTTACCATGAGCACCCTTGTTACTGAAGGTGGTAATACAACTGGCGTCACGGGCACCATGACTGATATTACCAAACGGAAGCTGGCTGAGGAAGAGCTGCTGAAGAGTGAAAAACAATATAGGGATCTGGTCGAGAATCTCAACGATGTAATCTATCAGGTGCGCATGGATGGCACCATAATCTACGTCAGTCCGTCACTAGAGCGTGTGCTGGGCTACACCCCGGCCGAGGTCAAAGACAAGAGGTTCGATTTTGCCGTCCACCCTCACGACCGCGATAAACTTTTGAACATATTCGTCGATCATATCCAGGGGAATATCTATCCCTACGAGTACCGGATGATCAGCCGCGATGGCATGAACGGTGGGTGCGCTCCTCCAGCCGCCAGATCATGGATGGACAGCAGGTGATAGGGATGCAGGGTGTTCTGACGGACATCTCCGAGCAAAAACAGGCGGTAGATGCTTTCATGGTGAGTGAAGAACGATTTCGTCTGCTGGCGGAGAATGCAAGGGATACCATCTGGACGATGGATTTGAACCTCCGATACACCTACGTTAGCCCCTATGTTCAGCAGCTCCTTGATTATCCCCCTGAAGAGTTCATGAATTTATCGGTGAATGAAGTGTTGACTCCATCTTCCCTGGAACTGTGCATGCAAACCTTTGCGGATGAATTGGAAATCGAAAAAACGGAAGATAAAGATTTCTTTCGGTCAAAGACCGTTGAAGTCGAGCACATCAGTAAAAAAGGAAACATAGTAAATTGTGAAATCAAGATGACCTTCATACGTAACAATGCTGGCCAGGCTACGGGGATTCTAGGATATACTCGGGATCTCACCGAGCGAAATCGAGCCAACGAAGAAAAAGTCAAACTAGAAAAACAACTGCTTCAGTCTCAAAAGATGGAAGCTATTGGCACTTTGGCCGGAGGTGTTGCCCATGACTTCAATAACGTTCTGGGGGCTATAATCGGCTACACGGAAATGGCCGTGGAGGAAGATCAAAATGACACTCGGAAACAGTATCTTCAAGAGACCCTGAATGGTGCCGAACGCGCCAAAAAACTGGTCAAACAAATCCTGACTTTTAGCCGTCAAGATAGCCAGGAGAGGAAACCTCTGGACATCAAACTTCTGCTGAAGGAAGCCATCAAATTTCTCCGGTCATCAATTCCGGCCACAATTGAGATAAAACAGAATTTAACAGACGAACTATGCAACATTATGGCGGATTCCACGCAGGTGCATCAGATCATCATGAATTTATGCACAAACGCCACCCATGCCATGAAGCGGACAGGCGGCATCCTGCAGATAGAACTTGCCAACATAGAAATTAACCAAGGCGACCTCAAAAGTGCTCTTGATCTGCAACCCGGACATTATATCAAGCTCACAATCAGTGATACCGGACATGGCATCGATCCTGATAATATCCAGCGGATCTTTGATCCCTTTTTCACTACAAAATCTGTAGATGAAGGCACTGGCCTTGGCCTGTCGGTTGTCTATGGGATAGTTAAGAACCATGGTGGCATTATCAATGTCACAAGTAAAATTGATGAAGGGGCAACCTTCAATGTCTATCTGCCCAAGATCATCCATGAAGAAGTCACCATCGCAAAGATGTCTGGTAGCATAATTGGCGGTACAGAGCGAATCCTATTTGTGGATGATGAACAAGCTCTGGTCCATATTGGCAAATGCCTGCTCTCCTCTCTCGGCTATGATGTAACAGGCGTATTGAGCAGTGTGGAGGCAATGAATTTGTTCCAAACAAAACCGCAGAGTTTCGATCTGATCATCACCGACATGACACTACCGAAAATGAACGGTATTGTCCTAGCCCGGAAAATTCTGAAGATTCGCCCGGATATCCCCATCCTCCTGTGTTCAGGAATTCGTGAATCCGATACGGAAAAGCAGGCCAAATCTCTGGGAATTAGCGCCTATCTTACAAAGCCTTTAGCCAGGAAGGAACTTGCCAAGGTGGTTCGGGATGCACTAGATGCCTCCAAAAAAACAGTTGTATCATAAACGTAGTTGATCAAACGCTGTGCCGCTAACAAATGGTAATACTTATTTAATTTAGTTATTTACACAGCCTGTTATAAAATTTAAATTTTACTGAAGAGGGCTAATCGTTATGAAGAAAAATATTAATATAACGAAGCAGGCACCCGGGAAAAAGTCAGCGGGTAAAGACAAAATTCCTGTTGACTTTGGCAATGGTGACCGTGGACAGATTGCGGATGTATTACAGGATATCAAAGAGTCTTTAAACGAACACGGCCTTTTCCGAAATCTGTTTGATCTGTCCAGGGATGGGATATCAATTGCAGACAGTGAAACAGGTGTAATGTATTTGTGCAATCAAGCCATGCACCAGATGTTGGGTTATGCCGAAGGTGAACTGAATAATCTCAATATGAACTGCATCCACCCTGAAGAAGACCTGCCATACGTACTTGAACAATTCAAAAAATTTGGGCAGGAAGAGCGATTGATGGCATTGGACATACCCTTGAAGAAAAAAGACGGCAGCGTTTTTTATGTGGATATATCGAGCACCCATTTGATGATGCATGGCAGAAAATGTCTTATGGGCAACTTCAGAGACATTACGGAACGCAAGCAAGCGGACGAAAAGCTGCGGAAGTCCGAGGCACGATACCGTCTACTGGCGGAGCACACCAAGGATATCGTCTGGTTGATGGACATGGATACCAGAACCAGCTACCAGAGCCCCTCCTCAGAAATACTGCGCGGCTTCACGTCCCAAGAGTTAAGAGACCTGCCACTGGAGAAGAACCTCACACCGGAGTCGCTTAAATTAGCGATGGAATTGCTTTTTAGTGAGATACCCAAGATTGAGGCCGATCCCGGTTATAACCCGGTCCTTATGCTGGAACTTGAATATTACCGCAAGGACGGCGCCACCATGTGGCTGGAAAATAAATTCAGTGTCATACGCGATGAAGGCGGCAAGCCTGTTTCCATCCTGGGCGAAGGCAGGGATATTACTGAGCGCAAAAAGGCGGAGGCAGCGCTCAAAGAGTCGGAAGAGCGCTTCCGTGCCCTTTATGATCGGTCACTTTACGCCGTATATATACACGATCTTGAAGGAAACTTCATTGATGCCAACCAATACGCGCTGGACCTGCTCGGTTATAGAAGGGACGAGATAGTCTCGATTAATTTCGGGAAATTGCTTTCTCCAGACAAGCTTGCTTTGGCTATAAAAACAACCATGGAACTAATCGAAGGCGGCAAACAATCAGAAATAACAGAATACACACTTAAAGGTAAAGGCGGTAAATATGTTCACATAGAAACTACTGCTACCATTTTATACCGTGAAAGTAAGCCGTACGCTGTATTGGGCATAGCCCTGGATATTACCAAACGTAAGGAAATTGAAGCTGAGCTTATCATGAGCGAGAAAAAATACCGGCTGCTTGCAGACAATGTAACAGACGTAATCTGGATGTCTGATATGAATCTGAATACTACGTATATCAGTCCTTCAGTCTACGCTATGCAGGGACACACACCTGAAGAGGCGATGAAGCTTTCTTATGAGCAAAGGTTTACACCGGATTCACTTGTGAAGCTCAGAGCAATATTTGCAGATGCAATGGAAAAAGAAAAAAAGGGCATTCAGTTGCCTGACAATATCGGCACTTTTGAAGCCGAGTACTATCGCAAGGATGGATCTACCTACTGGACAGAAACCAGGGCTAGTTTCATCAGGGACAAGACTGAAAAGGCAGTAGCCATTATGGGAGTAACCCGTGATATCTCTTTGAAAAAGAAAGCGGAAGCAGACAAGGTAAAACTCGAGATCCAGAATCGGCAACTTCAAAAGTCTGAAAGCCTTGGCCGAATGGCCGCATCTATTGCTCATCACTTCAACAATCAGCTTGGCGTGGTCATCGGGAATCTGGAGCTGGCCATTGGCGATCAGCCCAAAGATGCTCCATCCTCCAAGAGCCTGGCCGCAGCCATGAAAGCGGCCTGGAACTCAGCGGACATGAGCGGCCTGATGCTGACTTACCTTGGTCAAACCCACGACAAAGTTGAGCCGGTTGATCTTGCCTATTGCTGCCATAAAATCCTGCCTATACTCAAGGCAGCAATACCGGCAAATGTGGTCATGGAAGCCAGTATTTCCTCCTCCGGTTCGATTATCAACGCAAACACCGATCACATACAGCAGATACTCACCAACCTGATTACCAATGCCCACGAGGCTGTCGGTAAGACTGCCGGCACCATTTACCTGAAAGTTAAAACAGATTCTCCGGCAGAAATTTCCACAAAAAACCGTTTCCCCGTGGACTGGCAGCCGCAGAACGATGCTTACGCCTGCCTGGAAGTAACGGATACCGGCTGCGGCATTGAAGAAAAGAATATTGAAAAGCTCTTTGACCCGTTTTACACAACCAAGTTCACCGGTCGCGGTATGGGTTTAGCTGTGGTTATGGGGCTTGTAAATTCTCACAAGGGCGTCATCACGGTAGATAGCGAACCAGGCAGCGGCAGTACGTTTTGCCTGTTTTTCCCTGTGTCTGAAGAAGCCGGGCGAAAACCCCAGGCAATAGAGATTGACAGAGACGTCACTATCAGTTCGCTTGCACAAAGAAAGATGGAAGAGGTAGGCACAGTACTGGCAGTCGAAGATGAAGAAATGCTGCGCAACGTGGTTGGAGCTATGCTGGAGAGTTTTGGTTTTACCGTACTGAAAGCAAAAGACGGTATTGAGGCATTGGAAATATTCAGGCAGTATCAAAGTGAAATTAAGTTTGTCCTTTCCGACCTCACCATGCCCCGCATGGACGGGTGGGAGACATTGACGGCCTTGCGCAAACTTCAACCCGGCCTTCCGGTAATCCTGGCCAGCGGCTATGATTTAGCCCATGTGATGGAAGGAGATCATCCCGAATTACCCCAGGCATTCCTCGCCAAACCATACAGCCTTAAGGCACTGCGCAATGCGATTAGCCAGGCGCTGGGGAGCGGAAAGAAATGAAGTTTTTAGCAGCAAAGATATTTCATAGATAATTATCATTGTTTAGTTGATTTTATTAACATTATTGCCTCATATTATTATAGAGTTAATCATGACAGAGGTGTTCAGATGAAAGATCGATCCAGGACAAAGACAAAACTGTTGGAAGAGAATGCCTCTTTAAGAAAAAGAATCCAGGAATTGGAGCAAGCGGGAATAGCCCAAAATCAGGATGTGGAGTCTATATTGTTGTCGGAAGATCATTACAGGATAATGGCACACAGTTTTCCTGACATTATCTATTCTCTTGATAGCAACGGAAATGTCACTACAGTCAATAGTTCAGCTTTTGAGCGATATGGCTATACTGAACAGGATGTTAAAGGAAAACCATTCCTGGAGTTCATCCATCCTGAAGACAGAGAAATTTTGATTAATTCCTTCTTAAAAGCCTTAGAAGATAAAAGAAACGTTACCACAGGGCTCCAATTCCGTATAGTGTCGAAAAATGGTAACAATTATTGGTTTGAGCTTAATGCCCATTCTCATTTTGAGAGTGACGGTCGTTACTATGGTGAAAGTGGTGTACTGCGTGATATCACGGAACGTAAGCAGGCGGAGGAATCGCTGAAAGAAAGTGAGAACCGCTATAAAAATTTAGTAGAGAATTCATTTTCATGCGTCTATGTTATTCAGGACGGTCGTTTTGTGTTCTCCAATAATAATGCGGCTACATTCACAGGCTATAACCGGGAAGAAATTATCGGTAAACCATCTGACAGTTTCGTCCAGCAGGAGGACAGGGGGAAAATAAGAGAAAAAGCGAAGAAAATGCTCCGGGGTGAAGATTTATCGCCTTATGAATTCAAGATTGTATCGAAGACTGGACAGTTACGCTGGATTCTGGAAACCGTTTCACCGATCAGTTATAACGGCCACCCTGCTATTTTAGGAAACTGCATAGACATCACAGAAAGACGCAAGCGTGAAATTCTGAATCTCCATTCCCAGAAGCTGGAGTCGGTAGGTCAACTGGCGGCGGGAATCGCCCATGAGATCAACACGCCCATCCAGTTTATCGGGGATAACATCACCTTTATGAAAGGTGCTTTTCAGGGCATCATTGCTCTGGCTGCCCTCCTGGATGCCGTTAAAAGCGATGACCTGTTAAACCCTGAATTCGCCAAAGACATTTGTGCCCGAATTCAAGAAAAGGAAGACGAAATAGATTTAGATTTCCTTAAGAAAGAAGTACCACAGGCAATTGATCAATCTCTGGACGGCCTGAAGAGGGTTGCTCTTATTGTACAGGCCATGCGGGAATTCTCTCATCCCGGAGGAGAAAATAAAACCGATATGGACATCAACAAAGCCATTGAATCCACAATCACCCTGACTAGAAACGAATGGAAATACTCGGCAGAGTTGACCACAAACCTTGCCCCCGACCTGCCGATAGTCCAGGGATATCCGGCAGATTTCAACCAGGTTATCCTGAATGTTATTATTAACGCCGCCCACGCGCTACAAGAAAAAGATGGAAAAGGGGGGCCGCAGAAGGAGCGTATTGAAATATCAACCAGGCAGGATGGCAAGGAAGTAGAGATATGCATTCGCGATACGGGAGCGGGAATTCCGCAAGAAATTCAATCAAGAATTTTCGATCCTTTTTTCACAACCAAGGAAGTAGGAAAAGGGACGGGACAAGGTCTGTCCATAGCCCGGAATATCATTGTTAAAAAACATGGCGGGAAAATCTTTTTTGAAACAAAGCCCGGAGAAGGAACCGCCTTTTACATTCGTCTTCCCTTGATTCAGTAATTGGTTTTTTCATATAACTGAAGTCAGTAAAAAATTGCACTTGAATAAAAAGATTGATTTCAACCAGAAATAAATAGAGCGTCGATATCCATCATGCCATGCAACACCCTGATAATCTCAATGCCACCGTTGATCGGCATATAGAAAATCAGGTACTTGCTAACGGGGAAACTTTGCAAACCGGGATGGAGTTCGTCCCGATTTTTACCCATGCTCGTGAACTGCGCTATTTTCCGACATGTTGTTTCGATTTCGTCAATGAATTTGTCCGCATTAACAAGGTTGTCCTGTGCTATATACCACCATATTTCATCAAGGTCGCTTTCAGCCTCGGGGCTCTTGTTGATTCTCAACATCAACCGTTGACCTTATTTTGTTGCGCCTCAAGCCTTTTACGGCCCCGTGCCTTGATAGCACCCACATCTAAAGGTGTTGGCTCGCCGCTATCCAAACCCTTCTTTATCTCAGCTCTAAGTTCTTCAGTGCGCAGGAAATGTCTCCGGTCTCGTTCTTCAAGAAGGCGCAATG
>Ga0114951_10004563_pt1 | contig 13394 bp, 14 predicted proteins | sample AM7aDNAmetaG_FD_88677 | JGI IMG/M metagenome (GOLD analysis project Ga0114951, IMG submission 88677) | Freshwater microbial communities from Finland to study Microbial Dark Matter (Phase II) - AM7a DNA metaG | ecosystem: Environmental > Aquatic > Freshwater > Lake | place: Finland: Lake Alinen...
GAATCACGTTTGATTCTATAGGTGATCGGACATTCACCAATCTCAGCTAACTTTTGTATTTGTAACAACTGCTTCTTACGTTTCTCACCGAAGTTTTCCAGTTCAAGAATGTACTTTTCGGTTCTGCTTACATTAAAATATAACTTGTTATTTTCAACGTCTAACTTAACTTTTCGGTTGCCATTATAGTCACATTTACTACCAACAACTAAGATGCTTGAATTTCTAAGTTTTTTCCATTCATCCTTGGTCATCTTCTTCTCACTCATCAACTTAAAGTTTTTCTTTCCTCCAAAAACAGGAGTCTTAGTTTTCAGTGCGACATGCGAATCATACATTCCTTTTGCATCTAACATCGCCCATCCTAAAAATGATCTATCTAGTTCATATTCAACGTTATCCTTGAACCACAACAATGCATCTTGAAACGACAACCCATCAACAAATCGGTTGAAACATAAACGTTTCAACTTTCCGAACTCGGAGAACAATTTCTCCGGAGTAGGATTGGATTTAAGATTTATTTTAAGACAGAACATTTGTTGATACACAATAACTATTGGTAGGAAAAAGAAAACGATCAAAATATTGAAAAATAATTGTAAAAACGTTGTAAAATATTATTCACTTAATTTTTCGGGTGATAAAATTCAGTTAACTTCCATAAATTTCTAGATTATTATTGAACGTATATTACACTTGGAATAAGAAATTACTAATCAATAATTTATGTAAGCGGTGTAACTTATTGAATATTAAAGTATTGGCAATCGCACCAGAATACTCTTCATTCGTGGGATGTTTAATGAATCCGAATGATATTGACTCAATCGCAGCAGCAAAAGAAATTGAACGTAGAACAAGATTATTTTCTAACACGTTCATAAAGAAGACTTTACCACGAAATACTAAGATATTGTTTCCACAATGGGATGGTTCCCTAATGATCCGATGGAAGGATGATTTAGATACGAACCTAACTACATGGAAGCAATCGTATAAGTGGTTCAAGGAAAATCCTAAACACAGTTATAGGATTTTGCTAACGGATGTAAAAAATCCGAAGCTTTTTAGGTTCAAATCTAGAAAAAGTAATATTTTTCTATGTTTGAAATAACTGTTTTACTGCAACAAAAAATCTTTCTCCATTAGAGACGGCAGTTCCAAATATTATAATGAATACTTTATACGGCTGGCCGGATTTGTTGTAATTTATTACAGTTCCTTCCCACGAGTCTGAGTTGTCAATGCTCCGTTTCATGTCGGATATCGTGGACTTTATTGTTAACTCTCCTTGGAATAATTTTGGTGTTTTTCCTATAATATCTTCCAAAAGAAATCCGGTTAGTTTCTCGTGTTCAACGTTTGCGTGTAAAATAATAGGAGACTCTACGTCATATGCCGTAACAACAGCCGGATATTCACTTCGTGTGATAGCATTAAATAATTCTTCCTTGGAAACGGTAGAGGATGAATGGGGGTTTCTCACGTATTGTCAAATGGATTTCACCGGAAAATGTTTATTTTGCATATTTTGCATTTCCGCAACCGCTGCGGTTGTTTGTGTACGAATCTTGGAGATTTCTCGTTGCAAATCTTCGATCTGAAGATCCCTCCGTAAAATTTCTATCTTCATATCGGATATTTTTTTGTCTTTGCTCGCGAGTTCATTCCTGAGATCGGAGATTGAATTTTTTAGCTCCTCTATCTCTTTGTGCTTTACGTCTAGATTATTTTCTAGCGCAGCAATTCTTCCTCTGGCGGTCGCCCAGTCGCCCCGGATTTCCTCTCGGAATTTTTCATTTGCTCGCTGGAGTATTTCAAATTCATAATTGGCTGACTTCTTTTGCGATTCGATTTCTCGTTTTTGGTTTTCTTTTTCGCGTTTTTTTGCAACCATGTATACTCCAACTGCTCCGGAAAGAGCCGAAATAATGCTGACGATTCCATTTAGTACTTGTGGAGATAATTCCATTTGATTATAAATAGTAAATAGTTAATCTAAAATCTAATTTGTGTTGACATTTTTGTCGGAAATCTGTAGAGTTGTATATATGGAAGAACTATCCCCAGAACAACCTCAACAAAATACCGTGGCTCCGGTCGCGGCGAAGCAAACGAACATCTCGTATAGTCAATACAGCATGTGGTTAAAATGTCCGATGTCATGGAAACTTTCATACATAGATAAATTAAAGCCACGAGAGGAAAGTATTCACTTTGCATTTGGTACATCCATCCACATTGCAGTTCAGGCATTTCTAGAAGCGTTATACACCAAGGGAGCACTCGCAGCCGATTCAATTGATTGTATGGATCTATTCAATAAAAGCTACAACGAGCTGGTGAAGAAAATCCCCGACATTACAGTTGAGGTAATTGAAGAATTTAGATTGGACGGAAAAGCTATTTTGGACTATTTTACACTGCCGCGATACCGGAATAAACATTTTCCGACTAATAAGTACGAATTTATTGGGATAGAACTACCGTTAACTATCCCATTACGTAACGGAAAAGTTAGTTATGTCGGCTTCCTAGATTTGGTGTTGAAAGATAAGGAAACTGGTAATATTTGTATTTTTGATTTTAAGTCCAGCACAACCGGGTGGATAGTCAAGTATATTGAGAGAACTAAGCTGGACCAACTCGTTTTATACAAACGTTTTTACAGCATGGTCCACAAGGTTCCGCTGGATAAAATAGATGTAGAATTCATAATTTTAAAACGACGATTACTTGAAAATGTTGGATTCCCGCCGTCTAGAATTCAACGTCTTACTCCAAACACTGGAAAAGCTATGATGAAAGAGGTAGAAACATCATTTTTGGGATTTGTTAAAAATGGATTTTTGGAAGACGGAAGCTACAATAGAAACGGCCAATTTAATCAGTATCCCGGAAAGGCCAAAAAAAATTGCAAATATTGCGTATTTAAAACTCTAGTTGGTCCGGACGGTAAGAAATATTGCAGCGGGAAAGAAACTGGAGTAGCGCCGGATATTTGAAACTAGATAATTTGATTTGAGTTGTCCCACGGAGTAATTTCCGTGGGACTTTTTGTATCCAAATCAACAATAATATTTAATAGTTTCATATATATGAGTTGAAACAACTTACATTCTCATCTTATGAAATTAAAATGCACACACGACCTTTCTTTAACTAGCGTAAAGATTCTAACCGACAAATACGCCGCTTTCCAGCAATATACTCCAACATCGGCAATATCACTACAGAAATTAGTTAACCGATCTATACATTTATATGTGATCAGTTCCGAATTCAGAGAAAAACTGAATAATTATCACGGTCTACAATGTAGCGGATCTGCGTTTTGATTCAACATGAAAAAATCAATTTTATATATTCAATCCAATCCAGAAGGATTGGTAAGTGCGCCCATCAACAGCATTTTTTATCGGAATGGTAAAAAATACTATGTGATCAACGGAGTAACTCAACAACAAGAACAGAATCAGACGTTGACGGAAGCTGTATTTTCTCGCAAAATTTATAATCCTGATTTTTATAAACATTATGCGGTAGAGTTTGAAACTTCCGCTGAGACTTGGATCAAAATAGAAGATACTCGCGGTAGCAAAATAGGATGGTCATTTGTTGCTGCCGCTTTGCCAGTCTTTACTCAAGATACTGTTATATTACCAACACCAACAGTATCTAGCACTCCAACCGCAACTCCTACGTTAACACCTACCGCCACGTCCTACCCGACCGCGACTCCGTCGGAAACTCCGACGTCAACACCAACTCCTACAGCTACATCCACTCCAACGGAAACACCCACTGAGACTCCGACTGAAACGCCTACTTCTACCCCAACTCCTACAGCTACATCCACTCCAACGGAAACACCCACTGAGACTCCTACGCCAACTCCAACAGAAACTGCAATTTTGATGGAATGTTCATACCAATCTCCACTGTCTATGGCTCCGAGTTCGGACGGCTACTCCAGAGGATTTGCACAATCGGATTTTAACGATGTCGGTTGGATATCATCATCATTAAATAATTATTCCGATAAACTAGACATGACAGATGACGGAAAACTGTTGTATGTCGGATCTACCTATGGAACCGAATCGCTTATTCTGGAAAGATCGGAAACAAATCCAGAAGGATTCGTTTCACACGAAATAAACAGAACTGGACTGGTTTCTATGCGAGGTCCGATAGAATCCCAAAAACAAATAGCCAGAAATGGAAATATAGTTGGGTCCGTAAATGGAACTTTATCTGCGATATGGCCAACTGGATATTCCAATGAACCAATCGTCGGAGCAACGGAATACACATATCGCAAGATAACCATGTCCGGATTGTACGCGTTTGGGTTTGATGGCTACAATTTAATTAGACATGATGTGGTGTCGGCTACCTCCGAATCAATTTCTGCCATTTCATATAGAGAGATTAATGCCATAGATTGGTGCGGGGAAAAAGTAATATCTTGGTCATCTATAGATTTAGACGAGAGAGCCGTGTTATTTAATAAGATAGGAGAAACTTGGACCGAAGAAATTGACGGGTACTTACAAGCAACAACCGCAACGGGAGACGTAGATCAGAAATGGCCAAATATTAGAGATATGTCCGCAAATGGAGAGATTGTGGTCGGTGACACAAGTAATAATAAAGCGTTGTATTGGAAAATGACTGATGATCCTATCGGTGGAGTCCGTGAAGCCATAGCACTTCCGGATTTAACGGATTCGGCAACATATGGAATTTCTGGATATGCATGGGGGATTTCTCCGGACGGAACTGTAATAATGGGAGACACTGCATATGGTTATTCGTGTTTTTGGGTCGGGCCGACATTTGATGAATGTTTCCTCTTGGATAAATATTTAAGCGAGCATTCATCCGGCCCACAAGTTATTTACAACAATGACCAAATGGGAACTCAACCAACCGACTCGTATACTTGTCACTCTAGACCAACCGCTTGGCCGCAAGTGAGTTATAACGGATTACATGTATCGTCTATTTCATATAAACAACCATCGGCCGGGCCGAGCGTGAGGTCGGTGCTTTATTGTTCACCGGACGCCCCACTATCCATCGCACAAAGTATTATTAATCCGAGTTGATATCGTATTGTACATCAATCAAGAATAGATTATCGCATCTGAAAGTTACATTGCCGCTGACGCTGGCGGCAATGTCTACTACCGATGAATTGGTAATTGTAGACTACGGTTCTACCGACGGAATGGTAGATTGGTTATCTGATCAGCCTATCGCACGCGACGTTAAGTTGGTAACGTATCAGGGAAATGCCCAACATTTCCACTTGACAAAAGCAAAAAATATCGCACATCTGTATGCAACGCGAGAAATCGTATGTAATTTGGACGCGGACAATTGGATATGTGGTGGATTTTCCGATTGGATATGTGCTACAGTTACACGCACATCAGTGGCAAGAGGAGGACTTCGGTCGGCCGGGGCAAGAGGAAGGGTTGCTATGTTCGCATCTACGTTTTATTCATTGGGGGGATACAACGAAGAATTTCTATATTGGGGTTACGATGTAACCGACCTTATGGTACGTGCGAGCGCAGCAAACATAAGCGTTTCTTTTATTCCGGGAAATTGGCTGTCACATTTGTCGCACGGAGATGATTCACGCTCAATAGATAAAAACGGGACATTATCCACCGGATGCAACGATAATATTAAATTGGCAAACGCTGGAAAATTTTCCGGAATTAAGCTAAATTATGATGTTAATATACGATCACTGACAAATTGTTGTTGACATGCGATTACATTTCTCATAAATTACTCCGACATGAATACCATACCTGTAAAGATCGGAACGAAGTCGGAGATTATTGCTCACATGCAATCACTATCAAAGTTGACAGCACAAAGCATCGTAGATCCACAAATAAATACATTATCTCCCGGCGATTTATTCGAAGTGGCGCATCGGACGATAAATAAACAGATAGATGACGCGATTGGTTCTGGATTAAAGTACGTGCAGATTGCATTGAATAGATTTCCGGTTGGATCGGGACATCATTTGGAGCAATTTATCATATCATATGAATCCGATCTAACCCACGGTATGAATTGGAAGGCATTTGGCGATTCCGTTGCGAGTGAACCCGAGACGGTGACTACATCGGCGGATTTGACTTATTGGAAGTGATTCTTGATGTCCAATTTGGTTCAATGTTTAATTTGCGGGAAGTTGATGAAAACTCGTATTAATGGGAGTCATTTGATGCGAGTACACGGAATGACATTGGCTGAATATAGATCCAAATTTCCCGAACAAGATATTGGAACGAGAACTCCAGTGATTCGGACAGTAGTTTCAAAAATAGACGGCAAATGCAGAACGTTGCATCATCATAGTCGTCATTGTGAAAAGAATAGTTTAACTCCCGAACAATACTATTTAAAATTTGACGGGGAAGCGAAATTATGTGAATGTGGATGTGGGAAATTAACCACGTTCAATAACGCGTTGGATGGATACCATAGATTCTGTCAAAGCCACGGCTCGGCAGTTTTTACGACTACATTGAAAGTAACTCCTGAAGATATTGCAAAACTATTTTCTGAAAATCCATACAATGCGTCTCGGATTTTCAAGATACTGTACAAAACCATATGGGATTCGGTTGTGAAATACATTCCGGATTGCAAAACTGACACAGAGAAAATATATAAATATGTTTATCCGGACAGTGGAAATTGCGTTATTTGCGGTAAACAATGTTCATTCCGAAGTTTTCCGGTTGGATATAGATTGACGTGTGGAAAAAAATGCGCGTTGGTGCATTCTTCGCGAGAAAATTACGGAGTTGATAATATGTTTCAATGCGAGTCGGTCAAAAAGAAACTCCGAAAAACTTGCGTAGAAAAATACGGATTTGAGCACGCAAATAAAAGTCCGGAACAAAAGCGCAAGATAAAAAATACAAAGAAGCTGAAATACGGCAATGAAAATTATGTGAATCCTGATAAGTTCGCCGCGACTTGCGTGGAGAGGTACGGAGTAACAAATCCGAATAAATTGCAATCAGTAAAAGATAAAATAACGGCGACTTGCTTGGAGCGATACGGGGTACATAGATTCAACAATCAAAAAAAGATTGCGGCAACGTGCATGAAAAACTATGGAGTTTCAGCCGTGATGCAGGTGGATGATTTTATATCAAATCAACAGGAAGCCGCATATCAACTGAAAGAGTATACGTTTCCATCCGGAAATATCGTAAAATATCAAGGATACGAAAATTTTGCTATTGATAAGCTTCTGATTGATGGAGTGCTAGAGGCCGATATCGTCGTAGATAAAAAATTACAACCACGCATTTTTTATCTTTACAACTACAAAAACTGTAGGTATTATTTGGACATATTTGTCAAATCTTTGAACAAAATAATTGAAGTTAAGAGCGACTGGACCTACAAATTACACGAACAACGAAACTTGGCGAAAAAAGAACAATGCCTGAAAGATGGCTACAATTTTGAATTTTGGATTTTTGATAAGAAGAAACAATTAACTATACTATGAAAACTGGATATATACCTAAAGATCAACGGAAAAAGATTTTACTCATGTGCGATGACGTAAGAATGACATCGGGAATTTCTACCATGGCGCGCGAATTTGTCATGGGTCTTGCACACAAATACAACTGGGTACAACTAGCTGGTTCCGTTTCACATCCCGAGAACGGAAAAATTGTGGATTTGAGCCAAGCTACGGCAACTGAAACTGGTGTGCATGATGCATCGGTAAAACTTTTTCCCATAAATGGATATGGAAACGCGGATATAGTTAGGCAGGTTATGCAGATGGAAAAGCCCGATGCTATATTGCATTTCACGGACCCCCGTTTTTGGCAATTTTTATACAATATTGAACGTGAAATTCGGCAAATTTGTCCGATTGGTTACTACTCAATTTGGGATGCTACAATTTTTCCGACCTATAATAGAGCATATTATGAATCGTGTGATTGGATTGGTTGTATTAGTAAGCAGACCGAAAATATCGTTGAAAATGTGCTCGGACCGCTACTCAACAAACCAACATCAGTATCCTATGTTCCTCATGGCATTAATCCAACAACCTTTCATCCAGTCGTTACTCCGGATGAACAAAAACGGGTAGATGTATTAAAAAATAAACTTCTTAAGGGCAAGAAATTTGACTTCGTTCTGTTGTACAATAATAGAAACATTCGTCGTAAGCAAACATCCACCATCCTATTCGCGTGGCGGTCATTCTGTTCAAATTTAACGGCCGAAGAACGCAGTAAGGTCGCTTTTATCCTCCATACACAGCCGATTGATGATAATGGCACGGATTTGCCGGCATGTGTTGAAGCTTTCGGATGTGAGAATGTATTTTTCTCTACCGATAAATTGTCCCCACAAGATATGAATTTGTTTTACAATCTCGGAGATGTTACAATCAATCTATCGGATAATGAGGGGTTTGGGTTAGGAACGGCAGAAAGTCTGATGGCGGGAACTCCTATTATTGTCACTGTTACCGGCGGGCTACAAGATCAGTGTGGATTCAAAGATACCGACGGAAATCCGGTGGAATTTACCCCTGAGTGGGGCAGCAACAGTGATGGAAAATATAGAAATCATGGCAGTTGGGTAACTCCAATTTATCCGGGTGCACGGATGATGCAAGGCTCTGTTCAAACTCCATATTTGTGGGCCGATTATGGAAAATGGGAAGATGCGGCGGAAGCAATGATGTACTGGTATCTCACGCCAAAACACGAACGTAAAACTCGTGGTCAATCCGGTAGAGAGTATTGCTTGGGTGAAGGAAAGTTAAACGCCGAGTACATGTGCCAGACAATGTCTGAAGGTCTGGACTCTATGATGGCAAACTGGAATGGCCGGGAGCGGTTTAATTTACATCGCCACGATGAATACCTTGGACACAAAACATCGGATGGTAATATTGGAACCGAATTGCCGGCGATTGACCGAGAGGCTGCTAAGAATAAGTGGTAATCGAAAAATTTGGTTGACACTCTCAAACACATCCGGTACATTTATCTCTCATGGCAAAAATTCTAACACCCGAAGAAGCAAAGAGCAAAGTCTACGAGCTAGCCAAGCAGTTGGCCGAGATTGAAAAGGAAAAGCGAATTGAGATGGCAGACTTCAAGGACCGCATCAATGATGTTAAGTCCGAGATGGCTGCTATTATTGAAGAGCAGGAAGCTGCCAATGGACCAAAGGTTGATACTTAAGTAACTATTGGACATTTTTGATTAAGCCACTGGTCAACCAAATGGAATATTTTGGTTGACCACTCAATATAATGTATATAAAATTGCGTGATATAATCACCGGATTTAATTTGGACGAGGGGTTAATAAAAACATATCCAATTGATACGTCCGTAGATATTTTGAATAGAGACAAGGATTTTAATGGAACATTTACGGCATTCAAATTTCAGTCGTGGCTGGTAGTAGAGTTCCAACGAAAAGACGTGGAGTGGACCACATTGGAAGCGGCACATCTATTTGAGGACATGGCGGGAGTGAAAGAAGGCGAGTTCTCATTGAATTATGTTCTGGATAAACTAAATTCATTTGGATACATTCCGGCGTTTTACCGAATATTTTATAATGGCACACAAATAGGCCAGAACAAATTTTCGTATAATACATTACGTGCAGCAATTTCAGCCGCGAAGGGAACGGCATTCCAGATATTGTTCCAAGCAAAATACAGTGAAACTTTAGCACTGGATAATGTACCGGCCGCGCTGTATCATGTATCCGATTCTAAAAATGATAATCGGATTTTGAAAATTGGATTAATTCCACGCAAAACTGAGAGATATGATGAACGCATTTATGTTGTTTGCGTGGAAGAAAACATAACCAACTCGTTGATTGAAAATCTTAAGCGGGAGAAAAATTGCAAGCAAATGACAATATTCAAGATTGATTCTTCGGGATTGGGACTGGTCCTATTTAAAGACGTTGAATTCAAGGATCGTGGGTTTTTCATAAAGAAAAACGTACCACCAAAAAAATTAGAAATACTACGTAAAGTATAATTTCGGTTGACAAATAACTACATCTTCAAGATAATAATAGAATCAGATATTAATTTATGACAAATATAATCAAACCAGTTTGTGTATTCATTGGACCAGTAACTTCTCGTTCCGGTTATGGAGACGATGCCAGAGGCCGAGTAAAAGCTTTGATAGAGTACGGGAAGTTTGACGTTAAAATTGTGCCCACTCGTTGGGGTGGCACACCAATGACCGCATTGGATGGTCCCGAACCAATCAATGCCGAAATTAAAAAGCACTTTCTAACCGAACCGTTGAAATCTCAACCGGAGCTTCAAATTCAAGTTACAATTCCCAATGAATTTCAGCCACAAGCTAAATTCAACATTGGTATCACCGCCGGCATAGAAACCACACTGCCAAAGGCGGAATGGATTGAGGGGTTGAATCGGATGGATTTTAATATTGTTCCATCTAATTTCTCAAAGGAAGTATTGGAGAAAGCCGCCTTCACAAAGAATCACCCCGATGGTCGCCAAGAGCCGATCAAATGTATTAAACCGATTGACGTTGTGTTTGAAGGTGTGGATACTACGGTATTCCGGAAAACTGATGAGCCCTCCACCGACATTGATGCTACACTAGATGCGATTCCGGAAACATTCAATTATTTGTTTGTGGGTCACTGGTTGCAAGGTGATATCGGGGCTGATCGCAAAGATGTTGGTATGTTGATTAAACTGTTCTGTGAAGTGTTCCGTGGAAAGAAAAACAAGCCAGCATTGATTCTTAAGACTTCAGGCGCAACCTTTTCCAAGATGGACAAGGATGAGATCCTGAAAAAGATCAATGCAATTCGTACTATCATTGGCGATGTAGATCTTCCAAATGTATATTTGCTGCATGGAGACTTAACACCAACCGAAATGAATCGGTTATATAATCATCCAAAGGTGAAAGTCCACGTTAGTTTAACTCACGGAGAAGGATATGGCCGCCCACTGTTGGAATCAACGTTAAGTGGAAAACCGTTGTTCGTTACAAATTGGTCTGGTCATTTGGATTTCCTGCCGACTGATTTATCAAATCTATTACCGTGCGAAGTAAAGCCAGTTCCGCAAAGTGCTGTAAATGAATGGATTACAAAAGATAGCTCATGGGCGAATTGTAAGTATTCAATTGTGGCTCAAAAATTGGAAGATGTATTTTATAACTATCTATCTTACATTCCAAAGGCCGAGAAGCTTCGTGTCCATAACGCCGAAAAGTTCACCCAAGAGAATGAGGCTAAGTTATTTATTGAACTATTGGAAAAGCGGCTTCCAAAGTTTGAACAACGGATAGTCCCGGTGCTACCCGTATTCAAAAAAGTTGGTGGAACTACCCCAACACTTCCGGCGTTCAAAAAAGTTGGTCCGACTGTATGAAATTACAAGATATTCTCACTGAGATTCTGTCACGCGTAGATGAAATTAAAATAGATCCATCCGATGTGCACTTCAATGTTGGGAAAATCGTAGAATATAATTTCTCCGTTGGTGGCCTAAACTATAGATGCGTATTTAGACCATCAATGGTGGGGAAATTTTCATCCGTCGGAGTAAAATTTCTATTGTTGAATAACCCGAAGGCTCCGAGCCGTGATGATTTTGAATCAGAAATGACATATCAGGACGCTACCAGAAAATCAATGCTTGGAACAACCGGAACGGGGAATGTTTTTCATGTATTTGGTAGAGTTTTATCCGCATTAAAAAAATACACGGATGAATATTCTCCCGATTATATTACATTTGACGGCGATGAAGCACATGCAAAATTATACAAATCGTTTGATAAATACGTAGGAAAGAATTTCCCGGAATATAAAATGATAAACATCAATCCAAATACAGGAACCGAACCGGAAATTGGTGAGTTTTGGTTGAGAAAAATATGAAAATATCATACTTGGTTGGCGTCCATAATGAGGCAGTAGAATTGAAATTTCTGCTTGATACGTTGATACCAAATATCGTAACAAATCATCCAACGGATGAAATAGTTATCTTGGATGATTACTCAACCGAGCAAAATACAGTTGATATTTTGAATTGGACGAATCAATTTTCGTTTATTAAGATAGTACAAAATCATCTAAATGGTGATTTTGGTAGTCATAAAACTGTCGGGTCGCGAGCCTGCTCGGGTGATTATATTGTGAATTTTGACGCGGATGAGTACCCATCGGCCGGCTTATTGGAAAACCTACATCTACTCATAGAATCAAATCCAAGCATAGAGCTGTATCTGGTCCCTCGTGTGAATATTGTACGGGGAATAACCGAAGACGACGGACAGAGATGGGGCTGGCATGTTGGGCGAATTGCTGAGTTTGGTGATTTGCCAATTGTGAATTGGCCAAGTGGAGACTATCAGGCTAGAATTTACAAAAATGATTCCCGCATTCATTGGTATAAAAAGGTACATGAGTCGGTAACTGGGCATACTACTGTCGCAAAATTGCCGACAGAGATAGATTGCGCGATAATTCACGATAAAACAATTGACAAGCAGAAAAAACAAAATATGCTATACAGCAAGATGACCGCATTATGAGTACAATAAAGGGAATTATCTTTGACCTTGATGGAGTCCTATTGGACTCCCGTGAGCTTCACTATATTGCATTGAATGACGCACTGCGGGTCATTGATGCTAAGTATGTTATTTCTCGGGAGGACCACGTTCGGCTATACGATGGAAAGCCAACCAAAGTGAAGCTGAACATGCTCAGTGAACGATCCGGCCTACCAAGGGATGAGCATAGGCTTGTTAATTCGGTAAAACAGGCGCGTACATTGGAATTGATCAATGAAATGACGCCGGATGTTAGACTTGGCAATATGTTGGCCGTATTGAAATTCCGTGGCTATAAATTAGCGGTGGCATCTAACTCCATACGCGAGACCGTTAAGATGATGTTAATTCGTCGCGGGCTGCTGGAGTATTTTGATTTTTTCTTTTCAAATGAAGACGTAAAAAATCCAAAACCACACCCGGAAATATATCACCGGTGTATGATAAATTGGGGGTTTCTGCCAAATGAGGTAATGATAGTGGAAGACTCTATGGTAGGAAGAAATGCGGCGTTCAACTCTGGTGCTCATTTGTGTGAGGTAGAAGACTACGCGGATACTACATTGGAAAAAATAACTATGAAACTTAACGCATTGAATTCCATAGACACACAGAAGCCGTGGGATGGCGGCGATGTAAATATTTTGATACCCATGGCCGGTGCGGGATCTAGATTCTCAATTGCGGGATATACATTCCCGAAACCGTTGATTGA
>Ga0114951_10004564_pt1 | contig 13392 bp, 22 predicted proteins | sample AM7aDNAmetaG_FD_88677 | JGI IMG/M metagenome (GOLD analysis project Ga0114951, IMG submission 88677) | Freshwater microbial communities from Finland to study Microbial Dark Matter (Phase II) - AM7a DNA metaG | ecosystem: Environmental > Aquatic > Freshwater > Lake | place: Finland: Lake Alinen...
GATAGGAAAAAATATAGTATTTACGGATGAAAGAAATACATCTAAAACATGTAGTTGTTGTCATCACTTAAATTTTAATTTAAAATTAAGTGATAGAGTATTTGTCTGCCCTAATTGTAAAAAAGTGATTGATAGAGATGAAAATTCAGCTATCAATCATGGAGATGTCTGGTTGGGACAATTTAAGCCGATAGCTGCTTAAATTTGTGATGTTTTTTAAACATCATATTAATTTATGTCTATGAATGTATATAAATTAAACAACAGTACCCTTTTGTGCTTCCAGCAACTTTTGTTTGTTCGTTTTAGAATATGGATTCATTTTAATTTATTTATTTTTATTGTTCTGTTTCTTTTAGTTTCTTGTAACTTCATCTCTCTTTTATAATCTTCTGATAAATAATCAGAATAATTTATATTTCTATCAAAATGTTCTTCGAAAAATTCACTACCTTCTTTGATAATTTCGTGTAGTAATTTGCTTAATTTTTTCTTCTGTTTTTGACACAGTGTTTTTATTCTATTTATTTCTTTGATAAAAGTAGGTATAGAATATTTTTCATATAATACATTTAACATAAAATCTTTCAGTATAAATTCATATATATGAGGATATTCTACCTTTAGAAGTCTTACTATATCATCAGGATTTATTTTTAAAATTTCACTCATCTTTTTCCATTCTTTTGTTTGTAATAAATGACTTCTTAAAATATCTATATCCTTTGTATTTATAGATTTTAAATTTTGATAAGTTTGTGACGCACGACTTCTCATTTCTTGTTCAAGAGTATCATAAAAAATATCAGATATATCTAACCAATATTTATATTTTTGAAATCTTTTTTGATGTTCTCTTATTCTGGTATATTTATCCCAAGATTTTGATAAATTGTTTTTACTATAATATAATTCTATTAAATGTGTTAATTCATGTGTCAATTCAATTTTTAAATTTTCTTCATTAAAATTCAGAGGTAAATTAATTCTTATATCTAAATTTGATATCAAAACACCATAAATATCCACTGATTTAACAAAAGAATGATATTTGTCTGATAAGATAAATGTTATTTTATCATTATCGAATATTAAATCTTGATAGTTTTTGGATAAAAAATTGTCTAAAACTAATATTTTATCATTCTCAAATCTATTTATATTTTTAGAAAATTCAATAAATATCAATTCTGTTATTTTCTTAACATCTTGATTTATAACACTTTCTGATAAAAAATCATTAAATTTATATAACATAATTCTTATATATTAAAATAATGATTTTGTTTGATCCATCTAACAGATTTGAACTGTTGTGTAGATTTTTCATCTATCTACCTTACCAAGGTAGTGCAATCGACCACTATGCGAAGATGGAATATTTGTGACTCTGAAAGGAGACGATCCTTCACTCTTCAGTTTCGTAGACTGATGTGTTATCCAGTTACACCACAGAGCCAAATTAATAGATTCGATAACCTTATTCGAAACTATATCAGAATATGTGATTCTAGAAGGATTCCAACCTTCAATACAGCGTTCGAAGCGCCGCGGTTTGTGCAGTTAGCCTATAGAACCTTGTAGTTCTGGAAGGGAACGATCCTTCAAATCTTCTGATTCAGAATCAGATATGTTAGCCAATTACACCACAGAACTATATTATTGTTTCTTTTCCTTCTAACAATAATTTTACTTTATAACCATTTTCTTTATAAGCCTTAAATTTATCTTTCATATTTTGTTCATCATAAGTCCAATCACTTTTTATTTCAATTATTTCATTTGTATCTGGTAAATAAAAATCTGGTATTGCTATTCTATCAGAATTTTTCTGCGTATCGAAATATTCTACTCTTATTTTCTCTACATCATACTTTATTCTTTTTTCATCTAATTCTTTACAATAATTCTCTTCATAGGAACTTCTAAAAAACACATCTTTACCTTCCCAAGTTTTATGAAAACCGTGTTTATAAGGATAAAGATTTTTAGTTGGTAAATTTGACCTTCCTCTTTTAATCGCGACTTTTTGACTGTTTGATAAACTTCTTTTCTTGATACCAAGACTATTTAAAATTTTATTAAAATTTCTAAAATCTCCTTTATAATTATATTTTTCACACATCTCTGGTATAGATAATTCTTTTTCGTGATAATCTAAATTAATTTTATTTAAAATTCTGTTATATTCGTCATAAAATTTTAAAGATCCTATAGATAATTTATTAAATTCGAAATATTTAATTAAAGTTGGTATCAATTGTCTTTTGTTACAAATGGTTGGTATATCACACTTTTCCAATCCGCAATATTTACATAAAATTTTTTTATTTTTAATTTTAAATCTTCTTAAAGATTTTTTATTTCTCTTTTGGCTGGTTTCTATTTTTTTGATTTTTCTACATTTATCACATAAACAATTTTTAGAATCAGCGGTAATACTAACATAAATTTCATAATTACACTCTTTACATAAAACCTTTTTTTTCTTATTCCTGTCAATTTTATTAGAAGAATATTTGTAAGCATGATTTTTACAACAACATTTTTGATAAAAAACTCTTTCAAATTCTTTTTCTGTGCATTCTATTTCAAATTCTTCACCACAATATAAGCAATTAATTTTTCTTTTTATTTTTGGTTTGTTTATATTATTCCACTTTCTCAATTCTATAATCGATTTTTTCCTAATTTCTTCTATTTTTGGATTTAGTTCACAGTTAATTACATGACCACCCATTTTATATGGGTTATCAAAAATTTTATCACAAAAAGGACACTTTTTCATATAATTTTTTTATTATTATATATTAAATTTTAATAGCCTGTTTTAATGATTTGAACTAAAATTTTTAGGTTACCATAAAAAAAATTAGAGGCCACAGATGTATCGAAACATCATCTCAAAATTACAAGTTTCGTGTTTTACCATTAAACTATGCGGCCATGGTGCAGAAAGTGGGATTCGAACACCTCCTTGACATTGGTAATGTCACACTCAACCAAATCGAGCTCCATTCTGCATTTGAGCGAAATGTGGGAGTTCAACCCCTTCTACTGGTTGGAGGCCAGTCGCTTTAGCGTTAAGCTACATTTCGCTTATCAAATAGTGGAGGTTACCGAGTCCGAGTCCGTATTTTCAGTTTGCAGGACTGATGTTCTATCCATTTGAACTAAACCCCCCCTTTGATGCCTCGATGAGTCACGATCTCATACTTACAGATTCAAAATCTGTCGTTCATCCTTTAAACCACGAGGCAATTAGAGCGAGAAGTGGGATTCTAACCCACGGTGTGAACCTTATCTGACCGATTTGGAAGACCGGCTCCATCGAACATCTAGGAGATTCTCGCATTTTTTGTAGTCCAGATGGGATTCCAACCCACATTCACATCTGCAATTACAGTTAAAGATTTAGGAAATCTCACTGGATACTGGACTATTCTAGAGTAGACAAGGTTCGAACTTGCGATCTCGTGGTCCCAAACCACGCGCGATACCAGCTTCGCTACTACTCTATTTTTGTCGAAAGTGTTGGACTCGAACCACACCTCTTCCTTCCAGGGGAAGTATGCTACACAATTTACAACACACTCTCGATAAAAAAGAGACAATACGTCAAAGAACTTTATTTTTGTAGCCCTACCGGGACTCTAACCCAGAACAACTGTTTAGAAGACAGTCATGATATACAGTTTCACCATAGAGCCATATAACTATTTCAATTTACCATTTTTATAATCTTCTACTAATTTTTTCATTCTTTCTTCTCTTTTCTCATTCATCTTTTTCAACTTCAATTTAGCTTCTTCTGAAACTTCAATTGCTACTAATTTTAAACCATTCATATTTTTCAATTTTTTTAAACTATTTAAAAACAAAAAACCCAACAAATTTCGAATTTTGTTGGGTTTTTTGTTATACTTATTATATTTTACCTTAAACAAGTAAGCATACACCCAACGTCCTTCCTGGTCTGCCTTGACCGGCGGTTTGTTGTGTTGCGGGGCGTGTTACTATGTTTAAATTTAAGTTCATTTCTTTATTTTTTTGTAAAGTTATATATTAATACTTTTTAGTCTGTTTTTTCTATTTTGTTGAAAAAATAATTTCACTTTTATTTCTGAATACAAAATTACGACATTATTTTTGAATAAAAAAATTATACCTTTTTTAATTTTAGAATCATTTTATCTGTAAGAATATCACCTTCTGAGTATTGACAAATAACCTGTAAGTTTATTTTAATAAATTCCTTTATTTGATCTAATTTTTTAGAATCTATAAAAGATTTATTTACATCTCCTATGACTTCCATATCAGGTATTGTTATTGTAAAACAATCTCTGCTACCTTTGTTTGGTACATTACTGACTTTTATTCTTTTTCCATGAGAATGTGGATTTGGGCCTAACCACACAACAATATTATCCAATCCTGTGACATCAGGTGATAAATTAGACATTTCTAAAAGTTCATCATCATCTATTTCAGAATAAGTTTTAAACTCTAATATTTTTTTAATTATATTCGACATAATAATATATATAAAATTATTTTATTTATAATTATCTAAAAAACAAATAATTTCTTTTTCTTCTTTTTCTAAATCTCTGACTGTTCTGTGTTTTTTATAAAAACGACTATTCTGACATTTTTTTCTTATATTTTTTGTACATAATTTCTCTATAATGACAGCAAAAGCAAATACTAATAGAGCATACATAATACCATGTTTAACAAGTAATCCTAGAGTTAAACACATAGGAGTTAAAAATAAACACATAGTCATACCGTATCCAACAACCCAACACATTATTTTACTATCAATTGCAGATTCATCAATATATTCTTCTGTTTTATATTTAAAATCAAAACAGACTCGTTTATTTTCTGGTAAATCTACAAAAATTCTTTCCTGTAACTTATCATCCCAAATTCTTACGAGATTCGGATGTTTGATATCATATACTATATTATTAAATTCCATTTTTTAATTAATGTCTCTTGGATAGTTGTTTTTTTCTTTCCTTTTCTAGTTCTTGTAAGGGTTGTGTTATTTTTTTATAGACTTTTAATTTATCAATAACACTATCAATATGTTGTTCCATTCGTTGTAATTTAATCGTTGGTGAGCAATCATATCCGTTTTCATCATATTTCTCTTGAAGTCTGGTGATTTCTTTACATAGATTGTCATATTTTTCTTGTAAAGAAATATCGGGATTCGACACTTGTGCGCCGTCTGGTAAAGATATACCATCAACTCTCCAATTTTTTTTCATTATTTTATTTTAATTTTATTAATCAATGAAGAATTTACTTCTGCACCATTCGACAATTTATAATTATCTTTTACTAGGGAATAATCGACAACTGTCAATGTATCTTTTCCTAAAAGGACTTTCTGTCCTATTTCCGCTTTCATGACTTTTAAGGAGTTATCAACTTTATTAGTTAATTTAGTCAAAAAAAGATTAAGTCCAAATACAAACAATAACAGGAATATAATTCCTATAACAATAACTTTTTTCATAATTTTAATTTTTTAGAAATCAAAGATAAGAATATTCCTCGGTATAAAAAATTACAGTTGGTCTTTGATTCTCTTCATTATATAAGCAACATATTCATAATTACTCAGGTACAGTTCATCTTCATCCATATTTTCAGGATTTTCACCAAACTCTTCTTCCCAAATCGATTTAGCCATTTCTAATCGTTCATCCTCAGTGAATAATTTTTCTTCTTTTTTTTCGGCGTCATTACAAACATCTTCAGATCTTCTGTCTTTCAAATCATCTAAAAGTTTTAATAACAAAATTACTTCTTTTCTGGTTAATTCGAATCCTACTTTGTAATGTAAATCTTCTTGTTCCGTAAATTTTTTAATTTTTGCCATTTTTTAATTATTTTTTTTAAACATATGATTCATGCTTGTTGCCTTCTTGGTCGTAACCAACCAGAGTTAACCTACTGATATAACATTTATTCTGATAATCATCTTGTGGATCATTAGGAGTTTCTTCAAATAAATGAGCAATATCTTTACCATATTTTTCTTCTACTTCGTCATATTCTTCACAAAATTTGGCACTATTAATATCCAAAATTTTATCTAGTTTTTTATAATCATCTATAACTTTATTAATTTCGTCTAAATGTTGTTCATATTCAGAAAATTTAATTCCTTTGAATTTATGATGCACCGGATGCTCTGTATCAGCATCACCTCCTTCGAACATTATAAATAAATATAATTCGTCCCTTTTAGGTTTCTCTGTTTGCTCAAATTTGAATGCTTCGAATTTTTTAATCATAATTTTATATTTTTTTTAAGTCATCAAACATTTCGTCTGTTGTAATTTCTTGGTCAGAATATCTACAAATGACGTCCAAGTTTATTTTAATAAATTCCTTTATTTGATCTAATTTTTTAGAATCTATAAAAGATTTATTTATTTCTCCTATCACTTCCAATTCTGGTATCGTAACCGTAAAACAATTTCTACTACCCTTATTTGGAACGTTACTCACTTTTATTCTTTTTCCATGAGAATGTGGATTTGGACCTAACCAAATAACAACATTATCTATACCTGTTCTTTTAGATGATATATTAGACATTTCTAATAATTCATCATCATCTATTTCAGAATAAGTTTTAAACTCTAATATTTTTTTAATTACATTCGACACAATATTATATATTAAATTAAATTTTTAATTTTTGCTCTTCTTGTGTGTATTAAATCTATTGGTATATTATCAGGATATTTGTGTATATTCCACCACTCAGAGCCATCATATTCTCCCCTTTCTAACCAAGAACCTTCATCACACCAAACTGTACCAAATAATTCCTGACCACCGTAACCATTATTATAATCTCTATCAAGAAAATTTAAAAATTCCTGATATTCTTTTTCATTATAATGTTTATATAAAACAAAACCATTACTATTATCAAAAGCATCAAAAGATAGTTCCGCAGCAATAATTTTTAAATTGTTAATATTGATAACATCCAACAATTCGGCTTTTGCGTTTAAATTTGCCATTTATAAAAGTTTATATTCATTGAAAACTTCAAGTATATCTATCGATTCTATTGTATGTATACCATATTCGTCAAATGGAACTAATTCGTCAAAAATCTCAAATTCTTCTTTGGTGACTAAATTTTTACCAACATAATAGTCTCTCGCTGATATACCACCCATGTCTTCCCTTGTCCTTTCCTGAGTAGTATAATTGTGATCATGAGACCATTTCATACCATTAACTTCAACTCTGTAGGGTTTAAAGTTTTTGATAGCCTCAATTACAGGTTTGATTTTTTCGATGGTTTCATCATCAACTATGTGTTTAGATGTGATATAATCAGCATCATTTGTATCCGCTACAATTATTAAATATTTTTTCATTTTAATTTTTTATCACCTTTAGTAAATCTTTCAGTTCATTTTGTAAACCAACTAATTCATCTATTTTACATTTGTTACATTCTTCAAATGTATAACCACCATCATAAAAGTCAGCTTGTTCTTTATCTAATTCCTTGTTTATTGTATTGATTTCCAGAATCAATTCACAAAATCTTTTAATATTTTTATCTATTTCCATAAATCTTTTACTTTTTGAATCCAACCTTTTTTAGTTAATTTTTCGATTTTTTTCTTTCTTTCTTCTCTGATATCAGTTGTCAACTCTCCTAGATTAACCACACCAGGTTTAGTAGTAACACTGATTTTATCTATAATTTCTAAACATTCTGATATTTTATCTTTTAAGAATTTTTCATCATATTCAAATAGTCTAGGAATTAGAATATTATGTTTATGAGAATAAAAATGTCTTTTTTCATTGTTAGTATCAAACGAATCTCCATTATCTGAACAAAAAATATATAAACTGGATGAATTTCCAGTATCCACTCTCACTCTACATAAATACACTTTACCATTTCTGGTAAAGTTGATATCCGAATTAGCATTTATTTTCATATTTTTACTCCATTTCCTGGCGATTGCCCTTTACGTTCCTGTTGATTTGTTAATTTTTGATATGTTTCTTGATCAACTATATCAAGTTCTGTATAAGTATTTTTACCTGTGATAACTCTAAATCCTACTTTCTTTTCAGAATTTGAACATATAACACAAGTACTCGTATTAGGCAAGGCTTTTAGCCTTCCTTCTGGTATTAATTCACCGCAAATTTTACAATATTTCATATTAACACATATTTTCTGTTTCATCCTGTAATAGGAAAATCTGTTCTTTATACCAAAGTATATTTTTATAATTATTTTTTCTATTTTCAGCGAAGTTTTTTATCAATTTATAAACTCGTTGTCTTTGATAATATCCACAATTATATCTTGCGTCGTCTGATGTTCCTTTTGTATATTTCATATTTCTTTTCTTTGGAAAATATTCTACATGAAAGTAATTCATATAAACCAATGTCTGACCTATTTCTTTAAACATCAAATCATCCAATAAATCACAATTATCCGTAAGATAAACATAAGTATTAGGATCATCCAAATCAACAAGTTCACCAAGTGAACATTTAAATTCTCTCATTTTTTATAATTTTTTCAATTTTATCAGCAATTTCTATACGTCCTTCAGCCTTTTCAAAAGATTTGTCTTTTTTTATAAGATAAGCTATATGTTCACCAGCTTTATCCATTTCGATTTTATCATTAGCAATCACTAAATCACAATTGTTGTTTTTTAAAGATTCATAAGCAATATCAATCAATTTTTCATTGGTCAATCCTACTTCGAATTTAAAACTAACAAGAAAAACTTTTGGATTCCATTTCTTTATATAAAATATAACTTTCGGATTAACTTTTATCATTTTTCTTAAATGTTCGATAAAAGCTTCTGGGTCATTACTTTTTAATTTAATATCTTCTTTCTTTTCAAATGTGAAGTCCGATACAGCCATAGCATGTATCACAACATCAACTTCAGGTACTAATTTTTCAAGAGTTGTCATAAGTTCAGAAACTGTATCTACAACATATTCTTTACAAGTTCCAACATAAGGTCTTGTAGCAGTTGATGAATGAACATAAATCACTTCATCATCATTAAATATTGAGGATAATCGGTTAGCAATCGTAGAACCCAATCTGCCAGTGCTGACATTAGTTATCACACGTACTTGGTCCACATACTCCCTAGTACCTCCGGATGTAATTAATATTTTCATACTTTTTAATTTTTATATATACAAAGATAGTAAAAATATCCTTTTATAAAAAATAAATTTCAAAAAAATGTAAATACTGCACAAAAGAATTCGAATTTGTAATATTATAAACTAAAATGAAACATATACAAACATATAAATTATTCGAAAGAAAAAAGATAACTGGTAACTCACAGAGATTACTTAGTAAGATATATCTTTTTGAAATCATTAAAGATGTTTATGTTGTTGAAATAAAGGATCGTTGGGTCAGAAGTCTTGTTTTTATGAGGTTTCAAGAATATTATGAGAGTGGAAGTGAACTTTTTAATAGAAAGGATTTTGAAGTGGAAGATTTTATGAAATGGTATCAAAAAGATTTTAAAAAATCTGATTTATTTTCGTACGGGGACGACTGGTCAGGTTTCAATATTCCATCCGATATTTTAGAAAAATGTGCTTCTGATATCAAAAATCCAAACAGTTATGATAAAATAATTTTTTCAATCATCGATGCTATACATAAAAACGGATCAAAAAAATATTATTTGATTGGAACCGACACAGGTGCTGACCAAATTTTATTAAAACATGAAATTGCTCATGCCCTCTATTATTCTAATTTAGATTATAAACAAAAAATCGATAATTTGATAAATTCAATACCTGATACAACTATAGAGAGGTTTGAATTTTATATTAAAAAGATGGGTTATGGTGATAATGTTGTTAATGATGAAATTCAAGCAAATCTAACTACTGGTGATATTAATGAAATTGAAGATGATTTAGATATAAAAATTGAATATTTGAAATATAAAGGAGATTTTAAAGAGTTACAAAAACCTTTCATAGAAATCTTTGAGCAAGAATTTAGAAAAATTTATTCTAATCCTTATTTTATTAGAGTTGATTATTCTAAATATTTTTAATAATTTTTAATTCTTTTATCATATATAGATTTTTAATCTTCTAATAGTTTTTCGATTTTAGCTTGTCTGATTGGTGTTAGAACATAACCAGGAAATATAATTTCAGTCGCAATGATATTAGCACCATTTCTTATATAAGGTTCATGAGAATAATAGTCATTGGAATCGATCTTTTCACCGATGATAATCTTTCCGCGTTTATAATTTTCAACGATTTTACCACTCTTAATCTGTTCTATGGCTTCTTCCGGAGTATTTGCCAACACTAAAAATTCTGGGTCATTTCCTGATTTCCATTCACCAGGATCGTTGTCTATTGTTACTTTAAATATTTTCATTTCTTTAAATTTTTAAAACTTCTAATTAAAAAAGGTGTTGGATCTAATATACCTCTGTGTTGATTTTCGTTTATTTCCCATTGTGGTGTATGTAACCAATCTTTATCATGTAACTCTAAATGTAACATACAATTAGGTCGACCTTTATCTTTAACAATAACTCGTTTAACGTTAGCGATGTGTTGTCCTTTGACAATTTTACTACCAATTCTCAATCCTTCTTTAACACCAATTTCACCATAAACAACAATACCACTTTCACCTTGAACATAAATACCATCTGTATCTAACCACCAATCATAACCGGCCTTTGGTCCCGTAAATGGACATATATCAATAATAGTACCATCTTCGACAGCGTATACGTTTGAATTAAGAAGTGCGTACAAATCAATACCTTTATGAACATCATGTCGTCTGCGAATACCAAATGCACCAACATGAGGATGTAATGGTATCTCACACAATTCATTAACATCAAAATCTAAAAACGAATATGAATCGATTGTTGTTCCGATTGGTTGACTATCTAAAGGCCAGTTCCAAATTGGAGATTTATCAACTATATTTAACACCGTTTCGACAATCTTGTTTGTATCAGCTAATTTTCCTTTTCCTTCATATCCACAAGCTAACATACCACTATCAGGTTCGATAATATACAAATTAGGTAAATAAGATAACTCTAAAATATTTTTTTGGGTGATAGGATTTTCAAACATTTTGTCATTCATCGAAGGACAGACCACTTTAGGGATATGATTCGGAATAGCTAGAAAAATTGTGGAAACTAAATCATCAGCAATACCATGATTAAATTTAGCAATTATATTCGCTGTTGATGGTGCACATAAAAAAATATCACACCAATTTGCTTCTTTGATATGTGTAATTTCTGTATCAGTTTCTATGATAAGTTTATCTGATAAGGTCGATAAGGTTGTAGGAGTAACAAATTTATATCCATTATCTGTTGATACGACATGTACCTCACAATCATTAGATTTGAGTTTTCGGATAACATCTAATACTTTATAAGCTGCAATTCCACCAGATATTGCGATTAAAACTTTTTTCATTTTATATTTAATTTTTAACAAATATAAGGAAAAAATGATAGAAGAAAAAATTATTCATCCCAGAAGCTGTCTGAAATAGGTTTGTTTGTAGGAATTTTTATAACTTTGGGTTCTTTTACAGATTTGTCGGTAAATTCTGATGGATTGTAATTAGTGATAAGTAATTCTTTTCCTTTTTGTGATTTTGTTTCACTGAAACTTGCACTAGACCTAAAAAATTCTTTCTCTCTCCAAAAATATTTATCTTTTGGTAAGAACTGCTCTAGTTGTTCAAAATAATAGTACGATAGTGCCCAACGAGATTTTGTATTCTGTAATATTTTTAATAACTTTACATGACACTCTTTATCAAAAACATCACTAGTACCATACCAACCAGATCTTTTACCACTATCAACACCTTTATCATCGAATGATGCATATGGTGGATCGAGATATATAAATGTATCATCAGAATCATATTTATTTATAATGGTTTCAAAATCTAAATTTTCAACAGAAGTGATTTTAGAAAACATTTCTTGAATATAAGGATTATCTAATTTTTTAATTAGAGATTGTAATTTCATTCTTTCTTTGTTAAAACCACTAAATCCAGCAGCTGTGTAAGAACAACTCGAAAAAGCAGAAGTTAGTAGAAAAGAATATAGAGTAGCTCTATTGTAATCAGGTATGATAAAATCATCATTTCTAAAATTAGATTTTTTCAAATCATAATACATTTTTTTGTAAAATTCTTTTTTCTTTTCGAAAGATTTTTCAGGACAATATAATAGACCATCTTCTAATGAATTTATCAAAATTTTTCTAAATTTATCATAAGTTCTAGAACACTCAAATAAATTTACTTGGTCTTTATTTATATCGTTGTAAATAATATTTTTACAAGAATCTGGTAAATTTATTAAAAAATATACAGCGAAAGAACCAGAAAAAGGTTCTAAATATGTTTTAAAATTTTGTGGTATAACAGGATTGATAAAACTTTCAAATTTAGTTTTTCCACCAAAATAAGAATGATAAGTGATTTTTTTGCCCATTATTTCTTATGTATATTATTTTTAACCAAAAATTGATATGTCAAATGATGATAAGTGTTTTCAAAATCTTGTAATCTTTCTGTTGCGGTTAATATTACGAGACCATCTCGTTCTCTATAATTATAATTAAATTGTCTTAAACCATCATCAAAATATCTTTTGAAGATATATTTGTTTAAAGTTACTGTCGTTCGTTTGTTGTGTGAAGTTTTTTCTATGTGCATAAGTTTAATTTTCACCTTTTATATAAAAAATAATAAAAAGTTTTATTATTTACTAAAAGAAAATTTTGGAGTTGTAATGAACTACACATTAGCTAAAGACTAATGTGTTTCAGGTTTCATAGACTCACCTAATGGCAACGCCTCCACCTGTTTTTGTTTTATATCCGACTCAATTCCTGAACCAGATAATATTTTTAATCCTTGTTTAAGGATATTTTTACTCGCATTAAAATCTCTATCATGTTTTTCTCCACATGATGGACAAGTCCATTCTCTAATGTTTAATATCAAATCTTGATTTATCCAACCACAATTAGAACACATTTTACTTGATGGAAAAAATCTATCAATTTTAACAAATTGTTTATCATTCCATTCACACTTATATTCTAACATAGAATAGAATGATCCTAAACTAACATCAGACATTGCTTGTGCTAACTTATGATTTTTCATGATATTTTTTACAGCTAAATCCTCCACTGATATTATGTCGTGGTTTTTGACAATTTCAGTTGAAACTTTATGTAAATAATCTTTTCTAACATTAGTTATTTTTTCATGAACAA
>Ga0114951_10004565_pt1 | contig 13390 bp, 6 predicted proteins | sample AM7aDNAmetaG_FD_88677 | JGI IMG/M metagenome (GOLD analysis project Ga0114951, IMG submission 88677) | Freshwater microbial communities from Finland to study Microbial Dark Matter (Phase II) - AM7a DNA metaG | ecosystem: Environmental > Aquatic > Freshwater > Lake | place: Finland: Lake Alinen...
AGGGGAGCGGAGAGAAGGCTCCACAGGCTGATATGGGTATATTGTTCATCCGGGGTAAGTCGGGTGGGATGAAGGCTGGGGCCCCAGCCTACCTGCCCGAGTACCAGCATATCCGGGTCGTTCCAATGACCCGGACCGGCATAGGGTGCATTCTGAACCTGGCTGAAGCCGATGCTGCTCATGCTTTCCCATGAATCGTTTATATCGCCGGTTGTTCTCCAGAGATTCCCACCTACTGCAATTCCCCATTCCCAGACATTGCTCATACCATACTGGCAAAGACTGAACACAATATCTCGGTTTACCCCCTGCAGGGCCTCATGCATGATGAGGTAAGGTTTTTTTCTTTCGGGAAGGGTGGTGTCCTTTGCAATGCCTTCATAGGAGCACCAGTCGTATTTAAGGTAGTCTATACCCCAGGAAGCATAAGAACGGGCGTCATCTGCTTCGTGCTGGTAACTGCCTGTATGCTGTCCGCAGGTAAGCGGTCCGGGTGAGGAGTAGATGCCGAATTTCAGTCCCATTTTATGAAGAGTGTCCCCCAGGGCTTTCATATCCGGAAATTTCTCATTGGTCAGGATATTGCCTGAGGGGTCTCTTTTCGGTTCCCTGTTTTGAGGGATCTCCCAGCCATCGTCGATATTAATAAAGCTCCATCCATGGTTTTGCAGTCCCGAACCGGTAAAGGCATGGGCGCTGGCGATGACTTTCCTGGAGTCGACAGATAATCCCCAGCAGTTCCAGCTGTTCCATCCCATGGGTGGGGTCAGGGCGAGATCCTGCCCGATCCTTATTAATAGTGTCTTTTGGTCTTTCCCAAGGCTGTTGCTTACCACCAGATTCACCTTATACTCGCCCGAAACGCTCACGCTGCCGCTAATTATACCGGTGCGGGGATTGATAACAAGACCGGGAGGAAGCTCATCTGCTGTGTAGGAGAGCGTTCCCTTTCCGGTAGCGGCAACCTTATAAAGAAAAGGGTGTCCCGGACGGGCACCATACACCAGGGCTCCATTGATCCTGGGCGTGTCTTTTTCGGGTGGTGTAAGGAGATAAGGTGTTTCATCCTGTTCAACCGCAATTCCAGGTGATTCCTGGAAGCGGAATAAATAGGAAACGGCGATGGACTCATCCGTATATTTCAGCAGGTAAGGCCTGGTAAATTTCTCATGCGGTGCCAGGGAAATCATCGTGTCCAGGCGAAAGAGGATCCTTCCCGAAACCTTCCCTTTTGCAATGGCGACAAGTTTCCCTTTGATCGTTAATGTCTGAGAATTGTTCACCGCAATTATGTTTTTTGACAATCCGCTCTTTGTGAATTCGAAAGGAAAGTTCCGGGTACCGAAGGCAAAGTAATCACTGATCAGGGTCATGCAGATCTCCTGTTGCCCGGAATAGATGCCACCAGGTCCGCCCTGGTCATAGACCCTTACCGCGATCACATTTTCATGGTCCCAAAGGATGGCGGGGTTAGTGGCTGCAAGCGTATATCTTCGTTCAAGATTCCATGGTATCGGAGATTCTTTCATGAAAGCAGGGTCAGGGTTGGAACCTGACGGCAGGTTCCTGCCATTGGTGCCGATGAGCACCCCGTTCAGCCAGGTCTGGTCGTAGTCATCGATCTTCCCAAGACAGATCCGCAGACTGTCTTTCAGGAAGGCAGACGCTTTGAGGGAAGAGGGAATAACCACCCTGATGCGGTACCATGCATAACCGTCATGACCTTCATATCCCTGGCCTTCCCATGCCTGGTCGGTCAGTATCGGTTTCCAGGATGAATCGTTGAAATCGGATTGTGCGAAAACAGGTTTATCTTCCGGGATGAATTTCCATCCGGATCCGATTGGAATGAGTTGTTCCTGCTGGCAGAATGCAGCACCCGTGCAGAAGATCACCAGGAGGAGGAAGAGAAGTTTTTTCATGGGAATGAACATTGAGAATCGCAATGCCAAACATAGGGAAATTCCGGAAAATTCCACAACCTTATTGATAAACAGTTCAATTTATCCGAAAACACTTTTCAGAAATCAAAAAAAACTTTATCTTTGCGGTCCCAAATTCTCTTCGTAGCTCAGTTGGTAGAGCAATTGACTCTTAATCAATGGGTCGTAGGTTCGAGTCCTACCGGGGAGACAGGAATGACAAGGGTTTCAGAACTTCAAAGCTGAGACCCTTTTTTATTTGCAAACAATTTGCATAACATGGTTTGATTAGAATACCATCATCAAGGATTACTATCACAAAAAGTAATACCCATAAAAAAAATGTTAAATCAGTGGTGGGGTGTTGTAATTGAAGAATTGAAAATTATCCTACGCTCTGCGAAATATCTCATATCTTTCTTCCAGCCGCTCCCTATCTGGATAATTATGTCGATGGTATGGGAGAATGATCTTCTGGTTATCAAGAGCCTGGAGGCCATACTTCAGCATGGGACCGTCGGTCTCTTCGAGAATGTCATTTCTTACATGGACAAAATAATCGGGGTTGATTCCAAGAATATTTTTATCAAAAGCAGCATGATGAATCTTGCACAAGGAAAGACCGTTCGAAATGATTGGATCACCAAACTCCGCATTATCTCCTATGATATGTGCTGCATCCAGAAGCTCAGGATGCTTCAAACGGCATAACGTACACTGATTGTTATAGGCCAGCAAAACTCTTTCTCGAAAGGATTGTTGATGTAACCGAATCTTTACGCTTGTGGTGGCATAGGCTCTCCGGTAATGTAACGCGGTCGTATCCTCAACCCCCAACTGTGGATTGAGTGCATCGATCTCATCTACCTGAACGGTAAATGTCAGTTTCGCAATGTCATCATGAACAATGTAAACCGGAAAGGAAACAAAATATCTTCCCCGAGAAATCCCATACAGGTAGATTAATGGTTTCTTTAATTTCATGACTTCCCGAAGCCCGACGTTATCCCAATAATTTGGATTATCTCCCCGATACCTGTATTCAATCAGGCCATCCTTGTTCAATTTATCCGGATAAGGGCCTTCAAATTTTGTAGTAATAGAAAGTGGATATTGCATGATCTTGGGCTTCCATATCCCGGATTGTCCAACCAGATGGATCTGTTTGCCTTCAAAAATAAAACCCTCCTCAAGCAATTTCCATGGCAATACTTCTCCCTGGAATTGCACTTGATCCTTTAACCAGTTAAAAGCAGCGATACGAATGAGATTATCCATTAGGTTAAAGTTATCAGCTGATTAACGAATTAGTATTTACCCAATCACTTTTATCCTTTATCTGACATCTAACAGCCTTGGTGACTAACTCAAATATCTGCAATTTTATTTTCAATTATGAAGACTGGTGGTATACTGTGCCTATCAATCACTTGATATTTCTGATCAATTTCTTCCCATCCATAGCACTTTTTCTCCTTTAATTGCATTAGCCAGTCTAAGCCATCGACAAATGCTCCATCTAAGATGACCCCCTCAAGGTTTGTACGATAAAACTTTGCAAATCTTAGATCAGCACCTGTAAGGTTAGCTGATGTCAAGTCGGCTTTTATTAAGTTAGAATATCGAAAATTAGTGTTAACTAGGATGGCGTTACGAAAATTCGCCTTCACTAAAATGGCTTTACGTAAGGTAGCATTCGACAAATTAGCATCCATAAAATTAACTCTCTTCAATGCAGCTCGTGTCAAAATTACACGAATTAAATGAGTTGAATTAAGGTCAATCCTACTTTTACCGGCTCTGATCAATTTAAAAACAAGTACAATTATTTTTTTGGCGGCATTTTGTGGATTAGCCTGTTTTATATCCTCAATTTCTTTTAAATACTTATTAATAATTTTTCTTTTAGCAGATAAGTCATTAAAAATAATTATGACCAAACCAAGAATAAAAACTTCGAAAATAGAAGCATGAATATTAAGCCAAATATTTTTATAATCCGTATTTGTAAAAATAAAGTATTTTCGGTCAATTGCAAGTACTGCTACAACCAAAGAAAAAGTGATGATAATATAATATCCCCAAGGGCTTGTAGCCAGGGATAATATTTTCGAAAAAAGGGATGAAAAAAAAGTATAAACCGCTCGCCCCAATCTTCTTTTTATACGAGACTGTTCTTTTTTAGAAAGATTCCTGTAAGATTGGAACTTGGGAAAAGAAGTTAAATTTTTCCATTTCATACTAGCCATTTGATTCCCTTTCTTATAACAATTATGTATAGGATGATTGATCTATTTAAAACGTTCTAAATTGACATATCCTATTTTACGGGTAATGGAATATAACATTTGTAAATTTCCTTGAAAAATAGTCCAGGTAGTTCTACGAGATTATTATTGTCTAACGTTAAGGAAATTAATAATGTATCACTTTTTACAGGCACTAAAAATATTAACTTAGGAATTTCATTGTCTTTAATCCCGATTTTTGATAAGATCTCGATGTTCCTTCCATAAAGTGCAACTTGCTGTAAATCTTTCTTCTCTATGTTTCCTGATGCTAAATATTTATATTTAGCATCAATTATTTTACTTTCTAAGAGAAAATCAGGGCGGAGACTACCAAAGTTTGTACCCACTACCGTTTCGGAAGAGTTGTCATCATAACCATAACCCGAAGAAAGTTTCCCACGATAGTGATTTCTTAACAGAACTTCACAGTAACGTTCAAACAATTCCGGCATGTTGATATAAAAGGGAGGAATCTGGTATTGATTGGAAGTGCTTTTAAGTGGTTGGTTAATACTCCATCCTAAATGTTTGAAGATTTGCAAGGCAAGTGCCAAAACTGTTTTATATTCCTTGAAAAATGGACTTGTTTTGACTTTTGCAAAATCTTGAGGAAAGATTTCATTTAGTTGAACTTTCTCAAATTCAATCCAGTTACTTTTAAAAATCCGAATGATTTCCTTATTACTCTGAAGGTTGTTAAATACAAACCTCCTAACCTGATATAAAGCTGCTTTTATTATCTTATTCTCCCGACTGTTGAGTGAATGGCTTTGATACTTGCATACAGTTTTGGTGAGAACATTTTTGGTGATATTGGCCCTAATGTTTGTTGTTACAAGAATTTTACCCTTGATTTTCCCATTTAAATTTTCATAATGGTCAACAAAATCTCTTTTTAATCCCTTATTAACAATTTTGTTGACATGGCCTAAAAAGGATAGAATCATCATTGGCGTAATGATATCTTCAGATTTATCAATTTTAATAGCTGGTTCATCAAAAAACACTTTGAAACAATTGTCAAGATGCCGGTTGACAATTGGGTGATTCAGACAAGAAATGAATATTGCTTCGTAATCAACCTGAGATTCGGTATCAGAACGCTTCGGCCTTACATAGATTACTGTTTTTTCTTTCTCACATTGTATCCAGCGCATTCCGATATAGTAATCGGCCTGTACCATTTGATTTTCGTGGTCTAAGGCCAATGATAAATACTTGTGATCGTTTTTATCTCGAATGTCACTTGTTCTCAGTGCTACAAAAAGAGGTGGATAATTGCAGCTTTCGTGCTCTTTAAAATCAAAACGATTAGTTGACAACATTTTTTAGATCCTCAATTATTTTTAGCGTTTCCTTATCACCCAACAGGATTCCATCTTTCACATATTCTTTTAATATAGGAATGATTTCAAATTCCAGCTTTAATTTGAGTTCCTGTATTTTCTCATCATCTGTTGTGTCCCGATCGATGCCAGCTTCATGAGTTTTTTCACGCACAAGAAAATATGAATGGCCGATCATGACATCCTCGGGATCAAATTCCGGTGATAATTTGGGTTCTTCTCCTTTAAATAATTTCGACATTTCTATAAACAGAAGTAATGCCTTACTATTATTGATAACCGCTTCATCAACAAGAACATTTACAAACATAAATCTTCTGCGAATTGCATAATCAATATTACCGACAGAACGATCTGCTGTATTCATCGTACCAATAATAAAAAGATTGTCCGGGATTATGATTTGATTTGTTCCGTCCTTTAAGGAATACATTGAATCTACAGCCTTTCCGCGGTATTCTATAGCATAAATAAGTTCACCAAGAACGCTTGCAAGGTTGGCACGGTTGATCTCATCAATTATTATTACATAATTTTTTTCTGGAATATTCAATGCATTATTGACAATTGTCATAAATACCTTATTTACAACTTCATATTCCGGATACTGGGATGTGCCTATTTTGGAAACAATGCCACGGATAAAATCTTCATAGCTGTAACTTGGATGAAACTGTATAATTACGGCCTGATCAATCGGTAATTGATCAAATTCGGAAAACTTATTATCATTATTTTCAAGTGTTTTGTTTATCAGATCGACCGCAATAAGTTTTGCAAGCCGTGTTTTCCCAGAACCCGGAGGACCTTGTAAAATCACTTGTTTTTTAATTCTTTCCAAGGATTCAATTACCTTGAATTTAACTTCATCTGTTTTCATGTCTCTAATCCGGTTTAAGAGTTCTATTTTATTCTGTTGCTTGAATCTTTCAAATTCATCTGACATTGATTCAAGTTCATCCTGAAATTCATCATAATTGTATACTGTTTTATTTTTAAATTCTGTCCAGTATGCTATTATTGTATCATTAAATTGACCAGAGCCATTTAACATAATGCCACTATTACCCTGATTTGATGCGTTTGGTTTCTTTTCTTCAGGATAATTGATGGTTTCACTAAAAGTATTCCATGAAATCCATTTAAAGGGAAATAACCAGTTCCCCTCTGGTTTCTCTTCATAATTATCGGAAGAATAATAAACAAACTGTACCGGCATTTGTCCGATCCCAACAAGTTCTTTTCCATAAAATGCTAAACAGATTTCATCTTTTTTTATGTCAATTAGTAACCTTTTAAATGAATTATATGCCCGATCGGCATTATCTCCCCAGCATTGTTTGGTCCAAAAATGACGTCCTTTATTTTTATAAAACTCTTCTTCATCCGTCAATTGTTCTGCACGGAATAAATAATAAATCCAAGAAGCATCGCCTGTCCAACCTTGGCCAATAATATTGTTTTCCTGAAAATTCTCAAACCCGCCCCCACCATCAAAATCAGCGGGAACTTTCCAAATATTCATATTTTGGGTTATTTTTAAATAAATGTTAAACTTAAAATATTAATGAGCGAACGACCAGTAATGGCAATGAAAAAGTTCCATCTCTGAAAAATTATTAAATAAAATTATATCAACAGCTTACTATCAGATTTGACCATGATCTTATTTGTTCCAAACCCAATCTCATGCAAGCCCAAAAGAAAATACCTTTTATCAACCCTATTACCATCGACATATACACCAGTACTTTCTAAATCGTATAACCATACGTTGTTTTTTTGGTTGATAATTACGAAATGCCTCCGGCTGACTTTACTTCCTTCAAATGAGGAGTAAGTATTACAATTATACCCTTTTCTTCCGAAGGAAATAATTGATTCTGATGTAACGATAGTTTTGAAATCAATTGTCAATTCCAACTCGTTTACCAAACGATGAATGTCTTTGAATTTGTATTCCTGGAAAAGTACTTTTGATGCCAACGAAGGCTTACCTCTTTTTTCCCATGAAACCGGATCATTTTGTTTAAATACATTTAAAAAGTTATATGATGAAAAAGGAGTTGAGTTATCCAATGAGAAAAATTGTGTCGGCATTTCCTCGATTAGGAGTTCAAATAAGATAAGGTTGCTCTGGAATATTGATTCTTTTGGGGCAATTATCCGTATAAGTTCAGCTTGTTTGTATCCCACTTCCCACCTTTCACTTAAAAAATAGGCATGCAAAAGTTGATTATGTGCTTCAAGATCATAGAAATTTCGGTTAATATATCCAGTAAGGATAGAAGTTGCTTTGGAGGGTTCATTTAGCTGCAAATAAACTTCAGCCATTTCTTTTTCTATTGACGCATTTGGATTGATTTTTAAAGCCTGTTCAAATTTTTCTTTTGCTTTGTTAAGCTGGTTTGTTCCTAAAAAATATTTACCCGATTGAATTAAAAAGTTAAAATTATTTTGGATGCCGGAATTGGCTTCAATAAATTTCCTTGCTTGCACCCACCGTTTCTGGAATAAAAAGTATTTAAGTGTTTTCGCCTTCTTCTCGACCTCAATTAACTCTTTGTTCAATATTTTTGGGATATCCTTCTCTATCAATGCCTGGTGGAATTCATCCATGCTTTGAAACCTCGATTCTGCATGAAAATGACAACTTTTTAATATAATTTCCTGGAGCCAGTAGGGGAGTTGGCTAATGGCGAAATCTCCATTTTGTATAATTATCAGTCTTTCACTGAAAGAAAGATTCCGAAGTGGGTGAGAGCCTAAGGTACATTCTAATAGTGTAATCCCTAATGAAAAAACATCAACTCTAGGATCTAAGTAGGCAGCTTTGTTATCGAATTGTTCCGGTGCATAATAAATACTTGTGCCAACGGTACTGTTAACACAACCAAAATCACTGATCTTTGGTTTCCCATAATCGTCGATAAGGATATTGGATGGTTTTATATCATGATGGATGATTTTTTTTCGATGGAGTTCAGCAAAAGTCTTTGTCAAAACCAAAAAAAAATTAATCAATTCATCCACATCAAGACGACCTTTAGAATATACCAAGTTGTGTAAAGTGCCATTTGGACAATATTCCATCACCAGGTAAAGACGTCCTTCTTCTGTGAAGCTAGTTTTATAATTGATTATATGGGGATGATTTAGAGGAGCTATAGCTTTTATTTCATGTAAAATAGTTTGTTGTTCTTTGGGGTCATTAGTCAATAATTTTTTAATTGCATATTGTTGACCATCTATTTTATGTTCAGCAAGTAGAACCATTCCGAAACCACCATTTCCTAAGGTAGATATATACTTGTACCCATGACGATTAAACTCTTCTATTGGCAAACAATCTTTCATGCTTTGTCTTGGAGTTTACCAAACCATAACGTTTGTAATCGGTTGATAGTTTCCTTCTTCGTCTAAGAACTCAATTGTATCAAGGTAATTGGCAGCTTTATTGAAATTTCCAATTGCGGGATTCTGAATGATTTTTGTGTGAAGTCGATCATATGCATCTAGCAGAGAACTAAAATTCAAATCTACATGTTCTCTCTCTTCGTTTGAAAATTCTTTCCTGGAGTGAGGTACTAGAGCACCATTATTTTCTCCCCAACACTTCTCCGCAAAACAATGAACTTTAGAAATAAAGGGAATTCCAACAGGATTCATTTTCAGACAAATTGGTTCTGTTGTTCTTAGGTCGTAAAAACTAAAATGGTTTGTAGCAGCAGATATCACATATTTAATTCTGATTCTATTTCTTCCTTCAAGTTGGCTGCATTTGTAATTCGCTGTAATATCTAAAGCTGTCAATTCTTCTATCCACTTTGGAATTAGCGTTTCAATTCTTATTAAATCACCTTTGTAAATTGGAGAAGTGATTTCGTAATGTGATAGGGGGTGAAGAATCACAGGAATTAAATTTATTATCTGATTTATTGTTCCGCAATCATTTCCGGTTTTTTGTAAAAATTTCTTAGCTCGGTAAATCAATGGGCCTAATTTGTAATCGGAAATTTGATTGCTGTTTTCTAAATCTGCTGTTTCCCATTTAGGAACGAATTGTTGAATTATTTCCTCTAAAGTCTTTCTGAAATAGTTTGCTGCTGCCGGATAATCAGGTTTAATGCGGTCATGTAAATATTGAATTCCTCTTTCAAAGTTTGAATCTCCATTTACGATTATTGGTTTCTCAAAATCCTGTGCTAAGATTCTGTCTTTGCCAACATAGAACTCGACGGTTTTCCATTTACCCGGAGTTTCAGTTTCAAATTGTCGCTTGGCCAATTCGTACAAATGTCTGTCATACGTAGCAATATAGATTTGATATTTTAAAAATTCTTGTTGAAGAATTTTTAAAATCGGAATTCTGTTGCTTGCATCAAGACCAATAAAAACATCGTCTAGAAAAAGAATTTTCAGATCAAAGTCTTCCGGATTAAGCAAAAGTGAAGCTAAGTATAAACATAATGCAAATGCTGATAGACGTGCTTCATTCAATATATCACTGTAATCTCCAACTATTAATTCTCCGTCTTTCATTACTTGGAGTCGCAAGTCTGCAGTAGTATACCAATCCAATTTAGGACCATAATTGAAAGTCAAACCCTGTAGAGTAAAACCTATATGTATTTTCAAATCAGGAAAATAGGTTGCAAGCAAACGGTTTAATTCACCAAAAATTGGCGTTAGAGTTTGTTGGAGAAAATTCTCGTACACAGGAAGTTCAGCCAAAGCATTTTGATGTGTCCTGTCATTTCTAGTGTAAGAGTTATCGATTAAATCTTCTTGTAGTTGATTCCATTTTCCTCTGAATTCGTAATTGCTACCAATGGGAATATGTTCACCGAGTAAAGTAAACACAATTAATTCAAAGAGGTTTGGATTTGGTTCTTTATGGTAATATACATCCAGTAAACTTTTGTAATCTAAGAATCCTTTAATAAGGTCGGAATCTTTTACAAACTGAACATTGTTATTTGATGCATCACTACCAAACACAAAATCTTGTTCTGTGCCAGCTACCGGTTGAAATGGGTTCTCTGTAAAATCCTGGAATGTAATGGAAATTTTCCCCTCTGGAGCAAAAGAGTAATGGTTTTTAATAAAGGGGAGAGCAGCATTTCTTGAACTTGATAAGTAGTTATTCATTGCTTTGAACAGGGAGCTCTTCCCGCTTCCGTTTTCTCCATAAACTAAAAGGTTTTCTCCTTTGGGCAATTCAATTTTGTAATTGTCAATGAATGCACGAAAGTTTTCTATCTCTAATTTGGTTATTCGTTTCATTTTGTTCCCTCAATGATGTTAACCTCTTCAACATTTAATAGTTTGAGAAATGCAGCACTTACTGGATGCCTTGGGGCAAAAAGTTCTTTGTATACTTTCTCAATGGTTTTTAAATTCTGTTCTTCTTGTTCTACTTGTAATTCTGGCAAATTGTTTAAATGCTTTAGCACTTCGCAGTTTGATTGTTGTATTGCTTCGGGTAAATACAACTCATAAACCATTGCATCTATCAGGCGTTCAAAAATTGTTGAGTCCCGTTTGTTTCGTTTTAAGCAAAGAACATAATCAACAATTATTTCAAATTTTGCTTGTGTTGATTGGTCTGTAATCTTTATTGGTAAATTTTCAACTGATGAAATTCTAATCTGTGGGAAAATATCTCCTCCTTGCGAATTTGTTTTATGGTAGTAAAATTTAAATAGAATGGAATTGAAAAGGCCAAGAACAAATTTATTTCTATAATTTTTATCAGTTACGCATGCACTATGAACTGTCTGTTCATAGTAAACACCTTTGTCATCAAAAGCAGCAATTAATTCCTTCCCAACTTTTCTGTAGATTATTTTATTTCTTTCAAAAATTCTTTTCTCTCTCATTCTTAATCCGGGACCTCCTCCATCTTTTCTTTTAAGTTCTTCCTTTAGAGCATATTCTGGACGATAATCAACAAAAGTAGTTGTGGCCTGCAAATGATACCGTGTAATCTGTTTGCCTAAATATAAAGGTTTGCAATCCGTATTTATTTTTTTTGAAACAAAGAGAATGTCTTTTATTAATCCTGCAATTATTCCATCTTTTACTTCACCTATTTCAATAAAACGCTTTGTGTTGTCTTTAATTTTTAGAATAAGACTGTCTGTAACATTGCTTATTTCTATTCTAAAAATTATCTCTGGTGTTTCAAGTATTTCTGAAACAGTAGTTTCTGATTCTAAAGTAACTTCATGTCCCGAAATTTTAAATGCCTTGTATTTGGCTTCGGCAGAATTTTGTGCAAAGTGATTTTGAATTATTACACTATCAACAGATGCTTCAAAAACCTTATTGTCAATCTTGACAACAGTCACATGGTGAGATTGACTTATTAACTTTCTAGTTGATTCAAACTGTTTATTGTTTAAAAATTTTCCAGGGATAATAAATACAAATCCCCCCGTAGAATTCTTTAATTGCATTGCTTTCTCAATGAATAGCAAATACAGATCAAATCTTCCTTTTGCTGTTTTATATATTTCTTTGTAAATATTTCTTTGTTCAATACTTATTCCGGAAATTTCAATGTAAGGAGGATTGGCAATAACTATATCAAAACCTTTTTCCAAATCCTTTCCAAACATCCATTCTGGTTCAAACCAAGTAGCTGAAACATTTTGATCATAAATATCGAAACTTGATATTTTTTCTGCAGTTTGGTTAATTATTGTTTTACCCAAAAGTGCTCGATTCAATTTCTCAAGTTTTCTTTCAATTTCTCTAAAAGCCTTTTCAAACTTTTCTTTTTCGGCTTCTCTAATTTTCGCCTTCTTAGATAATTCTAACTGATACTCTAGTTGTTTAATTTGTAATTGAATTGAGATTTCAAATTGAGAATATTCTTGCTTTAATTCTTCGCCAATATTTTCCCTTATTGCCTTATCTTGTTTCTGACAATAAAGTTTATCTTTTCTTGTTTTTGCATTAAAATGATTATGTCTGTTATCACGCAATTGATTTTCTAAATCTAAAACATCTTTACTCCTAAAGTCAAGTCCTTCAGGTTTTACTAAACCGATTAAAGTGTTGGCAGCAACAAATTTTGTTTCAAGATTCGGTAGTGGTCTTATCCCCCTGTTATCTGAACCTTTTTTTTCTTTTTGGTCAACCACCAATGAAATAAAAAAACGCAACTTGCTAATCTGCACAGCAATAGGCTGTATATCTACTCCGTAAATACAATTTTCAATTAAGTACAGTTTTCTTCCGTAATCGCTGGCATTGTCTTCAAATATTTTATTTATCTCTAGCAATTTTTCTTCCCTAAGTTTTTTGTCTTTTTCATTAAGTGCTTTACTCATTTCATATTCGGCTTTTTTCTTTTGCAGCATCCGCCAACGGGTGTTTCCGGTTTCATCTTCACGGTCAATCTTACCTAACACATACACTAGCTTGTGCAAGATGCCCATTGGGAATGCTCCACTGCCGCAAGCAGGGTCAAGTATTTTGCAATGGTCAATTGCATAAATCAACCGTTGAACATCCTCTTCGTTGCGGAACAAATGCGGTTCGATGTTGTAGGTAAGCAATTGCCGCAAATTATTTTCAAGTTCATCCTTTTTGTCTCTCCATCTCCCTTTGTTTAAGGGATGTTCCAATTTCAATTGACCTTTGCGAACTTCATTACCAAACATTTCGCTTTGCAGATTTCCTAATTGCAACCAAGCCGGATTGTCTTCCAGCATTTGCGTTTTCAGGTAGGCAATCAAACTTTCATCTACCATGTAATTCACAATCTCACGGGGAGTGTAAAAACTTCCGGTTTGCTTTCGTGCTGTAGTTTCGGTTTCGG
>Ga0114951_10004567_pt1 | contig 13387 bp, 15 predicted proteins | sample AM7aDNAmetaG_FD_88677 | JGI IMG/M metagenome (GOLD analysis project Ga0114951, IMG submission 88677) | Freshwater microbial communities from Finland to study Microbial Dark Matter (Phase II) - AM7a DNA metaG | ecosystem: Environmental > Aquatic > Freshwater > Lake | place: Finland: Lake Alinen...
ATCATTATCGTGCTGATACTTGCAGGTATTCTGATGATCGGGCTGATTATTTTCGCATTTACTGCCTACTACGGTGCAGCAGTGTCCGGGAGGTCTGACCCGGCTTTGGAACAGACCCGGGTGCAACCGGTGATGCTACAGCCCCAGGATGTTATGACACCGGGAAGCACCGCTCGGGTAGTTCCTACTCCGGTTTCCCCGGTGATCCGAGCTACCACCCCTGGTCACACCGGAACCGGTGTGCAAAATCCCACGCCATCCCCTGTTTCAGTACTCCCGGTTACACCAGTTCCCGCAGATTCGTCTGGTCCCGTCACCCCTAGACCGTTCATGCTCTCGGTAAGTCCGGTATCGGCCAGTGGAAGGCCCGGTGAGACCATTTCCTATACCCTCCGGATCGATGGCGGGGAAGGACAGACTGAGCCGATCCACTTTACGCTAACGGCCGGGGCACTCTTTTTTTCCCAGACCTACGATCTTGGCGAAGAACAACCACCATTCCCGAAGACTTCGGTCTACCAGTTCATCGTCCCCGGGAATATCCCGTCTGGGATCACAATCAACGGGGTCCTCACGGCCACCGGGGCCGGTCAGACAAGGGAACAACCGGTGACGCTCATGGTGGTGTGATAAATCCGTAAAAAAATGCCCGTGTCATTCCTTTTTCCCCGAAGACACCCCTGCGATCATGAGTGTTCCAGTTCAAAATAGACCCGCCGTTTCATGTGAAAATGCCCTTTTGCAATTTCATCCGGTAAGCGAATCAATCTTCGGCATCATGTCCATGTTCATGGTATATTCCGATGGATGATCAGAACGGACGATAAATTTTTTCGTGGAAGGATATCTGGCACAAAATGTCCGAAAATGAGAAAATCCGGGGTAACCAGCCTGAAGGTTACCCCCGTAAATAGTAACCGAACAGGATCAGCAGGAGCCCTGAATAGAACATGATTGCCCATGGCCATGCAAAGCCGAGCTGGATCGTTGAAAGCCCTTTCAAGTCCTGTAGGAGGACCAGTATAAACCCGGCGATAAAACAAGTGAGGCTGATATCGTTTTTTAACTTTTTATCCATCAATTACCTCCTGATTGAGTATTACGTATATATCCGGACCCCTATATGTATTTCGGCGTGAAATGAGGGGGGTTGTGTCCTGGCCAGCGGTGATCAGCCCATCAGTTACCTTGACTGGCCCCGCATTCCGGGATGATCGTATTCAAAGCGTATTTACTCCTGCCGTGCTGGCAGGGGTGGGAATAGTTAGTCACAACGGTCAGATATCGCCGATTACCAGTGAGAAGAGGTCTGATGCCGGCCGTGGCGGGTTATCCGGAGTTCCCATGAGGATACGTTCATCCGGGTACCCGAGGTTTTCAAGTACGACCATGGTGAATGCCAGGTAACCCGGGACAAGGGCTTTGGCAAGGTCTGGCACGCTGAATTTTGGGTCGGGAACAAGGAAGACCACTTTTCCACGTGAGAGTTCCAGGAGAGTCTTTTCGGTCGCATGTGAATGGTCACGGCCGTGGGCCAGGACCACCGACACCTTAACCAGGGAGATATGAAGTCGGGCGGCAGCCAGCTGGAGTGAAGAGACCCCCGGGATCACCTCTCCTGGCAGGTAACCGAGTCCGGCAAGCATCGGGTCCCCGGTAGACAGGATGACCGCGTGGTCCGGAAGCGTTCCCAGGCTCCTGTAATCCTGGATCTCCCTGACCTTGCACCCCTCCCTGATATGGGGCCTGACCATTTCAATCGCCCTCCCGGAGCCATAAATCAGGTCTGCCCCTGATATGACGACGATTGCCATTTCGGTCAGCATACCCGGTCCACAACCCACACCGACGATTTTCATGACCTGAATCTCACCTCGTTATGACCAATAGTAGTACTTGGACTATGCCATCAACAACGTAACGGTTCGTTCCCCGGGGTCAATCCTGTTATCCTGATGATTCATTTTATGTTTCCTTTTGCGATCCCGACGAAATCAAACAAAAATTCCCGCCGTGTCATGGGTTATGGTCCCGTCCCGGCCGATCAGTACGACCCGGAGCCCCGGGTAATCCGATTTGAACTGACCAAGCGCACTGCTGACCCGCTTATCAGATTCCTGCTTTGTCAATAGTTCTTCTACCGTCCTGCACCCAGATCCTTCAAGAATACCAGGACTGATATACTTCAGGACCAGGCCGGGGAGCCCGAAAAGGACGACCTGCCCCTGCGCCGATGAGAGTGCCGCACCGATGTTACTACCGACGAGGACTACCTCGTGGTCCGGGAAAAATAGCCGCGCATACCGAAGCCCGATGCGGCCCGTTGTGAGAACCACCCTTGGAGCACTCCGCACCCGGGTGAGGACCGTCTCCTCCAGGTGGTCGTCCCATGGCTCGACGAGGCCGGTGGTACCGATGACTGAAATGCCACCGATAATACCAAGACGTGGGTTCAGTGTCTTTCCTGCCACCTGTTCCCCGTCAGGTACCGATAACTCAATCCGCACCCCGGATAGTCCCGTGATGGCAAGTGCCTCGCGCACCGAACTGATGATACAGTCCATCGAGCAGGTACCGATCGCTGGTTCACCCTTCGCGTAGCGGGGGGTGTCGTAAGAAAACCGTCCGATCCCTTTCCCAGCCGTGACCCTGACTCCTTCGGCTGCCGGTTCTGCATCAGCGGTGAAGAGAATGCCAGCGGTGACATCCGCGGGATAATCACCCGCATATTTCCGGCATTCTACCGACCCAATCCCTGACATATTCACCGGAATCTCCACCACAACGCTGCAGGGGGTCGTTATCGTTACGGTGGAGACCTCTGACCTCAACGCGAGGACGGCTGCCTTGCATGCAGCTGCCGCCGTAGTGCCTGTCGTATACCCCCTCATCAGCACGGACCCGTCCGATGTGAGAATGGCGAGTCCCCGGGTGACAAATGGCAGCAGGTCAGGCTTTTTACACCCTGCGACCCATTCCCGCGGGTAATCAAAACCGCTGACCGGGTCCGTTAATGCCTTCCCAGAATTGCCAACTGAATCTGCCATACCCGACCAACGTTGTGTACCTGATGCTTGGTCAGGACTGTTCCCTGTCCTGCCGTTCCGCAAACATCGTGATAATCTCGTTGATTGCCGCGACGGCAACCGGTGTCCCGCCACGCGTCCCCTCCGTTGAAATAGACGGAATATCAATGGTCCGCAGTAGTTCCTTTGATTCAGCGGCGTTGACAAAACCGACCGGGGTCCCGATAACGAGCGCTGGTCTATGCCCCCTGATCATCCGGCATAATGTCAGGAGTGCGGACGGGGCGTTGCCAATGACAATAATTGCCCCATCAACCTTGTCCCCAAGGTTCCGGAACCCTTTCGATGTCCTTGTTATCCCTTCTTCTGTGGCGCCCTCGTCAAAGTCAAGTGCACAGGCCACTTCGTTCTGGTGCCCTTTTTTCTGTACACCGACCTGGACCATCCTGATATCGGTGATGATCAGTGCACCGGCCGCCAGCGCAGCGAGTCCGGCCTGTACCGGTCCTGACTGGAACCGGATCAGGCCTGCCATGGAAAAATCACCCACTGCGACCGAACACCGCTGTCGGATCCGGTCTTCCGGCGAAGCATTTCCAATGGTCGCCCTTGCAATTTTCCTGCTCTTTTCGGAGATCTCGAAGGCCTCTTTTGTTGTTGCCCCGAGGTCAGTATACATATTTTCTATGGTATCCCCGTGGTGTGATGATTCCTTTGACATGGTCGCCCATCCTCCAGAGCCTGCTCTCACTGCCACCGATAATCACGGTGGAGTGCATATCCACTAGATCTTCCTTACCGGGCGCTTCGACAAGCGTTGTAAGAATAACTTCTTCACCTTCCCGGTACGCATTTTTCACAATCGCTACCGGTGTATCCGGGCCGTGATGTTCCCGGGCAATTCCCAGGGCCAGGGACAGGTTATGGGGTCTTCCCCTGCTTTTCGGGTTATAAAGGACCACGGGGATGCCCATTGAAAATGCAGCCCGCAGCCGCTGTTCGATGACCGGGAGGGGTGTTAAGAGATCTGACAGGCTGATCACACAGAAATCACCCGAAAGTGGTGAACCCACCAGCGATGCCGCGGCATTCGCTGCAGTTACCCCCGGGATAATGGTCACGTCAACCTCGCTCCCGCTCCGCTCCAGCACCTCAAGGACGATGCCTGCCATCCCGTACACCCCCGGGTCTCCCCCGCTGACCATTGCGACGACGTGGTGATGGGCGAGTTCCACCGCCTGTTGCGCACGTTCGACTTCTTTGCCCATCGAACTCCGGATGACTTCTTTCCCTTCAAGGAACGGCGCAAGAGCGGTGATGTATGATGAATTTCCGATGATATAGTCCGCTGACTCGATGGCGTCCACCGCGTCCCGGGTCATCTGTCCGGGTGATCCTGGGCCTGTCCCGACAATATACAAGGCCCCTTTTTCAGCGTGCGATGGCAATGGTCACCCTCCCTGACACTCTTTTTTTCATGACAAGTTCCTGTTTCCTTGAGACCGCGAGGGCCGCCGGTTCCGCGACCCCTGGCAGCCCAATCCGTCCTGCCGCAGAGGGTGATACCTGCCCCTGTGCCTTCATTATCTCATCGGTGAGAAAAATAAGGCAGCCCCCCAGAGATTCAACTGCCCTGGTAAGCCCGTTTTCTCCGATCTTCTTCTCTGTTGTCGCATATATCATCACCTCATCGGGCATGATACCGGAATCCTCGAGTGCCTGGCGTACCGTAGCCTCAACCTCACCGCTGGTCACGCCAAGCCTGCAACCGAGACCGACGGTATAGGTCCCCGGGCGGGACAGGAACGAGACGCCGGGACCTGCCAGTACAATTGCCGGCCCCTGCACGGTATAGATACCTGTCCGACTATCCAGCATCCCTGCGTTTACTTCACGGGTGGTATCCCTGTTTGCGATGTGGCGACCGGACCTGGCGGCAATTCCTTCCACCGATTCAAGTCCCATTGTCTCAGTGGCCGTGGTAATTACCGGCTGGATACCCAGTGCGACGAGTTCCCGTGCAAGGTCATTTGCCCCGTGGTGACCGCCAACAACGGGTATTGCAAACGACATATCGGGGCTGACCACGACAACTGCCGGATCGGTCCACTTATCGATTAACAGGGGTGCGATTTTCCTCACGACGATCCCAGCCGACATGACGGCAACAATTCTCCGGTACTGGGAAAATGCGATGCGAAAGGCGTCAGGTTCGTACCCGAGAAGATCGGCGTCCAGATGATACGCAATACGCTCGGCAAGAGTTCCGAACCGGGCGAGTGAAATAACGACCGTGTCGCTCATGAATAGAGAAAAGACCTCCGGTCACCCCGGGTCCCCGGGTCGATTACCCCCCCGATATACAGGAGTGCGGAACGCTGGATTCCCTCTGCCCGTGCCTTTGCGGCAATATCTGCCACTGTCCCCCTGACAATCTTCTGGTCCGGCCAGGTTGCGTGGTAGACTACCGCTGCCGGTGTCCCGGGAGGATGGGCGACTTTTGCGAGCACCTCTTCGATCTGTTCAGTCCCGAGGAAAATGACCATGGTCGTCAGGAGGGCAGAAAGTTCGCGTACCTGGTCATGTTCCAGGGTTTTCCCTGCGGGTCTCGTAATAATGACACTCTCTGATACCCCTTTCAGTGTCAGCTGGGCCTGTAACGCAGCAGCGCCCCCGAACATCGAGGAGACTCCGGGGATGACATGCGTTTTGATCCCTTCGTGGTGCAGCAGTTCCATCTGCTCAACAATTGCACCGTAGAGCGATGGGTCGCCTGAATGGAGCCTGACAACAAGTTTCCCTTCGTTTGCCGGAATGACCATCGCCGGGACTAGCTCCTCGAGTGACATCCCCCAACTGTCAAGTTTCTTCGGCGCCGGGGACATTGAGACGAGGGCCGGGTTCACGAGCGATCCTGCATAGATGAGCACATCCGCGCTTAAGAGCAGGTTCTGCCCCTTTACCGTGATCAGTTCCGGGTCCCCGGGGCCGGCACCGACAAAGTACACTTCCGGCATGTCCCGCCCTCACCGTCCTGCATACAGAATACTTAAGTAATCACTCTTCTCCGGGATTGCATCTCCACGGCAGACACGCATATCAGGGAGGAACATCCGTTCAACCAGGACAAATTCCGTAAAACCCTCGCTCTTTAAGGTTTCTATTGCATCCTGCGGTCGTTTTACTTTCAGGAGTACCCGGCAGTCCGGTTCACCGCCATCAGTAACAAGAAATCCTCCTGATAATGACACTCCTGATACCGATGCAAACGCCGTAATTGCACTGACGCCGGGTTCACTTGTGCATACCACCCCGGGATGCCGTTCCTGCATCGTTCTGCAGAGGCGTGAATACGTGGAGAAAAAATTCGGGTCGCCAAGGATACCGAGGATTGCAAGGCCTTTCTCTGCAACGGGGGCGATAATATCCGCGTTCCGTACCATGCACCTGCTGATCTCCTGCTCGTCGTCGGTCATGGGAAACTCAAGGACCCGGGCATCCCGGTAGGGGGCCACGAGTTCCTTTGCAATTGAGCCTGGAACATACACTTCATCCGCATCGTTGAGGAGCCTGACTGCCTTTAACGTGAGAAGTTCCGGGTCACCGGGTCCGAGACCAAGGCCTACAAGCATGCCGAAGCCCCTCCCACGATGATATAGACCGGGTCTATCGGTTTGAACCTGGTCCCTCCGGCCAGTGGCGAGGAACGGGAGACCTGGACATGGACTGCCTCCTTAAAAATCCCCAGCTGTTCCATGGTAGTGATTGCAAGATATAACGTCTCAACCTTCACTGCATTTACCACAATTGAGCGTGTCCCAAGTGTGTGCAGGATCCGGAGGATCCGTTCGAGGTTACCTGACCCCCCGATGAATGCACAGTCCAGTTGGTCGACAGTCTGCAGGAAATCAACTGCTTCACCGTGGAAAAAACTGATATTCTCTGCACCGATCCGTTGTGCCTTGTTCCGGGTGAGATCAATCGCCTCTTTTCTCCGGTCTATTGCATAAATTTTCAAGGCCCGGTGAGAGACCGCAAGTGAAATCTTACCGGTCCCACACCCGATATCGGCAAAAATATCCCCCTCGAGAAGCCCGAGTTTAAACAGCGAAATTGCCATCACCTCGTCCTTTGTCGGTCCGCCGGAAAGTTCCATGGTAGTACCAGTAAAATTGGTGCGTAAAGGTATTAATGCTTGTTTTCCTTGGGATTTGGGCGAAGAGCCATTGAAAAGGGGCGGATTACCGGTTGACCCCGGGGCTTCCGGGTGATTTTAATCATTTGCAACGAATGACTGCCGGTCTTCATGGAAGAGACGCACCACGTCCCCGATCACGATAATTGCAGGAGGGGTGACACCCACCTCCTTTGCCCTGCTACCGATATCCCTTAACGGGGCAACGGTGACACGCTGGTCTTTACGGAGGCCCCGCTCGATGATCGCAACCGGTGTATCGGGGTTTTTACCGTTGGTGAGCAGAGATTCGGCAATGGTGGGCAGATTTTTCACGCCCATCAGGATGACAATGGTACCCCTGCCTTTGGCAAGGAGCTCCCAGTCCAGTGCGGTCCCTGTTTTTTTCGGATCCTCGTGGCCGGTAAGAATGGTCACCTGGGATGCATACTTCCGGTGAGTGAGCGGGATACCGACTGCAGCAGGAACAGCGACTGCACTCGTCACACCTGGCACTACCTCCACGGGAATTCCGTGTGCAAGAAGGACTTCGAGTTCTTCCCCACCACGGCCGAATACAAACGAGTCCCCGCCTTTCAGCCTGACGACCCTTTTTCCCGCCTGTGCCCTGGCGACCATCACCGCCTCGATCTCATCCTGCTCGAGCGTATGATCACTCCCGTATTTGCCGCAGTCAATCTTTTCCGGGGCGGCCGGGAGGGACTCCAGGATCTCTTCACCCGGGAGCTGGTCATAGAGAATGACTTCTGCCGCATCGATTACTTCCCTCGCCCGTACTGTCAGGAGGCCGGTACCACCGGGACCTGCCCCCACCAGATATACTTTTCCCGTCATGTTTCGTTCCCGAATCTTTCCTGATCTAATTTTCCGGTAAAAATGCCGCCGTTTTCCTGCATATCCGCGGGACCGGGAGTGAAATGATGGTAATCCTTCACTTACTCCCACCTGCCCCGATCTCCCGAGTACTGATGCCAAGCAGTGTATAGGCCTCCTTAATCAGATCCCGGGCTTCGGTATGGAGTTCCCGGCCGCGTTCCCGGGCTTCTGCGACCGTCCTGATATCATGATCAACCCTGACCTCGCGTGTACCATCAAGCGACAGCACTGATGCAATCAGGTGCCCGTTCCGGCAATATATACCGAGCGGCGTGAAACATCCCCCGCCCACCTCTTCCATTACTGCCCGTTCAATGGCGACATCAGAGCGGGTGACCGGATCATCAAGCAGGCTCATTGTTTCTGTCAGGGAGGGGTCCATGCGGCTTACGATGGCGATAGTCCCCTGGTTTGGTGACGGGACAAATTGTTCCGGGGGCAGCCGTTCCCCCGGAAGCGTCAGTGAGAGCCGTTCAAGACCTGCCTCTGCGAGCACGATTGCATCATATTCGCCATCGGCAAGTTTTTTTATCCGTGTATCGACATTTCCCCGGAGGGCTGCCACGATGACAGAAGGGTCATACCGCAACAGTTGTGCCTTTCTCCTCGTGCTCGACGTCCCGACAACTTTTACGAGGTCGATGTTTTTATCATGTGCCAGGAAGTCGGCCGGTGAGTCCCTTGTCAGCACGGCACTAGTCAGCACTCCGGGGGGTCGGATAGCCGGAATATCTTTCATCGAATGGACCGCTGCATCGATTTCATGCCTGAGGATCGCATCGTCAAGTGCCCGTACAAAGAGTCCCTGCCCGCCGATTTCATGGAGCGGTACTCCCGTATTGGTGTCCCCTTCGGTGGTAATGACCTTCTTCTCCACGTCGATCCCCTTCCCCCTGAGCATCGTGCAGACCCGGTCGGCCTGGACCATGGCAAGCCTGCTCCCCCTTGTACCGATTTTTAATGCCATTGTTCACGGTCCAAGTGATTGCCGGTAGGCATCCGAAATTCGTTCAATATCGTCTTTGGTATGCACAGCGGAGATAAAATTAGTCTCGTATTGTGAAGGTGGCAGGAAAATACCTGCATGGTACATCTTCTTCCAGAATCTGCCAAACGCTTCGGTATCGCATTCTTTTACTTCCTGATAATTGGTCGGGACCTCTGATCTGAAGAAATACTTGAACATGGAGCCGAGCATAACGAACTGACCTCCTGCGTCTTCTGGTACAGAGTCCCGGATTGCCTCGGTCATCAGTCTCATCTGGGCATAGACATCCGGATGGGCATCGAGCCAGTCGATTGTTGCAATACCTGCTGAAAGGGAGAGCGGGTTTCCGGAGAACGTGCCTGCCTGGTATACCGGTCCTGACGGTGAGACCAGTTCCATGATCTCCCGTCGTCCTGCAAACATCCCGATGGGCAGGCCGCCACCCACGATCTTCCCGAGCGTCATCAGATCGGGATGGACGCCGAAGTAGGCCTGCGCACCACCCATGCAGACCCGGTAACCGGTGATCACTTCATCGAAGATCAGGAGGACGTCGTGGGCTTTCGTAATCTCGCGGACTTCCCTGAGATAATTAAATTCGGGCAGGATTGGACCGATGTTGCCCAGTACCGGCTCGATGATGAATGCCGCAATATTTTTGTTTCGGGAAAGGAGCTCTTCGAGTGCTTCAGGATCATTGTAGGGTACCTGGCGGGTGTGGGAGACAAGGTCGGGGAGGACTCCCGCAGAATCGGGGACACCGTGCGTGGTCGCCCCTGAACCAGCTTTCACGAGGACTCCGTCATGGGCCCCGTGAAACCCCCCCTCGATCTTGACAATATCTTCTTTCCCGCTGTATCCCCTTGCAAGTCGGATGGCGGCCATGGTCGCCTCTGACCCGCTTGACACAAACCTGACCATGTCCATACCCGGGTGAGCGCCGATAACTCTCCGGGCCATTTCCGGCTCAAGGGGACTTGGTGTGCCATACAGCCAGCCCCGTTCAACCTGCCGCCCGATTGCTGCCCTGATATCCGGGTGGCAATGGCCGAGTACCAGCGGGCCGTAGGCCATGCAGCAGTCGATCAGTTCGGTGCCGTCCACGGTTGTCAGATGTGCCCCGTGGGCAGATGCCGTGTAGAACGGATAGGGTCTGATTGCCCTGACCGGGCTGCTTACGCCACCCGGCATCAGGGTTTTTGCCGTCTCGAACAATTCGTTGCTTTTCATCATCTCATTTCCGTTATCCAGCTTGAATGTAAAAGATCATCATGTCCCGGGCGTGTAAACCGGACATCGACTGTCATGAGGGCCCTTCCTGGTTACCCGTGAGCCAGCGGGCTGCATCCAGGGCAAAATAGGTGATAATAATGGTCGCTCCCGCTCGTTTAATGCACGTAAGGGTCTCAAGGACCACTGCTTTTTCGTTGATCCAGCCACGTTCTGCCGCTGCTTTAATCTGCGAGTATTCCCCGCTTACCTGGTAGGCGGCGACCGGGAGCCCGATCGAGCAGATGGCAGAGAGCACATCGAGGTAGTTACCGGCGGGTTTCACCATCAGGATGTCAGCGCCCTCCTTTGCGTCCAGCTCTGATTCAAGGTACGCCTCGCGGGCGTTTGCCGGGTCCATCTGGTAGGTGCTACGGTCCCCGAAGGAATAACCCGAGTCTGCGGCTTCCCGGAATGGCCCATACAAGGCACTTGCAAATTTCGTGGAGTATGACATCACCGCGATGTCCTGGTACCCGGACCCGTCGAGAGCCGTCCGGATCGAGTGGACCATGCCATCAAGCATGCAGGACGGTGCGACAATATCAGCGCCTGCTTCTGCATGACTGACTGCAATGCGGTCCATCAGGAGGAGAGAGGCGTCATTATCGAGGTCAGGGCCGCACCGTCCATGGGAGATGATCCCACAATGCCCGTGCGATGTGTATTCACATGCGCAGAGGTCCGTGATCACCGTCATTCCTGGTACCCGCTCTTTTATAGAACGGACTGCATTCTGGACAACCCCGGTCCTGGCGAAGGCGCCGCTTGCGTCCTCATCTTTTATAGAAGGGATACCGAAGAGGAGGACTGCCCTGATCCCTGCCTGATAGAGGGACTGGACATGAAGCGCAATCTCTCCCGGCGGGTAGCGGTATTGCCCTGGCATTGACCCGATCGGAATTTTTGCGGTCGCGTCCTCGTCAATAAACAGTGGTGCGACCAGGTCTGTCGTTTGAAGTATCGTTTCTCTGAAAAGTGGCTGAAGCGTCCGCTTGCGGAGCCTCCTCATTCTTCGTTGCGGGTACATAACCGTTCACCCCTGATGATGGCAGAAACAAGTGCCTCGGCCGCTGCCAGGTCGCCTGATTCTGCGCATGCCCTGATTGAAAATGTGGCATCGTTTAAAATTTTAGTGACGAGCACCCGGGAAAGATCCTCCACGATCATCACCGTTTTTTCATCCCTTTCCTGGAACCTGCCCAATGCCCGGTCGCGTTCCCGGACCCGTATTGCCTCGGCCCAGGTATGGAGTGAGGCAAGGGTGTCATCAGCTGCCTTCCTGTTGATGAGGTGCACAAACTGCGCGAGTTCTTCGGTAAGAAAGTCCTTCGCCTTTTCTGCCTCTTCCTGGCGGTTATTCATCGTGCATTCATTGACCTGACGGAGGTGATCGATGGTGAAGAGGTGGACCCCGTCAAGGGAACCGGCGGCTTCCTCCACGTCCCGCGGTTGTGCAATATCAATTAAAATCAGGGGCCTTGGATGACCGTCAAGGGGCCAGCAACGTCCTTTCATTACTTCATGCAGGTCACTTTTCTTTATCACCGGGTGTGGCGCCGAGGTGCAGGAGATAACGACATCTGAAAGGGTGAGGTACCGGTTCATCTCGTCAAATTTCACCGCCCGTCCACCGATCTTTTTCGCGAGGATGACGGCCCGCTCAAAAGTACGGTTGGCGACATAGATGGCCGTGAGGTCTTTCGCGGCCAGGGCCTGGGCGACCAGGAGCCCCATCTCGCCGCTCCCGATAACGAGGATATGTTTTCCCTTCAGGCTCCCGAGCTGCTCCTCGGCAAGCAGGACTGCCGCAGAGCCGACTGATACTGCTCCACGGTTGATCCGTGTCCGTTTACGGCATTCAACTCCGACGTGTACCGCCTTGTTGATACAGAGTTCGAGCACACTGCTACAGGTACCTGCTCCCTGTGCATCTGCAAGTGCTTTCTTCAGCTGGCCGATAATCTGGTCCTCCCCAACGATCATCGAATCAATGCCACATGCCACTTCAAGGAGGTGTCCGAGTGCCTCCTTCCCGTCATACACCGCAAACTCGCTGCGCCCTTTGTCATGCAGAAAGGCACGCAGTGCCTCCGCGTCCCCGTGCACAATGACCTCGACCCTGTTGCAGGTCTGAAGGAGCAGCACTCCCTTGAAGTGTTCCTGTGCATCCCCGAGGAATGCTGGTTCGTCGGAAAACCGGAAAGCTTCGATAGCGGCCACATTGGCCGAATGGTGGTTGATCCCGGCAATCGCCAACGGGGTAAAACATAGTTCCGTATTCCCCTGCCTGGTATTCAACAAAGGTACCTCCGCTCAATAATTTCCCATGCCGGCCGGGTCCCGCCATCGAGGGCTTTCCAGACGCTGTCATCATCAAGTACCGCGTGAAGGACCCGGCTCCTCTGTTCCTGGTCGGAAAATTTTAATTTTAATGTTCTGCGGAGCTGGTTCTGGACTTCGATCATCAGGTCAAGGTTCGGGTAGGTGTGTTCGATATGTTCCCGTAGAAACCGGGAGATACCCGGGCTCTCTCCGCGGGTACTGATCGCAATGTTGTAATGTTCTCCTTTCAATTGCGAGGGCAGGGTCACATCTCCTGCTTTTCCGTCTGCATTATTGAATAGTACCCCACGGATCGCACAGTACCGTCCAATCCGGTCGTTCAGGGCCGGATCCTGCGTTGCGGCGATGACCAGGAAGGCATCCTTAACGAGGCTCTCCAGTTCAAAATCCCCGATCCCGGCAAGGTTGACCGCCTGTTTTCTGACCGTTAACTCGTCAAAGGCAGGTGAAAACGAGCGGCTGATGACCGTCACCTCTGTCTCTTCACAGAAATAAGCCGCCTTCCGAGCGCCGACTTCCCCCCCTCCGAATATTACGACACGCTTCCCTGAAAAATCGATCATGAGGGGGATCATTACTATGATATGGGCTATTTCGTTACTTTAAGATGTTGAATTGTGGTGCCGCAGCCGGGATTAAGCCCCCTTGTTTTTTTGGGTATGTGCTATCTTTTCATCCCGTGTGCTA
>Ga0114951_10004568_pt1 | contig 13387 bp, 15 predicted proteins | sample AM7aDNAmetaG_FD_88677 | JGI IMG/M metagenome (GOLD analysis project Ga0114951, IMG submission 88677) | Freshwater microbial communities from Finland to study Microbial Dark Matter (Phase II) - AM7a DNA metaG | ecosystem: Environmental > Aquatic > Freshwater > Lake | place: Finland: Lake Alinen...
ATCCATATAAGAGGGACGAATTAGAACAGGTTGAATTTGGGACGTTACCGCTTTCGTACCGAGAACAGATAGCCCGATTGCTCCTTGATATGAAGCCATCAGAAGAAACCGAGACAAAACGCCTTTTTTATGTCTCTTTGTTTTCGATCATGGCTCATGATACGACGGTCTCTCTGGCTAAAAAACAACACGCTCCTGTTCTTTACCGTCAATGTTGTGTTTGTGGGACACCGAGTGAAAATTTGTGGTTTCCTAAAGGCGGTGTTCTCCCCGCTGGCTACGGGTACTGTTCGTGGCCTTGCTGGCAAGAGAGCCCACCACCACTCCTTGAGTTGACCAGGATGCTCGAAGTCGATTTTGGCGAGATGACCAGCAATCTTCCATTCCCTCACGGACAAAGATCGCGGTTGGTTTTTTCTCAGCACCTAACGAGATGGATTTTTGGTGAAATCGCACTAAAATAAAAAAAGACGAATAAGATTCTATAGAGATGTTATTGCTATGTAACTGTGGTTGTAGGGTTAATAGTTTGATTTTATAAATAAAACTACAATTTTACAGACACAGAAGAGGTCCGTTTAAAAGACAAGTTACTGAAAAATTTGGATTTAGATTGGTTTAGCAAGTGAAATTTTATATAGCATAAACTGTCGATAAGATTAAATAGTAGTGAAAAGTCACTTGTTTGACTAGCGATGCCAAAATGGCATAAACAATTGTTAGAATGATCGATGGGGGAATAAAAATGTACACGTCTATAGCCGAACGACTGGCATCTCGCCTTGGCCAGAAATTGTCGAAGAAAACTCCGTTCAGGTGTGACTTCGTTGTCGCTGATTATCGAGTCCTAGATGAAGACGGGAAATCTGCCAAAATTCTTATTCAATATGATCCTGAATCGTATGGCGTACCGACAAAGGAAGATGTTATATCAACACTTACCAATCTATATCGCACAAAAGATGATGGTCGCCCAAGATTGGTCGTAGATGCTGAGACAGTTAAATCGCATACTCAACTCAGTGCCATAAGCTGTGTTGTCAACATCCCTTCCATCCGTAGACCATATTCCGACGTGAAGCGTTTCAAAATGAAACCAATCGTCGCCAATACCGTCTTTTTGGGTGAAAACATGACGGATACTTGGGCTGTTGCCAAAAGCGACAACAACAGCATCTACATCGAACGAGTAGAAAAAGACGACATCGAAAAGATTCTGAAAGAAAGAAGCAAAGCCAATGCTTTCAGAAATTACTCGGGTCGCTCCAATATCACTCTTGCTCGGGTTGAGAATACAAGAGGAATGGATATCTATTCCAACGGTGATCTCGTTAAATGCTCGCATGGTGGTAAGATCCAAAATGGCGAGATCCTCGGCCTCAGCGAAACTGGCGCTCATATCCGTTTCAAGGACGGTAGCCAAGTGACAGTCAACGCATCGAACCTTCTTGGTCTTGTGCAAGCTGCTGAAGATACTAAGTCTTTCAACAAAGAGGCGCTCAAGGAGTATTACAGGAAGGCTTATGGCTATAGCGAAGAAGAATTGAACAAATTGGTTCAGTATATCGACTAATGGCCGAGACAAATGCAAGGCAGGGAGTATATCCGTGGTAATCACAAACTATGGCGATGGTAGGACTTTGTTCAATCCGAAAACGCCGCTCCAGTCCCTTATTATAGCCGATGCACACGTTCGGGCTTTAGGATTCCCCCATCTTTCACCGCTTGACATTGTGCGAGCGGCTGAGACTGGTGAGGTAGTAATAGCTGGACTGTTCACAGGTACTAAACTAACGCTAAAGGAATTACTCCCTGGGCTTCGGCTTCGTACCGGAGCTTCCGAGATCGAAATCGTTCGTGTCCGCCCAACCGAACGAGAAGTCACATATAAGACGCGAGGCAAATTCATTAAAATGGATTCGCAACGCTTCTTAGATCTGGCGAACCAACAGGGCTACCGAAAAGTGTGGGATCTTAGGACGTTTCTCCTTACGCTTAAGCACCTACTCATGCCGATCCTTGCTGCTGTGCCTCTTATGTGGGTATTAAAGTTAGTAACAAATGCAGTACGGAAAAAGCCGATTAAATTTGAAAGTCTGATACCTAAGAAAGATGAAGGTAGGTTGTCATCTACAACAATTACTCATCATAAAGATAAACCACACGACAAGCCTAATTACCATCAACATGATGTCGGTTATAAAACTGACCACAAGAAATAAACGAGAATCTATGGCTACTGATTACGATGATAAAAAAGAGCTACAAGAATTAACTTCTTTAAAGAATATAAACGTCAGTGCGTTCGAAACACAACAGGTTGCCGTGCGAATGCTTAAGGATGGCTTTACTACAGGAGAGATCGCTGAAGCCCTTGGGTATAGTGTCAATGTTATTAATAACTTTACGCAGGTGGCAGTAGACGTAGGATCTCCAGAGGAAGTCCTTCAAGAAGGGCTCCGCACTGTTCTATCTCTCATTCCCATCGCAGAAGCTCAATATCGAGAAAAACCTATAGCTACTTTTGCTTATACTTTATGCGGATTCCTCGAAAGTGCGAGAGCACTTATAGCACAAGCCGATGTTTTAAAGCATAAAGAAACAGTTTATCGAAATATCCTTGCGAAAGTGCTTCAACCCTTATGCCGTGAGATGATTAAGAGCATGTTAGGGGAAGTCGGTGTTTTGAATGGAAATACAACAATAGGCGAATCTGAATTAAAGACATTCTCCACAAATCTCGGTAAAAAGTTTCAAGAATGTTATCGTAAATCTACAGAAGATTTAGCATCGGCTCTTGGCGTATCACCTGATGCCCGTGCTAGAATACTAAGTGGAAGTAACGATCCTGTAGATTAATTAATTGAATCCCATATCATGAGTGGTATGGCCATGTGTGTGGGATGATGAGTCATCTCCCACACATTACTTTTTAAAGGGACATAGAATGTTGCATCAACCGCCAGCACATAAAGAAGTAGATGCGAAAGCAAAAAAATCAGCTCCTGCCGTTAACTTTACAGAAGGCGAGCTTGATACTCTTTTATCCTCACATGCCATCGACCAAGAAGTTAAGAAGATGCTCGCCAAAGGTGTACTCCCTTCTCAACGTATAACCACAAACGTAGTAGTGGCCGATGTCACTGAAGCCGTCCGTTGGCAGGAAGCCAAAGAGAAAGAGCTTCATGAGATGAAGATTGGTGACACACAAAATGAAATGCCTTGGATTCAAGATCTCACTGAAGATTTTGTTACCTATGGCTTAAGCCCTGCCAATACAAAAGAAGAAGCCAAACTTATCCTTGAGAATCTCGACAAGGATTTGGCGGCTCAAGCAGAAGCGGGATTCGGCCCATCTTCGAGAAACTATATTACTACTTTACGGAAAGAAGTCGAATTATTAATCGAGAAGTTATGAAAAACGAAATAACACAAGAACTAGTAAAAGATCTATTTGAATATAGGGATGGCTCTTTATACTGGAAAAAAATCATAGGTAAACACACAAGGATCGGAGAAAAAGCCGGAACTCTTGTTGATAAGAAATATCAGTATTTTCAGATAAGAATCAACAAAACGTCATACCGTGCTCATGTAATTATTTTTTTATATCATTACGGTTTTATACCCAAAGCCGTATACCATAATAATGGAAACGCATTAGATAACCGAATAGAAAATTTATCTGCGAAAGACACGTCTACCACTGAAATAACTCAAAACTATTTAAGAGCTAATTTTAGTTACAAGGACGGCCAATTAATTCGGTTAAACAGCCGAGAAACGACTACTAGCTTAAATATACTCACCAAGTACGCACAGATTAGGGTAAAAAATGAGCAATATGCTACGCATCGCCTTATTTTCCTTTATCATCATGGGTATCTTCCAAAAGAAGTCGATCATATAAACGGGGATACATACGATAATAGGATTGAAAATTTACGAGAATGCACAGATGCTCAAAATGCACAGAATCGGAAAAAACCTAAAACATACGCTATAAGAGCTTCAAAACATAAAGGTGTATGCTATTATAAACCTAACGGTAAATGGGCAGCACGCATCAAAGTAAATACTAAAAAAATACATCTTGGTTATTTTGAACATGAGCATAATGCAGCATATGCATATGATGTGGCAGCTAAACACTATTTTGGTGCTTTCGCTCGTTATAATAACATTACTAACTTTGATTTTACGAGTGAGCACCTGTGTGAAAATTTAAAACGGATATTAAATAGCGGAGATGCATTATGACTTCACCACAGGCTCCAGGCTATGTAGCGACTACTCAAGAAACTTCTAGAGTTTTTACCAGAGGGCAACTGGAATTCTTCACTTGGAAGTTTTACTACGACCAAGCTGAAACCCAGCCAATCATGCCGCTTGACCCCCAAGCGTATCCTTCGTACCGCATTCTCGATCCATCAGGAGCTATCCTTGCTCAAGGCGTAGCCGTACCTGCGGGTTCTCCTGGTAATTGGAAGGTGGGCTGGGTAGTACCACGAAATGCTCAAATCACAAACACACACCGTAGGTATCAAATGTCTGCCGTCATGGTGGATAAAGAGATGCGTCAATGGGAGATATCTCAAAGTTTTGATGTAGTAGAGTCTGCCGTTAAGCCGCAAGAGCCTGAACTTCAACAGTTTCTCTCCTTCGTGAATTCACCCATTCGCCTATTCTTTAAGAATACGGTTCGTCCTGTCGATCTTTCTGTGAAGATATTCATGAAAGGCCAAGATGCTTCGCCTCTATTTATGGCATCTTTAGTCTATCCTATACCCGTCCCTTCAAACCCAACAGATCTTCTTGAGATCGAAGATGGCACTGGCTTTACTTACTATGTCGATGCTCCTGCCATAACTATCGCAGGATCTTATAGTGCTCTCTGGCAAGTAAGAGACACCGCTTTATCTCAACTCGATTTTGAGCATCAAGTTGTTCAAGTTATAAGTACATCCTCTGCTCATATGATCAATTCTTTGCGGATGTTGATCGATAAGCTCCAGAAAAAATTGGGACTTTCCTTTGCTTACGCGAATGAAGATATCTATGAGTATCTTCTTGAAGGAACGAAGCTAATCAATTCCTATTGGCCACCATCTAACTACAGTGTCTCGGCTCCGCCTAATTCAATCGAAGCCTTCATTATTCTAGCTGGAGCATGGTGGGGTTTAAATGCACAAAGGATACTTTACGCAGAGACAAATTTATCGTTCTGCGTTGATTTGAAAACCTTGCTACCAACACCTAGAGGTTTGATCCGAGCTAAGGATCTGATTCACGATGAATCCATCATGCTACGGAAGCGCCTTAGTACGCAATTAATTTACAACAACGAAATAGAGTTATTCGATACCATCTGTTCTACGTTTGGCGAAGGAACAAGAGCTGTAGATATTATTGAAACATTAGAATTAGACCGCTGCCCTATCTCCCTTGGGGGTTTATTTACAAGATTCACATTAAATGGTTTTAAATCATTTAATTCAAAAGGCAACCCTATATGGGATATTCCTAAATTTAGACAATATTTGTCTGCTAATTACGGCATGTTTTATGAAGTAGAAGAAGGTTGTTATGATCCGGCAACATCGTTATTAACTCCTTACGGTTTTGACACTCCCGAATGCGTTTGGTTATTAAAACAAAAGCAAGTTTATCGGATTGAAAACGAATTAGGTTACGATCTTATTGCTACTGGGAATCATCCTGTTTTAACTTTGGATACTACGACATTTGAAATGTTGTGGAAAAATATGGATGAGATTGACGCTGGTGATCTGATAGCACTAAATACATCTCCTAATAATGAAGAAGATGACTGGGATGTACCGTTAACGGATTATGTCAATGCAGTAAAAAACACTAACACCTGTAAGACGCAATCATTGTTTACTTTGCCAGATAGGATGACACCAGAGTTTGCCAGACTTCTTGGTTATCTCATAGCAGAAGGCACATTTACACAATACGACTTAATCCGGTTTTCAAACACTGATCAACAAATTATTGATGATTTCAATTACTGCTGCAAAACAGCATTAGGTAAAGAAGCTGAGTTTACCGGAACCAACGAAAACAACAACGGTACTTTCTGTGAAAATCCTAAACCAATACATACATATATGCTCTCTAGCGTTGAATTGAGACGATTCTTTTTTGCTTTGGGTATGGGATATGAGAAGTCAAGAACACAAAGCATACCAGATATAATTCTTAGATCACCAAAAGCGATTGCCAAAGAGTTTTTACAAGCTTTCTTTGAAGGGGATGGTTGCTTTGCACATGATCATATTTTATTTCTGTCGTCATCACGTCAGCTCCTATCTGATATCCAACAATTGCTTCTACGGTTTGGTATTATCTCTAAAAAAGACAATCCAGATGTAATTAACCCAGAAAAGATCGGGAAAGTCACTATTCGTGGTTTAAGTCTAGCCCGTTACGCAAAGGATGTTGGTTTTCTCTTTAAGGGCTTGGACTACAAAGAAAAATCACGTTACTACCCACAACGCGAAGCTCTTAATCCTGAAATTCTACACAGCATCATGAATCTTGGGAAACAATTGGGATTAAATAAAGGATGGCTCGATACTCCGAACGGTAAAAAACGCTATAGCGTTTATTGGAATCATAACGCTAAAGGAACGTCTAATAACGGACATTGCCAGTTTGTAACTTGGGAACACATTAACTCTTGGTTTCAAGATCGCGGTGATGATCTCAAAGAGTTAAGCCCTGAAATATGGAATAATGTAAATAATTTACTAGAGACGGGATTTCTTTGGAAAAAAGTCACATTGGTTGAGAAATTAGACCGAAGGGATGTGGTGGATCCTAGCTTCACAGCGAAAGGTAATTATCTAGACCATGCTTTTATGACCAACGGGTTAATTACCCATAACTCAGGTCAGACAGTGACTTTGGAGTACAACCCAGGCGCTGATATCGAAGGCATAATGTCCACATTCAAAGAGATCCTCGACAATAGCGTATCAAAAATTAAACAACAATTGTTACGTCAAGCTTCTGCTGTAGGCTCGATTGCCACACGACCTTATAGATACCGTACCAATGTTGTGTTTCCTGTTTCAAGCGGCCCAGGTCAACAACAATTTATCAGGTTACAAGAACTGGGACTTATGGATTGGCTGGGTTAATATACCCATTTTGACCTAACTGAGTAATCGTACCGATTGTGCATATAAATAAATTCTGAGTATAAAAATAGTTTCCAAATCCCAAAACCTTTTTGTGTGCGTGGGGGAAACAATGACAAAAATATTGATAGTCGAGGATCATGAAGACACTGCATTTCTAATACAACAACTAGTTCATTACGCTCTAGATAACGTGGAAATTATAATCGCAAGCACGTTAGAAGACGCCATTCCACAAGTAGAATGGGCAGACCTTGTTATCTCTGACTACAGATTCCCCACCAAAGGCTTTCTCGGATTATTGCCTATCTTACAAGAAAAAGAAAAACCATTTATTCTTCAGACAGCAGAAACAGAATGTGCCAAAATATATGATAGTAATCTCCAGATCGCTGCTATACAGAAAGGTATGAACTATACTTGTCAGCTTATAGACACACTTAAGAATATTAGTTGATAGAGCTGTTTTTGTACAAAGCCGACCTGCCAGCCGTAAAACCTTTAAACCCACGAAGGAGACACGATGGCCGCAACCGCAGAAGACCGATTAGCGAAACGAAGGATCAACGAGCTTGAACAAAAATTGAAGAAACTTCAAAGAGAGCTGCGTGAGATCAAAGTAGAAAGAAAACAAATCGGTAATCTTAGGAAACAAGCACTAAGATCGGTCCAAGTTGAAGCGGACTGTAAGGATGTCCTTGAAGATATCGAAGTTGATTTAAAAGAAATCGAAAACAATAAGATTAAGAAAGAGGATAAAAAATCCATGTATCGGTGTCGAAACGTAGAATGTATCGATGCTGGTGGATGTTACAAAAACACAGGGAACTGTGATATGATAGATGCAGGATCGCGCTGGATCGTTATCTGTCAAGACTGTGGTAGTAGATATAGCGTTATCAAAGGTATTGAGCCTTTATCACCATAATTAGGAGACTGGGTATGGCTAAAAGATTCTTCATAAAAAGTTCTAGTGATCTTATTCAACGGGAACTAGAGAAGCTCCAAAACAAGGTTAGCTTCCTAGAAGCATCCACGACCGATAAGGTAGGGGGCCGAAGCAGGCCACGAAAAACAGCCGTCTACTCACCACCTATCGAAGTGGAAGCCAAGCGTGTTGAGATAGAATTTGAGAACGATGAAGAGATGTTCACTGCTCCAAAGAAAGGAGTATGTATATAGAGAGAAACCCTAGCTGATTAGCTTCTGCTACATTTGATTTCCCCTTTTCCCAATTAGCGTCTCCAGCTCGGACAGTTTGTACTGTCATGAGGATCTATAACGACACTATGAAGGGGGTTACACATGCTGCGATTCTTATTTCTAGCTACTATGTTGGCTGTATTTGGCGTAACAGGATGTGGAAGCGAAACAAAGGCAACTGGGGTATCTACTCATAGCTGGGTAGCAGACAATGATCTTTGGAAAGAAGATAATGTTAATTTTGCTGAATCTAACGTCTCAGAAGAGATGTTCAATTCCATTATCACTGCCGCTGAAACTCTCTATGCTCCAATCGCCAAGGATTGGAACGAGACATTAACCATCCAACGAAATTGGGACGACTCTACTGTCAATGCCAACGCTAACCGCGATGGTAATGGATGGACTGAAATCAACATGTACGGTGGTCTCGCCAGACGACAAGAAGTAATTCCTGCCGGTTTTGCTCTAGTATTGTGCCACGAATTAAGCCATCTTTATGGTGGTAAACCTTACATTGATGTCGGATTAAAAATGGCAGCAGAAGGGCAAAGTGACTTTGCTGGTGCTGGCTGGTGTTTAAAAGGTATTGTGGAAAATTTTAATGATCCTAGCGATATCGAGGCGACACCATACATGAAGAAAGTCTGCTACAACGACAATACTTGCTTAAGGCAGCTTGCAGGCGGCAATAGTCTTGGAAAACTGCTCGCTCTTCTTAACAAGGAATCTATCCCTAACTTTGAAACGCCAGATAAATCTGTCGTCAGAAAAACAAACACAAGCTACCCGAAAACCGTCCAGTGCCGTCTGGATAGTTATCATAATGGTACGCTCGTTAAAGATCGGCCTCTATGTTGGTATAAGCCATGATGCAAAATATTATCTTCGGAATGTTTTATCTGGACTTTTAAATACTAGATCCTCTGGCCAATTATCTTTTATCCGTCTATAGAGAGTTGAATATGGAATGTTCAACTCTTTAGCCCATTGTGCAACAGTTTGCGTCTTATCTTTATGTGTAAAGAATACATTATCTGATTTATTGTTATTTTGGGTGTGGATATCTGCCCATCGGCAATTTTCAGGAGCATAGTCTTTATCACCATCTATCCTATCTAACGACATATTAGGAAAAGGCTTGTCTTTCATATCAGCATAAAAATTCTCGAAACTATGTAACCAACGGTCGCATACTTTTACTCCCTTACTACCATAATATTTATAGCGAATATGTTTAGGGTTGTAGCATCTTTCCTTCATTTCATTCCACGCCATATACTCGACTGTTTTACTTTTACCATGCGTAATATTACCATTTATCATTTGCGTTACTTTTTCTAATTGAAAGCACCCACATGACGTAGTATGATTACTCACAATTTTATAAAAATCTATTTCTTTTACCGAGCCGCATTCACAACGAGCTAAAACGTACCTTCGAGATTTATTACCCGAAATTTTAGTTCCTAGATTTTCCAATAGTGTTAACCGATTAATTTTATGTCCTATGTATTCTTCTACATTGTAGACTTTTATCATGCTGTATTCCTCTTCTGACTGTAATCAAATACTGTCAGTCTTGATCAAGAGAAAGACAGCACATCTTTTATATAAGATTTAATTATGAGAGTAAACGGTCTTATAGTAAACTTTAACTGAGATATTCAATTAAAATAAAAGACCGTCAAATGAAATTTTGGTTTTTACTGCTATGTACCAGTATTATCATGGGGTTTTTTAAACTCCCCATAGGGGTCATTCAATCATGCTCTAAGCCTGGCCTTGCTACTCTTACTTTCGATGATGGCATAACAAGTAGTTCTTCTCTTATCTTAGATATACTAGAGAAAAATAACGTCAGAGCTGCCTTTTTTATAATCGGAGAAACCCTAAAGGCTAACAACTTTTTTGTTTTAAAACGAAGCTATGATCAAGGTCATACCATAGGCAACCACACATGGAAACATAGTTATCTTAATAAAATGACCGATGAGCAAATAGAAGAAGATGTTTTAACAACACAAAACGGCTTCGCTTCCGTAAGCCGACAACCCTTAAAAAAATTCTTTCGTCCACCATACGGAGCCAACAACCAACGTGTGTATGATAAGCTAGTATCTATGGGATTTACCGTAGTTCTTTGGAATATGGATCTTCGAGATTGGCGAGCAGCTAAAACTAAAAAACAGATTTGGGATTCCTACAAAAATCACATATCTAACGCCAACCCCTTAAAAGATAGCTTTATCATCTTACTACATACGAAAGAGAAAACCGCTGCTCTCCTTCCAGACATCATTGCACTGGCTAAAGCCAAAGGATTCAAACTCGTTTCTCTCGATGAATGTATATCACACAATTAGATTCAATGTGACCAATAGTTACTTTTACGAGGATACTTCTATGGCAAAGCGTTATTTTATTCGTAAGTCACATGGTGATCTTGTGCAGGAACAAAACCGTCTCCTTGAAACCCTTCTTTCAAAACAAGATGGCAAAGAGCGTATATTCATTCAAGCACAACCAGATAACAAAGATTATGTAGCTCAGAAATGGGAGCAAGATCCAACACCTAAGACCGCAGCAGAAGATATCGATTTTTATTTCGAATTGGATGATATCCCTTACATACCCACAAGCCCTAAAGGCAGTGCTAAACTGCAATCAGTGGAGACAAATAAGGTGTCATTTGATGGCGAAAACGTCGAGAAGCTCAAAAAGACTCGGGCTAATAAATTGGATTAAACGCAGATTAGACAAACAAGTTAAAGATATATAATGGACAAAAATTATTTATTAGAATCTTATATTAATAAGAGAAAATCAGTTAGAAATATTGCGGTTGAATTAAATGTTACCGCAAATGCTGTTATGCATTGGCTTAAAAAATATAACATTAAGCGAAGAACAAGATCCGAATTAGTTACAGTAGACAATAATTTAGCTGTAATGAATCCAACATTAATAAAAGAATGGGATTATCAAAAAAATACATGCTCACCTGAATATTACATGCCAAATTCTAAAGTGAAAGTATACTGGATTTGTCATTTAGGACATAGTTGGGAAGCAGCTATTTTTTCTAGAAATCGTGGAAATAATTGCCCAGTTTGCTCAGGACGTAAAGCAAGTATAGCAACTAATTTGATTACAATGACTCTGCCAGAATTAATAAAAGAATGGGATTATGAACGTAATCATCAAGGACCAGAATGTTATACTCTGGGATCAAGTCAAAAAGTTTATTGGAAATGCCAAAAATGTAATTTCCGATGGTACGCAGTAATTTGTACAAGAACTAAAGGTATTGGTTGTCCATGTTGTGCAGGTCAAATAGTAACTCCTACCCATAATCTTGCTGTTTGTTTTCCTGAATTACTTGTAGAATGGGATTATGTTAAAAATAATAAATTACCAACGGAATACCTTCCAAAAGTAAGAAAATCAGTTTGGTGGAAATGTCTACAATGTGAACATACATGGCAAGCAGATATTGTAGCTCGTTCGCGTGGATTTAAAAAATGTCCATCTTGTTATAAACCAAAATATGGATTTAATCAAAATAAACCAGCGTATTTTTATGTACAAAATATTCGAATCCAAGGATTAGAACTTATTAAATTTGGGATAACTAATCGAGATCCGCGTATTCGCATGTTTGAAATGCAGAAAAATTCTGAAGGTATGCATAAATTACATGCAACTCAATATTTTGAATAGGGTAAATACGCGTTACGTTTAGAACAAGATATTAAAAATAGATTTAGGAATCATTTAAATCCTTTACAACATCTTGTATTTAATGGATCTACAGAAACTTTGAATAAAACTAAAGCAAAAGAAATGTTTTCTTTTATAGGGAGATTACAATGGCTATCGGATTTGATTTGGGAACAGCAAACCTTTTAGTAGCGAGACAGAAAGGGAAAGAAATAGAAATTAAACGTATCCGTAACGCTTTTATAGATGTCGATGAGGAACAGGCACAACGTCTTGCGGCAGGATCGCTTAACGCAGTAATGATTAATGGTAAAGCCTATATTGTTGGTGACGATGCCTTGGCAATTGCTCGTATTCTTGGTCGTGATGTGAGAAGACCAATGGCATCTGGTGTCCTTAATCCTACTGAAAAAGAAGGCCGGAATGTTATTGGTTCTCTTGTTAAAGCATTACTTGGAGAAACAGATACTTTCGATGCTAATAAACCAAAATGTGCCTTTTCAGTACCATCAACACCCATAGATGCTAAAAATGCTACAACTTGGCACACTGGATTTTTCAGTCAACTTCTTGAAAATTTAGGTTATGATCCAGAGCCCGTCAACGAAGCCCTCGCCATCATCTATGCTGAGTGTGCTGATGATGAGCATTCAGGAATTGCTATAAGCCACGGTGGCGGTCAAATCAACATTTGTGCTTCATACAAATTGGTTGGGACGTTGGACTTTTCCATCTCTCGCGGTGGTGATTGGATCGATTCACAAACATCATCTGCGATTGGATCTCCTATTGCCCAGGTTCTTAAAGTAAAAGAAGATCCATCATTTGATCTTCTACACGCATCAGAATTAGATGATGAGATCGGACAGGCAATATATTACCACTACAAAGCCTTGATTAGATACGAGCTTCAAATGCTCATGAGAGAATGGGGGAAGATGAAAAGCCAACTCGACTTTCCTGCTCCTATCCCTATAATTCTTTCTGGCGGGACTGCATCTCTTAAAGGTTTTAAAGAGCTATGGGAAGAAGAGCTGAAGAAATTCCAAGCCAAGAATCCGCTTCCTTTTAAGATTAAAGAAGTGCGGATGGCGAAAGATCCTTTAGGTGCCGTTGCGAGAGGGTTACTCACCTTTGCCCTGAGCTACTGATCGGTTATTTGTGCAACAAGATAGGTTAGTTACGGTAGCGAGAGGGTTACTAAAATACGCACTCAGCTACTAAGGTGTTGAAATTATTGGAGAATTCAATGTCGTTCCTCTCATAAATCCACGCCCACTATTCGGTGCTGA
>Ga0114951_10004569_pt1 | contig 13384 bp, 7 predicted proteins | sample AM7aDNAmetaG_FD_88677 | JGI IMG/M metagenome (GOLD analysis project Ga0114951, IMG submission 88677) | Freshwater microbial communities from Finland to study Microbial Dark Matter (Phase II) - AM7a DNA metaG | ecosystem: Environmental > Aquatic > Freshwater > Lake | place: Finland: Lake Alinen...
TCTACGTGAAGCATTTGCTCATTAGCATTTTGTATTTGTTTGTGTATGGCGTCGAGGCTTACATCCTTATTTTGAATATATGTTGTAAGCATTGGATCCACTGTCACTCCATTATTAATCATGTTCTGGACTTGGTCTGTAAGTCCCTTTATGTCATACTGATTCTTAAGAGTCTCCTGTAGTTGACTTACAGCCGCAGTAAGTGAAGGACTTGCTTTTACATCTTGTCCAGGGAATATTTTATTTAAGAGGTCCTGATTACCCATTACGCTTTGCGCCCACGCTGTAGCACCCATGTTATTGTTGATACCCGACTGAAGCGAGGTAGATATATCAGAAGCACCAGTCTTTGTTGTATCCGTAGGTCCTGTCTTGGTTGTATCTGTAGTGTCCGTGGTAGAACTAGGCGAACCAGTTGACGATTGAGAACCTGTTGTATCAGTCGTTGAACCGCTTGTTGCTGCAGCTCCTGTAGAACTTGCAGGTGACGATACTGCTGGTCCACTGTCTGTAATAGAACCAACTATTGGTTGTTTTGTAGTTGCAGAGGTTGCATTGTACGCTGGAGTACTTGGTGCAGGAGTACTTAGGACAGGGGCTGGTGCTGGGGTACTTGGTGCTGGTGTAGAATTTTGTGGCTTACCATATAGTTCCTGATTTCCTTTATTATAAGCATTTGAGAACCAACTACCTAGGGATCCTAATATATTAGTTCCACCTCCTCCACTTGCTGGAGTAGTTGTTGATGACTTTAGTGTTGGATTAGAAAATAGTCCTGAGTATTTAGATGAAGGATTACTTGGAGTCATCAAACTAGAATAATCCATTCCTGGACCTCCTTTACCACTTAAACCTGAAAGGGCACTGCTCACTGTTTGTGAAATATTAGAAGCAGACGCTGATGGGGAAGTAGATGGTGTAGACATGTTGCCCGTTACTGATGGAATTCCTGGCAATGAACCAGAACTAGAAGGACTCGTTGGTCCTTTCACGTTAGAGAAAGCGCTCGAAATATCTGGCATTGACGAGTACTGGTTATAGTTACTTGCAGGAGTAGTCGCAGACTGTGTTGGTGGAGTCGTAGACTGCTGTTGTGCGAGCGATGCAGTTTCTTGCTGTTGTTGACTTGTACCCTGCTGCCCAGGAGGTGTCATTGCTTTTGTCATTGGCTTACCTCTTCGGGGAGCTGGAGGACTTGGAAACACAATCATATTAGAAAAATCTCGATCCTTTCGTGGGGCCTTAGTCATGTATGAAGAACTTCCTGGTGTTGTAGGAGAATACATAGAAGCACCTGGACCACCCTGACCAGCATATGAACTAGAAGTACGTCTTATTATAGCAATCAATTGTTTGGCCGCCTTTCTTTTTGTACTACCCAACGGAGAGTCTATAGCCTCTTTCAAGACTTTAGCAATTTTTGGGTTACTTATAAATTCTGATCCAGGATGGTTCATAGGTTGTTTACGTAAGGCATTGGGTTTAAAAGTTTCCCGTATCCATCTACTATACGATAATCTAGGTTCGATGAATCCCCACCATTTGGACTATAGGTTGCACCAGAATCGCCAATGGCGCCTATGTTTTGTCCTTTACCGACAGCCTGTCCAGGTTTAACTGCAACGTTTGCCAAGTGACTATATCTGTGTGTTAATCCATTCTGGTCTTTAATCATCACACTATTACCAAAATCGTTGCTACCATGAGGTTTCCCGGTGACTGTCCCAACAACTGTTCCACCCTCAAAAGCTGGCGCTGGTGTTCCTTTAGCATTAGCGATATCAACACCACCATGAGAAGCCTCCTGAGTAGTAGGTGCACCAAAAGGTGTTGTGATATTTCCTAATTTTGAAAATTGTTGGGTAGGATTCATATGTTTATTTAAACAAATTTGTTATTGTATTTGCAAATCCAGAAAGTGACCATGGTTTATTTACTGCTGAACTAGGAGTAGTTACCGGATTTGTTGGAGCAAGAACTCCTATTGGTCCACTTGAAGTTGTTGAGTTTGCCGGAACGGTTGTTTTATTTGCAGGTGCCGTACTTTGATTATATGACGTGGCAGTATTTGCTGGAGGAGCAACTGTTTGATTATAAGAAGTTGCTGTATTTGTTGGAATAAGTTTTTGGGCAGCATTCCAGGTGTCTAGGGCACTTCCTGTAAGTCCATAAGGATTTGCGGTAGTCTTTGTACCACCAGCGTTTTGTCCCGACTGAACTCCAGATGCTAATGTATTACCCGCACTTCCTGGGGTAGATTGAGTAATACCATTTCCTGTTGGACCATTTGCTATTGTGCTACTAATCTTTGCAGCAGCAGACTGGGCAGTACTTGGATTAAAGTTAAGAGCGGATGATGCAGATGTTGATGAAGGAGTTGTTTCTTTTCCTGTAGAAGGAAGTGTTGGCGTAGGAAGACCCGTACCAGATGGTTTATCAAAAGTGTTCGGATCACTGTATTGTGCAAGAGCTTTTGATGATGTGTCTTGTGAGTGTTGCATTACGTCTGTAGCTTCTTGTGCTCGTTGTTGTTCTGTTGTGTTGTATGTTTGCGCAGCATAGCTACCATAAAGTTTACTGTAATTATTTCCATTAGGATCAACATATTCATTTATGATATTTTGCAATTGAGACGCCGGTGTTCCTGGGAACAATGCCTGTAGATTTGACAAAGTCAAATAAGATTTCGCAGCATCAGTAAGAGTTAGACCCCACGCCTGCGCACGCGAAGGATCAGCGGCAATAAGTGCTTTTACTTCATCAGGAGATGCATAGTTCTGATAGTAGGACTCCTTAGCTTGGTCTTCGTATGTGTTGTAATATTTACGCATCTGTTGATTCACAGATGACTGTTGTTTTAGGTAGTCATCAATCTGCTGTTGAACCATTCCTGATCCACTAAGATTATTTACACTAGCTTGTTGTGCGAAGTTGCCCAACTGATTCCATGCTTGTATGGCATTATCTGAAAGTGTAATACCAAGACGATCTGAAATTTCAGTCTGGAGACTTTGCCAATCTGCTTGAGCTTTTGCGTGGTCTGCTGTACTTTCTGCAGAAGCCATTTCTAGAGCAATTTGGTATGTTGCGCTAGCATACTGTGCCATTTGAGATTGAAATTCAGGGGAGTTTGGATCACTCAAAGGAGCTATAGCATTAAAAGCAGCATCAGGAAGTTGTAGTACAGGAGTATTTAAAATATTGTTATATGTACCAGCACCTCCAGGAGCCGAACCTAATGCGGCTATTGTATTTGAAATATCCATTGCAGGATTTTTTGCTACATTTTGATAGTTGGCACTTGCTTTATAAACAGAAGCTGTTTGAGATGCAGAAATTGGAATAGCATTTTGAACTGCTGTTGCGTTTCCATTAGCAATATATTGCTGTCGGATCATGTCTTGATAAACATCTGCTAGAGTATAACCACCATAGGCTAGAGCATTAATATAGTATCCTACTGTTTTAGGATCATTCATTATCGTTGCAATTTCTGCTGACGTAACAGTTCCTGTGCCTGCAGCCCCACTACTTAAGAGTTTAGTAAACCCATCCAAAGCAGTATAAGCCTTTGTTTCATTATCAGTATTAGATGCCTGACCATAGTTCTGAGACAATGAAGCGGTGCTAACTGCAGGATTAGTAATAGTTCCATTCTCCCCAAAACCATGAGAACTATCTTCCACAGTGAATCCTTCAAGGGCTCCACCTGTACTTACTGCAGATGATGGAATTTGAGTAGTATGAGCATTAATGTCATCAGCCGTAACAGTGGATCCTGGGTTCGCATTGGAAATATAATTTATAGCAGATTGCATACTGCTAAATGGAATGATTTGTTTATTAGTAGGATCGATAAAATATAGTTGGTTAGGAGTATAGCCTCCTCCACTGAAGGTGATAAACGCTCCTTGGGAGTTTGCAAACTGTGCTACGCCTGTTGCATCATCTACTCGATACTGGGGATTAACAGTATCATTGGATCCAGTAGTTCCAGTGGCTCCATCTGTGGCAGCACCAGTAGAACCAGGGATTCCACCTTGGGTTGCTGTTCCACTAGTTATCATATTATTGATCGCAGCTAATGTCTGAGGACCAAAGTTACCATATCCAGTACTAGTAGCATCACCACTTGAAACAATTCCATGAGCAGCCTGAAAGGCCTGTAGTGCTTTTTGGGTTGCAGGACCAAAGGTTGTAGTTTCCATTCCAGGACTACCTGGCTGGCCTGCCTGGGCTACTGGGAATCCATTTGCGTTCAAGAACTGTTGAAGTTCTTGAACCTGAGGCCCGCTTGATCCTAGCGATAGTGTTCCTGTAAATGGTGAAAATGCCATGTTTAATCCGATTTATCGGGGTTACTTTCTTTTAAATCCTTTAGTAAGGCAAACGCTCCTTGAATACGAGTCATGTTAACAACCTTTTCTTGGTGTTGGACCTGTAGGGCTTTTATCTGCTCTTCAATCTGGACCGCCTGTGCTTGTTCATTATTAAATTGATCCTGGAGCTCTTTTTCTTTCTCTTCAAAGTTTATAGTAGTCATAAGGTATATATTACAAGGGTTACACGGTGTAAAGAGGTATATAGTATGTAGAACCGCCAGCAATTATTCGGATCTTTGCTCCTCCCAGGGTTACCACTGAAAATGGTATTACTTCTGACCCCTCAAAATCAAAGGCAAAACAACGAGCTGCATCATTAGAGTTTGTAAGATTAGTTCTTAATGCAACTGCGTCGTTTGCGGTAGTAAGGCTTTTGTTAATGTCAACAGAAGCTTGTGTTCCTTTGTCAGTTATATAGATAGTACTAGCTGTTCCATTGTTGGCTATATATACAGAATAGCCAGTACCAGCTCTAGTGATATCTATGTTTGGAAGATTATTTGTTGTACTCCCGTCAGTAATATAAAGAGCGCGATTGTTTATAGTTCCACTTGATGAGAAAGCATAACCATTCCCCGCCTGAGATGTTGTGACTACAATTCCGTTATTACGAACAGAAGTAGGAGTAATGTTTATCGCTCCGTTTCCACCACTACTTCCCATAACCATAAAGAGTGTGGGAGTTGTGTCATAAAATGACATACTGTTTGTTGAGGAATCAATTTTTATATATTGCCCAGTAACATCTCCTGTGGTCATTGTGCCCCCCAAAATATTAAGAGAAGAACCATCCCATTGTAAATAGTTTGTTGCTGATCCAATACTAAACTTAGGAGTACCAGATTTTAAACCAAGCCAAAAACCAGTTCCCGTAGCAAAGTCTGTTTGTCCTCCACGTATAACGACATCTCCAGCTCCTACAGCCACTAAAGATCCTGCTGTTATATTCCAATAATTTGTGCTGCCACCAATGCGTCCTGATGTTGCACTGATGCCGCCACTAAAGTATCCTGAACCTGTCCATAAACCATATCCACTTAATGCGCCGAAGATAGGATCAGTAATACCAGCAAGATTTCCTAGGCGCGTATTAGGGGTAGTACCAGCCCATGGAGTAGCCCCGTTTGTTGCAATATCAATATATGGGGCGTTCGTTAGATCTGATGTAAGAAGGATGGAACCATCGGTGCTTTGTTTATAATCTACTACAGCCGTTCCTGCATAGAAAGTTCCATTAGTTCCACTTTGTTTTTGAACAGTGTAGGTATAGTAAGTTGTGTTATCGGTGACTACAGTAACCTTTAACCAGTTATCAAGACCACTTCCGTCCTTAATACGAAGGATATCATTTACAGCGAACAGTTGCGTATGACCTGACGGTGGATCTTTTAGATCCAGAGTAGATGTGGTTGGAGAAGTTACTGAGGTGAAGTTATTTAGAAGGGTTGATGCCCCCAATACTATGAAAGATCCCCCCGTGGCACTGATACTGTCTTTGACAAATACAGAGGTACGGAATTCTCCTCGAGCAACGATATTATTAAACTCAGCATCTCCTGTGCCACTTATACGCCAACCGATTTGTCCTGATACGAATGTAGAAGTGCCGATTGTTTTAGCTGACCCATCAATCACGATGTAGGGATTATTATTGCCAACATCTATTCTTTGATTAGCGGCGTCAAGGGTTATACCTCCTCCAGTGAGGGTTGTTAAACCTATCGTCCATCCACCAATGTTTCCTATAGACGCATAAATAGTTCCTCGCACTAGCACATTATTAAACTCGGCGCTTCCAGTTTCACCACTAATATTAAAACCTATAGCACCAGCTTTAAAGTTCTGTGAACGTATGAATGATTTTATATAAAGATCAGGAAGACTTTGTCCCGTATTCACCTGTTGTGTCTCCACATTTCCAACATTTGTTGCTGTCCCCTGTGTACCATCGTAAGTAGTATCTGAAGGAGTGGTAGAAGTGTCGACCTCTGAAGACGCTGCTGCTGAGGTATTAAAAAGACTATTTATTTCATTGAGCACAGGAGATGTGCCGCCTGGAATACGGTTTGAAACCGCATCATATGGACGATCTATTTGTGTGTAATCAGCCATAGGTGGTCCTGTTACCTCGGGTTAGATGTTCCAGTAGGTACGAATGTGATAGCTACTCGACCGATCTTACATCGCTGAACACTACTATCACGGAAAGAGAGGGCCACGTAGTGAGCAATAGGAGGATTACCCTCAGCACCATCCTTACCATGCACGCGCAAGCGAGAGATTCCCTTTTCAGCCATACCCTCTAGGGGATAATATTCTTCTTCATCTAGAGAGATGTAACACTCCATAGAACTGCCCCTTTCACTTTCTATAATTACCAATTGAGGATTTGAAAGTTCCTCAATATTAGTTGCTATAGGAAATGGTTGGGTATCTGCACGGAAAAAGATTTCATCACCATCATCAGTATTACCTTCCAAGAAGGCCTTAACGTCTTTGCTTTCAGCATCTGTAAGCACCAGTCGTCCTGGGTCATATTCATCTATCCAAGTTTCAAAGGCTGATGCCGCAACATTGGTGTGCACATACCAGTTCTGTTGGGTAATGTGATACTCAAGACATACGTCTTTGAGGACACTCTTGATGGAGCCATCTGGATAATAGATAGTAGAATCGCCAATACAGAAGAACACACTTCTCGACTTACGTCCAGCGACTGCATTTTCCAAACTATCTCGGCTAGCACCTTCTAGATAAGGTTTAATGGGTGAACTTATTATGTTAGGCATTCCCCCTGAAGTTGCGTAAATTCCGGTGTAATGAAGGAAATAGAGCGCACCGTATGCCTTTGTAAAGCCCCTAGGAGCCACACATCCGATACCTAGATCAAAATAATTAACCACGGAGTCGTTCCATGAGGCCATAAGAGACCGATTTGCAATAATCATTACATTTCCTACGTTTACACACATTGTGATATCAGACTCATCCCCTCCGGAAAGTTTGAATGTGCTGTACTGCTTAATATCCTGTCCAGAGAGAGTTGGGTTATTTGGCCAACGATAAACCTTAGGACCAGTCACCGTACCCGTGACATAAAGTTGGTCTTGAGAAAGGAAAGTATGAACCAGCATTCCTGGATCCCAGGTAATGTCAGCATCTTGAACGTAGATATTAAGATCATCCATTGAGGAGACTTTTATATCAGCAACTTTAGTATTCACACGCCATACTTCATAACTATTTGCATATGTAGTTGTGTAAATGTACGTGTTGTCAGTTACAGGAAGTGTCCATACCGCTGCAACAGCTGACGTAACATCACCTTCAATGAGAGTTACTATTCCTAGAGGGAACGAAGAAACGAGTACTTGATTTCCATAATGGATGCCTTCGTAGTCATAGTTTGCAAGATACAACCTACTCTTGTACGCATTGATAATCTTAGCCTTGGGCGAATTATAAAGATTTCCTAGAGCATTAGCCTGTGTATAGTTTGAACTAAGAACAACCAGGCCGTCCGGTTCGCTTCCATTGTTTGGACTATTTGTGTCTATGTAAAAGTTATTCCCCCTGCCATTGGCAAAGAAAATCTTATTGTCTAATACTGTATGTGTGAATGGTGCTGCCGCAAGATTGTTGGCGTTAGGATCAACTAGAGGAGTCCAAACATTATTAACAAGACGATAGATATTAACATCTGAATAATCTAGGTTGTCTATGTAAAGAGTGGTACGATCAGAATAACCATGTTGTGGAACATCCACCACATTAATTAAATCACCCACACTAGCAATTAAATTGAGAGCTGCGCCCGTTGAAGCCTGGTCAGATACTTGAACATAATCAAGTACACTGACTGAGAGAGTTGCACTAGGTTCCTTGCTTCCGCTCAATCTGTACAGACCGTTTATAGCATTTTTACCAGTAGAGATAAAGGCAAGATCGTAATTCTCACGTGCCTTAAAACGCCCACCATACTTATTCGTTCCAATTACTACTTGCCCTGCTCTTTTTTCTATTGTGCCGATCACAGCAGAACGAGCGTTCTCCATATGAAGAAGCTCTTGGGCTTTGGCAAGGGATTTGTCAACGATGGCGTTAATGCCATCAAAAAAAGTGATGTTAAGTCGACGTTCATTTTTTCCCGCCTCGTTTGCCATGGAAGTTAGGCGTTAGCTTCTGGAGCGATTCCCCAACAATCAAGATTAGCATCTCTATGGAAAGAAGACACTATCATTTGGTTCAGACCATCGTTAAAAGCTTTATAATAAATTTGAGCATTAGGATTCTGAAACTTGAGACATGCTCTGTACATCATCCAGTCTTTCAATACGAATGCCCCATTGTCTGGAAGATCCACTGGATCATCTAATCCAGTGAAACGTCCACCTTTAGATCGATATGCGTAAGTACATGTTGCCGTAGGAGATATTGCTGTAGGAAATGGAACAAAACCAATATATCGTCCACGGATGTAATATTTCAAAACACTTCCTATATATGCCATTGCGTCCTTAATTGAAATCCAATCTATAGGTCTTTTCTGATCACTGGCATCTACGATCTGCACAAGATCCCCGAAGTCTGATGGAAGTTGATATTCAGACTGTCCAACCACGAAAGTAATTGTCTGAGGGGTTGACACCGTATATTCTGGATTAGATAGATTCAGTTTATTGCGAATAAGGGCATTACCCTCATTCAACCAAGAAAACATATCCTGGTTTGTGACAAGTTTCAACTCCCGATTATTAAGAAGGGAAAGGAAGTCATTGAAGATAAACTGAACGCTGTTTGTAGCGAAGCCAGCGTAAGGAATGGCGTTAGACCACTGGGATCCTTCTGCTGTTACACTATTTTGGAACAAGAACCACCCGAAGCCTGTAGAATGAGTTGCATCATCAAACGCTGTAAACCAGTTAGATGCATCTATGTCTAGAAGTACAGAGAGAGGATTGTTGGTATCAGGTACTGGATTTTCATCTGCTATAGTGCCCGTGGCTGCTGTCCAGAAGAACTGAACTTGATTGAAAGGTAAAACTGTAACACGAGAACTTTCTGGGTGGGAGAACTGAGTCATAGCGGGGACGCCCGTAATATCCCCCAAAGTTATGCTTGTGGAGGTAACACCTATTACCCTAAAAATTTCTGCCGAAGGATTACCGAAAAGTCCCACCAAAATAAAGTTATCTACATCTATTTCTGAGGCATTAACCACCTCTAGTTTAGCTTGTCCGGATACATTATTATCCGACAAGTAGGTATATGGTGCGCCAATAAGAAGTGAACGGTTGTCTGCAGAGAGAGTAATCATGGTAGTACCTTTATAATGCCAGAAATACTAGTTTAATTAGTAACCAACCATCCTCTGAAAACCCCCGGTGAGACAGCGAGTGGCTTGGGTTATTTGTTGGGTTTCCTGCTATTGGTTGTTGTATGGCCATAAAATTAACGACTATATCCCGGAGGAGATGCATTTATAATGCCAGAGCCACTAAACGCTCCTGTGGTCTGTCCATATCCCATCCCAGAAGCATAACCACTAGAAGACATTGCTATTCCAGCGCCTACAGGAGTAGCAAATGGAGCCATGGGGCCCTGACGTAGTAGGCAAAGCATTGTTACTTTATCTTTGCAGGCAATAGTATCCGATACAGAAACCAAATGATAGAAGTGATAAGGATACGCAGTATCTGTGACAGTTATTGTTTCTGATACCTGGAAAGGAATATTGGGAACAAGAGAATTTGTTGACTCCTGAATAGAAATATTGTCTAATACTGTTAAGTCTAAAATCGGAAAGAAGAATGAAATTGTTTCACTGAGTATTATTGTATCGAAAACTTGCTGATCTCGTTCTGCGCGGGGAATTACTGTTTCACTTGGTGAAATTGTATCTGATATTGTCAAATATAAAATAGGTAAAAGTAATGAAACATTTTCTGAAAAAGATACCGTATCACCAACTGATAATGCATAATTTTTAATAAATGTAGTAGAAATTTCATTTATAGAGATAGTATCGAAAACCGAAGTATACCAAAAGAGTCCTTTTATAATATTCTCACTAATTACAATATTATCGGAAACTGATAATTTAATAAATTCAACAAAAACAAATGTATCATTTGATGTAAATGTATGAATAGTATTTCCATCTGCGGTTGTAATAGTTCCCCCAGAAGCAAATGACGGAAATCCAGTTGGATAAGAAAGTATTACAGCCCCAGAACCACCTGACCCACCTGAATAGAAACTAACACCAAAGGAGGAACCTCCTCCTCCTCCTCCTCCTCCGGTATTTACTAAAGCGTTGCCGCCTCTGTAGGACAGAATTCCAGTACCACCACCACCTTTCCCCCCAGGACTATTTCCATAAGCATTAGTTCCTGCACCACCACCACCACCACCACCAAGATAGTAAATACCAGAAATATTTTCTCCAATAGAAGTAATTGGGAAAGGATTTGATATACCGTCTCCCCCATATCCAGAATATCCTGTTTCAGATCCATAGTTTTGACCAGAAACACCAGCTCCTCCACCCCCTCCTGAAAGAACACTAGAACCTCCTGTACCACCAGGATTTCCAGACGTTGCTGACCCTCCATTATTAGGAGAGCTACCTCCATTACCTCCACCTCCTGATCCCCCACTAAGACCCTGAAAAGTTCCATACGTTCCACCACCACCACCTCCATCTACAGAAGCATAAATATCAATAGATGATGATCCTCCTGAAACACCATAACCAGTTCCTCCAGTTCCTACTGTTATTGAATATGATCCAGAAGAAAGAGTTAAGGTTCCCGTTTTTATTCCACCACTACCACCACCACCACCACCAAAAGTAATAAGGTTAAAATTATTTGTACCCCCAGAGCCGCCTCCACCACCTCCTCCTAAAAGAAGATAATTTATTGCTGGAGATATAGAAATAGATTCAGTTGTAAAAAATGTTTCAGATACAAAAAGATCGGTTGAGATGTTTACATATGTGTTTTCACTTATAAAAATATATTCGAATGGGCCTGTAGCTGAAATAGAGGTTAGAATAAGAAGACCGTCTCCTCCGTTTCCTGCTGCACCCCCAGGTTTTTGGCCTCCTCCTCCTCCTCCTCCATAAGAACCACCGTTTCCTCCTTTCGTATAAGAACCGCCACCATAAGTATATCCTCCACCACCAGCTCCCCCTCCCCCAATCCCATGGGTTAAATCAAAACAAGTATCACTAGATCCTGAGTTTGCTTGAGCTGGAATACCAGTATTACTATTAAAAGCAGCCCCAACTCCTCCAGTGGCTAATCCACCATCTCCAGTTCCTCCATCTCCACCTTTAACGTAAAGACCTCCATTACCACCATTAAAACCAGCTCCGTTAGGACCAGCTGATCCCCCTCCTCCTCCCGCGGCGTCAAGTCCGTTTGATCCTCCGTCTCCACCAGAATAAACAATATCCCCAATAGAACTTCCTGACTGTCCCCCAGTAGATCCAGAGGCAGATATTGCTTCAACCTGTTTAGTCCCACCGCTATTTTTTAACCAAGTAGATCCTTCAGAACCGCCAGAATCAATATTAACATTTATTACGTCATAGGGAGTTAGAGATACATTACTCTTTTTTGCATAAGCTCCTCCACCACCGGGATTTGAACTAGACCCAGAACCAACCGCTTCTATTGTGTTATTTGAACTATTCCACCAAGAAGGGACAGTCCAGGTAGTTGTTCCTGGGGTTAAAAATATAATTGTTTTGAATTCTGGAGTTAACATATTATCTTAAAAGAATACCGTAATACCCTGGTTTCATAATCGCCGACCCAGCAATAGCCCCTCTCGGATATTTATTTACATCTGTAGGTGTAAACCTAAATGAAATAAACTTATACTTTTCACTACATATTATAGTCTCTGACACAGAAATATCATAAAAGAACTGCCCTACAGTTAATTCACTTATGTGAATAATATCTGAAAGTGAAATATTAGGAATAGAAAGAGACACAAATACAACATCACTAATCACTACTGTGTCTGAGTCTGATGGGGTTTCAAAGACTCTTACTGTGACAACTTCACTTATAGTTATAGTGTCGGTATCAGAGACAGGTCCCAGATAAATAGCAACGCTCAAAATGTCTCCTACAGCGATACTGTCTGATACTTTTATATAAGAAACTAACTGAACAATCGTATTTTCATTGATAGTGATTGTGTCTGTATTTATTTCTTGTTCTACAATATTAAGTGAAACAGTTTCAGAAAGGGTTATTGAATCACTACATATAGCACCATAAAATTCAATAACAGAAACAGCCTCGGAAAATATAATTGTTTCGATTACAAAAATATTAGGGATAGAAGTTACAGCAGTAATATTCTCGCTAATGGTAATCGTGTCGCTATCCGTTCCCGCTTCTCCGACGTAAAGAGTCGTGGCCTCAGAGATCGTTATTGTTTCGCTCACCAAAGAATAATAAAGAGGGTTGATGATCGTTGATATTTCAGAAAGAGTTATAGTATCGTTTACATCTATAGAAGTAACTCCAGGTGTTGATATTTTTATAGTTAAACTTTCAGAAAAAGTTATTGTCTCACTCACTGTATTAGTAGCGAGAGTTGCAACAGAAGTTATTAACTCAGAGATTATTATTGTGTCATTTACCGAAACTGCACTAAGAGTGTTATCTGTTATCGCTACTATTTCCGAGATTGTTATTGTATCGCTTATTGTATTTGTAGGAAGAGTTGCAACTGCAGTAACTGTTTCTGAGATTGTTATTGTGTCACTATCTGTTCCTGTTTCTCCTAAATAAATAGTTACTGTTTCCGAGATTGTTATTGTATCGCTTATTGTATTTGTAGGAAGAGTTGCAACGGCAGTAACTGTTTCTGAGATTGTTATTGTGTCACTATCTGTTCCTGTTTCTCCTAAATAAATAGTTACTGTTTCTGAGATTGTTATTGTATCGCTTATTGTATTTGTAGGAAGAGTTGCA
>Ga0114951_10004570_pt1 | contig 13380 bp, 13 predicted proteins | sample AM7aDNAmetaG_FD_88677 | JGI IMG/M metagenome (GOLD analysis project Ga0114951, IMG submission 88677) | Freshwater microbial communities from Finland to study Microbial Dark Matter (Phase II) - AM7a DNA metaG | ecosystem: Environmental > Aquatic > Freshwater > Lake | place: Finland: Lake Alinen...
AAATAATAATCGCTCAGCCAGCGGGCCAAAGCCAACTGTGCCTGCGTTAGTAAGGGAAGTCTTTCAATAATTCCGCTTATCTCGCGGGTTTCGGGGACGGCGGGGAAACTGGTCAGTTCCATCACCACGCCCTGCAGTACCTTCTCGCCGAAAGGCGCCTGAACAGCATGTCCAGGTACCACGTCCAGGCCTTCCTGCAGACTGTAACTGAAAGTCCGGCGCTGAGCTATAGGTGAATTGACGCTGACCTCGGCAAATCGCATTGTTCTTCCCTGATTGGCCTTGCCGCCTAAACCTTTAGCAAAGCCAAGAGAGGGCGATAATGACGATATATCGATCCCTCTCTATGCTTATCTTCAATTAAGACTGGCCACCAGTCGGACTATTTTGTTTCAGTAACTGGAGTTTCGGCCACCGGGGCAGCTACGGCGGGTGCCTGTGCTGCAGCGGCATCCAGCGCAACCGCTTCAGGCTCCGGCTTCACAGGTTTAATGTCTTCACCAAATTTCTCGATTCTCTTTTCCTTCAAACGAGAAGCGCGAGAGCTCAAGCCGCGTAGATAATACAGTTTGGCGCGGCGCACTTTACCATGGCGAACTACTTCAACGCCTTCAATCATGGGCGAGTAGATCGGGAAAGTCCTCTCCACTCCGACGCTGTAAGAAATCCTTCTTACGGTGAAACTGGTGCCTGACCCGCAGTTGTGCACCTTGATTACCACTCCCTGGAAGGCCTGAATACGGGTCTTCTCACCCTCAACTACTTTCTGCCTGACTTTCACCGTGTCACCTGGAGAAAGAGTCGGAATTTTAGGATTGGCAATGACTTCTTTGACATCCGTGATGTTCATATAAAAACCCCCTATTTTTTTAGACGGCCTATCAACCTGGACAGAGACCCTGTTAAACGCCTTTTTCCTCTAATTTTTGGGTTGATAAATCAGCCACTATTTCTTGCTCTTTACTATTCAGTTCTGCCATTTTCAATATATCCGGTCGACGCTGGGCGGTCCTTATAATGGACTGCCGCCGCCGCCATTTTGCGATCTCACCGTGGTTGCCTGAAGTCAATATCTCCGGCACTGACCAGTCTCGAAAGACCTCTGGCCGGGTATAATGGGGATACTCCAGTAATCCCCCGGTATGAGATTCATTTATTAACGATTCTCCGGAACCCAGCACGCCGGGCAAAAGCCTGACCACAGCATCTGTCACAACCATCGCCGCCAGTTCTCCACCCGTTAACACATAATCACCGATGCTTATTTCATCCGTCGCTAGATGTTCCCGGATACGCTCATCCACGCCTTCATAATGACCGCATATCAATAATAACCAATCATATTTCGCCAGTTCTTCAGCAGCTTGTTGTGTTAATTTTCGGCCTTGCGGAGTCAGCAAAATCACAGAATATTTCCTGTTTATGATATCTCCGGCCTGGGCATGGACGGTTTCGACAGCTTCAAAGACCGGTTCAGGTTTCATAACCATGCCGGCCCCACCACCATAGGCGTAATCATCCGCACTGTGATGCTTATCATGCGTATAATCCCGGATATTATGAATGTTAAAGTTCACTATTCCCTGGTCAACTGCCCTTTTCAGAATACTGCTGCCGAAAGGTCCGGCGAACATCTCAGGAAAAAGGCTAAATATGTCAATGCGCAAATTCTTTAACCCTTATGGGTTTCAGGTTTATGTTCGGTAACAATCCCTGTAATCATTTCAAAGGCATGGGTGATAGCCGGAACGATTACTTCCAGGCACTCACGCACCCCGGCAGGACTGCCAGGCATATTGACAATCAAACATTTCTTTCTGACCCCGGCCACTGCTCGAGAAAGTATCGAGCTTGATGTTTTACCGAAAGTCTCGATTCTCATGGCTTCCGCTATGCCCGGCACCAGTTTATCCAGAATAGGCGCGGTAGCTTCCGGGGTAACATCCCGCAGGCCTAATCCTGTCCCTCCGGTAGTTAATACCACATCCACATCTCCGGAGTCCGCCCATTCAATCAGGCGGTTACGGATAATGTCTATTTCATCCGGCACGATGTCATAACGCACGACTCGGCCATTCATAAGGGCCACTCTATCCTGAATAGCCGCCCCGCTGCCGTCGTACCGTTCGCCTCGCGATCCCTTATCGCTGATCGTCAATATTCCAAATTTGATCACAGTTACACCCGCGTTAATACCAAAACGCACTATATTTTACCATAATCGGGCCTTTTCCGCCAAACTTTGCCCGCCTATCGTTGAAAAACCCTTCTTTATAATGCCCGGTTGCCAGCAGTTAATTTTCAATTTTGCTTATTTTCCAGAAAGACTGTTACCAACCCATTTTCAGTACTGGAATTTTGGAATCCTCTTGATCTCACATCTCTGAAATTATTCCACAATTCCTCACCTTATTTCAAACTCTGGAATGTGGTAAGTCAGTTGCCCCCATTGTTCCTGTGTAGCCCACTCCAATGCTGCCAATACCCAGAATCATTCATTACTGAGGGCCAGACAGGGAAGGGGGGACTATAGGGGGAAGGGTTATTACTAGGTAATTACCGTTTTCTATAGAAATACCGTGAATAGGGTATTGACAAATGCTGGTAAAAGACTAAAATGGTAGAAAGTGGGTATTGGTGGTGAGTTGTCCCATGTTTATCGGCGAATTTGAGTACCGGGTGGATGAAAAAGGCAGGGTACCAATTCCTCCTAAATTCAGAACTGAAGAACTGAAAAAGGACGGAATGGTTCTCACTCCCGGTATGGAAAATTGCATTACCCTCTATCCAGCCTCGGAATGGAAGAAAATAGCCGATGCTCTAACCGCGGGCCCTCTTTTACCCAGTAAGTTACGTAAACTCAACCGCGCGGTTTTCGCCACCGCTTTCAGCGCGGAAATGGACGCTCAAGGTCGCATTATTGTTCCTGCGCATCTGCGCCAGCACGCCGGAATCACCGGTGACGTGGTAGTTACCGGAGTCAACACCTCTATTGAAATCTGGAGCAAGGAACAGTGGGCAACTGAAAGATCCGATAGTCAACAGCAAGCATATCATACTATAGAGACAATGGAGATGCGCTAATGGGTAGCCTGGTTAAAACAACCCATATCCCAGTCTTATCCCGCGAGGTAATAGAAACCCTCGGAGTCCTGCCGGGTGGTCGTTATATCGACTGTACCCTGGGTTCCGGTGGCCATTCCCAGGCCATCCTGGAACACAGCTTCCCGGGCGGCCAGCTTCTGGGTATCGATGCTGATCCGGACGCTGTTCAGAGATCAGAAAACAAGCTTAAATCCTTTGATAAGTCCGTATTGATAGTCAACGATAATTTTGTAAATTTGCGGGATATCTGCGTTAAGCTGGATTTCTTCCCGGTACACGGTATCCTTTTTGATCTGGGTCTGGCCTCCCCACAATTAGAGGAAGATGGACGCGGCTTCAGTTTCCAGCACGATGCGCCGCTGGACATGCGCTTCAGCCCTACCCAGCGCACAACCGCAGCCGATATAGTGAACACCTACCCGGAAATCGAGTTGGCCCGTATCATTAAGACTTACGGTGAAGAAATTCACAGCCGCCAGATCGCCAGATATATCGTACAAAAACGGCCTATCCATACTACCGGACAACTGGCCGAAATAATTGAACAAGCTACAGGCGGCCGCCATGGCAAGATACACCCCGCCACCCGTACCTTCCAGGCCCTCCGCATCGTGGTCAACCACGAGATGGAAAATCTGGAGTCGGCTTTAAGTCAAGCCGTGAGTCTCCTGGGATTCGGCGGTAAGATCGTGGTCATCAGCTATCATTCTCTGGAAGACCGCATCGTCAAGCATTTCTTCCAGAAAGAATCTAAAGACTGTCTCTGCCCGCCCGAAGTTCTGAAGTGCGTCTGTGGGCACAAGGCCAATTTAAAAATCATCACGCGACGGATTATCACTCCCGCCTTTGCCGAAACTGAGATGAACCCCCGCAGTCGCAGTGCCAAATTACGGGGAGCGGAACGCATTATAACTCCCACCCAGCAGTATGAAGAAGCTGCGGAACAGTTAAACTGCTCAGTCGGCATTGTCACCGGGCACTGGAGAAGACCCGGTTTGATAGAAAAATTACGCAAGACATTTCTCTCCATGCAACACAATAAGCCCACGGGACATCAAAAATAACCAGGAATTAATTGAGGAGCGGCCATGAAAAAGCACGGTATTGTGACAGCCATCGATGTAGGCACTACTAAAATATGCACTATTACTGCTAATGTGGAGGAATCCGGACACCTGCGCATTATCGGCATCGGTATCGCCCCATCGACTGGCATGCATAAGGGACTGGTAGTCAATGTCAAAGAAGCCGCTCAATCCATTCAAGCCTCGGTCAGAAAGGCCGAACTGATGAGCAGTCGCAAGATCGAGTCCGCCTATATCGGTGTAACCGGGCGGCATATCACCTCCGTCAATAACCGCGGCGCTGTCTCGATTAATAATGGCGATCGACTGGTCCGCTCAGATGATTTGAAAAGGGTCATTAAAACATCGCAGAACATCCAGGTTCCGGCAGACAGAAAATTGCTGCATATTATTCCCAGGGGCTTTGCTGTCGACGGCCAACCCGGCGTTAAAAACCCTGTAGGCATGCACGGTCAGCGCCTGGATGTCGAAACTCATATTATTACTACCGCCGTCACTTCCGTCCAAAACGTTATCAAATGCGTCCGCAGCGTCGGAGTAGAAGTTGAAGACGTCGTGCTGGAACCACTGGCGTCCAGCGAGGCAGTATTAACCGAGGAAGAGAAACAATCCGGCGTGATCTTGGCCGATATTGGTGGTGGCACCACTGACGTTGCCATTTTTCGCGACGGCGCCATCTGGCACACCGCCGTTTTGCCAGTAGCCGGGTATCAACTCACGCGTGATATCGCCATGGGTCTGGGCCTGCCATTTGATATTGCTGAAGATATGAAGAAACGCTACGCCAGTGTAATGCCGGTCTATGAAGGCAATAAGAAGCAGACTCCGCAGGAAATGCTGCAGGATGGTCATGGTGTGTCTTACCAGGACCTTTGCGATATTGTCCGCGCCCGAATTGAAGAAATTGTAAGGTTGGTCATGCTGGAATTGCCCCAGACGGATTACGAACAACTTGTTCCCTCCGGCCTGGTTTTCACCGGTGGCAGCTCAAACATGTCAGGTATTGATGCCCTGGCTCGCGATATGGTACACCTGCCAGTCAGAATAGGCGCTCCGAATAATTTGGCTGGACTGCCCGAACGCCTGCACGATCCAGCTTACGCCACCGCCGTAGGCCTGGTCCTGTGGGCAGCCAAGCAGGATGCGCCTCCTCTCTGGCAAAGCAAACGTCTGGGTTTCCTGCGTGTCTTCAGCCTGGTTTCACGCCTGAAGAAATTATTTAATCGAAAATAAACACAACCAATGTAAAAATAAGGGAAGAAGGAAGGAGAGCAAATGGCAAAATCTAGTTTCATGCAGAACCCGGCAAAAATCAAGGTCATCGGTATGGGCGGCGGCGGTTCTAACGCCATCACCCGCATGGTCAGGGATGAGATCAGAGGCGTTGAGTTCATTGCAATGAACACGGATGCCCAGGCCCTGGCTATCACAGAGGCCCCCGTACGCTTCCAGTTGGGAGAAAGAGTCACCCGTGGTCTCGGCGCCGGTGGAGATCCCAGCATCGGTACCAAAGCTGCTGAAGAAAGCCGCGATGAGATCTCTCAGGTAGTCGCCGGAGCTGATATGGTCTTTGTAGCTGCCGGCATGGGCGGTGGTACCGGTACTGGTTCCATCCCCGTCGTGGCAGAGGTTGCCAAGAAAAGCGGCGCGCTTACTATCGCCATCGTTACTAAACCCTTCTCATTTGAAGGCCGCCACCGCATGAGAAACGCCGAGGAAGGCATCGCCAAACTGACCGGCAAGTGCGATACCGTTATCATAATTCCTAATGATAGATTACTGGCCCTGTGCGACCGCCAGACCAGCGTTGAAAACGCCTTCAGGAAGGCAGATGAGGTCCTGAGACACGGTGTACAGGCTATTTCCGAAGTCATCACCGTCCCCGGCATGATCAACCTGGACTTCGCCGATGTCCGTGCCATCATGAAAGATGCCGGACCTGCCTGGATGTCCATTGGTACCGGCACAGGTGCTTCCCGCGCCGTGGATGCTGCCAAAGATGCCCTGGCCAGCCCCCTCCTGGATGTCAGCGTTAAGGGCGCCAAAGGTGTGCTGTTCAATATCACTGGCAGCGATAACCTGACCATCCATGAAGTTAACCAGGCTGCTGAAATCATCCGGTCCGCCGTTGATCCCGGTGCTAACATTATATTCGGTGTTCGCCGCGATGAGAAAATGGACAAGGAGATCAAGATTACCCTGGTGGCCACTGGTTTCGCCTCTGCTTCCTCAATGGAGAATATGGGAGACGAAGAAGTCACCAAGCTGTTAAAGAGCCTGAAGGTAGAAGAAGAACTGGACGTTCCCTCCTTCATGCGCAAGACCATGCTCAATGAGAGACGCACCATTCCCAGCGCCAACCCTTCCCGTACTGAAACCAGAGTTAACTAGTTAAACGCCGCAAATCTCCCCTTCCCATCTTTCTTAACGGGAAGGGGAGGTTTTTATCAATAACGTCACAACCCCATCAATCTTTCAATCTACGCTATTTCTGGAACCAGTCTTTAATTTTTGCCCCTGGGAAGATACCCATTGGTTGCTGCCCCTTACTGGTTTTTTGAGACTTTCGTAACTCTAAAGTTCAATAATTATTTAAAATAAACTATTCTTTAATAATTATTGTGGGCACTATTAACTTAACTGATTTTTTCGTAACGTTAAATGTGGCATGAAATTCGCAGGTTTTGTAATAATATTTTCAATGTTAAGGCAAATATAAAACAGTTTTTTGGAGGTAAACATGGCATTCGGAGCTCTTGCAGATAGAATCGTTGAGACCGATGTTCTCGTTGTAGGTGGAGGAATCGCCGGCTGTCCTGCCGCTGCCAAAGCCGCTGAACATGGCTTGAAAGTTACCCTGGTAGATAAAGCCTGCGTAGAAAGAAGCGGCAGTTCTGGAGCAGGAATCGATCATTATGCTGGCGCTTATCCCCGGGGTATGACTCCTAAGGAGTTTGCCGAAATCAATAAAACTTTACCCCCTCATGCCTATTACGGCATGGCCCAATTCGCTGATCCCACCCGGCTGTACAGACTTTATGCCAATGGAATGTGGGGCGTTGAAGAACTGGAAAAGCTCGGGGTAACCATGAGATGGGATGATGGGGAATTAAGACCGGCGGCCTTTATGTTCGGTAATCCTTTTATGCGGGTGCACTGGACTAATGTCAAACCGGAGATGGCGAAAGGGATCAGGAAACGAGGGGTCAACGTTATTGAAAACACCATGCTTGTCGATCTTCTCACACGGAAAGGTGCTGTAGTAGGGGCAACAGGCGTTAATATTCGTACCGGTCAATTTATCGTTTTTAAAGCTAAAGCCGTGGTGCTTGCCACTGCAGCCTGCTCGCGTATTTACCATCCTGATCAACCGGATTCCTGGAAATACAGGTTCCGCTATCATTGGTGTCCTTCATCAGTCTCCGGAGACGGCTGGGCGATGGCTTACCGCGCGGGTGTCGAATTAGCCAATATGGAACAGGCTGGCCGCGGATATCGTTCCCGCGACGACCTCACCATATCCTGGGGCAATACCGGCAATGAAGGTATTGAATCTAAAAAATTGACCTGGGATGGACAAGAGTTCGTCGATACCCCCCTTGAGTTGCTGGAATCTCAGGGTAAAGCCCCGCTTTATGTCGGTCTCGACACTTTACCCGATGATTTCCAAAAGAGAATTGAAGTAGCCTATGTAGATGAAAGAATTCTATCGTTTAAAATAGCCGAGGAAAGAGGCTTTAATCCTCGGTCACACTGGTATGAACTAATTGACAATAGACCCAATCAACTTCACGTTCCACCAGGCATCAACGCCGATAGTGACTTTAAAACCAATATCAAAGGTATCTACGCGATTGGAGATTGCGTCTCTGGTCAGCATGACGTGGCTAATGCCGCGGTGTCAGGATTCATGGTCGGTGATACGGTTGGCGAATATATTAAAAAAGCCGCTGATCCTGTCCCGGATCAAGCCCAGATAGAACAACAAAAAGAAATCGCACTGAGACCCCTGACGGTTAAAGATGGCACTGAACCCATGGAACTTGAGTCTTCCCTCCGCTATTTATGTACCAGATATATCGGGGTTAACAAGGCTGAAGGGAAATTGAGGGAAGGACAGAACCGCTTGAACTCGCTGAAAAGAGAATTCCTGCCCAAAATTATGGCCTCTAATCCTCATTACTTAATGAGAGGACTTGAAGCGCGCAATCTGGTGGATGTAGCCTCAGTGCATATACAGGCCTCTTTGGAAAGAAAAGAAACCTGGGCCATGCACATCAGGTTAGACTACCCCCAAACCATAAACGCGGGTAAGCTGGCTTATTCGAAGTTAGTTGATGGTAAACCCGTGTTTGAGATAAGAGCAGTTGACCCACTGAAGTTTCCTGATAATCATAAGGAGGAAAGATAGAATGCCCGCGAAAATAGATTACAAAAAATGTATTGGCTGCAAAAGATGCTACGATTTATGCCCCATGGATGTTTTTACCATAGATAAAGAAACTGGAATGCCTAAGGCCTCTTACAATGAAGAGTGCTGGCATTGCGGCATCTGCTGGATGGAGTGTCCGAAACGAGCCATTGACATTACTTACCCTGCCTCTATGTGGTAGGTTCTGCGATCTTGTTCTTTAAGTTTTTATAAAGAACCCCCAAAACTCCCCTCTTCTTAACGAGGGGAGTTTTTTTGCGCGAATTTTAAGACTGTCAGTCATATAATGAAGAAAAGAGTTGTCAAAGTACCGTTACGTTCGATTTGCTTTTAATAAAGGCTGAATGTTACTGTAATGATAAGTTGTAATCAGGAGGATGTGATGAGTAGAATCTCCAAAAGCGAGCTTCACCGCAGGTGGCAGGCTGTCCGCCAGGCCATGAAAGATAAAAGTCTGGACTTTTTAATAATGCAGAGCAGCATCTCCATTTTCGATGGCAATATAAAATGGTTTACTGATTTATCAGTTAATGACGGCTATTCGGTCACTCTGATATTCCCTCGCGACGATGAAATGATCACGATATCACACGGTCCTATGGGTGTAGAACCTGCCCCCAGAGGCTCTTCCGGTGTGAAGAAAGGCATTAATGTCCCTATGCTGCCTACACTGGCCAACGGTTTCCTGCACGCAGAGAAAGTAGTTTCGGAACTCGCGACCTATAAAAACTGTCGCATTGGTTTTGTGGGAATGAGCTTGATTTCCGCACAATTTTACAACGCTGTCACAAAACAACTGACCAGCGCTAGGTTTGAAGACGCCACCGACCTGGTGGATGCCATCAAGGTCATTAAGAGCGATGAGGAAATCAGCTTCATCCGGGAAACTTGCTGGATACAGGATAAAATATTTTCCCACTTGCTTGCTCAAGTTAAGCCCGGCATAAATACCAGCGAGCTAAACACTGAAATTATTCGCAAGTCACTTGAGTTAGGCGGCGATAAATATAATATCGTGGTTGATCCCATGCAACAAAAAAGAGGTCCTCCTGGCCCCAGGGTTATTCAAGAGGGTGACCAGTTAGCCTTTTTAATTGAAACCAATGGTCCGAGTGGTTACTGGGGCGAGTTGAGCCGTACGGTTTGTTTAGGCAAAATATCCCCTGAGTTGCAGGAACAATTCGGAGTTGCTCAGCAGGCACAAAAAATTGCCCTGAACCTGCTTAAACCGGGCGCCACCCCGGCCGAAATATGGGAAGCCAACAACGCCTATTTACGCACCACCAGATTCGGCGAAGAACGCCGGATTTTTGCTCACGGCCAGGGTTATGATATGGTGGAAAGGCCTTCCCTGGACCTCTTTGAAACCCTGAAAATACAGGCGGGTATGAACATCGTAGTTCATCCTGAAGTAAAATCGGAAGCTGCCCGTGGTTGGGTATGCGAAAACTATCTCGTTAAAGCCTCCGGGGAAAAAGAATGTTTGCATCAAACTCCGCAGAAGATATTTGTAGTTTAAAGCATATCAGGAGACTTTAAATGACAGCGCAGTCGATCAATGTCGTAATCGCCAACTTGCCGGGGACGCCTTTAACCGAAGAACAAAGGACACAGATGCTCAGCCAGATTCAGGCGGTTAGTCCTCGTATTAGTCTGAAGGATATTTCCAATGTGATTAACGCTGATCGGCGGGGAGAAACGGAAGCCAGGCAGCAGCTTGATGTCGTACTCAGCGACGCTGAAGTGTTTTTTGGAATGCCGCTCCCTAATGACATCGTTTCTCGTGCCCCCCATTTAAAGTGGATTCAATCCCCTTTAGCCGGAACTGATCAGTTTTTAACTCCTGCCGTTGTCGCCAGTCGCATAGTTTTAACTAAAGCCCGTATCCACGACGTTCAAATAAGTGAAACAGTTTTTTCCATGATTCTAATGCTTGCGCGGCGCTCATTGGAGCATTTTCGGCTGCAAGAAAAGAAACAGTGGGTTAGGCTGGACCCGACCATAATTCAAGGCAAAACAGTGGGTATCCTGGGGCTGGGCAATATCGGGTTGGCTGTCGCCCGCCTGGCAAAAGCTTTCGGGATGACCGTGCTGGCCACCAAAGCCCATCCGGATGGTATCAGTAAGAATGTGGATTTGGTATTGCCGCCCAGTGGTACACGGGAGGTCCTTTCAAGAAGTGATTTCCTGGTGGTTCTGCTGCCGATAACTGCCGACACTAAAAACCTGATCGGCGAAGCTGAGATCAAACTGATGAAACCAACGGCCTATCTGATCAATGTCTCCCGCGGCGGCATTGTCGATGAACAGGTAGTTTCGCGCGCACTGAAAGAACACTGGATTGCGGGAGCCGCCTTTGACGTTTTTGCTTCTGACCCCAGGCCTCTCTCACCGGATAGCCAGCTGTGGGAAACGCCCAATTTAATCATCACGCCGCACAATGCCGGCCACTGCCTGAACTATGCAGAACTGGTGACCGACCAGTTCTGCCAGAACCTGGATCAATATATGGCTGGAAAAACATTACTGGGTGTCGTTGACAAAAATTTGGGTTATTAAACGCTTACGATAATAATTGAATGGCGGCCATTTCCCCGGCGGCTGTGTCTGCTCTAAATCCAGCTTTAGACAACAATTTACCGAGCGCGGCGAGGACCAGCAGTACATTTTCAGCTGTCGATGAGTGTCCCATCAGACCGATGCGCCAGATTTTGCCTTTCAAGGGTCCCAGTCCGCCGCCGATTTCGATACTATACTCGTTAAGTAGCTGCTGCCTTATCTTCAGTTCATCGATCCCTTCGGGAACACCTACAGTGGTTAATGAACTTAAACGGTGTCCTTTTTGTGCGTGCAGGGTCAGACCCATGGCTTCAAGTCCGGCCTGGAGGGCTCCTCCGTTGCGCAGGTGACGTTTTACGCGGACTTCCAGGCCTTCCTCGACCACCAGGGCTAGCGCCTCGTGTAAAGCGTATATCATGCTGATTGGAGCCGTGTGATGATAAAACCTGGTACCGGTGGACCAGTAGTTAGAAAGCAGGGCCAGGTCGAGGTACCAGCTCTTGACTTTGGTAGTGCGGCTTTTTAATACGGCCATGGCTGCTGCGTTTACTGAAAAAGGAGCCAGTCCCGGCGGGCAGCTCAGGCACTTTTGCGTACCGCTGTAGCAAATATCGATACCCCAATCATCCACTGCCACCTCATGGCCTCCCAGAGAGGTTACGGTATCCACCATAAATAATGCCCCGTAACGTTTGCACAGACTGGCTATCTCCAGCAAGGGTTGCAGCGCGCCGGTGGAAGTCTCTGCCTGAACAACAGCCAAAAGCTTGACCTTCTTTTGTGATTTCAATGCCTTCTCAATGGATTCCGGTTCTATTATACGTCCCCAATCCGCCGTAACAGGAATCACCTGAGCACCCGTACGCTGGGCATTATCTACCATCCGTTCACCAAAGAGACCATTGGAACCAATGACAGCCGTATCACCAGCTTCCAGAAAATTGTCGAAGCCAGCCTCCATACCAGCTGAACCTGTCCCCGAAACCGGAAAAGTGAGTTCATTTTGGGTCCGGAAGACACTGCGCAGCAACCTGGTCGTATCTTCCATAATTGATATAAAGTATGGATCGAGGTGTCCTACCATCAGTGCAGACATGGCAATCTGCACACGGGGGTGGATATTGCTAGGACCTGGACCCAGAAGAACGCGAGACGGGGGATTGAGCGACTGATATGCTATTGTCGACATTTTTTACTCCCTATTTTAATAACCTGTAAAGATGGGCGATATTTCTCCTTTGTACGTCTACCCTGTGCCGGTCGGGCCGCTCTGATTTGTAACCTGGCAGCTCTGGTATGGCATCCTGCGCTTCCTGACAGCTCAAGCCCCTTTCAATCGCCTGTTTGACGGTCTCTACCCAGCCCTGCACTACTCCGGTCATCTCCGGCAAACAACTTTTATCACGGACATTGCCGTGTCCGGGAACATAGTATTCCGCATTTAGTTGTTCCAGTTGCTTCAAGGAGGCCAGCCAATCTTGCGGTGATGACTGGTCCATGTAACACAGATGGCCCACTACGTTATCGGAGGTAAAAACCACTTTTTCTTCGGGTATGTAAACAGCAACCTGGTAGGGCGTATGTCCGGGCATATTGATCAATTTGAAGGTATGCTTTCCCACGTACAGTGTCAGTCTTTGGGACAGGGTGATAGTAGGCGGGCGGAAATGGAAATCCTTCTCCGGTGGAACTACTCCCCGTGGGAACCTGTCCATCCTGGCCTTTAATATCGCCTCGCGGGTCCCTTCGTGGCCGACGACAGTACCTTCAAAATAATAGTTTCCGGCAAAATGGTCATCGTGAGGTTCGGTATTGATCAGGTAGCGCACCCGCCCGTGTTTGGCGATTTCCTCGCGCCACTGCACGGCATTTTTCGGTATCTGGGGGCTTTCAATCATAACGATGCCGTCTTCCGTTACCACAAAACCGCAATTGCAGCCTTCAAAATCGGTCTCAACGTATACATTCTGTGCGATTTTTTGCATATTGCCTCCCAGCAAAGTTTCTTTTTGGGTCTGCTACTTGAATCTGATAATAAATCAAAACCCGGCTGTTGTCCAATTAGACTGCCTGCTTGTTACTGTCAAGTATTTGTCGGTGCGATATTGAGAGAGACACGAGTTTTTCACAACAATGCTATATTGGACACGGACTTCAACGTTTTCACCCAGGGACGAGAGGCATGAGGGCCATATAAAG
>Ga0114951_10004575_pt1 | contig 13370 bp, 6 predicted proteins | sample AM7aDNAmetaG_FD_88677 | JGI IMG/M metagenome (GOLD analysis project Ga0114951, IMG submission 88677) | Freshwater microbial communities from Finland to study Microbial Dark Matter (Phase II) - AM7a DNA metaG | ecosystem: Environmental > Aquatic > Freshwater > Lake | place: Finland: Lake Alinen...
TATTTATATATTGATTTGATTGTATTTCAAGTTGATTTGTCGTATATGATTTATATATACATTGTACAGCACTTGTATATCTTGTCCAAGTTTGTACAATACCAAATCTTGTATCAAACTCTGAATTTATTGCATATGCATTTAATTTAGATTTGATAGAATTTATGTTTGATAATGAGAATGATACGTCTAATGTGTATGATACTATATATCTTATAGATAATTGTAATTTTGGGGCTATAATTGATGATACGTTATTACTAGTTGACATTTCTAAATCATGTACAATTATATTTCTAGATGATATATTAAATACATTATAAGCACTCAAAAATTTTGATGGATATTGGAAGGTTTCATTTCTTTTTAAAGTTAAATAATTTTTTCCATCGTTGTTTAATTTAAAATATCGCAACATATTTTCAAAAATATAATTTCCAGACCCACCATTTTTATACCATTTAAGTATACGGTCACTATAATTTGGTGTATATAGTGTTAATACATTATGCCATGAATTATTTTCGGTAGAAATGTAAATTTTTAAAATTTCATACCTATCAACCATTGTTAGTATTATGCATAATCTATTTTCAACAAAATCTGGTGTTGAGTATCCAAAATCAGCATTTTCAACCCAAGCATATGGCTCATTTTGGTTATAGTCTATAGAAATACGTTTTAATATAAAATTATAACTAGAATTATTATTAAATGGTGAATCAATACCAAACCCATTATTAATTGGTATTGTAATATCAATAATATCATCAAAATCTTCAAATAATATTGAATCGTTTATATTTGAAACTGGTAATAAATATTCTGATATATCTGTAAAAAAGTTAGATGATAGCGTATATTTTTGTGTATATAAACTACAATCTTTATTAAAATCTGAATTGTATATGGGTAAAAAAATATTTTTTGGATTTGTAGTTGCATATCTAAAATTTGAATACCAAAAACATTCTTCGATACCATTTGATGGATTGAACCATCTTAAATAGTTAAAATGTACATAATCTACCCCCAAAAATTTTAAAGATTCTCCAATTAAAAACCATGATGTTATCCCATTTGTTTCTATAGCAATACTTACTTTTATTGTAAGATATTTTTTTCTAACATCAAATGTTAATAATATTTTATTTGTTGATATATTTGGAATTGTGGTTCCATTCTCTGTCCAAGATTGCATTTCATCGAATGTTGATGGAACTGTAATTTTTTGTAATAAAATATCCTTATTTTCATTAAAAATGCCATTAAAATCAATTACATCACCGTTCCAAAAATCTCCACATCGAATATTTATAAATTCGGGAAAATCGTATAATTTTGAATTTATATTGGTGCTATTTATACTATGTTGTTCTTCTTTATATATTAATAGATTTTCTTTTATAAGATTAAGGGTTGTTTGATTATTAATATTTACATAGCTATTTCCTATTGCTGATAATTTATTAGAATGTTGTGCGAAATAATTCGGAAATATATCATATGAATTCTCAGAACGTTGCTCTAATAAACTTATAACATTTTCAGCTTCAATATTATATGAATATGAATAATATGTAGTCCCCAAAACCCCAATATTTATACCGTTTAAAGATATATCTCCTATTATTATATCTTTCCATATATTATTAATTGATATAGCTAAATCGTTTTTAGAATAAAATTTTATTATTTTATCAAAAGTTAATTTATAATTATCTTCGAACCCGATAGGAATTAAATTTCCATTATCATCAAGAACCCATCTTGATATATTATCACCATCAACATCATATGTAATACCTAAAAGTTCTTCTTTTATTAAATCTATTGATATTAATATATGATTATATATATTATCAGGTACAATAGTACCATCCATTGTATATATATTTTTATTTTCATATATAGTACCATCTAGTGATGATAGTGGTACTTTTGTTAATATATATACTAAATCTTTATTTATTTTAGGGAAAGGGGTATTATCTAATATCCAATTAGTGGTACTACTTTTAGCATCTAACGTTATTACTATTTTATCTGGAGTTATTATTGTCATATTAAATTACTTAGTGTATGGATAAAATCCTTTTATAACTATATCACCTATATGTGGTTTATTGTCAATATTTATACCTCTAATATAGAAAAATTCAGTAGCTCCAGGTTCTATAGTTGTAGCAAATTTAAATGGTGTTTTTTCTGTAGCTAATGTAAATGGAACATTAATTAAATCTGTTGAAAATTGTACCCATTTATTATTTACCATATACACATAGCAATCATTTAATGGAAATGATTCTTTATTCTTAACAGCAACTGTAAATGTTATAGTATAATTTTCATCAACAGCTATAGGCTCTAACATTATTACTTCTAACTGATTTCCAATACCACCAATATTATCATAAATAGATACTTCGTTGGTACTATCTATAACATCTACTTTGTTAATTCTTACAATATAATTTAAATCTTTATTTTCAGTAGAAAATTGAACTCTAACTTTAGATATTGGTTCACTATTTGTATATGTTGATATTGGAATGTCTACATATATATTAGGAAGTTTAGTATATTCCCTTTTTAAAACTCCTCTTTCTAAATAATCTCTAATATATCTTCTAGTATATTCTCCATCCCATCCATAATCTAGATGCTCTACTACTGAAAAATATTCTTGTGATGGTATAGTAGTCCATCCTTTTTTAAGAGTAAATACGCTAACATTAAAATTTGATATTTGTTCTACTCCTTCATAGTCGGTATATATTCTTATTTTTTGTGCATCATAAAAATCTTCTAATCCATATTCACCGTCAAAATTTCCATCGATTCTAACCCATGAATAGAACATATGACCTAAATGGTTTTGTAGGTATAATTTTTTTCTTTTTATAACAACTGGATATAAATTTTCCTCAACGATATCTTTCATATATTGAACAACTTTATCTACTGCTCTTAAATCGAAAAAGAAATTATCCCATTGTCTGTAATGTAAATTTAAATACTTTCCAGCAATTCCACCTAAATATAATTTATATATTTCATTATCATCATAATTAGTAGCGCAATATTCTACTATATTATTAGATGTTCCTCCAACACTACTTGGAATTGGACTTAACGGTTTTATTCTTTTATCAATAAACCACGCAAATGTTTCTGTATCCATTCTTGCAATCTTTCCAGTTCTAGAAACCATACATAAATATCTAGGTGGTAAGAAAAATGCATTCCAACTACTATTGCCATCAGAATTTACGGATATTTCATCTTCTGCCAACCAATCACCGTTCATTAATGGTGGAAGTTTATACCACCATGATGCGTTAGGGTCACTTAATACTCCTTTAAAATCTAATCTATACATCGTATATTTATTCCATATAAAATAAATATATCTAATACCATCATATGCCAACATTATAGGGGCAATTGGTGGTGATGGGTATTCATATTTTATTTGCCTCATATATCTTAACTCTTCTGGAACTTCTAAATCTACATACCAAAATCTTAAATGGGTCTCTTTATATCCCATCGTCATTAATTTTAAAAATTCTATACCAGTTTCAGTGTTTGATAAAAGTCTTTCTCCAATAACAAACATGTGTTTATGTTGAACTCCATCAACAGCCATATTCTCTGTCCAAGCATATCTAAATCTAAAATTAGATTTATTCAAAACAGTTTTGAGATATAGTGTTCTTAACATACTTTCATCGATATCACTAGAAGCATTTGATGATATTTGTGATTGTGAATTTTTTAAATCAGTTGATGACATATTAAATGGAGCATAATCTTTATAAATTTCGGAATCTGGTATACACTTAATTGTTGTTGTTTCACCGTTTAATAAATTTACTTCATTAATATAAATAGCAGTTTCAACAAAATCTGTACTAGATGTAACATCTTTTATTCTAGGGTATGGATTTAATACCATCATTTTTCTGGACTCTTCTTCACTATTTCCTGTAAAATTATCTTTTACTACAATACCAATTGTTCCACTGATATCTTCCCATGATTTATAAAAAATATTATGCCTCTTATCATAAACCCATGCATTTTGTAATGGATATGTAGTATACGTCCATCTTTGTCCGTCATCTATATCACACGTATCTTTTTGCAGAAGAACTTTATATCCATACATTATTAATAATCTATCATCATCAATCCATTTTAATATTGGCATTAATCTTCCATCATAATTTTCTGGAATTCCTTTCAACTCTTCATATGTATCAGTTAATGTATCATATATTAAAATAGATTTAGATGGAGTTTGGCATAAGTCTATAGTAGAACCTCCAACTAAATATATATATCTATTATCCGTAGATGCAATAGTACTTCCCATATACCTTCTAGATGGTAAAGACGATATTTGAGTCCAAGTTTTATTTGTAGTATCATAAAAATATGATGACTTATCGTATGTATTTTTAACAGCATCAGACGCTTTTAAAGATGTTCCAATTGACATAGTAGCAAAAGGATAACTTTCTATACCAGATTCTGGGCATGGCTTATTATATCCAACTTCACACCCACCAAATATATATAATTTATCATCTATCATTATATTATGTGTAAATGCTCTATCTAATGGTCTTATCCCTTCTTCACGTAAAACGTCAAGTTGTGATAAATCATCTAATATTGGTTGTGTTGCTATATATATTTTTTGTTTTAATGCTGTAACAGTATCAGGGTGTTGTTCTTTTCCACTAAAATCTAAATAATCACGAACTATATCTAATAAATATTCTCTTGTTTCATTATAATCTATTACCTGTATATTGTTATTTTTAATATACCCATTTATAGCATTTGTACTCAAGTTTATGATATTTAAATCATATTCTAATAACCCATTATGTGATATTTGTTGTAAACTTGCGGTTATTCCAGTATCTGGTAGTATATATGATATATTACTAGCTTTCCATCTAGACCCTTGTTGTCTATATGGTATTCTACCCGTATTAGTAGTAAAATTATTATTATCTAAAGTTCCATATAGCCCACCAAAAGCTGTTATTATATTTGTTGTTTTATTATATCCTATAGCAGCCCCATTCCAAATGTTTGTAAAATATGTGAAAAATGTCCAATCTCTCGTATTAAATCTTACCATATTACCATTATTATATAGACAATAAATTCTGGATGTATCATTGTCTTTGAATGATGATAATAACCCTTTTAGTTTATCATTAACATTAGATTGTTTATTATATAAAAACCAATATCTTATAGGCAATGTTGCTGGACTACTTAATGATGATAATGTTAAATCGAAAATAGTATCATTATTTGATAAGTCTGTAAAATTTTCATCATACTCACTTTGTTTACCAACAAATGATATATCACCATTAAGAAATAATTCTGCTTTATCTAAATATTCATATTCTGGTTGTATTTGAAAAATTCCAGATTTATCTACGTATGTATAATCACTATATATATCTTGCGGTGTTGTACTAGAAAAGAACCCTTGTTGTGAAAAATTACCCATAGAATATAAAGAATGTGGTAATTGATTTTTTGTTAACGGTATCAATGATGATATATTTATAAAATAGTAATTTAAATTTGTATCATCAAACGATTTATATTCATCAATCCAATACGTATCATGATTAAAACTAAATTCTTTTTTATAATCAAATACTTCTTTTGTAACTAAATCTATTTTAATAGAACCTATTTCATTATTAAAAACAAATATATTATTACCAACTTTACTATATTTTGTAGGTAATGATAAATAGCTCATAGTGGAAGCTTTTGTTTTATAAATATCACTTACGTATCCATATAACAAACCCTGTTTTATAAATTGTTTATCTTCATAAAAATATCTATAAATACAACTAAGTTCGCCATTAGACAACCATAATCTATCACCCCATTCAAATATATAATATGAACTTCCCCAAGGTATAGAGTCAATTGGGACTTCTCGTTCCCATGTTTCTGTTGGAATATAGAATTTCCAAAAATCATTGAAAGATTTTACATCACTATATCCAGCAATTACATATAAATAATTATCAGCACATACACAAATACCAGATTTATATCTTGGTGCGGGATATGTCGGTATTTCTTCATCTTGATTTTCTAATTGTTCATGAACTCTTATCCATTTATTTGTATCTAAATTATAATACCATAAATCATTATAAAATTTAGAACCATCGAACCCGCCAAATAACCAAACTCTATTTCTATACTTATCATATGTTAATGAACAATTAGTTCTTTCTGGCGGTCTTTCCTCAGATGGATGATCATATATTGTAGTATTATTTGTAGTTGAACTTAATATATACGTTCTTTCCGTAAATGTGCTAGTGCTTATTAATCCACCATACCAAAATATCCCCTTATTATCCAAATTTACCTTATTTAAATCGAGACCATATGGTGGTAACGTAATATCACATTTTTTAACCAACTCATCTATATTGCTATACAATGATGGTATTAATGTATTAAAACTGCCCATTGCTGACATATTTCCACGATATCTGTTTTCATTAAGACACTTCCAATAATAATCGTCACTATGTATTGCGGAAATCCCAGTTTTTATTAAAACAAATGATGATAATTGTGAATTATATCGATATAAATTAGTTCCTGTTAATATATTAAAATTATTATTTGTAAATATACATAAATTTGTATTAACAATATTAAAAGGTACAGTACAATTAATAGATGTAACTGCATCTGTACTTTTATTTATTGTCCAAATTTTTGTTGGTTCGCTTTCTCCTATTTCATTTAATCCTCCGGTTATTAAAACTTTTATGTATGTATCATCTACATATATTATATGTCCTAATCTTCTGGGAAGTATCCTATTTTTATCATAATTTATCCACGTATTCGTATCTATATTATATTCCCATAAATCGTTTAATGGTATATACGTAACATTATTTTCATAATCTCCAAATAATGTATCGGTATTACCCCCAAAAAAATACAATTTATTATTATGATGTAAAATCGAACACGACTTTCTTTTGGATGGCATCTGATTAGAACTTTCTTCTAATTCAGTTTTATTTATTAAAGTCCATGTCGTTGTTAAAAAATTATACTCCCATAAATCATTGTTACATCTTCCATTAGATTCCCCACCAAAAATCCATACTTTATTAAATGTATCATATGTTAATCCATATGCATCTCTACCTTGTGGATAATTTACACAATTAAATTTATATATAACATCTCTATTATATTCATCATATTTTACAAAAAGCATTCTAGCATCTGTTCTGTTTAATATTCCATATATAGATTTTACATTTGTATTAACATTATAATGAGGAATAAAGTAATTTAAATCTGTAGAACTTTTAAATATATTTAAATCGCCTGAAACATCAACCAAATTTTGTGCTGGAAAGTATGGAACATCTATAATATCCTTAGTTTCTTCTAATGCAACTTCATAATTACTTCTATTTGTAAAACTATAATCAATATTTGATAAAACATTATTTTCACTCATTGTAAATCCTCACAAAATAAATAAATTAATTAAAATAGAATTGTTTGATATAGGTTTTTGAAATTAAAAACATATATACATATATGAAAGTTGAAACTATATGATTTTAGATAAAGATTTATTAAAAGATTTGGAAGTTCCTAATAAAAATTATAATAAAGGTATATATTCTTCTTCGAATAATGATGAATATGTATTAATTGTTAAAAATCTTATAAATTTTTTTGATAATTATATGGAAACAAAAGATTATACTAATTCTGAAAATATTAATAATATTAATAATAATGTAATTAATAATATAATTTTAAGTTAAAAGCTTTCAACGCAATCATTAAAATCAATCATAGAATTAAAAATATCCTCTTTTTTCCTAGTTAGTTGTTCTTGATATGTCTGTGCATCTGGAACGTTAAAGCTAACAGATAATCCTGATAATGATACGGATTTAATACCACCCTCTGAAGCAAATAATCTACTATTATACACAGCTAATGCCATATTAATATCAAATAATAATGTAAATTGTCTTTGGTGTATTTTTTGTATTTCAGTATTTAATCTATATCTATTATATAATACATAATATTCTGTAAGTGGTTTTACCTTCATGTTAACATCATCAAATATTATAGTTTCCATTTTAGGATTTGCCCATTCATCTATAATATGTGCTTTATCACTAAATGCAACATAATTTAAAATACTAGTCTCTCCAGTATTTATATTATCAATACTACCATTATATCCAATACCATATCTATATAAAAAATTTGGAAGTTGGCTTTTTTCTAGTAATAGTACAAAATTCATTAAATTTTCATCTATAATTTCATATATATCAATATTTATATCGCTATCTTCCGTTGTAAATGATTTTTCAGCTAATATTGGAAAGTTTTCCGAATATTCAATTAAAGTATTTTCTAAAATACTTGACAACAACTCTATATACGTTGGTTGTAAAGTTTCTGAAATTTCAAAAGGTGGATTATTTATATAATAATTTATTATTTTTTCTGATATGTCAGACATATGATTCTCCATTATATTATAAATATTTTATATTTTTATTTTACTATATAACAGTTTTTTAAATTATAAAATATAATTTTTTGTATTTTTAAAAACATATATATATCTTAAAATATATATATATATTTAATATTATGGATTTAAAAAGATTTACAGAGCTAGAAAACGATACAGTTAAACTAACAGGTGTTCCTGTAGTTTATGGTGATAGACCTGGCAGAAATAAAAATATGTATCCTAAAGAGGAATTGGTAAATGCCATTACTTGGTGGGAAAAAATAATTAGGTTAGACCCTACTTACAAATATTCATTAGTAAAACATCCTAAAGATACGTCTGAGGAATCGTTTGAATTGGTTGCAGGTGTTATTGAAAAATTATATTACGATGATGATAAAAATTGTTTATTAGCAGATTTCAAACTTCTTCCTACAACATGGGGATTATTAATATCATATTTAGCTAAAAAAAATTATCCAGTTGGTGTCAGTTTACGTGGAGATGCAGACCCTACTTATACATCTATGAGTTTTAATGATAGGTCAATGGATGTTACCGTTAGAAAAAATCTAAAATTAGAGGGTATCGATTTTGTATTATATCCTTCATTTATAACCACTCAAGTCACATCTTCGAATGTAACGGAGAGTCGTGATAAAAATATATATAAAGTTCTCGAAGGATTTAAACAAGAGTATAAAAACATATTAGAAGATGTTGAAATTGATAAATTAAATAATTTATATACAAATAATACGAATCGTGGAGGTAATAACATGAGTAATGTAAATAAAGACGCACCTCAAGATATTGATAACAAGGATGTAAGTCTAGAACTTGAGAAAACACAAATATTACGAGATAGATTAGAGTTAGATATTGATAAATTGCAAGCAAGGGCTAAAAAAGAAGAAGATATTTTAACAAGTATTATTGCACAATCCGCATCTGCCAAAGAAGAATTAGATGGAATTAAATCTAATATCGGAAACAAAACAGGTGAATTAGATGCATTATTAACTACAAAACTTACATATGAGGAAGAAATTGTTGCAAAGAAAAAAGAAATTGATGATATCACTGGCGTTATTGAATCTAAACAAACAGAATTAAAAGAAATAGAAGAACTTAATGTTTTAGAAACTAAAAATAATAAAACAACAGTAGTTCTTAAAAAGAAAGGTAAAATATTTTCAAGTGAAAATAAACCAGTTGTTAGAATGGTTTCTCCAGATGAACGTATTTCTAAAAGTTCTTGGGGGTCTGTTGATACAATCGAACTTAGTAAAATATCATACCTTAGTGATGGTATGAATGATTGTTTTGCATTTATAGATAAAAATGTAGAAGGATGGGAGAAATATAAATATCCAGTATATCAACTTTTTCATTCGGATGAAGAAGGTGTTGATTTTGATGCAGTATTAAATATAAATGGATTAAAAACCGCAGTAGAATTTATGCAAAGTAAATCTGGTATTGCTCTAGATAGTAAAGAGAAAAAGTCCATGTTTAAATATTTTGCTAAACAATATAAATATCTTGAAGAAATCGGGCAAGGCGAATTACCAGAAAGTCTTAAAAAAGTATCAGAATCTAAAATTATTTTCGAAACAACAAAGCCATATCTTGATATGTTTTTAGAGGGTTTACTTGCTGATAATATTATAGATTTAGATGAATCTGAAGTTGTAGAGCAAACAGATGAAAATTCTGAAGATGTAATAATCAAATTAGATGATGAAAATACATCAAATACATTACAGTCTATTGCTGAAGTTTTATCAAATATTTTAGGAGAGAATGATATTCAACCTGAAATTGTTGAAAAAGCTGTTGAAGAAGCTGTTGAAGAAACTAAAGAAACTGAAGATATTACAGTTGTAGACCCAATTCAATTTAAAATATCGGCAGAAGATGCTAGACGTGTTGTTGAGCAATTCAATCCAGACGATACATCTATTAATATAAATAATGAAATTTCCGAATTTGTTGAATTAGTTCTGAGAGCCGAAGATGGTGCAGCAACACCTTTTGCTGAAACATATGAGTTAAAAGATGGTGCAGATGTATATGCTATGTATGGTGTTATTAAAGATAATTTTGTTAATGGTGATTTTACATCATCATTACAAATTCTTAAAGCTTTAACTGGTACGTTATTTGTAAATATTAAAAATGCACCTTCAGTTAATATTCAAAGTACAGAAGCTACAGAAGATATTAATACATTTGATAATATCAATGCTCCTCAAACAGATGCTCCTGCTCCTGCAACTGATGATCCTGCAACTGATGTTACATCTGATGTTCCTGCTCAAGACCCTATATTAAAATTAACAGATGTACAAATTATTAATTATGCATTTAATATGTCAACATTAATTTTATCTAAATACGATACTATTCAAGATATTTTTAATACAATTGCATCTACAGATACTGCTGATGCATCACAAACAACACCAATTGAAACTCCCCCATCTGATATGGGTGATAGCTCAAATGTTAATACAAACGAACAAACAGTAAATGATAACAACGAAACTAAAATTTTTGAACAAAATAATAATGGAGGAATTGAAATGGATGCAACAAAGCTAATTGAAATGATTAAAGAGAATTTTGATTCACAAGATGATATTAATGAAACTAATGTATTAGAAGCTGTTGGTAGCATAATTTCAGATTTTGTGGAAATGTCAAAAAAATGTAATGAGTTGGAGATTGCATTAAATGATATTAAAACAAAAGAGCTTATGACTTTAAAAGAAGAGAAAACCCGCACACTTGAAAGTCTTGGTGTTGAAAAAACTGCAATTGAAAACGCATTTGAGAGTGTTAACACACAAGAAGAAATTGAAGCTAAGTACGAGGAATTAAATTCTCTTCTTTCTAGTGTAACTAATAAGGTAACTGAATCTACACAAAAAGTTACCCTTTCAAGAAAAGGTACTGCAAATCCTGATGAAGTAGTTGTGACTAGTAAAAAAGATGACTTTGATAAAATAATGGATTCTATTTAATTTGTATATATATTAATTATATATATTTTATGTTTAATAAAACATAATAATGTAGTGATAAAAAATAAAAAGTAAATAACTATATAGGAGGTTATAGACATGATTGATTTTACAAGTGTTAAAGAAAAGATTGATAGAGCAAAAGCTAATGTAGAAGGAATTTCCGATGAAATGAAAGATGTTTATTGCGCAATGATTGTCAATGAAGAAAAAGAACTCCGCAGAATTTGTGAGCAAACAACTGCTTCAAATATCGACAGAGTGGCAACTGTATTTTTGCCAACAATCAAAAAGATTGCACGTGATTCTATTATCGACAAAATTGTTGGTATTCAACCAATCAAAGATAGAGTTGCATTAGTAAAGTATGTTGATTATGTATATTCAACAAATGATAATGCTGGTGGTCAATCAGGTGCTGTTGCTGGTAACAGTATCGTTGATGGAACTGTAACAAAAGAATACTCACGTGACCCTGGAGAAGGTCAGACAATTGCTCGTGGTTTAGACCTTGTAATTAAGGAAAAAGAAGTTAAGTCTCGTCAGAGAAAATTAGCTGGAAAGTGGACTTTTGAAGCACAGGATTCAGCTAATCAAGATGGATATAACATCGAATCTGAAATTACAAAGACTCTTGCTTCTAAGATTGTTGAAGAAATTAACTTCGAAGTTATTGGCGACCTTTATGCAACAGCATCTGGCGCAACTGCTGTTACATGGATTGCTCCAGAAGCAGGTGATGCTCCTAACATTAAGGATAGAAAAGAAAAAGAGATTTACTATTCTATCGTAGATGTTGCCGCAGAAATCTATGATAAAACAAAACGGTATCCAAACTGGGTTATTTGTAATCCACGTGTTGGTGCTATTCTTAAAAGAACAGGCGATTATGTTGGTGCTGGTGGTCAAGGACTTCCTCGCTCAATTAAAAAGCTTTTCATGAGTGGTACATTGAATGATGAGTTCGACCTTTATGTTGTACCAAATCTTGGAACCGATGATATTTTAGTAGGTTACAAGGGAGCATCTGAAATTGAAAGTGGTTACATATATGCACCATATATCCCACTTATTGTTATGGATTCTTTTTTTAATAGTGAGAATTGGACTTGGATTAAATCGGTTGGCTCTAGCTATGCTAAATCAAACGTAATGTCTGACCTTTATGGTAAAGTTACAGTTACATTCTAATAAAATGTAACATAATTTAAAATAAAAACCCCCTCAGTCTATATATTGAGGGGGTTTTTCTTATATACTAATATATATTTTTAAATTTTATAAAACATTTAGTGAAACAAAACTCTAAGGATATTATATGGATACAACTAAAAGTTTTTACGACTTTTCAAATCATGTCCAAGGTAGCACCTTTAAAGGCGTATCATTCGAAATAAAAATAAATGAGGTTCCATTAGATTTAACAGATGCTGAAATTATTATGCAAATTGATAGTTTTAATAATCCAAATTCTAATGTTTTAACATTAAGTACCGTTCTGGGAAATGAAAAAATTGTAGTTTTAGACCCGCCTACTGATGGTAAATTTAAAATAATACCACAAATTATTAGTCTTTCAGTAGGATTATATAAATATGATATTAAAATAACAACATCCGATAGTGTGGTAAGAAAACCCATTAGCGGAAAATGGTATATTGTTGCATCATCATCATATGATTAATAAAATTTAATAAAATGAAATTATGAGCGATACTATTAATATAAGTGTTATAGAATATCCTGAA
>Ga0114951_10004576_pt1 | contig 13369 bp, 16 predicted proteins | sample AM7aDNAmetaG_FD_88677 | JGI IMG/M metagenome (GOLD analysis project Ga0114951, IMG submission 88677) | Freshwater microbial communities from Finland to study Microbial Dark Matter (Phase II) - AM7a DNA metaG | ecosystem: Environmental > Aquatic > Freshwater > Lake | place: Finland: Lake Alinen...
AAAACCGGCGCCTTTCCGATGTAGAGAGTCGCCTGATGGGCCTCGATGTAATCCCCCGGGGCAATGGTGATGGTCCGGGCGCGCAGGGTGACAACCGGCTTCTTATAATCATCGGTGGCTATGACCGCGTTGGTGGCCGTCTGGACCTGGTTGCTGACCCCCGCCATGCCCTGGCCCGAGATCGAATAAGGCGCCTGCATGGTTTTGAACCAGCCCGCCCGCACGTCGCCGGTCTTGAGATTGTAGATGAAATTGGTGCCGCGCCAGATGTGGCCGTGGTCCAGTATCGTCACGTCGCCCTCGGCCACCATGATGTCGGTCGCCTCGACTTCCGTGGCCCTGTCGAAGGTCACCAGGGACGATTGATTGCTGGCCACGCCGCCATTGAAGAAAAAGTTGGTGCCGCCGGCGGTTTCGTAGCGGCCCCGGCTGTCGAGGGCGCGGATGTCCCACTGGCTCCCCTGCTGCGCTTGACAGGCGCACGCCGCCGCCAGCAAAGGCGGCATCCATTTCAGGAGCCAATATTGTCTCATTAAGAGCATCCAGCCAACCGGAAGTTTCAGTCTTCTTCCATTTTAGAAACGCCAAGTCCCCGCACGAAATTCTCAAATGAAACTGTGGCGAGTTTGTTTTTTAAAAGTGCAGGCAAATCTGCTTCTGAACAACTCAACAGATCCGATTTGTGGCCGAACTTATCCAAAAGCCACTGGGCCAACACCACCGGCCAATAGTACATACTCATTTGAATCACTTTTGCACCCGCGCGCTTGGCTTGGTCTTCCAATGCCGAACTTTCACCGACCCGATCTACGATGATGCAAGTGGCAGAATGAAATTGCCTTTCTTTAACTTCTAAATTGCGCTCAAAACGTGAGACCTTATCTTTGGTGATTTCGGGATTGCCGCGACCGATGAATCCCAAATCAAAACGGACGGCTTGGCCGGGGGCGACTAATAGTGTGGCATCGGCTTCGCGCTCGCCTATTTTGCTGGAAAGCCAAAACACTTTTGATGTTCTTGATGGCGGGTAACCAGTTTGTTCAAATCCCAAAGCGGCAAGCACGCCCCCTAAAACCAATCTCTCAAACAGTTTTCCGTAAGTGCTTTTTTCTGAACCGCGAATCGCCAATGTCTGGCTGCCGATGGTGCAGAAAAGACTCAACATATCGTGCCAATCAAGAACAGATTCTTTGCCATTTAAATAAATCACACGGCATTGAAGTTGGCCGGAATCCCTCTCGGTTTCTGCCGCAAGACGTCTCAAATTTGCTGCAAATGACTCCGTATATTTTTTTAGCAGCAGATCGTCATCGCGAAGAATATTCTGAACTCCTTTTTCAGTCAGGCCAATCATCCATTTACAAAGCTCCTTTTCAGACTTCGATGCTCGGTGAGTCAAATTCTCGAAAGCCATTTGAGGAATTTGGCGGCTAAAATCCCTCGCTGACTGCAAGCCTCGCAGATAAACCATGAATGTTGCGGCGTTAATTTTTCCAAGTCGCAGACGAGTCAAATGTTCCGTAGAAGCGCGAAGATTGTTTCCACAAAGCACATCAACAATAACCTGCCTGACATTTTCTTCTCCAGCGCGTTTAATGAATGTCACGCCCTTGCTTTCGAGCAGGTCATCAAAGTTCTTTGGCAACAAATCGGCAAGGTCCATAGTTGTGGATTTCATCAGAGTAAAACGGACGACATATCGGGAGGTTGGCAACCAATAAACAGGACATCTTTTGTCGCCGCCCCCAACCATCCTGTCATTTCTTTGCGAATCACATCAATATATTTTGCCTCGTTTTCAACCAACACAAAACGGCGATTAAGCGTTGCCGCTGCCCTGCCAGTTGTGCCTGTCCCTGCGAACGGGTCTAAAACAACGTCGTTTTTAAAGGAGTAATACTTGACAACACGTTTTGCCAACTCGATTGGAAAAACCGCGGGATGTTCTGAATGGAAAGCTGGATGGATACGCCATAGATTTGTCGTTTCATATTCATCAGCAATTTTGGAATCCTCGACCGCTTGTTGATCGGGATGTTTGCGGATGTTCCAATCAATGAGCCTCTCCGTGTGTTTTCGGTAGACCAGAACGTATTCCGTTACCGGGACGGCTTTGTATTGAAGCGGGTGCCGGTCTGCCGCAAAACGCCGCCCGCGTCCTGTTGCCCAGCCCGCGCCTTCAGGCTTCACCCAATGAATGTCATCAATGAAATCAAAACCTTCCTCAATGAAGATTCGGTGCATGTCGAAAGGAACCGCGATGCGTTTCGATGCTTCACTGCGGTTGGCCCTGCGAATCAAGACTGGTGAAACATTCATCACAAAGAACCGGCCCTCGGCTAGGACGCGGTGGCAGTTGTGAATGATCCGGCGCATTTTCAGGAGATAGCTTTCGTAGGAAAAATAGTCCTCGTATTCGGGGCGCGCGTTGTAGTACGGAGGCGAAGTAAAAATCAAGTCCACCGATTGCGACGGCATGTCCAGCAATGCTTGTTCACTGTCGCCGAGCACCACCGTGTTCCGGACAAACGAGGCCAGCATTTGTGTGGTCTTGCCGTTTCCGCTCCCTGCCGGCTTATTCGCGTCTTGTCGTCCAAGCAAACGTGATTCTAAAACATCAGGAGCAGTGGTTTCTCCCGATGTAATAAGCGAGGTGTAAGCATCAATGACAACCTCGCCGATGCGTTCTTTCGTTCCAGACTTTACCAGTGGTACTCGCCAGATGTGATAACGATCGTCAACTTCCGGCAGGCCAAAACCGACGGCGTTTTCCAAATTGAAAGTTTTCAACCAACCCGAAGCAATGTTTTTGGCTTCGCTGACAAACTCCACGGCATATTTTCGGGAGGCGGCCACCGTAGCCGCGCGTTGCTTGCGCGGGGCATCCACGATGTAAGAGGCTGTATCCTCCCGCAATTCTTCGGAGGGAGTTTTTCGGGCATTTGCGTACGACACACGATGCTCTTGCCTTGTCTTCTTTGTCCCTTGTTTTCGTGTCGTCATGTTGAATTATTTACCAGCTTGCCGGGACAATGCAAATTTGTTTTTGATTTCGAGGGCGGGAAGAATCCGTGACGAACGAGGTTTTTGTTTCGAGACGCATTAAGCCAGTGGCTCGGCGGCTATTTCGGGCGGAAATGGATTTCCGTGAAGCCGAGTTGGTAAAGCAGGATGGTCAATTGCGCCCGGCCCCGCTCGGCGGCGTCGTTCAAAATGCCGTTTTGCGAGGCGGCCAGGCGCAATTCGTCCACCGCCCGCTGGCGGGCGTATTGTTCCAGGTTCTTGTCAAACAACCGCAGGATGCCCGTGGAATGGTCCACGATCTGGGTCTGGTGATCATCCAGGTAGGCGTCGGTGACGCGCGGGCGCGGCAGGGCGAGGCTGATTTTTTTGCCGGAAATTTCGATGTCGCCGGGGCCGATCTGGCCCAGGTCCACGCCCGCCTTGACCGTCCCGTGGGCCACCAGCAGGACGCGGTTGTCGCCGTACCATTTGACGTCGTCGAATTCCACCACCTTTTCCAACGAATACTTGACAGTCACAAGCTGGGAGAGGGTCTGAATCTTGTTCAGCAGGGCCGGCCCGTTGAAAAAACCGCCGGCCTGGGCGGCGCGCCAGCGCCAGGCGAGCAGCCCGACAAGCAGGCCCAGTGCGAAGATCACCAGCCCGGCCGCCATCGTGCCTGCCACTTTCCTGAACATGCGCAAACTCTATGCCCCCGTTGATTCAAAGTTCAAGGTTCAAGGTTGGGAAGGTGAATTATCCTTTGCCCCGCCGGTCGTCTTTCATTACGCTTGCCGCATGAGCTTTTCCGCCATGGGGCAATTCCCGGCGTGCCGGCCCCGCCGCCTGCGGCAATGGCCCGCGCTGCGAGGCCTGGTGCGGGAAACCTCCCTGGACGCCGGCCATCTGGTGCTTCCCCTTTTCGCCCGCCCCGGCCGCAAAATCCGCCGGCCCGTGGCTTCGATGCCCGGCGTTTTTCAATTGTCACCCGACGAAATCGTGCGCGAGGCGGAAAAGGCGCGCCAATGGGGCGTTCCGGGCGTGCTGTTGTTTGGGATTCCTGGGAGCAAGGATGAAAAGGCTTCCGGCGCTTATGCCCGCAACGGCATCGTCCAGCAAACGGTGCGCCTGCTCAAAAAGCATCTGCCGGACTGTCTGGTGCTGACGGATGTCTGCCTTTGCGAATACATGAGCCACGGCCATTGCGGCATCGTGGAAAAGGGCAAAGGCGGCCGGGTGGCCAACGACCCCTCGCTGGCCTTGCTCGCCCGCACCGCGTTGAGCCACGCCGAAGCCGGGGCCGACATCGTGGCGCCCAGCGACATGATGGATGGGCGCGTGGCCGCGATCCGGCAGACGCTGGACCGGCACGGATTGGCCGATACGCCCATTCTTTCGTACGCGGCAAAGTTCGCTTCGGCCTATTACGGGCCGTTCCGCGACGCGGCGGAATCCGCGCCGCGATTCGGCGACCGGCGGGGGTACCAAATGGACGGCGCCAACGTGCTGGAGGCATTGCGGGAAGTGGGCATGGACCTCCAGGAAGGCGCCGACATGGTCATGGTCAAGCCGGCGCTGCCTTATCTGGACGTGGTGCATCGCGTCAAGATGGAGTTTGGGCGTCCGACGGCGGCCTACGCGGTAAGCGGTGAATTTTCCATGATCAAAGCCGCCGCCGCCAGGGGATGGCTGGATGAACGGGCCGTGACACTGGAAACCATGCTCTCGATTCGCCGCGCCGGGGCGGATTTCATCGTGACGTATTCGGCCGCGGACGTGGCGCGATGGCTCAAGGAGGGCTGACCGCCACTATTTTTTAAAGAGCATCAAGACCAGCACCACCACGACGATGGCCAGCAAGACGACTGCGGCGATAAAAATCTTGTTGGCCGTGTTGCTCTTTTTGACAAAGGCGGTCCTGTCGAACGCCACCGCCTTGGTGGGTGGTTCCTTGTCGAGCTTGACCCCTTGCGGGATGACCATGGTTTGATTGGGCAATTTTTTCGTCGAAGTCTTCTGCGCGCCGGGGTCTTCCAGGCGGAGTTCCACCTGGCCCAAACGCAAAATCTGCCCGGGCTTGAGCACCGCTTCGCCGGTGACTTGCTGGCCGTTGACAAACGTGCCGTTGGTCGAGTTGAGGTCGTGAACGACGATGTCAGCCCCGCGCAGCAGCACCTCGCAATGATGGCTGGAGATCGAACCCTCCGGGATGGGAAAGGTATTGTCCTCGACCCGGCCGATGGTGGTCTTTCCTCCCGTCAGCTCACATGCCTTGCCGGTAAACCCTTCACTGAGAATAACAAGTCTTGCCATATTGGGCGTGGTCGGATTATGGCGCGCCTTGGCCGCAAGTCAAACCGTTTTTCGCTCATCTTTTTTCGATCATCCGCCGGAACTCCGCGAACAGCGGCGCCGAGTCGTGCGGCCCCGGCGACGCCTCCGGGTGGTACTGCACGCAAAAAATCGGCTTGCTCTTGTGGCGCATGCCTTCGACGGTCCGGTCGTTCAAGTTGATGCGGTCCACCTCCACCTCCGGGGGCAGCGTCGCGGGGTCCACAGCGAAGCCGTGGTTCTGCGAGGTGATTTCCACCTTGCCCGAGGCCAGATCCTTCACCGGCTGATTGGCGCCCCGATGTCCGAATTTGAGCTTGAAGGTTTTTCCGCCAAAAGCCTGCCCCAGGATTTGATGCCCCAGGCATATCCCAAAAATCGGCGTCCCGCTCTTGACCAGGCCGCTCACCGCCCGCACGGCGTAACCCAGCGCCGCCGGGTCTCCCGGGCCGTTGGAAAGAAAAATGCCCGCCGGCTTGAAGGCCAGCGCCTCCTCCGCCGTCGCCGTCGCCGGCAGCACCCGGGTCTTGAAACCGTGCTGCCGCAACCGCCGCAAAATGTTGTACTTCATCCCGTAATCAAAAGCCACGATGGGAATGTCCGCCGGCGGCAGGGCCGCGCTTTCGAGCGCGTTGGCCGACCCGCGCGCCAGCGTGAAACTCCCGCTCTGCCCGTCGTTCTCATCCCACAAAAACGCCTTCGAGTGGGTGACGCTCTTGACGTAATCCACCCCTTCCAAGCCGGGCCAGTTCTTCGCCCGCTCCACAGCCTCCTCCGGCGTGATGTCCGCGGTGGAAATAAAACCGTTGAGCGCCCCGCGCACGCGCAACTTTTTCGTCAGCGCCCGCGTATCCACCCCTTCCAGGCCGGGGATGCCGTTTTTCTCCAGGTATTCGGCCAGGGAACATTCCGCGCGCCAACTGCTGACCATCGGCGACAACTCGCGCACCACGAAACCCGCCACGTGCGGCTGCCAGGACTCCACGTCGAAGTGATTGACCCCGTAATTGCCGATCAGGGGGTAAGTCATGGTGACGATCTGGGCTTTATAGGAAGGGTCGGTGAGGATTTCCTGGTAGCCGGTCATGGAGGTATTAAAACAGACTTCTCCACAGGCTTGAGCTTTGGCGCCAAAGCCCCGGCCCGCGAACACGGAACCGTCTTCCAGCGCGAGAATTGCCTTCATCGAAACCTCTTTCGTCCGCCCCGAAATTACGGCCATTTTTGCCCCGGTCAAGCCTTATTCACTTTCGTTTCCGCCCTCCCATTGCTCGCGCGGAGGCGGAGGGCGCGGAGTTGGAAACTGTTTTGCTTCCAATGACATGCGGCCCGATGCAGGCGCGTTGGAGGGCAAGGTTCGCCATGACGGAAGAAAAATTGTCTTTTCTCCGCGCTCTCTGTGCCTGCGCGAGCCTGTGTTTTCCACTCCCCCCTATTTTTCTGAAAAGCGTCCTTTATCTCCCCGGTGACTTCTGCTTTTTCCGCAACTTCTTCCGATCTGTGTCCATCTGTGTTTATCTGTGGCTTTTCCTGCTTGGTCAGGCATTTTGCATCTTACCCAGCAGGATGTCAGCCGGGATGCGCAAACCAGAGACCAAGGCGCGAATCATTTTGAGGCTGAGGCTTCGGCGCCCTGAGAGAACCTCGGAAACACGGCTTCGACTGCCCAGGAAGGGCACCAAATCCTTATTGGTGAGTCCCTGTTGCGCCATGCGGAAACGAATCGCCGCCACCGGGTCCGGCTTGTCAATCGGAAAAACCCTTCCCTCGTAATCGTGAATCAATAACGAAAGAACCTCCAACTCGTCTCCTTGCGAAGTGCCGGGCTTGGCGTCCATGAGTTTGTCAACCCGCGCCAGCGCCGTCGCATATTCAGACTCCGTTTTAATCACCTTTGTTTTCATTAAATCTCCTCCGCGTTCACCCGATCATATTTCCGATGCGTCCCCGCAAACCGGACAGTTCCAATTTTGGGAAAACGGTGTCCAGCACAAAACCCGTTTCGTTTTCGGCCTGAAAGGTGAAAAAAACGAGTTCCTGTGCGCTGGTCTTGGCTGGGACCCGCGCACAAGCCCGAAACGCATCAGCCGGCTCCGGGCGGAATTCAAGAACAGGCGGTCTGTGGGGAAAACGAACGCAAGTCTGGATTGACGTTGTTCCGGTGGCGGGCTATCCTTTCTTTAATGGCTGACTCAGTTCAGGTTCAAAAAAATCTGCGCGCCGCAATGAAGGAAGCGTTGCGAATTCAGGATCGTTTTGTTGCCGAACCGGTTTTTGCCAGGACGGGGCGGGGCTGCCTCAAGAGCGAGGGCGTCAGCACAATCCATAAAATCAAAGCCAATCTGCGCCGAAGCGCTTCCAAGCCGGGATGAACAAGCTGTGGCTGGAGGCATGGCCGTGGGACACAGATAGGACATTACATCGCCGGCACCGCGGGGGAAGAGGAATTGGACCAAGCCCTCGCCAAGTTGGACTAACACTTGCGCTTTCCGATCTGTGTCGATCTGTGTTCATCTGTGGCTTCCCCTGCTTGGGACAACGTTTGGGGACATTCAGTTCCTTTGATCCGCGGTAAAGACAGGTGCATGCTTTGGCAAAATAAAAGAATGACCGTATGTTAAACGCGCCTGAATCATTAAAGACTGCCACTGCCGAATCCGTGCAAGTGTCCGAGACGGCAACGCACGGACAAGGAAAAACTGATTTTCCAGCGAGCATGGTCTGCGACCTGTCCGAAGCCAAAGCGTTTTGCCTGGGTTATGGCACGCCAAATGTTCCGGTATTGGCTGCTTTTGGCGGGGACCGTTTGCACGCATTCAAACTGCCCAGGCTCACAAAACGGGACCGGGAAGAGATTCGCCTGAAACTGGCCGAATTGGACGGCGATGGGTGGGCCGACGCGGATGACCCGTTGACGGCCGCCGACAAGGCCCTGATCGAAGCGCACGAACGAAACCCCGCGACATCCATCCCGTGGAAACAGTTTGAAGCGGGATTAAAGCGGAGACTGGGTGAGTGAGTTTCCGGTTGATCGTCCGGCCGGAAGTTGACGCCGATTTGCGCGAGGCCGGGATGTGGTATAAAAGGCAGCGCGAGATAAAACGGGGTCCTTTTTGACCTTGCCTGAAAACTGTTTTGGTTTAAAATGAGAATATGACCTTGGAAATACCCGAGTCCATTGCGCAACTCCTGCCGCGCGACCCCCAGAGCCGGGACCGCAGCGTTTTGGAGGGTCTTGTTATTGGCGCGCACACGGCCGGAGTCATTTCGCGCGGCAGGGCGTTTGAATTGCTGGAGCTTAATCACTGGACGGGTGAGGCTTTCTTTCGGCAACGCGGCGTGTTCCTGAATTACGACGCCGCGGAATTCAGGCGGGACACAGGGGCTTGACTTATGGCTGTTGTTGTCTCGGACACGACGCCTCTTCATTACCTTATTTTGGCAGGTCGCGAATCCATCCTGCAAAAGCTTTATGGAAAAGTCCTCATTCCCCCGGCGGTTTTAATGGAGTTGAGCCATGCCTCGGCTCCCGTCCAAATCTCGAATTGGGCCGCGAACCTGCCGGCATGGATAACTGTGGCGACGACAGGTTTGATACCGGGACGATTTGACGGATTGGATTTTGGCGAACGGCAGGCGTTGGCTCTCGCCTTGGAAATACGCGCGGATTTGGTTTTGCTGGACGACAAGGTGGCGCGCCGCGTTGCGTTGCAGGAATTGATGAATGTCAAAGGCACGCTTGGAATTGTCGCGGACGCGGCGAAAGCAAATCTTTTGGATTTCGTTGAAACCGTGGAACAATTGCAGCGCACAAGCATGCATCTCGATCAGGATATTGTTGACGAGGTCCTGCGCGATTATAATCTTTCACGGCAAAAGTGAAAGTGAAAGGGTCGTAAGGCATCCTTGGGTCTGCCAGGTGATTGGGATTGAATGCACTCTGTAAAGCCGATGTCTTCGTTCACTGAACACCGCGCGGAAACGACTGCGGCGCCGGTCAAGCCTTGTTCACTTTCGGCGCATAGGCGGCAACTTCGGGAAACTTTTTAGGGATTCCCTTGTCGAACGTGGCGACGTCACAGCCTTCGGAGCGCGCGAAGGCGCAAAGAAGCGCATCGCCGAAATCGCAGTTCCTGACGCGATAAAACTGAAGGGCTTCCGCGACCCAGAGGGCGTCCGGCGCGTCCACGTTGGGAATGGCCAGCAGTGAAATCAATTTCGGGGCTATTTCCGCCGGTTCCAGATCGTAAAGCCGTTCCAGCACGTAAACCGTTTCCTGGATCGTCGAGGTTGGAATCACGAGTTTGACCATGCCGGATTGGGCGGCCCGGAAAAGATCGGCGGCGGCCGCGGATTGGGCTTTGTCATCGCCCGTCAAGTAGCGGACCACCACGCTGGCATCCATCGCAATGGAAGCGGCCATTTTAACGGCTCCCCTCCAATCCCGCCGCTCCCGCCTTCGCAATGGCTTTTCTCCCCGCCGCCCTCATCTCGTCAACGGAGCGCGCCCGCTTCCCCTTCCCCAGCGAGCCGGCCAAGGCGTCCGCGTCCTCGACGAGTTCCAGGACCAGCCTGTTGCCATCCACAATCTGGTTGACCCGCCGGCCGGGCTGGAATCCGAGCATTCGGACCGCTTCCGCCGAGATCGTCGTTTGAAATGCCTTGGAAATCTTTGTTTGCGTCATAAACAACATAATACGCGGAAAACCTTTGAAGTCAACCCACAACCTTTTATGCTTAACTTAACAGCGTCCGGCAGGCTTGACGCAGGGGGGGCAGGTTTTTCCTGGATCGGGCTTCAATGTAGCAACGGAAAACAGGCTCGGTGCCGCTGGCGCGGAAGGCGACCCATTCCCCGCCCGGCAGGAGAAATTTGTAACCGTCCATCGTGACCCGCTTTTGGACGGGAAAGGGGCCGATTTTCTCCAATCCCCCCGATAAACGGGAGAGCAGTTCGTCCTTTTTGGCGGGGTCAATGTGAATGTTGATCCGCTCGGTGAAGAAGGGTCCGGCCAGTTTTGTGATTTCCTTGAGCACGGCGCCCAGCGGCTTGCCGGCCGCCGCCACCAATTCCGCCATCAGCAAACAGGCCAGGATGCCGTCTTTTTCCGGCACGTGCCCGCGCACGCTCAGGCCGCCCGATTCCTCGCCGCCGACGATGACCGGTTCGCGTTCCATGATCGCGCCGATGTATTTGAATCCCACGGGCACTTCATGCACCGGCACCCCGAATTGCGCCGCCACCGCGTCCACTTGATGGCTCGTGACCACCGTGCGCACCACCGAGCCTTTCCAGCCGCGATGCCGGGCCAGATGATAGAGCGCGAGGGCCAGCACTTGGTTGGGGGTGATCCACGCGCCGTCGGAATCCACCACCCCGAAGCGGTCGGCGTCGCCATCAGTGGCCAGGCCCAGGCGCGCGCGGCCGGAGCGGAGAAGCTTCCGCAATTCGACGAGGTGTTCCGCGGTCGGTTCGGGCGGGTGGCCGCCGAAGAGCGGGTTCAAATCGTCGTGCAACACCGTCAGGCGCGCGCCGGCCTCGCGCAGGAGCGTGTCAAGATAACCGTGGCCGCAGCCGTGCATGAGGTCCACGGCCACTTTGAGGCGGGCTTTTTTGATGGCGGAAAAATCGGCCAGCTTGCGTATTTGCCGGAGATACTCCTCCCGCGGATCCATGCTCCGGCAGGAGAAAGTTCCGATAATGGCGGACGGGAAGCTCCAGTTCTCCCGTTGCAGCCGGGCGATGGTTTGTTCAATCGGGCGGGTGGCTTCGGGCGGCGCGCCGGCGCCGTCGTGCCGCGAGAATTTGAAGCCGGAGTATTCCGGCGGATTATGGCTGGCGGTGATGTTGATGCCGCCGATGGCTTTGCGCCGCCGGATGGCAAAGGCCAAAACGGGCGTCGGAGTGTCCCGTTCGCACACCAGCGGAACCAGGCCGTTGGCGGCGAAAACCTCGGCCGACGCCAGCGCGAATTGGCGGCCCAAAAAACGGCAGTCATATGCGAAAATGACGCGCGGTTCCAGGCCATGAATGCCCGATGAGGGATCAGCCAGGCCGGCCTTGAGATAATCCGCCACCGCCTGGCTGGCCAGGCGGACGTTGGCAAAGGTGAAATCGCGCGCCATTAAAGCGCGCCAGCCAGCCGTGCCGAATTGAATCAAGGGAGGGGCCATCCTGCCGCCTTGTCATTGTTTCCAGTCGAAAGCGTCCTTCTTCAAGGCGTAGAGGTAGCCGATGAAGAGCACGAGCATGAATCCCGCCATGCCGCCCAGGATCAGGCCCGGCTGCCGTCCGATCATGCTTTTGAAATTGACCGCCCACGGATAAAGAAACACCACCTCGATGTCAAAAAGAATAAACAGCATCGCCACGAGGTGAAACTTGACCGAAAAGCGGGCGCCGCCCCTGCCGGCGGGCAACATGCCGCATTCATAAGCCGTGTCTTTGATGGCCGTGCGCCGGGCGCGCTTGCCCACCAGGGCCGACACGACCACCATGCCAACGGAGAACAGCATGGCGACAACGGCCAGCATGAGCACGGGCACATATTGCATGAACTGGGACTCTGACGGTTCCATGCCCCTGAATCTAGGAGGCGCCGGGGCCGTTGGCAAGCCGCGGATTTTCATAAAACACATCGTCCCCAACCTTGTCATCCGGCCCCGAAGCCGGTAAGGTTTCCACCATGCTGAAACAGTGTGTTTGCCTGCTTTTGTTCCTGGGTTGCGCCACGACGCCCGCCGCGACCATCGAACTCAAAGGCAAAGCCTCCGTCACCGGAACGATCCTCGCGGAAAAGCGCGACCAGATTGTGATGGATATCGGTTACACGGCGCTGGTCATCCCGCGCAACCAGGTGCTGAAACTTCTGCATGACAACGAGGCGGCCGTCAGGGCCGTCGCCGCGCCCGTCCCGGCGGCCCAGGCCGCGCCCGATTCAGGCGGGGGGCGGGGCTTTTACAGGACGGCCGCCGCTTCGGCGCAGGAACAGAGCGTGCGCGAACTGGTTGACGCCCTCGGCTCGGCCGTCGTCCAGGTGCGAACCCCGGCGGGCCTCGGCTCGGGTTTCTTCATCAATCCTGACGGTTTCCTGATCACTAATTTCCATGTCGTGGAGGGCGAAACTCAAATCTCGGTGGAAGTGTATGCCGTCAAAGACGGCCAGTTGGACCGCAAGACCTACAAGCAGGTCCGCATTATCGCCCTGAATAAATTCGGCGATCTGGCCCTGCTCCACATCGAGGACAAGGGCGCGCCGGGATTTGTCAGCGTGCCCCTGGGCGAGGCGGACAAACTGTCGGTGGGCGACCACGTGTTCGCCATTGGCAGCCCGCTGGGGCTGGAACGGACGGTGACCGAAGGCATCCTGAGCACCAAGACGCGGGAAATCGAAGGGGGGCTTTATCTGCAAACCACGGCGCAGATCAACCCCGGCAACAGCGGCGGCCCGCTCTTCAACCTGCGCGGCGAAGTCGTGGGCGTGACCAACATGAAGATGAATTCCAGCGAGGGCCTGGGCTTCGCCATCCCGGTTGAATCCGTCAAATACTTCCTGAACCATCGCGACGCCTTCGCCTACGACAACGACAATCCCGGCAATCCGTATCGCTACCTGGAACCGCCCAACCGGACCAGGAAGACGGCGGGCGAGTGAGGTTGCGCCGCTAATATGAAATTCGTGCCTCCATTCCCTCGATTTCTTTTGCCGATGGCCCTGGCTGTCAGCCTGCGGGCCGGCGGCGCCGTTCCGCCGCCCGAAAAACTGCTGCCCCGGGACACGGTGCTGGTCGTCACCGCGCCGGATTGGGCCAGGGCCGGGCTTTTCTGGAGCAACGCGCCTTATGCCAGGTTATGGCAGGATCCGGGTCTGCGGCCATTCAAAGACAAGTTCCTCGAGAAATTCACCGACGGGGTGATCAAGCCGCTGGAGCAGAATCTGGGGATCAAGTTTTCCGACTACGATGGCCTGGCGCAAGGCCAGGTGACTTTCGCCGTGGTGCCGGTCACCCCAAAAAACAAGACCGACGATCCCGT
>Ga0114951_10004578_pt1 | contig 13364 bp, 8 predicted proteins | sample AM7aDNAmetaG_FD_88677 | JGI IMG/M metagenome (GOLD analysis project Ga0114951, IMG submission 88677) | Freshwater microbial communities from Finland to study Microbial Dark Matter (Phase II) - AM7a DNA metaG | ecosystem: Environmental > Aquatic > Freshwater > Lake | place: Finland: Lake Alinen...
GGACGGCATGGCTTCATGCTATCCAACAGCCGCCCACTCATCGCGATAAAGCCGCGATGAATGGGGCACAGATCCTCATGCCTCAGACTGGTTCTTCCATACGGATGAGCGGGCCACCTGCCTATCCGTCATCAACGAATCCCAGGTCTCAAGATCGAGACCTGGGCGACCCGCCCGCGGCCTGATCCTGTATTTCGTTCTTTGCCGATGAAGTGGCATGGCAAAAACACACGTGAGATGCACACACGGCGGGTTCCGTCATAGTCACGTGCCCTCATCGTACATCAACCCCGGTCCCCAACTGCGAGGGACCGGGGGCACCCTCATTGTGGTTTGGAAAGGTCACCGGGACCGGGGCCACCCGCCCAAGCCGCCCCAGAGGACGGCTTGCGGTTGGATGCACGCTTCTACATCTTTCAGTAAATGCGTTCGTAATTCTGAAAAACGAACCCTTTATCGCGTTTGATAAAAGTCAGGGTCACGAACGCTCCAATGGGGGATCGGCCTTCATAACCACATGCAAACGAAATCCCGACCTGATCTCGAAAATCGACTCGATCACTTAGTTTGCATACGCTCCTCAGAGGATCGCTTGCCTGCTTTCCACAGATCATCTCGCGTTTACCCTGAAAATCCGGCATCTGCCCCAACACCTGCATACAGTTTGAGGAGTGAACCTGAGTGATTAGCTGACGAGCCAAGCGTTCTGGAGTTCTGTTTCGGATTGGGTTTAGGATTACCAGTCTGTCTTGCAAAAAAGGGCCTAATGAACACCGCAGCAACACGGGGCCTGCCAAGAAGAACCATAATGCCAGTCCTCCGACTACAAGCCCCATCGTGATTTTCCATGCCTTCATTTGCTTCACTCCTTGGGAGTCCTGCGCACCGGTGGCGTACTGCCTACTCGATGCACCATGTATTCGTTTTGTCCACCAAACATATACGTTTTGCTCCATCCGCTGGCATTAGTGGAGAAGCTAGAAAAGCCATGAAAACCCTCCGTAGTGACGCCTTGATGATTAGCAAAGCTCTGTGCGAAGTCTCGATTGTCATAGCCATCGCCCGCAGTATTGCATCCGTAGAATCCAGCAAAGGCACCTTTTGCCCAGTTGATGTGTAGATTCGCTAAGCCTTCCGGATTCTGTTCGTTAGTGAAGTGCGTCCCACCCGGTGAATTCATCCCCTCATTGAAATTTGGACCATCCGCGCCAGCATGGGAGAACAGATCAACTTCACCAACTTTTCCAAATTGCTTATCTAATCCATTTGCTTGCGATATCACGTTAGCGAAATCCTTAAATGAACTCACACCCGCGACAAGAACTGTGTCATTTTTTGGATCGTAGCCTTTCGTATTCTTAATGTTATTTGCCCTTGTCAAAGCGGCCTTCTTAAAGTCGTCATCCCCTCCCTCATTGCCCGTTGTGTAGGTCACCACATAGACGGTTTCACCCGTCGGGTCTGTATAGCGCAGAGGATTGTTCCAAGTGTAGGCGTACATGTTCCAGTTCTGCGGTTGAGAGAGATACATGTCAAAATGCTCTTGATTCTGCGCTCTCGTGATTATGTTGAATGGATCAGGCGACAAAAACCGGCCCATCGAAGACGCGAAGTAGCGCGCATCGAAGTAGTCGTTTCCTGATTCGGCGTCGCGTTCTTTGCCGGTGAAAAGGGATTGCGGAAATTGCATGGCGGTTGCACAAAAGGCGGAGTGCGTCATAGATGTAGAAACCTCCGTCGTACCTGCCAATCAGCCGTCTGTTTAATCCTGCTTCAACGGCTGCACGGTGATCTTGCCATCGAGGATGGGCGCGGCTTTCCCTTCGATCGTTCTGCCGGGCGCTCCGTCCAGATCGAAGACGATAACATCGTTCGCGCCCTTGCGCAGCCAGGGGCCGGGCAGGTAGAGAGCCTTCTGCGGGCCGATGCTCCAGATGCGGCCAAGCGCATGGCCATTGACCCAGACAAAGCCCTTGGAGAAATTGCTGGTGTCGAGGAAGGTGTCGCCCACAGCGTCCACATTGAGCGTGCCGCGATAGAAGCAGGCGCCCGTGCAGGGGGCAGTGGCGAAGGGCAGCTTCTCTGGCGCGCTCATTGGCAGCGGGTAAATGTGCCAGCCGGTGACCGGCTTGCCATCGAGCGTGACCTGTTTGGTGATGCCCTTGCGCTCGCCGCGCAGCTTGAGCGAGAAATTGATGCGGCCGGAGTTCTCGACCAGGATGTCGAGCCGGGTGTTGGGCGCGGTGAGATCGACGGCAAGCTTGTTCTGATCGAGGCGTCGGTCGAGCGTGCCGATCTGCCGGCCATTGGCGTAGACGACGGCGTAATCGTGCAGCTCGTCGAGAACCAGATCGCCCTTGACCGGGGCGGCAACCGTGGTGCGATAGAGGATGTAGCCGTAAGCCTGGTCGAGATCTTCCATGGAGAGCGGCTGCGCGGAGGTCACCGGAGCGGGAAGCGTCTTCCAGAGCGACGCCGATTTTGTGAGTTGAGCGGCTGGCACGGCCACAGGCGGCGCTACTGCAGGCACGGGCGGCGGGGTGATGCCGGTGGCCTTGGCGATGACCTCGCGGAAGGGTTGGAACTTGGCTGCGATGCGGCCGCTCTCATCGAGCGGCGAGTCGTAGTCGTAGCTGGTGACGTCGGGCTCGTACTTGTTCTTATCCCAGTTGGCGCCGTTCATCCAGCCGAAGCTGGTGCCACCGTGAAACATGTAGATGCTGATGGAATAGCCCTGGCCAAGAATCCAGGCCAGCTCTTCTGATTGCTGCTTGGCATTGGTGGTGTGATGCTTTTCGCCCCAGTGATCGAACCATCCGGCCCAGTATTCGCCGTTCATGAAAGGACCCTGCGGGCGGAACTTCTGCAGGACTGGGAATTCGTGCTTCGCCTCGCCGGGGCCAAAGTTGATGACGGCCGGCAGCTCGGGAAGGGTGCCGTCAGGCAACTCGGCTGCGCCGTCCGCGGTGTAGAGCAGGGACTTGGTGAAACCGGCGTCAAGGATGGCGTGGTGAATCTGCTCCATGTACGCGTGGTCCTTGCCGAAGGAGCCGTACTCGTTTTCGACCTGGACGGCGATGATGGGTCCGCCGTTGCCGATCTGGAGGGGTGCCAGTTCCTTGCCGAGGCGGGTGAGCCAGCGCTTTGCAGGCTCCATGAATTTGGGGTCGGAGCTGCGGACGATGGTGGCGTGTTCCTTGAGCAGCCAGGCGGGGTAGCCGCCAAACTCCCACTCGGCGCAGACGTAGGGGCCGGGGCGGAGGATGACGTAGAGGCCCTCGGCCTGCGCGTCGCGGATGAACTCGGCCACGTCGTGCTGGCCGGAGAAGTCAAACTGGCCGGGACGGAGTTCATGGTCGTTCCAAAAGACGTAGGCGGTGACGGTGTTGAGGCCCATGGCCTTGGCCATCTGCAGGCGGGCGCGCCAGTAAGCGCGGGGAATGCGGGGAGAGTGCATTTCGCCTGAAATGATCTGGAAGGGCTTGCCGTCGAGAAGGAACTTGCCACCTTCGGCACGGAAGGAGTGCGGCGCAGGGGCCTGAGCCCTGGCTGTAACGGCAACGGGCGGGAGGCCAACGAGGGCAACGAAGAAGGCAATGAAGACGAGGAGCAGCTTGGACGTGTTTTTCATGGAGTGAGAGTGCCCGGTAATGAAGTGGGCCATGGTCCTTTCGAACTGGCGCAAGGCTGAGTGCAAATGCCCAGGGAACCGCATGCGAGAGCTTTGCGCGACAAACACATGATAAGTTACTGGGCATTGAAACCGGACTGCCGGCGCGGCTCAATGCAGGATGGCTGCAAGCGCAGGATTCCGTATCAATGGGAAGCCATGAGCGTAGTAGACTTGGCCTTTGAACCGGTCTGACTTCAAGCCGGATTCGAGTTCCGCGTAAGGGGGATTGCCAGATGCATATCGTTTTAGCCTCGTCGGAGTGCGTGCCATTTGCCAAGACCGGTGGGCTGGCTGACGTGGTGGGCGCGCTGGGTCCAGAGCTGGTCAAACTGGGGCACGAGGTCACGGTTTATCTACCGCTCTATGCGAAGGTGCGGCCTCATCTTGATGGACAAAATGAGTGGACGTATGCGGTTCGCTCGATCACGATTCCGTTCGAGTCCTACAACCGGTTTGTGGGGATCGTGGATGGCGGTAAGCGGGACGGCGTGCAGTTCTATTTTGTGGATTGCCCGGAGCTGTTTGACCGGCAGGAGCTTTACGGCACCAGAACCGGCGATTACCCGGACAACGCTGAGCGGTTCGGTTTGTTCTGCCGGGCGGTGCTGGAGGCGACCAAGCAGCTTGGGGTTCCGCAGGTATTTCATGTGCACGACTGGCAGGCTGCGCCGGTGGCGATCTACCTGCGCACGGTCTATGCCGATGACCCGGTTCTGCGTGGGGCGCGCGTGGTGCTGACGATTCACAACGCGGGCTACCAGGGCAAGTTTCCACCGGTTACGACAGAGCGCCTTTTGCTGCCGTGGGATGTTTTCACGATGGACAAGGTGGAGCAGTTCGACAACTTCAATTTCCTGAAAGGCGGTCTGGTCTACTCCGATATTTTGACGACGGTGAGCCGGAAGTATGCGCAGGAGATACAGACGGCGGAGTTCGGCGAAGGCCTGGATTCGGTTCTGCGTGGCCGTGCGGCGGATCTGCGCGGAATTCTGAACGGCGTGGACTATGAGAAGTGGGACCCGGCTACGGATGGAAACCTGGCGGCGCACTACACGCCTGAGGATCTGACGGGAAAGCAGGCGTGCCGGGCCGATCTGCTGCATGCATTTGGACTGGAGAACGTGGCGGCTACCACGCCGGTGATTGGAATTGTGTCGCGTTTTGCCACACAGAAGGGGTTCGACCTGGTGGAGGAGATTGCGGCGAAGCTATCCGACCGGGAAGTAGCCGTGGTGGCGCTGGGTACGGGCGAGCCGGTATACGAGAAGTTCTTCCGCGATTGGGCGTTCTGGCATAAGGCCAACGTGGCGGTGCAGGTTCGCTATGACGACGCACTGGCGCACAAGATCGAAGCGGGCTCGGACATGTTTCTGATGCCGTCGAAGTATGAGCCATGCGGGCTGAACCAGATTTACTCGCTGAAGTATGGAACGGTTCCCGTGGTGCGCGCGACGGGCGGCCTGGACGACACGATCGAGGAGTGGAACAGCGAGAAGCGAACGGGGACTGGTTTCAAGTTTTATGGATACGAGGCAAAGGACTTTCTGGCCGCCATCGACAGGGCGCTCGCAGCTTTTGAGGACAAGGCAGGCTGGACGCAGTTGATGGTGAATGGAATGACGCGGAACTATAGCTGGGAACAGCCGGCGCGGGAGTATGCAGCAGTGTATGAGGAAGTAGTGCGGCGGTAGAGAACAGGGAATAGAAGAACAAGTTGGCGAGTGAATGGAGTGCGTTTATTCCAGGTCTCAAAGACGAGACCTGGGGCACCCACTTTTTGGACACATGCGGAAGTTGCATTGAGGTGAAGGAAGGCCATGAACGATCAGCAGTGGAACACGCTTGTTTCAGTGGTTCGCGGAGAGGCGATCGAGCCTGTGCCGACTGCATTCATTATTGACAGTCCCTGGCTTCCGAATTGGGCGGGCCACACGATTCTGGATTACTTCACGGACGAGCGCATGTTTCTTGAGGACAACCTGAAGGCCATTCGCGCGTTTCCGGACACGATGTTTCTTCCCGGGTTCTGGTCGGAATATGGAATGTGCACGGAGCCTTCAGCGTTTGGTTCCGTGTGCATGTGGGGTGAGGACGAGTTTCCGTTCGCGAAGAAGGTGCTGCTGTCGCCGTCCGATGTGGAGCGGCTGGAAAAACCAGACGCACGCAAGCACGGATTGCTGCCTTTTGTGATCAAGCGGCTGAAGCATCTGCAGCCGGAGATTGAAGCGGCCGGGCACAAGATCCGCTTTGCGGTGGCGCGCGGCCCGCTGAACATTGCCTCGTTCCTGATGGGCACGCCGGAGTTTATGGAGGCGCTGAAGACAGAACCCGAGCTGATGCACAAACTGCTGGAAATTGTTACGGATTTTCTGGTGGACTGGATTGCGGTTCAGCGCGAGGCGTTCCCCTCGATCGATGGAATTTTTCTGCTCGACGATATTGTCGGCTTCATAAGCCGGCGGGATTTCGAGACGTTCGGGCTGCCGTATTTGAAGCGGGCATTCAGCGCGGATGTGACGGTGAAGTTTTTCCACAACGATGCGCCCTGCAAGGCGAGTGCGCCGTTGCTGGCGGCGGCGGGAATCAACCTGTTGAACTTCGGAGTGCAGCATACGCTTACGGAGATGAAGGCCTGGACGAATAACCGGATAGCGCTGATGGGCAACATTCCGCCGCGCGATGTGCTGGCAGAAGGAACTCCGGCCGATGTTGTGCGCTCGGTTACGGAGATGCTGAACGCTCTGGACGACAAATCGCGGCTGATCGTTTCCTGCGGGGGAGGCATGCCGCCCAATGCGCCGACGGAAAGCATTCAGGCGCTGATATCGGCGGTAAGAGAGATGAAGCGATAGGGCGGAGTGGGTGATGGATTTGAAACGGGTGCGCCTTTCCCCTGCACGGAAGGAACCAGAGAGATTTGGAATTCGTAGGATACACGCATGATGCACAGAGGGCTGGGAATCGTTGCGTGCTTGGTGATGGCTGCATTGGCTGCGTCGGCGGAACCGAGCAGCAAGCAGAAGTTGAATCCGCCAGAAGCGCCAAAAGCGCAGCAGGAAAGCAGTTACAGAGTGCCGTTGCTTTCTGAAGGATTGCACCTCTCCGACTTTGCAGGCATGGAGCCTCGGCCGGAGTTGAGGGGCAAGCTGCTTCATATTGCTGGCTTTATCCAGAACACACCGAAAGATGGGCAGCCGGCTACCGAAAACACTGAGGTCTGGCTGGGACATACAAAGAGCGCGTTGTATTTCGTGTTTGTTTGCCGGGATCATCGGGCAAGCGAAATTCGCGGGCACCTGGCACGGCGCGAGAATGTACTGAAAGACGACAACGTGTCGGTGCTTCTGGATTCATTCAAAGACCGCCGGACAGGAGTTCTGTTTACGGTGAATCCGGCGGGTGTGCAGGCCGATGCAGCCTGGAGCGAAACCACCGGCACGGACTACAGCTACGACCAGGTTTGGGATTCGGAAGGACGCGTGACCACCGAGGGCTGGGTGGCACTCGTCGCGATCCCGTTTCGTAGCCTGCGCTTTCGTAACGGCGGCGCGGATTGGGGCGTGGTGTTCATGCGCAACTATCCGCGTAACAGCGAGGTGGACTATTGGCCGCGTGTTTCAGCCAGTATCTCCGGAGTGTTAAGTCAGGAAGGCACTCTGCGCGGTATTGAGGGCGTCACGGGCTCGCATAACCTGCAGGTGAATCCCTATGTGTTGGGACAGAACGAGCGCACACTCGATACGCTGAATCCGCTGAATCCATTTTTTAGCGCGCGTCGCGCCGAAAGCACAGCCGGCGGCGAGATCAAGGCCGTACTCAAAGACAGGATTGTGTTGGACGCGACCATCAATCCTGACTTCAGCGATGTGGAGTCGGATCAGCCGCAATTTACGGTGAATCAGCGCTACCCGGTTTACTTTCCTGAACTGCGGCCATTCTTTCTGGAGAACGCAAACTACTTCACGACGCCGATTCCGCTGGTCTATACGCGCACAATTGTGCATCCGGAATATGGAGGGCGGGTGACCGGCAAAATTGGACGTGTAAATATGGGCCTGTTTGCAATCGACGATCGCGAACCTGGCCTGACATTGGCGCACGGCGATCCTCTGAATAGCAAGCGTGCCGAATTTGCTGTGGGCAGGGTCTCGGTGGATCTTGGCAAGGGATCGAGTGTCGGTGCAATTTATACCGACGAAGAGTTTGGCCAGGGGTGGAACCGGATAGGGGGCATCGACTTCACGGCACGCATAACGGACAAATGGACCTCGCTGGGGCAGTGGGTGGAGAGCTCGACGAAGGGTACGTTGGACAGTGGGACGCCGGCGAGTTATGCGGCTGGACCGGCGAGTTATCTGGAGTTACAGCGTGCGGGACATGCCTTCAACCTGGATTCGAGTTTTCAGGATTACAGCGCGGGATTTCAGACCCAGGTGGGGTTCATCCAGACGACGAATGTTCGCGGCGGGCATACACATGCAACCTACCAGTGGTACCCGAAACACCGAACGGTCCAGAGCTATGGGCTGGAGACCAACCAGAACATAGCGTTCGATCATGCGGGAAATCGCGTCTACCATTACTCGTCCTTCGATCCGTTTGTTCTGCTGCCGAGGAATTTTGTGTTTGCGCCGATTGTTGGCCAGAACTCCGACACGCTGGGGCCACAAGACGGCGTGTTGCTCAGTGAGAACAGAAATTTCACCGAGAATTTTATAGGGGCTGTGGCGCGCGGAGCTCCTCTAACGCAGTTGAACTTCAACATCAACGCGTTTCATGGTGGCAACGTGAACTACACTCCTCCAGCGGGGAGGGCTCCATTTCTGATGAACCAGGAGACGGTGCAGGCGCTGATTACGCTGCAACCGCTTCGCCCGCTGACTGCCGACAATACCTATCTGCTGGATCGCAATCATTCGATTGCAAATGGAGCGCTGGTGTACGAGGTCCAGACATTCCGCACAAAGGTGAACTACCAGTTCACACGGGCGTTGTCAGCGCGCGTGATTGTGGAGTACAACTCGACCTTGGCGAACTCCACGGAGACCTCGCTACAGCGGACAAAACAGGTCGGGACGGAGGCGCTGCTGACATGGCTTCCGCACCCTGGCACAGCGATCTATGTTGGGTATACCAACGATTTGAGGAATCTGGACCGGTCCCTATGCAATCGGATATCGGGAGGGGCCTGCGATCCGAATCATACAGAGCCGCCGCGGTCGCCGCAGTTTTTGAACGATGGGCGGCAGATTTTCATTAAGGCTTCATATCTTTTCCGTTTCTAAAGTGGCGGCGAATCTGGCGGCAGGAACGAGTTAGCTGGCCGCTAGCGTAGAATGCCGAACATGAAGAAACTTATTGCAATTCTTCTGCTATGCTTTGTCGCGCCTTTCGTAGGATCCGCCGTTGCTGCTGAGACGGGAAGCGGCCCGCTTCCCATTATCTTTGTGCACGGGAACGGCGATGACGCCGCCAAGTGGATTCCAATAATCTGGCTGTTTGAATCCAACGGCTACCCAGCAGACCGGCTGTTTGCCATCCGCTTCACTGACCCCTCGGCGGGCACCAACGATGCGGTGGAAGAGCCTTTCCACTCCTCCACTACGGACGAAGCGGCTGAACTGAGCGCGTTTGTTACGCGCGTGCTGATCCAAACCCACAGTCGCCAGGTAGTGTTAGTGGGAAGTAGCAGGGGTGGGCTCGACATCCGCAATTACCTGCAGAACGGCGGCGGCCAGCATAGTGTGGCCGCAGCTATTTTGTGCGGAACGCCGAACCATGGTGTGATGGTCAGCGCGCGGCCTACCAACAATGAATTCGATGGCGGCGGCCCCTTCCTGAAAGCGCTGAATAGCGCTTACCCAGATGGTTCGGAGGTTGTGCCGGGTGTGCAGATGATGACACTGCGCAGCGACAAACTCGACAAGTATGCCCAGCCCACCGCGATAGCTTTCGGCAGGCCTGAAACCGCAACCGGAGTTACGTATACCGGACCGGAGCTGAAAGGCGCGAAGAACGTCGTGCTGGTAGGCGAGGATCACCGCGAACTTGCGTTTTCCCCGGAAGCTTTCGCGCAGATGTTCCAGTTCATCACGGGCAAAGAGCCGAAGATCCTGGCGCCGGTCGAAGAGCAAAAGCCGGTTGTTTCCGGCCTGATCACGAGTTATGCGGGAGCTGCGCCGACCAATCGGGCGCTGGCTGGAGTGCATCTGCGCATCTATGCAGTCGGGCCGCAGGCGGACGCTGCGGCGGAGAAGCCGGTGTACGAGATGACCACGAATTCGACGGGCGCATGGGGACCGTTCACGGCTGACCAGCATCAGAATTACGAGTTCGACCTGGAGGCCGATGGGCGGCACGTGCGATTTTTCAAGGCACCGATTCCGCGATCGACTTCACTGCTGAACTTGCGGTTCATGCCGGTTTCGCCGGAGATGACGACGACGGCTCAAACTTCGCGGTCGTTTCTGGTGGCGCGGCCGCAGGGCTACTTCAGCCGCGAGCGTGATCCGGTAAGCGTGAACGGCGAAGTCTCCGCGGAAGAACCGCCGGGGCTGCCGAATCGCGATTCGTTTCTGGTTCACCTTGCCAAGCCGCTCGACCGGGTTGAAGTGAGACTGCGGAAGGAGACGATCGAAGTGCGCCCATCGGAGGATCTAAGCAAGGATTTGAGCATTGCCGATTTCTTGTGGTAACGCGACTCGACTGAACAGAGGCGCACCAGAAGTGTCGTCACGGTTTCAGAGGAGACAGGGAGGGGGGCAGGAGGTAGGTAGGAGGGGGGTAGGTGCCATCCTGGGGAACCCCCGGGACCGGCGTCGGTAGAGCTGGGATTGAGATCGCGTTTTGGGTTGATGTGATATTTCGCATGGTTGTGAATCCGTCGGCCAGACTGCCCGCAGGGTCTCTATTTATGATTGTGCGCTCAAGGGCGGTAATTATGTGCAAATGGCAACGCGGCCGCGCCCTTTTCCAGACTCACAGGCCTCCCTTGTTTTTGGAATTGGGAAAAGGGGACGCAAAGCCGCCTTGGAAGCAGACCGAGGGTCAATTCTCAAGAGAACTTGAACGGGACAGAGAGAAAGCAAGAGCCATCCCGGAAAGAATGGCTCTTGAACAGGACTTAAATCATCTTGTTGTCGATGCTGCCAAGTGTCGCATCTGCCGCTGCCCGGCTCCAGCCAATGCGCAGGTCTTTCACGTTGTGCAGCGAGAACGCTCCGTAGGCACTGCGTGGCGAGGTGATGGCAAAAAAGTCCGCGCGCTCCACATCCGTCAGGTAAAACGCCGGACGCGCATCTGGGCTGCTGTTCGCAATCTCGACGTGGCTCATCTCCACGTTCTTCATGTGCCGCAGGAAGAATCCTGAAGCCGGCATGGGGCCAAACATCGAGGGCTCAGGGTACTTGTTCTCCAGTTCGGGCGGCTGAATCTGCGCCATGACGGCAGCAGCTCCGCCCACTGTTTCGATATAGATGTTCGAGAGCTTCACATCCTCGATCAGGCTTCCGGGGATGCCGCTCAGCACCGAGCAGTTATCCTTCGGCGCGTTGAAGCAGGCTAGATTGCTGATCAGCACGCGCTTCAGTGTTCCCACCTTGGTGCTTTCCTTTGGTCCGCGCAGCCTGGCGCCCAAGCGCAAAAAGATCGGTCCGGAAAACAGGTCGCGCATGGTGGTGTTCGAGATGGTGATGTCTTCCAGCAAGGCGCCGTCGACTGTCTCCAGAGCGTATCCCTGGCAGCCTTCAAAAATGCAGTTGGAGATGGTGACGTTAATGAATCCGCCATTGGATTCAGTGCCGCACTTGATGCGGCCGTTGTGGGCCAGGCGCAGCTCGGGCGACATCTTCTTGAAGGTGCCGTCCAGCACCGTGCCCAGCTCGTAATACCCGCTCACCCAGCAGCTATCGATGGTCAGGTTGCGGGTCGGCCGTGCGTACCCGAGCGCATAGCTTGACTTGGGACAGATGCCGTCGTCCCAGGGCGAGTTCACCGTGCAGTTCGAGACGCGCACATTCTGACAGCAGTCGATATCGATTCCATCGCGGTCGGTATCAATCTTCAGGTTGTCGATGGTGAGATTGTCCACGCCGGTCAGCAGCAGCGCAAAATGGCCGCCCTTGAGCATGGAGAAGTCGCGAAGCAGCACGTTACGGCAGTTCTTGAGCGCAATGGCCTTGTTGCCCACGCCCGGCTGTTCGGCAACGTAAATCGGATAATTGCCGCGTGCGCCGCGGTTGGCTCCGAAGCTCAGGCCCTTGCCGAAGATGAGCCCGGTGCCGGTGATGCTGAAGTCGTGAATGTCCTCGCCCCACAGCAGCGAGTTGCGCCAGTGGTTGTGCCCGTAATCCTGATACGCGTCCCAGGCCGTGTTCGGCTCGGCCGCATCGTACACGCCGCCGTTGTACCCGGTCGTGTCGCCCGGTCGCGGCGATTCGGCGGCGACAATCGCGCTGCCTTCTTCCAGGTGCAGATGCACATGGCTCTTCAGGTGGATCGAGAAACAGAGATACATACCTGGGGGAAACAAAACCACACCGCCGCCGTGGGCCTCAGCCGCTTCAATGGCGCGATTGACTGCGTTGGTATCCAACGCCTTGCCGTCCCCCGCCGCGCCGAAGTTCCGAACATTGAATACGCCGTCCGATTTGACTATGGCGGAGTTTTCTTTGGAGGCGGCGAAGGTGACCGCGGGAATCGCAGCCGACGCCAAACCCAGACTGCCTGCACGCAAAAAGCTACGGCGCATGGAACTGAAATCTGTCATAAAAGCATCCTCACAGAACTGCAATGTTGGTTTCACTTTGATCCGGCGTGCGAACCGGTTCCCGTCGCTCATGCCTTACGCAGCACAGGTCAATCGAGATGGAAGACTTCCTGAAGCGGAGCCATGTTGTCATCCGCGGTGCCGCCGGAGATCGATTCGAAAAAAGGAGCCATCTCCGCTTGCCAGCGCGCGTTCACCGGGTGGTCCTTCATGCCTGCGGTGCACTTCTCAAAGTCATCCGCTTCCAGGTAGCCCACAAGCAAGCCGTCGGGCTTTAGAAAAATCGAGTAATTGCGCCAACCGGTCTCGCGCAGGGCATCCAGCATCTCAGGCCACACATTCGCATGGCGTCTCTTGTACTCCTCCAGCATTTCCTCACGGACCTTCAGCAGAAAACAGACACGCATTGTTTCCCCTTTCACTTTGCGATTGTAATCCCGGCATCCGACCCCTCGATGTTAGGACGCACACGCACGATCTCGACCGCCTTCGCAAGGGAACCGAAAGCCCGCAAATCCTCTATTCCGGCATCACCACGTGACAATCGCGGTGAAGGGTTGAACATAGGCCATCAGGTAGACGACCACGCCCACCAGCGCAGCCAGCCCAAGGCTGTGTAGAAACACAAAGCGCAGAATCGTCCCTTCCTGACCGTAGGTTCCCGTGGCGGTACTGGCAACCACAATGCTCGGCGCGGCAATCATCTTGCCCATCACGCCGCCGGCGGAGTTGGCTGAAGCCATCAGCACCGGCGACACGCCAATCTGGTTTGCGGTCATCTGCTGCAGACTGCCGAACAGCACATTCGACGCCGTGTCAGAGCCAGTGGTCGCCGTTCCCAGCCAGCCGATCAGGGTGCCAAAGAAGGGATACAGCGCACCGGTCCGCGCAAACGCCAGGCCCAGCGTCGCATCCAGCCCGCAA
>Ga0114951_10004581_pt1 | contig 13348 bp, 10 predicted proteins | sample AM7aDNAmetaG_FD_88677 | JGI IMG/M metagenome (GOLD analysis project Ga0114951, IMG submission 88677) | Freshwater microbial communities from Finland to study Microbial Dark Matter (Phase II) - AM7a DNA metaG | ecosystem: Environmental > Aquatic > Freshwater > Lake | place: Finland: Lake Alinen...
TATCTCACACCTTTAGAGGTAATTGAAAAATCCAGACAACAAAAAAAGCGCATAAGCGCTAAGAAAATTTAAAAAGTAAGTGTTCGGATTGGGCCCGTCGGGCGGGGGGCAACCTAATTTATTATACTAACACATTTATTTATTTTATCAACAATCAAAGTTAGAATAAGACGCAAAAGCCACCCTTTTTAAGGATGGCAATCTATAAAACATTTTGAGCACAAAAGTGGCTAATCTATAAAACTTTTGCTCCGATGCCTGGACTCGAACCAGGAACCAACTCCTTACACTTTATCCTGTGTTACCACAAGCGTGGACTATATCATCGCCCGTTCTGGGCGCGAGGCGCTTCCCAAGGGCTATTTTGAGCCCTCAGTACTCCATAAAGGATAGTCTCTACACCTTCCCCCGCGAAGCGGGGGCTTGGCTCGGGATTGCCCGTTTTTGGGTTTTCCCGAATTCACCTCGTTTTTCTTTCTGCATTCCTGCAGAAGGCTGCCTAATCGACAGGGAGTCGCTCTACCAATTGAGCTACATCGGAATGTTTATTCTTAATATACTAAATAAAATCAAAACTTTCAAGTGTTCGTATTTTATTACTAACCGCTACACCTCTATGACTACCGGCAAAATCATTGGCCTTCGGCTGGTTTTGGTGGCTAAAAAGTCGCCAACTTTATTTCGGATTTCATCCTTAACATAAGTCCAGTTTACAGGGCCTCCGTGACCTGCGCTCTTGTAGACAATTTCAATTACTTTTTTTCTTGTTTGCGTCAACAAATCTTTTGATTCGCGCAGGTACACAAAACCTCTTGAAATAATATCGGGGCTACCTTTTACTTGGCCGGTTCGTTTATCTATTACTGTGACAATTACAAACATTCCGTCTTCGGCAAGGGCCTGCCTGTCGCGCAAAACAATTTCACCCACATCGCCAACCCCCAAGCCGTCAACAAAAATATTGTTTGCCGGAACTTTTTCTTTCAAAATTTCCGCTGAATTTGTAGTAAATCGTATTACCGAGCCGTCGTCGGGCACCAAAATATTATCTTTTCTGAATCCAATTTCTTGGGCTAACTTTGAAGCTTCTTTCAAGAAATAATGATTTGCGTAAACCGGAATAAAATAATCCGGTTTTATCTCGCGCAACATTTGTTTTATTCCTTCAATGTTGCTGTGTCCTGAAATATGGATGTCGATAATTTCTGAATGATAAACGTGGTCAGACTGTCGGTACAAATTATCCTTTACTCTTTGAACCGTTCTTTCGTTTCCCGGAATTACCGATGAAGAAAAAATAACAGTGTCTTCTTTTTTAATTTTTAAATATTTGTGGTTGCCCGCAACAATTCTTGGAAGGGCCGACATTTCTTCGCCTTGAGCGCCCGTGCAAACAATAATTACTTTGTTGTCGGGGAAGGTGTGGGCTTTGTCGGTTGTGATAATTACTCCTTTTGGAATTTTTATGTAACCCAAATTTGTTGCAAGTTCAACGTTTAATTTCATTGAAAAACCGTCAAGGGCAACCTTTTTGTTGTTGGCGGCCGCAAATTCCAAAATTTGTCTTATTCTTTCAATTTGCGAGGAAAATGTTGCAATAATTGTGCGACCTGGAGCTTTTGTAATCAGCATATACAAATTTTTCAACATTTCTTCTTCGGTTACGGCCTGTTTTGTGGTTGTTGACCCCAAAGATTCCAACATTAAAATTGTTGGGCGCTTAATGTTTGCCAAATGCGTGTAATCAACCGGCTTTCTGCCAATTGGATCTTTTTCAATTGTCCAATCTCCGGGGTGTATTACTGTTGCAACCGGAGTTTCCAAAATTACTCCTACCGCGTCCATTACCGAGTGGTCAATTTGAAAAAACTTTAAGGTAAAAGCTCCAAGATGATGCGTTTCCTGAATATCTTTTACATAAGTCATTTTTAATTTTTTGCTGGCTCCGCGCTGTAAATCTTCAACTCTGTGTTTTACCATTTCCAAAGTTAAAGGTCTGCCGATTACTTGCGGGTTTCCCAATTTTGGAAGCAAAATTGCAGCCGCCCCAATGTGGTCTAAATGTCCGTGTGAAAACACAACAGCTCTTATATTTTTTTCTTTTCCTTTAAGATATTCTACGTTTGGAATAACATAATCAATTCCCGGCATATCTTCTTCCGGAAACATCAGACCCATATCCAAAATGACAATGTCATTGCCATACTCGAAAACGGTCATGTTTTTTCCAACTTCTTCGCATCCGCCCAAAGGAATAATGCGTAAATTATTTTGTTTTGTTATCATAAGTGTTTATTTTTATTTGTGTGCCGCGGGAGGGAGTCGAACCCTCAACCCTTGCGGGATGCGCTTCTGAGACGCACGCGTATTCCAGTTCCGCCACCGCGACAGATTTTACTTTAAAAAGCTTAAATCTTCTGGAATTGATTTTGTTGGCTGTTCTTCGCGAAGAGCCGGAACAGATTTGTAGTTTTCATTTTTTATCCAGCCGTTTTTTGTGTAGTAATAGCAAGCACCGTGCATTTTTTCAAACCATGAAAAATTTCCTTTATCTGTTGTTTTTACCCAGTTGGCCATTTTTAATTCTTTGTCTGACGGGTTTATTGTGACGTGTCCGTATCCTGGCGGAACAATTATTATATCTCCCTTTTTAGCATGCGTAACACAAACATCTTCAATTTTATCTTCTTCTCCCTTTTGAAAAAAATAAAGTCCCTCTCCTTCAAGCACGGCATATATTTCTCCGTAAAATCCTTGGTGTTGGTGTCCTTTCGTTTTTACAAATTCAGAGCCAAGCATTTTTGGCGGAATTACGGTGACGTCATATCTTAAACCGTTTTCTTCTTTTAAAATTCTGTACATGTAATATAAATCTGTGTCTGGGTTTGCTGTTTTTTCCCAATCTTTATCAAAAAGCATGTTGTGTAATTCACTCAAATGACGAACGTCCGGTTTTAAATTTGTAACATCAATATTTTCTATTTCCATAAATTATTATTTAAATATTCTTCTTGTATCAATAAACCAATTTGCTACATTGGCAAATCTTTTTGCGGGGTCGACAATTTTTGTTGTGTTTATGTTTTGCACTTTTTCAGAAACCCAATAAATGTAATCTGGATTATACAAGAATAGGGCGGGGGCGTCTGAAAGTATTGTGTCTTGCAGTTTTTCGTAATCTTGTGTTTTGGTGTCTAAATTTGTATTTTGTCGGGCGTCCTGCAAAAGTTTATCAGCGTTTTTATCTTGATATTCTGAAAGATTCAGTCCGGGGTTTTTTATTTGTGTTGAATGCCAAAAGGGATACAAATCCGGTTCTTGGCCAAGAGCTTCTCCATAAAGCAACGCGTCATAATCTCTGTTTTGTATAACATCTTTTAAGTCAGACAAATTAACCGTTTTTATGTTTACAGCAACTCCAACTTTCTGCCAGTAATCTTTCAAGATGTTTGCAGTTTGAATTAACTGTGGTTGATTTATTGTTGTTAAAGTGAATTGCAATGGAATTGAACTGCTTTGTTTTGCCAAACACAAAGAATTTAATTCTGTTATTGTGCTTTTTCCGGTTTCGCCTGTTGGCGGGACATTTTGCAAATATTTTTGTTGAAATGCTGTTACTGCGTTTCCGGTTCCGCTTCCAAATTTACCGTTTGTTTCTCCCGACAAAAGAGTTTTAAATGCAGGATCAATCCTGGCCAAGCATCCCTGCAATTCCACAACTTCGTTTCCCTTTGAGCCAATTTTTAAATAACTCTTAAATTGAAATGCCGGTTTTTTTGTATTAGCTTTTGATCTTTGACCGGTGGTATTGTCGGCTTTGAACCCGGCTTTATCTAAAAGTTTGTTTGCAGAATCTGTGCTATATCCATAAACAACAGTGGGCTGCGTATATCCGTAATAATCCGGAATTATTGGGGAATTAACAAGTGAAATTTTTTCTTTAAATGCGTTGCTTATTGTGTTTGCCAAATCTTGGGTATTAACCGCATAATTTAAAGCTTTTGTTATATTACTGTCTGACAATATTTTGTTTGAATCTGTGTTAAAGAAAACAGCAAAATATCTTGGCATAGATAGGGAATAAACAGAAAATTTTTCATTTGCGTTCCATCCTTGGCTGATTTGTTTTTCTGCAAGAATTTCGTTATTATCAACATCGGCCACAGAAAATCCATCAATTGTTTTTTGGTTTGCCGCTTGAATTAAATCGTTTTTATTATTGAAAAAATCAAAATAAATGCTTGAAATATAGGGAACTTTGTTGTAATATTTTGTGTTTGAAGTTAGGGTTACGCTTTTTATAAACCCGGTGTTGTCTTGATTTAAGCTGGAAAGAATATAGGGGCCCGATCCGATTGGTTGCAAATTATAAGATGAAAGTGCAAAATTTTCAGGTAAAACATTTTGCCAAATATGTGCAGGAATTATTTTTACTGTGCAGTTTTCCAAGAAAGAATTATATGGAGAATTAAGCGTAAAAGTGAACGATTTATCGTTTAATTTTTCTGCGTCTACGTTTAACCAGCTTGCCCTTTGGGGGCTTTTGTAATCAGAATTTTGTATTGTTCTTATTGTGTAAATAACATCGCTTGCGGTTATTGGAAGCCCATCCTGCCAAAAAATATTGTCTTTTAATTGAAATGTATAAGTTTTACCATCGTCCGAAATTTGGTAGCTTTTTACCAAATCATTTACAATTTTTCCATCTTTGTCATACGTCATTAATCCCGAATAAACTAAATCAATCAGTGAGCGATCAATGTCGTCAGTTTCTCCATAAATCGGATTTATAAATCTTGGTTGGCCAACAACTCCTTCTGTATAAGTTCCACCATATCCTGGGGCTGTTTTTGTGTTGTTTATATATAAATCAATTGCAAGATATGCGGCTGACAAAAAAGCCAAAGCAACAAAAATCAGGAAAATTGTTCTTTCTGTTCCTTTTAATATTTTAAAAAGTTGTTTCCACTGAGAAACTTTAGGAAACTTTGCCATTTGTTGAATTTAGAATTACGGAAGCAATATATATAATACGCCCAAAACTATAAAAATGGTTGCTACTGCAATTGTGGCATAGTATATTTTTTTCTGAGCACCGCGCTTGGTGGAGTATATTTCTCCGCCCCCGCCGAAGCCGGCGCCCAATGCAGCCCCTCTTTGTTGCAGTGAGATAAGCACTATTAAAATTACAGATACTGCAATTTGCAAATAATATAAAATTTGATTCATAAAATTTAATCTTTTCTAACTAATATTGCTTGAATAATAACGTTCAGTCCCCAAATAATCAATGTGGTATACAAAAGCGGTAAAAATAGGGGGATATAAAGCTCGTCAAAAATTAAGTCCAAAAACCATAGCAAGGCCATATTTATCACAACCGTAAAAAGTCCAAGAGTGATAATTTCAAGCGGTAAAGCCAAAGTTTTTAAGATTGGCCGAATAAAATAATTCAACAATCCCAAAACAATTCCCAAAACCAAAATAATTTCCCAAGTTTGATTCAGAGAAAAACCAAAGAAACTTGAGTTAGGATAGGCCCTGATAACAACCCCCCGCACAACCATAGTTGCCACCCACAACCCCGCCGCCGCAGAAACAATTTGAGAGAGTAACCTCTTCATGTTACATAAGTATAGCATAATTCTTGCGCAAATGCAATAATTGTGATAATTTTAACTCGTGGAATTTCTGATCTTTTTTTGAAAGAATTTTTTATGTCGCTCATTGACTCTAAAAAAGTAAAAACCTGCGAGCAAGAAGAATCGGCCAAAGCATTTTTGAAGGAAGCTGCCGGTTCTGTGGAAACCTTCGGAGATTGGCTTAGGATTTATTTCGAATCTGAACTTGGTTATGTTAAGCGACTTGCCATGGAAAAACTTATGGTCTTGGCAGATGACCCAAGTGACGCAACGTGGACTAAGAAAAAGGGTCCTTTGATGTTATCGCGTTGGCGGACAATTTTTGATTTTTCAGATCCGAACAGCAGGGAAGAATTTATTGCTGGGCAGAAATTTATTTTGCTTGGCCGCCAAAAAAAACTGAATCATTAAGTTCGTTACTATTTCTGTTGTGTTATTGCAGCAGATTTTTTTTGCGTAATTTTTTGTGGTAGGTAATGGCGAAGCGGTGAGCTTCGTCATCTAAATTTTTTACTAAGTTAAAAATTTCTTGCGGTAAAAGTTTTAAGGGAATTGGGTCGGTTCGGCCTTCTATAAATAATTCCTGTTTGCCCTTTGCAATTGAAATAACGTGGATTCCCGCCTTCGCGGGAATGACAGAGAGGGTAGCGTTCAGTTGTCCTTTTCCGCCGTCAATTAAAATTATTTCGGGATATTGCCATTCGGGGTGGGCAAACCTTCTTTGCAGAACTTCTTTTAACATTGCAATATCATTTGGTGTGTTTTCTCTGCGAATTTTAAATTTTTTGTATTGGCTTTTGTCGCGCTCGCCGTCAACAAACACAACCATTGAGCCGGTTGCAAATTTTCCCTGAATGTTTGAAATGTCATAACATTCTATTCTATCAATTTTTTCTAAACCTAAAAATTCCTGCAATTTTGTGAAGTCGGACTTCACAAAATTTTTGCTGTTTTCAATTACGTGCGTGTGCGACATTACCTGCTGTAAATTAAAAATTCTGTCACGGATTTTTCCGGCTTCTTCAAACTTATTTTCCGCTGAAAACTTTTTCATTTCTTTTTTTAAGGAACTTAAAACCGCATTGCGTTTGCCCTGCAAAATCAAAATTAGTTTTTTAATATTTTTTTTATATTCTGCCAAATCCGGCGTTGGTCCCGGGCATAATCCCAAATGGCAATAAGTGCATCTTGTTTTCGGGTGTTTTTTTGAAGTGTAGTATGGAAAAACTTTCCGCAAAAACCTTAAAGTTTTTTTCAAAGCCGTCCCTTCAACAAATGGGCCGATATATTCAGCATCGTCATTCTTTTGGTGGGCAACATAAATTATTGGAGTTTCGCTATGGGTAACAGCCACATAAAAATAATTCTTGTCGTCTTTCCATATAACATTAAATTTTGGCTGGTGTTTTTTTATAAGGTTTGCCTCAAGAACCAAAGCCTCAATTTCAGAATTTGTTTCAAAAAATCCGATTTTGTCTACTCTTTCTATATATAAGTGGTCCCGGTATGACGGTTGCTGAAAATGATTTTTTACCCTGCTTTGGATATTTATCGCTTTGCCGATGTAAACAAGCTTATTTTTTTCATAAAACGAATAAACTCCGCTGGTTTTTGGGAGTTCGCTTATATCCTTTCTGTCGAAAATTTTAAATTTGTCCATATTTGTAATCTATCATACACTCTTGAAATTGGCAAAATTAAGTTGTACAATGAACCACTAACTTTTTTTATGCAAAACGAATTCATAAAAATACGGGGAGCCCGTGTGCACAATTTGAAAAATATTGATTTGGATTTGCCGAAAAATAAATTGATTGTGATTACAGGTTTATCTGGATCGGGAAAATCATCTTTGGCTTTTGATACGCTTTATGCGGAGGGGCAACGCAGATATGTTGAAAGTTTATCGGCTTACGCCAGGCAATTTTTGGGTGTAATGGACAAACCGGATGTTGATAAAATAGAAGGAATTTCTCCGGCAATTTCTATTGACCAGCGTAAATCAACTCATAACCCGAGATCTACGGTTGGAACGATAACAGAAATTTATGATTATTTACGTCTTTTATATGCCAGAATCGGAAAGCCACATTGTCCAAATTGCGAAAAATTAATTTCAAAACAGACGGTTGACCAAATTGTTGACCAAGTTTTAAAGTTGCCAAAAAATTCTGAGATTACGATTTTAGGGCCTGTAATCCGCGCCAAAAAAGGCGAGCATCACGGAATTTTGGAAGAAATCCAGAGGGGAGGATTTGTGCGCGTAAGAATTGACGGAAGTGTTTATTTAATTGAGGATGCCCTGCAGAAAAGTTTAGATAAACAAAAAAAACACGATGTTGAAGTCGTTGCAGACAGATTGATTTTAGATAAAGATTTGGACAGGTCCCGGCTGGTTGATTCTTTGGAAATTGCGTTAAGGTTGGGAAAAGGAATTGTAATTGTAAGCCAGTCCGTCATTGCGAGGAGTAGCAACGACGAAGCAATCTCACAAAATTCTGCTGGATTGCCGCGTCGCCTGCGGGCTCCTCGCAATGACGAAAATACTGATTTGGTTTTTTCGGAGCATTTTGCCTGCGAGGAGTGCGGAATTTCTTTGCCCGAGCTTGAGCCACGGTTGTTTTCTTTTAATAATCCTTATGGAGCTTGCCCCGAATGCACCGGGCTTGGTGAAAAGCTGGAGGTTGATCCGGAGTTGGTAATTCCAAATAAAAAATTGACTTTGGCGGAGGGAGCGGTTTGGCCTTGGTCGCGCGCTTCGCACAAAGTCGGAAGGCAAGGATATTATTATTCTATTTTGTCAGGATTGGCAGCAAAATATAATTTTTCTTTGGATGAAGAGGTGCAAAATTTACCCAAAAAAATAATTGATATTATTTTAAACGGAGATGGTGAGTTTACAGGAGTAATTCCAAACTTGGAAAAAAGATATCACGAAACGGATTCCGATTGGACGCGGGCGGAAATTGAACAGTATATGGTTATAAAAATTTGTCCAAAGTGCCACGGAAAAAGATTAAAGCCGGAAGTTTTGGCTGTGACGGTCGCAGGTTTATCCATTGATAAAATTGTTGATATGCCGGTGAACAAAGTAAAAGAATTTTTTGTAAAGTTACCCGAAGAATTAAATATTGGAGAGAAAAAAATAAGTTCAGGAATTTTAAAAGAAATAATAGACCGCACACAATTTTTAAACGACGTTGGTTTGTCATATTTAACTTTATCCAGAAAAGCCGGAACATTAGCGGGTGGAGAAGAACAGAGAATACGATTGGCAACGCAAATCGGTTCAAAGCTGTCGGGAGTTTTATACATTCTGGACGAACCGTCTATCGGTCTGCACGCCAGAGACCAGCACAAACTTATTGACACTTTGGTAAAATTAAAAGAGCTCGGAAATACGGTTGTGGTTGTTGAACACGATCCCCAAACAATGCAGGCAAGCGACTGGATTGTGGACATCGGGCCGGGCGCAGGAAAGCACGGAGGCAAAGTTGTTTTTGAAGGAACATATAAAGAAATATTAAAATCAGATTGTTTAACCGGAAAATATTTGTCGGGACGGCTTAGCGTTATGCCCGCCCCCCCCGTCATTCCCGCGAAAGCGGGAACCCGGAGTAAAAACACGAACTCTGGATCCCGGGTCAAGCCCGGGATGACGCTGAAAATAATTGGCGCGCAAGAGCACAATTTGAAAAACATCGACGTTGAGATTCCGCTTGGAAAATTTGTTTGTGTGACTGGAGTTTCCGGTTCGGGAAAATCATCTTTGGTAAATGATATTCTGGCAAAATCTTTGCTTAGAAAATTTTACCGCGCAAAAGACGAACCGGGAAAACACAAAGAAATTTTGGGAATTGAAAATTTAAATAAAGTTGTTTTGGTTGACCAGTCGCCGATTGGCAGAACTCCAAGGTCAAATCCGGCAACCTATACCGGCGCATTTACGCATATACGGGATATTTTTGTCAAAACAAAAGAGGCGCGGGTCCGGGGATATTCAGCGGGAAGATTTTCTTTTAATGTAAAAGGCGGAAGATGCGAATCCTGCGAGGGGCAGGGCCAGAAAAAAGTTGAAATGTATTTTTTGCCCGACATTTATGTTGAATGTGAAGAATGCCACGGAAAAAGATACAACAGGGAAGTTCTGGAAATTACCTACAAAGACAAAAACATTGCCGAAGTTTTGAAAATGACCGTTGAAGAATCAATGGAATTTTTTAAGAACATACCGGGTTTGTACGAAAAAATGAAAACTTTAAAAGAAGTCGGCTTGTCTTATGTTGAATTGGGGCAGGCGGCAACATCTTTGTCCGGCGGAGAGGCGCAAAGGGTAAAACTTGCAACAGAACTTTCGCGAAAAGGAACGGGCAGAACTTTGTATATTTTAGACGAACCAACAACCGGTTTGCATTTTGACGACATCAAAAAACTTATTTCTGTTTTGGCCGGATTGGTTGAAAAACAAAATACTGTTTTGATTATTGAACACAATATTGAATTGATAAAAAGCGCTGACTGGCTGATTGATTTGGGCCCCGAAGGCGGAGACGGTGGAGGAACAATCGTCGGCACAGGAACCCCCGCAGACATAGCCAAAATAAAAGCCAGCCACACCGGAAAATATTTAAAATAACCTTTACATTAGGTAAAAATTAGTGTATAATTTAATTTATTATGCAAAACATACGAAACATTGCTATTATTGCTCACGTTGACCATGGAAAAACCACACTGGTGGATGCGCTTTTGAGGCAGTCGAAAACTGAAATGAAAAAAGAAGTTGCCGAACAGGAAATGATTATGGATTCGAATGAATTGGAGCGGGAAAGAGGAATTACTATTTTTTCTAAGAATGCATCGGTAATATACTCGCCGGCGGGTTCCGAACAGCCGATTAAAATAAATATTATAGATACTCCAGGCCACGCGGATTTTGGTGGTGAAGTTGAAAGAGTTTTGAACATGGCAGACGGATGTTTGCTTTTAATTGATGCAAAAGAGGGGCCCATGCCTCAAACCCGGTTTGTTTTGAAAAAGGCCTTGGAAATGGGCCACAAAATTATTGTGGTGGTAAACAAAATCGACAAAAAAGACGCAGACCCAAAGAAAGCATTGGAATCAACTTACGAATTGTTTTTGGAATTGGGAGCAGGAGATCATTCCTTAGACTTTCCTGTAATTTACGCTTCGGGCCGCGACGGATTGGCGGGGCTTGAACCGGATTTATCAAAAATGAAAAACATTGACCCGCTTTTTGAATCAATTATTGAACACATCCCCTCCCCCATTGCCGATGCCGAAAAACCTTTGCAAATGTTGGTAACTTCAATTACTGCAGATAATTTTAAAGGCAGGATTGCAATTGGAAGAGTTTATAACGGAACTGTAAAAGCACTGCAAGACATTGTACACATCAACAGAGAAGGAGAAATTAAAAAATGTAAAATAACTTCTTTGATGACTTTTGCAGGACTTGGAAAATTGGAAGCCACCGAAGTTAAAGCCGGAGACATTTGCGCAATTGCCGGAATTGAAGATGCAACTATTGGAGAAACAATTGCCGACCCGGAAAATCCGGTTGCTTTGCCTTTAATTAACATTGAAGAACCAACTGTTAAAATGACTTTCATGGTAAACGGTTCCCCGTTTGCCGGGAAAGAAGGAGAATTTTCAACATCAAGACAAATTCGCGCCAGATTATTTAAAGAAATTGAAACCGATGTTGCTTTGCGAGTTACCGACACCGATGACGGAAAATGGACCGTTTCAGGAAGAGGAGAATTACACCTGGCAATTTTAATTGAAAGAATGCGCCGAGAGGGATATGAATTTGCAGTTTCAAGACCACAGGTTATTATGCGTGAAATAAATGGTAAAATGATGACTCCTTACGAAAAAGTTTTCATTGAAGTTCCGGAAATTTATCAGGGCTCGGTGATTCAAAACCTTGGTGGCAGAAAAGGAGAAATTGTAGAAATGCGAACTCATGCCGAAATTGCATTTTTGGAATTTATTATTCCAACAAAAGGATTGTTTGGATATAGAAATGAATTTTTAACAGAATCCAAAGGACTTGGAATAATTAATACATCTTTTCACCAATATATGCCAGACCCGGGAAACTGGAAAGAACGCGACCACGGAAGTTTAATTTCAACAGAAACAGGCCCCACAAATATGTATGGTTTAAGAAACGTTCAAGACAGGGGTACTTTATTTTTCAGCCCGGCAGTGGAAGTTTATCAAGGACAAGTTGTGGGACAAAATTCCAGACCAAACGACATTTGGGTAAATGTGTGCAAAGAAAAAGCGCTTTCCAACATGAGGTCCAAAGGCGAAGGAAATACCGAGCACTTTAATGTGCCAAAAGTCATGGGGCTCGAAGATGCCTTGGAATACATTGGCGACGACGAACTGGTTGAAGTCACTCCAAAAAATATAAGAATCAGAAAAATCCATTTAACAGAAGTTGACGCCAAAAGAGCCGACCGAGCCGCATCGGGCACAAAATTTGACTATTAGGAAAAAATATGCTAAGATAAATTATGATATTTATCAGCAAAGAAAAATTTTTAGAAGAGCATAACAAGTTATCCCCTTCAAATTTGCAGGCCACTTTGGCGTTGCTGAATCAATTTAAAGAAGAAAAAAAACCCTTAATGAAAGACAACGAATGGTGCTTAGACAAACACCGAATCCCCTTCATTTCATGGCTTACAGCCCTACCAAAAGAAGAAAAACACAACAAACATTCAACCAAAAAAGAAATTTTCCGAAACTACCCCGAAACCCACTACGAAGGATAAAAACAAAAAAAATCCAAGATTAATTTTTTGGATTTTTTGTTGCATTTTATTTTAGAAAGAGGATAATAATATAATAAATAAAAGGTAATTGAAATTTATGACAAAAGAAATCGGCGGAGAAAATAATCCAGATGAACAGCCGAAAAATACTTCTAATGATGATTATGGCTGGGAACACGTTTTAAGCGAGGATCCGAGTGACCCTTTCGGATATTACAATGATTATTTAGGAGCGCTTTCTGACCCATCCCTAGATGAATTTGATACAGAACGGCCACTAAGTGAAGATGCAAAAAATGCTGCTCAATTCCTTGCCGTGAGTGAAGGTAAACTTTTGATAAATGGAATCAGTATGCGTGAATATAGTAAGTGTGTTATGGAAGATCGCGTAGCCGCTGTTGCAGCAGAAACACTTTCGAAAAGATGTGTGGAAATTTCTGATTTTGTTAAAAAAACAGAAGAAGAAATATCAGAGCTTGGCGATCGTTATAAAAAAGAGGAAAAGGCATTGGTTGATGTAAAAATAAATCCAAAAAATAATTTTGAAGATTTCGATGATGTCGATGAATTTGAAAATAACTTCGCAGTTGCTGACATTATAGAGGCCTTAAACGATATTTGGGGAGCAGTTGAGGTAATAAGAAAATCTTTTCAAGAATACACCACCCATGGGGATTGTAGCCGGGAGTTTAAAGATGCTTTCACCCGATTGGAAATTGAATTCGAAATATTAAATGCAAACGCGCAAAAGGAAAGCATTAACTTATCATCAATGCTGCAGGATAATAATTTAATTAATAATTTAAGAAATTCTCTTGCGCCAAAATATAGAAACAATCCGCCATGGTGGCTTAGTGAAAATTTCCAGAATGAATATAAAAAATTGGGTGCGTTTAA
>Ga0114951_10004582_pt1 | contig 13347 bp, 8 predicted proteins | sample AM7aDNAmetaG_FD_88677 | JGI IMG/M metagenome (GOLD analysis project Ga0114951, IMG submission 88677) | Freshwater microbial communities from Finland to study Microbial Dark Matter (Phase II) - AM7a DNA metaG | ecosystem: Environmental > Aquatic > Freshwater > Lake | place: Finland: Lake Alinen...
ATGCTCGACATAAGCTCTTCTACCAAGGGACTTTTAGCACCCAGAATGTTAGCAGCTGAACGTTCTGCCATTTCCTTGCCAGCCACAGGGTTGCTTGTTTATCAGACAGATGGCACTCCTGGTTACTATTATAACAGTGGCACTTCTGGCTCGCCGGTCTGGATCCGCGTTTCATCGGGCATTTATACCGAAACCGACCCAGTTTTTGTTGCCTCTCCTGCAAATGTTATTGCCAGCGGAGATATTACCAACTGGAATACGGCTTATGGCTGGGGAAACCATGCCGGTTTGTACCGCGACCTTGACTGGGTCCCAACCTGGGACAATGTGAACGGCAAACCTGCATTTGCAACAGTTTCTACATCTGGAAGTTACAATGATCTAACTAATCAACCCACCATTGCAAACACACAGTGGACCACCACAGGCAGCGATATTTATTACAATACAGGTAAAATCGGCATCGGGACAACAACCCCTTCAGACAAACTTCATGTGAATGGGAACGTTAAAATAATGACCGATGGAAACGGACTGGTTTTCCCTGACGGAACAAAACAAACCACTGCGGGAATCGGCTCTGCCAATGGACTTTCTACCAATGGAACAATCGTAATGTCTGCCGACAATGATGCTTCCGGCGACGGTGAAATCCAGAGTCAGATCAATGGTGTGACAAAAATGGTGGTTAAGAACGATGGAAAGGTTGGAATCGCAAATCTAGCTCCAGCTTATCCTCTCGATGTCACTGGCGATGTAAATATTACAGGTGCTTTTCGTGTGAACGGAACTCCACTTACAGGAACAGGTACAGTTACAAGCATAAGCGGTGCGGGCGGATCAACCGGCCTAACACTTACCGGTGGTCCAATTACAACCAGTGGAATCCTTACTTTAGGCGGAACTTTGGCTGTTGCCAATGGTGGCACCAGCTTGGCTTCATATAGCATTGGCGACCTAACCTATGCTTCCGGAGCCACTGCTTTATCAAAACTTTCAGATGTTGCAACTGGAAGCTCATTGATTTCAGGCGGTATAGGTGTTGCACCTTCGTGGGGAAAAATAGGTTTGGCTACCCATGTTGCAGGTACTCTTCCGGTATCAAATGGGGGTACGAATCTTAGTTCTTATACAATTGGTGATTTAACCTATGCCTCAGCAGCTACTACCTTATCAAAACTTGCAGATGTTGCCACTGGCAATTCATTAATATCCGGCGGAGTTGGTGTTGCACCTGCCTGGGGGAAAATTGCTTTAACAACCCATGTAAGCGGGACATTGCCAATCGGCAATGGCGGCACCGGCACTGTAACAACCCCTACCCAATATGGGGTAATCTATGCATCAACCACATCAGCATATGCATCGACCGCCGCAGGCACTTCCGGACAAGTGCTTATAAGCAATGGAACCAGTGCCCCTTCGTGGTCGAGCAATATCGGCGGCACTTCAACAACGGCAACCAATCTGGCTGGTGGTTCATTTGGTACCATCCCCTACCAGAGTGCAGCAGGAACAACCGCTCAACTTGCTGTGGGAATTTCGGGATATCTTCTTAAATCGGGTGGAGCGGCTGCTCCAAGTTGGTTACAGACAGTACCTGTAGCCAATGGCGGAACAGGTGCTGCAACATTAACAGGTTATGTAAAGGGTACAGGTACAACTGCGATGACAGCCTCATCTACTATCCCAGGGACAGATATCTCCGGTAATATTACTGGCAATGCCGCTAATGTTACAGGCACTGTGGCTGTGGCCAATGGCGGTACAGGAGCTACAACCGCTACAGCAGCCCGAACGGCTCTCGGCGCAGCAATCTCTGGCGCCAACAACGACATCACAAGCCTAACTAATCTCACAACTGACCTCCCTGTTACTATGGGTGGAACAGGTGCCTCTACAGCTACTGCGGCCCTTACCAATCTGCTACCAACCCAAACCGGCAACAGTGGCAAAGTCCTGGCCACAAATGGTACCAGCGCTACCTGGACCACACTTGACTATGCCCTGGCGGGAAAAGCATCAAATCAAAGCATAAGCGCGGTGGGTGATATTACATGGGCAGCAGCCCAAACCACCCTTCGGGGTGATATTACCCTGGATGCCACAGGAATTTACTTCACCCTCCATGCAGGGAAGACATACGAACTTCAATGTACGCTTTTAGGCATTTTTAATTCTTCTAGTGGATCTATTGACTTTAGTTGGGTAAGCAATACCAATGCATCAATAGGTAATCCATGCATTGTTTCAGAAATTCTACCAGGTAATTCTACTTCAGCCGGAGCGTCAGGGTCGATGGCCATATGTGTGGTTACTCCGGGGGTGGATACTCTGGTGAAGGTACGTATTATCAGTGGTGCTTATTTCAGCTCCATATCCACTTACGGTTCTTTTGCTCGTATCACCCAGCTTCCTTGAGTAATTTCAAGGTCTTACGATTTTTAAAAAAAAGACAAAATGAAACAAACAATATCGACACTTGCAATTGTGGTGATGGCATTGTCCTCGATGGGGCAGAACATCATCTACAACAATGGGGCAAGGATAACTACCGGAACCGTTGGGACCCAAAGTTACTGGGTCGTTTCGGGTGGGGCTTTTACGCTACAAAGCGAAAGTACCGATAACCTGGCAACTTTCGAAAACCTCAAAATCGAGTCGGGCGCCTCGCTTGTGTTGACTTCTGCCACCTGCCTTACCGTGAACAACACTTTGGTGAATGTTCCTGGCATCGATGGGCTAACTGTCCCAAGCACTTCCACCGGCACAGGTTCGTTGATGATCATGGGGAGTACTTCGGCATCTGGCAAAGTGGAACGGTACATGTCGGCAGAAGCATGGCATATCGTTTCGGCACCTGCCACCGAAACCCTGGGCGGTTTTTTAACCCGGAATTTATTTATCCCCCAATTAGGCGAAACATCGAGTTTGGGAATGATGGATTACAATACAGGGGCCAACAATTGGAACGGCTATTTTACAACCGGTACAGGTGGAAGTTTCGCTTCGGGGCAAGGGTATATGGTACGCACCGCAATCCCGGATCCTGTGGCACCCACAATTTTGAATTTCAAAGGAACTTTGACTGCCGGTTCCACCAATGTAACGGTTGCTTCGGGCTGGAACTGCATTGGCAACCCGTTCACCACCGCGATACTGATCAGCAACGGCGACAACTCCTTTTTGACCGTAAATGGTTCAACCAAATTAGAAAAAACGGACCCTGCAATTGATCCAAGTTATTACGGTGTCTATTATTGGAACGATTCCCAAACCCGGTACGATGTTGTCAATAACGCAAGTGCCGACCCAACTTATGCACAATCTGGGCAGGGCTTTTTTGTCAAAGCCAAAACAGGCCTGGTTGAATCAGGAGATGGACAGAACAATTTTGTAACATTTACCCCGGCCATGCAGGTCCATAAAACAGCATTGGAATTTAAAGCGGTCGCGCTCCCCTACCCATCCATCAAACTGTTGGCAATCAATAACGAGGCAAAAGCTTCGACCGATATCAAGTTTATCGATGGCACCACCAACGGTCTCGACAGGGGTTATGATGCGGGAATCCTAAAGGCCGGTGAAACGTTTTCGGTCTATACCAAACTGGTTGACGACAATGGGGTCGAGTTCCAGTTGCAGTGCCTTCCAAACACCGGTTTTAGCAAAATAGTCATCCCAATAGGCATCGATTCCAAAACCGGTGGCGAAATCGCCTTCTCTGCCCAAACGGTCCAATTGGACCCCACCTGCAAGGTAATCCTGGAGGATAAGCTAACCAACACATTCACAGATCTTTCCACAAACACCTATAAAGTTGCTGTTGCGGCCAATACTGCCCGTACGGGGAGATTCTACCTTCACACGGGCGATATCGTGAGCGGTTTGGAAGATCAGGTGCTGCCAGGAAAGTTGACCGCTTATGCCCGGAGGAACACAGAAATCCGTGTGGTTGGCGAAGTTGGGAACGATGCGGTTGCAACATTGTACAATGGTTTGGGCAAGGTGGTGCTCACAAAGAAATTGGGTGCTGGGACGTTAAATATCATTGGCCTCCCGAACCTTAGCAGCGGCATTTATTTGCTGAACATAGAGAACAATGGTACGCCACAAACAATTAAGGTGATGGTGAGGAAATGATACGGCATAGGGCATGGAGCATTGGCGCTTGGGGCATAATTTTGAAAATGGGATGATTTGAAAATTTGGAAATGGTAGGGGCGTACCCTTGTGGCCGCCCTTATCCTGAAAAAATCTTTTCAATCCATTCCGTCCGAGATGAGGGTCGCACTTTCACTTGTTCAGCTTCCACTTGCGGACGGATGGTTTGATATTTTGTAAAAAGTAAGCCCAACAACCAAAGGTTTTTTCCGTAATTTTGCACCATTCAAAATAATCCATCTATGACTGGTACAGGACATCCTTTTCAAAAATACATTAAAATTTTCTGGGGCATCTTCGGATTTGGAATTCTGATGATTATCGTTCTTTTTAGCCTTGTGGCAAATGGTAAACTAGGGTTTATGCCTTCTTTGACTGAGCTTGAAAACATCGAATCATCACTGGCCTCAGAAGTATATTCTTGCGACAACATCGTCCTTCGTAAGTTCTTCTACAAGGAGAACAGAACATATGTTCCCTATGAGCAGATAAGTCAAAACGTGATCACAGCTTTAGTTGCGACAGAAGATGAAAGGTTTTACAGTCATTCAGGAATTGATGTTAGAGGCCTGATCAGGGTTTTAAAAGGGGTGGTCACTGGAAATGAAAGCTCCGGAGGAGGGAGTACAATCAGTCAGCAATTGGCAAAGATGCTGTTCCCACGCGAAGACATGGACAATAAGATGGACCTTGCCTTCCGCAAATTCAGGGAGTGGGTTATCGCAGTGAAGCTGGAGCGCAATTTTACAAAAGAAGAAATACTGACCATGTACCTCAATAAATACGATTTCTTAAACCTTGCTGTGGGTATCAAATCGGCTGCCCAGATCTATTTTGGCACTACACCCGATCAACTTACGATTGAACAGGCAGCAATGCTCGTGGGAATGGCAAAAAATTCTTCCCTTTATAACCCCATCCGCCGACCGACACTCGTAAAACAACGTAGAAATGTCGTGTTGAACCAGATGGTCAAATTTGGAACAATTTCCGACGCCCAATACGATGAATTAAAAGTAAAGGATTTAATGCTCAATTACCATAAGGAGGACTTTAAATCGAGCCCTGCAATTTATTTTACGGAGTACCTGCGTACAATTTTAATGGCAAAAAAACCTGATCGTCAAAAATATGGTGCATGGCAAAAACAACAATTTTATGAAGATTCATTGGAATGGGCACAAAACCCACTATATGGCTGGTGCAATAAAAATCCAAAACTGGATGGAACTCCATATAACATTCATTCCGATGGATTGAAAATCTACTCAACCATCGACAGCCGGATGCAGGCTTATGCTGAATATGCTGTTAAACAGCACCTTAGCGTTGAAATACAGCCAGTATTCAATCAGCGGTTGAAAATATTGCGAAACCGTCCTTTCCCAAATTCAATGACAAATGATGAGGCAAACAACTTGCTGATTTTCTCGGTCAAACAAAGTGAACGGTACAGGCAACTACACAGTCAGGGGCTTAGCCATGATGAAATTTTAAAAGAGTTTGCCAAACCAGTGGAAATGACCGTTTTTAGCTGGCGAGGCGAAATTGACACCACCATGACCCCCCTTGATTCGGTAAAATACAACCTTGGGTTCCTTCGGTCGGCGATGATGACGATGGAAACCAAGACCGGACATGTAAAAGCATGGGTAGGTGGCCCGAATTACAAATATTTTATGTACGACATGGTAAAGCTCGGAAAACGGCAAGTGGGTTCCACTGTAAAACCATTCCTTTATACCCTTGCCATGCAAAATGGTTATTCGCCCTGTACCTTGGTGCCCAATGCGGAACAGACCTTTTATCTTTTCGATGGCACCACCTGGACAGCAAAAAATTCAGGGGATACCGATCACGATGGGCAGATGGTAACCTTAAAATGGGGGCTTGCCAATTCGGTCAATCAGGTATCTGGATGGGTCATGAAACAGTTCAATCCCGAATCGATGGCCAATATGATGCGAAAGCTTGGCATTATCAGTCCCATTGATGCCGTACCGTCCATGTTCCTTGGAACGTCGGATGTTACGATTTATGAAATGGTAGGTGCTTATGGGACCTATGCCAATCACGGGGTATATACAAAGCCGATTTTTGTGACAAGAATTGAGGACAAGAACGGAAACGTACTTGCGCGCTTTTCACCCGACCAACACGATGCCATCGATGCAAAAACAGCCTATTTAATGTTAAACCTAATGGAAGGTGTTGTTAACGAAGGCACGAGCCAACGGCTTCGCAGGGAAGGTCTGATCTATGGCGGATTAACAGCCGATATTGCCGGAAAAACCGGGACCACTCAAAATCAATCGGACGGATGGTTTATGGGAATTACACCTGAATTGGTCACTGGTGTCTGGACAGGAGGCGATTTAAGGTCCATACATTTTGAAGGGCTTTCAATGGGACAAGGTGCAAATCTGGCACTGCCTGTATATGGCTATTTTATGAACAAGATCTATCGTGATAACACCCTTGGATATTCTCAGCAAACGCGGTTCGATGTCCCCGAAGGATTCAACATGGACCTCGATTGCTCAAAATTCATGAAAGAAGACAACAAAGACGCCACGAAAAACGAGAGCGATTTCTTTTGAGGAAAGAGGTGGAGAAGGGGTGAAGATGAGAAAGGGTGAGGGCGAGAAAGTGAGAAGGGGTGAGGGTGTGAATGGGAGAAAATAAGAGGGAGAGAAAATAAATCAATAACAACCTTAAAATCTCAACAATGAACATTATTAAAAGCCACAGGGAACTCAATGTTTACAAATTAGCATTCACGAGTTCTATGAAGATTTTCAATTTTTCGAGAAAATTCCCAAAAGAAGAAACCTATTCTTTGACTGATCAAATAAGAAGATCTTCCCGATCCGTTTGTAGCAATATAGCTGAAGGGTTTAGGCGAAGAAAATATCCAAAAGCATTTTCAAACAAGTTAAATGAGAGCGAAGCAGAGGCAGCGGAAACTCAAAATTGGCTTGATTTTGCATTTAGTTGCGGTTATCTCGATGAAGATTCATATCACTTGCTCGATAAAGATTACGATATGATAATTGGAATGTTGGTAAACATGGAACGGAATTCAGTTAAATGGTCCTTATAATCTTTCTAATTTTCTCACCCTTTCTTTTCGCCCCCTCTCATTTTCTCCCATTCCCCTATTCTTCCTTTCTCCCATTCTCACCCTCACTCCCTTTCTCAAACCGGTGCTTTCCATTCGCCATTTTCCATCATCAATTTTTTCAGCTCCTCCACAGCATCTTCAGTGGCAACATGGCGTTTGATCAGTTTTTGCCCTTTATAGAGGTTAATTTTCCCTTTACCCGCACCAACAAACCCATAATCGACATCCCCCATCTCGCCCGGACCGTTAACTACGCAACCCATGATCCCGATCTTAAGGTTCTTTAAATGACTGAAGTTATTCTTGATTTCGGCGAGGGTATCACGAATGTCAAACAATGTGCGTCCACATCCTGGACATGATATAAACTCGGTCTTTGTGACCCGCATCCGGCTTGCCTGTAAAATCCCAAAAGCTAGGTCTTTCAATTCGTTGTAACCAATATTCCCTTGGTTGGTCAACAAAATACCATCTCCGTAACCATCAATAAATAATCCTCCCAAATCGGTAGAAGCCTTGATCAACAAGTCCTCATAATTGTTCTCCTTGTACGACCGATGAAGGATGACCGGATTTTTGCAAATATGGGCATCCAACTCCATAAAGAATGCCCTCATCTCTGCATAGCTATTGATATTGTCGCTCTCCATGATCAGGATAACCTTCCGTTCCCTTTTGAGCTTTTCAATGATTTCCGGATTTTCAATTTTAAAAACATCATATTCTTTTTTATTGATCCTTACAAACCGCATCTGGCCTGAATAATTGTCATTGAAAAGATAATCCTCTAGGGACAAAATCGGATATGACTTACTGGTACGGTCAAGTACCCGTTTACCATCGTAAAAATACTCTGGCATTGTACCTGAATTCAAGGTGCGGACTTCTTCACGGGTGTATTTATTCAGGCTTCCAATCACAACAATTGGCTTTTTCCCACCGATTTCGTTCACAGGCCGGCTTGAACGACGCTCGTATTCAAAAGGATTTGTTTGTGCTACCAATGGTGCTTTGATGGGTGCATGGTTTTCCCTTCCCTTAAAGACATCGACCAATTTCCTCGCAAATGGGATTTCAGCCGCGGGATCTTCAGTAAGTGAAATACGGATCGTATCACCGATCCCGTCAGCGAGCAATGCGCCGGAACCAACTGCCGATTTTACCCTGCCATCCTCACCTTCCCCAGCCTCGGTCACACCGATATGGAAAGGGAAATTCATATCTTCGAGGCGCATCCTGTAGTTCATCAACCTTACGGTGTAAACCATTGTGCGCGTATTGCTAGATTTGATTGAAACCACAATATTGTGATAATCCTCCTTTTTGCAAATCCTCAGAAATTCCATGACCGACTCGACAATTCCTGCCGGCGTATCCCCATAACGGCTCATGATCCGATCCGACAAGGAACCCTGATTTGCACCGATCCGTAAAGCCGTTCCCCTCTCTTTGCACTGACGGATAAACGGAACAAATCGTTCTTCAATTTTCCTCAACTCATCGCGGTATTCTTCATCAGTAAAATTGACCTTCTCGAAATTGGCACGTTTATCGTAGAAGTTTCCCGGATTAATCCTGACTTTTCTGACATATTTGATCGCAATTTCAGCAGCTGCCGGATTAAAATGAACATCAGCAACAAGTGGGTTTAGGTATCCCCGCCTGTCAAGTTCCGCCCTTATGTTCTTTAGATTTTCAGCTTCACGTATCCCCTGAACGGTCACACGTACAAAATCTGCACCGGCATCCAAAATACGAATGATCTGATTGATTGTCGCTTCTGTATCCTTAGTATCGGTGTCGGTCATTGACTGAAGCCTGATTGGATATTCTCCCCCAAGGGTAATCATGCCAATTTTAACGACTGATGTATCCTGTCTTTTAAACTGCAAAAGGGAATCGATATAATTGAAATTCTGGTTTTTCATTCTTTACCTGTTACGACCGTTATCTACCACAAATTTAGATTTTATTTTGAATTATCACGGCTGAAAAATAGATCCTTTAACCCTTGATTCCGTTCTAAAAAAAGTGAGGCCATCCCTACCGGACGTCCTCACTTTTTCTGGTTATATTACAAGATATAAATGAAAATAATATTTTCGACCTCTTATTTCCTTTTGCTGAAATTGACAATCAAAAAGTAGATAATGAAACCCATAGAAATACAAACCAGCTCTATACCAAACGGCAACATGCTATCTGATAAATAATTACGATAGTGATCCTGATTCTGGACACCCGGACTCATTTGGTCGATCAAAATAAAACCTAGGCCACCAAAAAAGGCCACCAACCCCCACTTCAAAGATGGGTATTTATTAACCTCTTTAACTTCAGCAGGTTCTGAACCTACCTGTTGGTCTAAAATACCGGCTTTGTCGAAATGCCCGGCCCTGATGATCTTTCTCTTTAACAGAAAATCTGTAAAATTTTTGAGGATCTGATAGATTGCAAAAAAAATGATAGCTGCCACCAATGTTTTGTCCATTTTATTTTGTTTTAAGTGTTTGTAAGATGAGACAGGAAAGGTTTTAAAAATGTTGCAACTGTTTCTTTTTTTTCTGATTAAAATTTCAGATCTTGATGCAACATTACACCAATGTTGGCTGTCAAACTTCCTGTATGGACGACAATGAATTAATCGAACAGATTTTAAATGGGAATAGCAATGCCTTTACGTTTTTGGTGAACCGTTACCAAAAACTCGTGTTGCATATCTCAGGTCGGTTGATCCAACGTCAGGAAGAGCTCGAAGATGTTTGTCAGGAAGTGTTTCTGAAGGTCTATCAGAATCTTGGGAAATACAGGAAAGAATGTAAATTATCAACATGGATTGCCACGATTGCCTATAACACAGGCATCAATCATTTACGAAAATTCAAAAAGCTGGACATTTCGGATTCAGACACTCAGGAAATTTTTCTTAAAACTGTTGACCCTGATACCATAGGTTACGAACAAACAGACCTGCATCGATACATCAGGGAACTGATCATGCTGTTGCCGGTTCAATATCGCACAGTGATCACATTGTATCATCTTGAGGAATTCTCCTATCAGGAAATTGAACAGATTACCGGTATGCCTGAAGGAACAGTTAAAAATTATCTTTTCAGGGCAAAAGCCCTTTTAAAGGAAAAACTTAAATTTGTAGTGGACGCAAACAGTTTAAAAGTTGTGAAGGAGATCACCAATGAAAAATGAAGAGTTGGATTTAATTATAGAAAATGGGTTGAAAGTCGGTCCTGATTTTCATCTTCCTGTTGATTTTGCCCTTAAAACTTCTGGAAAAGTTGGGCGTTCAATTCAATGGAAGAATGACCTTCTTGAGTATTTATCTTTGACTGGGTTAATTCTTGCACTTTTCATTGCAAGTGTCGGAATGTATTATTATATTGACAAATCATTAGCATTAAGACTGTTATCAATAATATCACAAAATCCCCTGTTTTTTATCCTTGCTTTTCTACTTCTTAATTTCATTTTATTTGCCGACAAGGTGCTTTTACCCCTACTTTTCAACAAGTGGAACAGGGTTAAAATTGGTGACAGTAAAGAATATTTTTAAACTAAATTTGCACACAAAATTGTTGCAATGTCGGTACAGGTAGAATTGGTCACAAAATTATATGGAAAGCAAAAAGCCCTGGATGAGGTTTCGTTCATAGTAAACCCTGGAGAGATCGTCGGATTATTGGGACCAAACGGAGCCGGGAAATCAACATTAATGAAAATCATCACCGGGTTCCTGCACCCTGAAGAAGGTAAAGTCCTGATCAATGGATTGATAGTTGGTTTTAACGATCCTGAAATTAAACAGCGAATTGGTTACCTGCCGGAAAACAATCCACTTTATACTGATCTCTATGTTGCCGAATACCTGGAATATGTTGCAGGAATATACCACCTTAAAAATATTGGGACGCGGGTTTCGGAAATGATTGGACTGACCGGGCTTGAAACTGAAAAACACAAGAAGATCAGTGCCTTATCAAAAGGGTACCGGCAGCGTGTGGGTATTGCGCAAGCATTGATCCATGATCCATCCGTCCTTATTTTGGACGAACCGACTTCCGGCCTCGATCCTTCACAGAGAGTTGAAATCCGGCAACTGATCAAAAACGTCAGTAGGAACAAGACCGTCATGCTTTCGACCCATATCCTTCAAGAGGCCGAAGCAATTTGCGACAGAATCATGATCATCAATCAAGGCAAAATTGTAGCATCCGATACACCTGGCAATATCAAATCATTGTCGATCAATAAATTACAAAATATCCTAGTCGAATTTTCTGAACCTGTTGATAAAGTCAAACTTCTTGAAATACAATATATTACAGATATTCAGCAATTATCAGGAACAACTTTTCTAATTTCGGGTGGCGAAACCGATTTGCGCCCCGTCCTGTTCAGATTTGCCGTTGACAACCATCTTACACTTCTGACCCTCAACAAACAGGAATCAAGCCTGGAGAATGTATTTTTACAAATGACCAGATAGATTGCCAATTTGAGCGGTTGTAGTTGAGTCCCTGGCGGCTGGCGGCTGGCAACTGGCAACTCGGTTGAAAAATAAATTCAACCTGTACAAAGATGCTTTGCTTCCAAAAAAGGGCTTCCAAAAATTTGGAAATGTCGCATTTGTAAAATATATTCGTTGTATTAAAACAACGATCCAAAACTGCAACAACCATGAAAAAGGGATGCCAACACAACAAAAACCCGGATTCAAGAGATAATCAATAAATTAGCCGTTTATCGTCAATCTTTGTTGATTATACAGAAAAAAATTACAATACTATCGACCGAAATTCCATCGGGCTGTACAAAATCCCTTATACCGGAATTATTCTTTAAACATTAAAGTTCAATTCAACAACAAATGAAAACATTTCGATTTTTCCTGATGATATCCCTTACCCTTTTCCTTTCTTCCTGTGCAACAATCGTATATACGCCATACCAAAAAGTTACAGTCAATTCAGATCCTCAGGGCGCCAATATCTTTATAAATGGAATCGACACAAAAAAAACAACCCCAAGCGAAATTACAGTTAAAAGAAAACAAATTCCGACCAATATAAACGGCAAAAATGAGTTGGTTTATACGTTGAAAAAAGAGAATTATCCGGATGCTGTTTTCAGGGATAAATCAAAATCCAATTTTTTGACAGTAATCGACTGGTATATGATCGCTGTTCCCGGATTAATCGATCAATCGTCGGGTGCAAACAGGACTTATGCCGATCAGGTGTTTATGAAACTTGATGGTACAAACAATGCCTCTGCCAAAACAACTAACGAACCAATTAAAGAACAGGTTGGAAACATTTCAGCGAAAACAACAGTTTATCGGTTTGAAAAAATTTCGGATGTTGATCGATCAATCCCCCAAACAGGAAAGACAAATCCTAATAGGTATGCCTTAATAATTGGCAATGAGGACTATAGCTCACATCAGATTGATTTGACTTCTGAAATCAATGTTGATTTCGCCCGTAATGATGCATGTGCCTTCAAAGAATATGCATTAAACACACTTGGGATACCTGAGAAAAACATCATATTCTTATTGGATGCAACAACAGGACAAATCAACCAAAGCATTTCAAAGTTAAATCTGATCATTAAAAACACCCAGGGGAATGGTGATGTATTTGTCTATTATGCAGGGCATGGTCTGCCTGATGAAGCTACGAAGGAAGCTTACCTTATGCCTGTGGACCTAGATGGGAAAAATGCCAGGGATGGTATTAAATTAAAAGATTTGTATTCCAGGTTAACTGAATTCCCATCAAAAAAAGTCACTGTTTTTATTGATGCCTGCTTTTCGGGAGGGGCAAGAAATCAAGGTTTGCTGGCTGCACGAGGTGTTAAGATCCAACCCAAAGAAATTCCATTAAATGGGAAATTGGTCGTTTTTGCCGCAAGTTCCGGCAACCAATCCTCCTTGCCTTATAAGGAAAAGCAACATGGGTTTTTCACGTACTACCTGTTGAAAAAATTACAGGAATCCAAAGGTGACATCAGCTACAACGAACTTTCAAAGTACCTAA
>Ga0114951_10004584_pt1 | contig 13345 bp, 10 predicted proteins | sample AM7aDNAmetaG_FD_88677 | JGI IMG/M metagenome (GOLD analysis project Ga0114951, IMG submission 88677) | Freshwater microbial communities from Finland to study Microbial Dark Matter (Phase II) - AM7a DNA metaG | ecosystem: Environmental > Aquatic > Freshwater > Lake | place: Finland: Lake Alinen...
CCGGGTCTTTCCAATCCACTTTCATAGACGCCTCCTTGCAGAGGCTTAAGCATCGCCGCTTCCGTGAAAGTGCGCAACCTAACATGCGCCGTACCGCGCGCGAGATTTAAGTGGGATCCGGATTACAGCACTCTTTGTTTATTTTTGCTCTTCAAATTCATCACGTCAATTGTCCTTCGGCGACTCCGGCTCGATCTCCAAATGCATCCGATGCAGAAACCGATGTGCCATCGGAGCAAGCAGCACCGCCGTCATGCTCAGAAAAACCACCCCGCTGAAGATCGCATAGCACCCGGCAAAAACCTTCCCGCCCGTCGTGTGCAACTCGTTCGCCGGCCCCATCCCCGCCAGAATCATCGACGCATTCAGAAACGAATCCAGCCAGCTCTGTCCCTCAAACCCGTGATACCCCAGCATCCCGATGCCCAACGACGCAGCCATGATGCCCACCGCAATGCTTGCACTCCGCGCAATCCGCATGATGTACGTATTCCGTGGCGGAAGCGGACGATAATGATGGGCCATTTTGACCTCCCGTGGCGACACGCCTCACCGGCGTTTGAAAAACTGCACCGCCCGCTCGTGCTTCTCCGCAGCAGCGCGCGATTTGAAAGTCCCCAGATTCCGACGACGCCCCGTCTTGGGATTCTTCTTTCGAGAATAGAGGCGATATTCACCCGTAGCCAATTTGCGAATCATCGCTCACCTCTCCCCGTCATCTCGGCCGGGATGTTGCACGTCCCATGCGTTCCTGGACTTTCCCCACAGCCTTCTGAATCTTCCCTTTGATTTCCTGCCCGCTGTCGCCCTTGATAGCGCCCACAACCTCATTGATCTTGCCCTTGACCTGCTTGGACTTGCCGGCCATCACATCTCTCGATCCCATCGTATTCTCCTTTTCATTTTCCTACCACATTGTAGACCTTCACCGGCCACCCTATGGCGAATACCGGTCCAATTCAGTTTCCCCGGCAACATAACGCGGTAAGATGGCCCCATGCGACGCCGTTGGATCATCCGTTGTCTGTTCATGCTGCCCGCCCTGCTCTGCCCTTACCTGCGGCTGCGACCCCCGCGCCAGCAAAGACCGCTGCCCCGAATGCGGCACCCCGATCCCCGCAGGATCGATGAAAGAACGAGTGTAGGTATTTGAAAAACATTTATGACCTGCAAATACGGTCGGCCGTAACTCAATCTCGTGGGCAAAGCGCACTGCTCAATACACGCGCGGCATCGTTCATCGTTTTTTCCCGCCAGCGCGTGAACTAAGCGTACAGCCTACGTCGCCCTCCTCCCTCTTTTCCCTTGCCCCCACCCACCACTCCCACGGATAATCCCCACTGAACCGCCGACCATCCGGTGCGTCCAATCAACAACGTGGAGGTGCGCGATGAAACGTCTGATCCCCGCCCTGGCTGCCTTGCTTCTCGGTTTCGCCCTGCTGCTCCCCTCACCCGCCCAAACCCCAGCACCACGCTCCCGCCTCGTCGCCCTCGATGCGCCCGCCACAGCGCCCGCCACATCTCCAGCCACCGCACCCACAACATCCCCAGCCCCCACCGGCCCCGCACTCATCATCAACGATGCCGACCCCGCCGCGAAAAAAGCCGTCGCCATCGAGTCCGTCAAAATCAACGCCGCCATCAACGGCCCCCTCGCCCAAACCACCGTCACCCTCGTCTTCCGCAACACCCTCAACCGCGTCCTCGAAGGCGAACTCGAATTCCCCCTCCCCGAAAACGCCGCCATCTGCGGCTACGCCCTCGATGTCCCCGCCGGCTCCGGCATCCTCGTCGACGGCGTCCCCATCGAAAAACTCCGCGCCCGCCAAATCTTCGAATCCGAAGTCCGCCGCGGCATCGACCCCGGCATCGTCGAACAAACCCGCGGCAACAATTTCAAAACCCGCGTCCACCCCATCCCCGCCAACGGCACCCGCACCATCCGCCTCACCTACCTCTCCGACATCTCCTCCACCCGCGATGCCTCCACCTTCTCCCTTCCCCTCAACTTCCAGGACCCCGTCAAATCCGCCAGCATCTGGATCGACATCATCCTCGATCGCGACCATCCCCAATCGCTCCAGCCCTCCATCGCCGGCCTGAAGGATCTCCGCTTCACCATCACCGAAGACCTTCGCTCTCTCCGCGCCGTGCAAAACTACGCCGACGTCACCCTTACCGGCGCCCTCACCGTCACCATGCCCGCCCCCGACGGCCCCGTCGCCCGTGTCGAACGACGCCTCAAGCCCGCCAACGTCGAAAACCTCCTCCACCCCGACGCCCCCGCCCCCACACCCGAACATTACTTTCTCGTCTCATCGATTCCCGAAGCCCAACCCATCAACGCCGAAGTGCCCCTCCCCCAGCACATCGCCATCCTCTGGGACACCAGCCTCTCCCGCGCCACCGCCGACAAAACCGCCGAACGTGCCTTCCTCGAAAAGCTCCTCGCCGCCTCCCCCAATATGACCGTCGATCTCTTCACCACGACTCTCCACTCCACCCCCTTTATCACCAGCGCCAAGCACTTCATCATCACCAACGGCAACGCCCACGCCCTTTTCGACTACCTCGACAACCTCGTCTACGACGGAGCCTTGCGCATCGATGATATCTTCGCCGGCGCCAACGCAATTATCAGCCTGGCCCTCTCCCCGACCCCCGCTGATCACATCGATTTCTATATCCTCGCCTCCGATGGCCTCGTCACCCTCGGCGAAGAAAAATTTGGCGACGCCGGCTCCCCCGTCTACACCCTCTGCTCCGACCCCAAGGCCAACCATGCGCTGCTGAAAAAACTGGCGCAGGATAGCGGCGGAATGTACCTGAATCTCCAGCGGACAAAACCTGCTGACGCCGCGGCAGCCGTGCTGAGCCCGAAAGTGGTCATGAGCATTTCCGGCAAGCCGGAGGAAGTGGCGGAGATCTATCCCCGCGGCACCGTGCCTGTGACGCCCGGCCAGCGCCTCAACTTCACCGGCAAACTCCTCGTCCCCGAAGCCACCATAACGATCGCCACCGGTATTCCCGGTGCGCTGAAGGAACAGCAGATCACCCTCAAACAAGCCGCCGCCACCGACACCGGCCTCATCTCCCGCTTCTGGGCCCAGCAGAAAATCGCCGACCTCTCCACCGACCCCGACCACAACTCCGACGCCCTCCTCGCCCTCGGCCGCGAATTCAACCTCGTCACCCCCAACACCAGCCTCATCGTCCTCGAAACCCTCGACCAATACCTCCGCTACCGCATCGTCCCCCCGAAATCGCGCCCGGAAATCTATGCCGACTTCGCCAAACGCATCGAACAGGAAGGCCAGGATCAAAAACGCACCGAAGAAGAAAAAATCACCCGCGTCCTCGCCCTCTGGCAACAACGCCTCGCCTGGTACGACGTCAAATATGATTACGCCAAAGATTTCAAATGGAAACAGGATGAAACTGCCGCTGCATCCAGCAGTGACGCGAGGTCCCTGGATCGCGTGCAGGAACACCTCACCTCACAGGCACCGCCCCCTCCCACCACTCTGCCCAACGGCACTCCGGGAGGCACACCGCCGGCCACGAGCCAACCTACGCCGACAGGAGGCGCTGCAACCACCGTGCGGGTACCGGGCTACATCAACACCAATACCGCCCGCAACCCCGTGTTAATTAGCGACACACCGCAAAGGAATGCCGCCGCACCCGCCGAGGCTCTGGACTCCATAGATGAGCCGTCGTCCGACCTGTCGCACAATTTAGGAAGCGGCGGCGCCGGCACCAGTGGCCTCTTAGCCGACTATCGCGCCGGCAAAAACGCACCCTCCGATACGAATAGCTCCGCCGCCATCACCATCAAACCCTGGTCCCCCGATACCCCCTACCTCAAAGCCCTCGCCGCCGTAAAACCCGATCAGGCCTACGCCGCCTACCTCGAACAACGCAAAACCAATCTCACCAGCCCCGCCTTCTACCTCGACTGCGGCAACTTCCTCCTCGAAAACAACCGCCGCGATGAAGGCATCCGCGTCCTCACCAACATCGCCCAGCTCCGCCTCGAATCCGCCCCGCTCCTCCGCGTCGCCGCCTACCGCCTCCTCCAAATCAACGAATTCGACCTCGCCATCGACCTCTTCGAAAAAGCCCAACGCCTCCGCCCCGATGAACCCCAAAGCTGGCGCGATCTCGCCCTCGCCCACGCCGCCCGCGCCGCAGCCACCGCCGCCGGCACGTCCCGCCAGGGAAATCCCGCCGCCCTCAGCGACTATCGCCGCGCCCTCGAACTCTACAACAAAGTCATCATGAACCATTGGGACCGCTTCGACGAAATCGAACTCATCGCCCTCATGGAAGCCAACGCCCTCTGGGCCGAGGCCCAGCGCACCGACATCCACCACGAACTGCAGAACCCCCTCGACCCCCGCCTCCTCAAAATCCTCGACCTCGACGTCCGCATCGTCATGACCTGGGACGCCGACAACACCGACATCGACCTCCACGTCATCGAACCCTCCGGCGAAGAGGCCTACTACTCTCACAACCGCACCACCATCGGCGGCCTCATCTCCCGCGACTTCACCCAGGGCTACGGCCCCGAAGAATACTGCCTCCGCAAAGCCCCCGCCGGCACCTATAAAATCCGCGCCAACTACTTCGGCTCACAACAACAAACCCTCCAGGGTCCCGTCACCGTGCAAGCCACCGTCATCACCAACTTCGCCCGCCCCGACGAAAAACGCCAAAGCCTCACCCTCCGCCTCACCGACCGCAAAGAAAACCAGGACATCGGCGAAGTCACCATCGACCAAAAGAAATAGCCGCGACCCGGGGTGCCATGCTTAGGGCCACAATCTCGGTGGCCCTAAGCATGCCCAACCGACGCGCCTCTACCATTTGCACCACCCCACCCCCCGCGCCCCATCGCCCTTCCCACCCATTCATCGTTCAACGTTCATCATTCATCGTTTCCCCCCGCCCTGTGCCATGCTTCACGGGGCAACCTGAGGGGAGGCTTGATGATCCGCGTGCGGTCCAAGGCCACGCTCTCGTAGCCGTCCAGCGCCGCAAGAATCGGTGAGCGGGATGAGACGCGGGTTGAAACCGATCGACGATCCTTGGAACCTCTTCCGCCTTGCGGCCCGCCACATTCGTTCCTGAGGCACGAAGTGCCGGCTTCCAGTAGCCCCGCGGCGCCAGCCCGGGGTATTTGCCCGCCACCATCCCACAAGCCGCAACGCGGCGACTCTTCTCCCCAACCATCATCCCTCCCCGCATTGCCCGCCGACCGAATCGGCCAGACCGCCCGCGCCAACAACGGGACCTTGTGGTACAGGCTTCCAAGCCTGCACGGAGAACTGCGAGGGATGGAAGCCGACGGTGGGAGGAGAGGGGGGGCTTGCGGATCACCGTGCGGGGGGGGCAAACCCCACAATCCTGTATCCGTCCAGCGCCGCGAGAATCGGGGAACGGGATGAGACGTGGACCGTATCCGATCAACGATCCATGGAACCTCTTTCGCCCATCTATTTACACCTTGCTGTCAAAAGAAGTAGAAGGTGTGAAAAACCTCCGAACAACATATTCGGTCTGTGTAGCAGCCCAATTTGCAGCTTCTTCATGCCCGCTGCTATGATTTGTCGATTCATAATAATCCAAGAATGCTCGATAAATTATAGAACATCTGATTCGGTCGCTACTTGAGCCGGGAGGCGGTCCCGGGGTATCTTCTATTCTTTCTCTCGCACTTTCTGCCTGCTCTACAGCATAATTGATTACTTCTTTAATTTCGCTGTTAGGGTTTTTTGATTTATAAACTTCCATGTATGCCATAAATGAGGCGGCCCACGTTCGATCACTCACTTGGGGCCGCAGCCTCAATAGCCTCATTTTGTATCTAAACATTTTTTGGTCTCCTTTATTCGGAAATTTAGATTTTACGGATAAGGGCGCGAAGATGAGGGGCCGGGGGCTATTCCTTTGTTTTCAAGCCGATCAACAATCCTTGGAACCTTTTCCACCCTTTCTCCGAGGTCCATCACCGCACCCAAAATCCGAATTTTGCGATCAAAAACGCAATGACACCGAATGACAACGACGCGTCAATGATCTCACGAATCCACAGATTACGCCGAACGACGTGCTTCCCCTTTTCTGTAAAAATCTCGTCCCCGCGCCCCCAACCGCCAGCGGTTACGCGCAGGTTTACGAGTTCGACAACAACGTGCCGGAGGTAACGAAAGATCAGTACCCATGCAATAATCTGAGGCCATGGCACGAAGAAGCATGTTATCCCGACCGCTTGCCAAAAGACGAAGGCAATCGCAGTCCAACAGGCGAATTGAATATGGAGTGGCAGTCTCGTTGGTATGAATCCCAAGTACCCAAGTGTTGGACGCAGTTGTGCGGTTCCCCAAAGGATGCAGGCGACTCCCGCAATGTAGACTGGCCGACCCCACAGCGCCCAAACCCCGACGCCTAGCGATGCCAAGAGAACCCATTCGAATACCACGAGCACGAACCGGGTGAACGGGTTTGAGGCGAGTTTCAAGTGCCAGTTGCAGCCGAAACAGATGATGTGGTTGTCCCAAATATATGAACGCTCACCGGACCTGATTTCACAGCCACAGTTCTCGCATACCTCGCCGGTTGTATTTGTCATACGGCACCTCGTATCCGAGTAGGAGAGGGCGACTGCGCCCAAATCGCCGGTCGCCGAATTGTCGCGATTGTACCGGCGACGCGCCGTGAAGCTACGGTGGGTTGTCCGAGGGCAGCTTGCTCATGGCCTCTGCAGCCCATTGATCAAGCTGTTGCATACGTTGTTCGAAATCAGTCACTTGCTGCCGAATTTCTACGAGATCACAGATAACGACGGTCGCCTCTCTAGCGTGCAGAAAAGCGTAGAAGTACCCAAATGCAATCTGCTTTTCCAGCCATGCAAAATCGCCGTGTTCAGGCGAGGGGCCGGGGTGAACGAGGGCGCAGAGCGTCGGATAGGTTTGAACATAGGCATCCTCGCATTCAGGCGCGATCTTCCTCGCTCGTTCGCGCAGGTTTCCCTCGCCCGTCCAATGATCGCGCGGCCAACGCGGATTACCCTTGCTATCAGCGCCCCAAGTGCGCAGGACTCTCGCACTCATTGGTTCAATTGCATCCATGCGCTGCATGAAAGCTCCAGGCGCTGCAGTGTCAATCAGCGAAGCGGGGTTCGCCGTCTTATGGTCCACGACTCTCTTCGCGGCCATGTAGCGATCGACATCAGCGAATTCGCGGAACCGGACGAACCATGTTTCGTCGGAAAATTTCTGAAGCCATCGGAGGTCAAGGTAATGTTCGAAGATGCATCTTGCACCGGTTCCGATCGCCTGCATGTCGTGCGTGTGGTTCAATTTCTCGAACGTGATCAGCCATCGGATGATGCGCAAGAACGGATAGAGGAGGACCCGGTAGTGTCTCGGATCGGCGGCAGGATTATCCTTGCACTGCGCGTCAATTGCCGGTGCGACGGCTTCCACGATGAACTTTCGAACGTCCTGCGTCAGTTGATAGACATGATTGCAGTACGTCGTATGCGGGCTATTCGGCATCTTTGATCTCTGGCAACAAGTCCTATTCGCGGTCGAATTCACGCATTTCCCGACACAGTTACCACTAGCACATCCGAATTGTCGCCGACGACCGCATCTTGCTAAAGGAATTGGGCTACGTAGTAACGGGTCTTCTTAGCGAGTTTGTCATTGACGGCGTTGCGCAGATAGGCACGGGCCGCGGTGATGGCAGTGCCGCTGATTTTTACAATTATGGAATTGGTGCTTAGAAAACTCGCCATAAATATTCTGCTTCATCAAGCTGCAACTTGCTATGTGGACTATCATGCGATCGAAGGCACGTGTCAATAACAAAAGATGCGCCGCGAAGCATCGCCACCCCGCAGCGCGCCGGCGTTGCCCCGTCTACTGACTACTGACTACCCAGTACCCCCGCCACCCCCATACTCCCACACCCCGTCACACCCCCAGCAAAAAACCATGTCCATTGTGAATGTACGCATGTATATATAAATAATAAAATAACATACCCACCCCTCCCGCACTCCTCTCCCCAGTTTCAAGACCAACCCCTTGAAACTCCAGCCTTCCCCTTTCCCCCTGCCACGCCCTCACCCCGTCACAGCCGCCCCCATAACCCATAACCCTCACCCCCCGCCCCTCCAAAAGGAAAAGCAAAAAAACAAACCAGGTCCATTTTTAATGGACGTATGTATATATAAAATCAACAATAACATACCCACCCCTCCCATACTCCCTCCCGCCCCACCTCGCCCACGTTCCCAATTCGCCCCACCCATCCCCTCACCCCTCAAGACTCAAGACTCAAGACTCTCAGCCCTCGCGTCTTCGTGTTTACGAAAATTACTCCTCGTACCAAGCCCAGCAAAATGGCTCCCCAAAACTCGAAAAAACTGCAAAAACACACGCCAAAACGCTTCAATATCACTCCAAACGATGCAAAAGCGCGCCCAAACTCGCTCAAAATCGATCCAAATCGGTCCAAATCGAAGCAAAAAGTCGCCCGCGATCCCCCCCCAAAAAAAACCATCTTCATCCGCCACCCGCGACGCTCCTATCTCCCGCGCCTCCGCCCCAAGCCCAGCAGCCCACCCAAACCCAAAACCGCCACCGTCCCCGGCTCAGGCACCGATGACGACGGCCCGCCCGGCGGCGGCAGCTCCGGCGGCTGGTCCGGCGTCGTCGGCCCACTTGGCGGGTTTCCCGGAGGAATCCCCGGCGGATTCTCAAATGGATTCTGCGGCGGCAGTTCCGGCGGCACCGACGGAACCAACGGCGATCCCGGCGGAATCACTCCGCCCGGCGGCTCCCCAATATCCACCGGCACATCCGGCCCGCTCTCCGATGGAAACGCACTACCCGTCGGTCCCGTCAATGGCTCATCCCCTTCCGCCAAACCTACCGTATGTTCCCATGAGAACACAACTTGGTACAAACTCTCCGTCAGAGGATCACCTGGAATCAGCACCTCAATCGTCACCGTCTTGCACAGGTACGGGTTGTTGTCCTTATGAAAAAGGCCCTCCTCTGCGTTGACATACTTGCCAGCCGGAGGCGTGGGATCCGAAATGATGCCGAAACGCGTTCCGGGTGCATCCAGCGACACCTGATTGCCGCGCACCGTGCACAACCACGGCACCTCGCCGGCCTCAGCCGAATCGGCGAAACTCTCCGCCAGCAACGCGCGCATGTGCCCTTGGGACTTCCCCTTATGCGCTTCCAGCGGCTTATCCGTTTTGATGCGGAACGAAATTCCCCGCAGAATCTGCTCGGTCGAACACAACCCCGGCGTATCGTTCGTCAGGCGAACGATCACGCGGTGTGGTTCGATGGTAAAGGTGGCTGTGGCTTTGACTCTCTGCCCGAGGGAATTCACCGCATCTTCCGGCGTACAGACCGTCAGATCGGCCCGGGCCGTCAAAATCGGAAAGAACCCCAACAGCAGCACCGCCAGCGCGCAAACCAGCGGCGTGCGCCGAACGCGTTTGACTGACATGCTCTTCTCTCCCTGGATGTTTGCTGGTGACTCCCGGGTCCGGCGGGAGGCTGCGAGTCCGTCTTTGCACGGCTCGCTTGCGGGCGTCTTTCGGGGCTCTAAACCGAAAGCTTTCCAGCCCGCCTCACGGCACAGCAGACCTCCGAAGTATGCCAAAGACGAGATGCAACCTCAAGATAAATCTCAACTTATGTCAAGTTCCGATAAGAACGCAGTAATCAGTTCTGAGAGCCGCATTAAAATGTCTCCCCAACCGTTTCCCAACCCGGATTTCTCACAGCTGTGGTAATACTGCGCGCGGGTTTATTATGGGGACCGATATCTCGTCACGCTGAGGATTCCTCCATGAAAACAATCGTGCTTCTGCATGGCTTTCCCCTCGATGCGGGGATGTGGGAACCGCAGCGTGATGCGCTCGAGAACGCCGGCTTCCACGTAATCACTCCCACCATGCCCTTCTTCGGGCCGCCACCGCTGGCCGTCGGTCGCAACGCCGCGGACTATCCGTTACTCCAGGCGCCTGCACTGGAAGTCAGTTCCATGGAATCATGGGCCAGAAAGGTCAACGAGATCATCGTCCATGAGGCCGGGGGCAAGGCTATCGTCGCAGGCTTGTCGATGGGCGGCTATGTGTTGATGGCGTTGCTGCGGGCGCATCCCGAGGCAGTGCGAGCGGCGATCTTTCTCGACACGAAAGCCGCCGAAGATTCGCCGGAACCCCGCGTGGGCCGGCTCAAGATGATTGAAGATGTGAAAGCCCACGGCACGGCGGGCGTTATTCAAACCATGTTGCCCAAATTGCTTACACCGCAGGCGGATGAAGGTGTGCGCAAGACCTTACGCACAATCATGGCGCGCCAGCGGCCCGAGGCCGTGTGCGGCGCGCAATGGGCCATGGCGCATCGGCGCGACCAGACGGATCTACTGCCCTCGCTGGAAATCCCGACGCTCTTCATCGCCGGCGCCGCCGACGCGCTCACGACGCCTACCATGATGGCCCAAATGGCCGAGCAGGCCCGCGGCAAGTTCGTCGAGATCCCCCGCGCAGGCCATCAGAGCAACCTGGAACAGCCGGACGCAGTCAATGCCGCATTGTTGGCATTCGTAACCGGGATTTGAGCGTCAAAACGGCACACTATTTGAATTGCGAAATCGGCAGGCATCATCGATCATGATCATCATGGATCTTGGGAGCGGCAAAATGCAGGTGCAGCGACTGGCGGCAGCGATCTGTCTGGCCTTGGCCGGAATGCTCTATGCCCAGACCACGGCCAGCACCGCCTCCGCTCCGGTAGCGCCGAACATGAGCTCTCCCAAGGCCACGCTCCTCTCGATTTACGCCTCCATGCGCAACGGCGACGTCAGCTCGATCCAACAATGCATGATTTTCGAAGATGCCGATGAAGCGGAGATGTTCAACATCTCGCTGACCAAGGAATGGGCGCCGGTGAAAGTCATGCGGGCCATGCAGGCCAAATATGGCGATGGAGCACTGGCGCTCTTCGGCGGAACCGCCATCGAGCGCCAGATCGACGACGCCGTCACCCATCTCGACAAGATCGAGATCACCATCAATGGCGATGTGGCGACGCTCAGCGACAAAAAAGCCGCGGTGAACCCCAATGCCGAGACCGAACTGGACGGCGTCACGCTCAAGAAGATCGAAAACCACTGGAAAGTGATGGCGGGAACGTTTTCGGACATCGGCTCTGCCGTGAAGCCTGAGCAGGTCAAAATGCTCCGCGCCACCCGCGATGCCACCGCCAAAGCGTGCGACGACATCGTGACGCGAGTCAACGCCGGCGAATTTCCCACCCTCGAGAAAGCCTGGTCCGCCTACCAGGCCCATCTGGCCGAAGCCATTCGCACGGCAACGCAGACGAGACCTTGATGCCCATCGTGGCTAAACTGGTCCATGAATGAAAATGCTATTTCGGAGGACACAACATGATGCGTCAAAGCGTAGTCATCGCAATGCTTGTGACGGCAGGACTCATTGCCGGAACCGTCCGGGCGCAGGAAACGCAAAAGGCCGCTGCAACCACCCAGGCGCGGCCGGCCATGGAACTCGATCAAACCGATCCGCAAACGGGCCTCGCCAGCTACCTTAAGGCACGCAAAGGCATGGATTACGCAGCCATCCAGAAGTGCATCGTCTGCACGGACTCTACGAAGAAAGCATTCGTCGATGTCCTCATCAACTACAACATGTGGTCGTTTTACCTCGAGCGTACGGCGATCGCCAAGTTCGGACCCGCCAACGGTTTAACGGTCCTCGGCCATCTGCGCTCCGTCGACACGCAAATCACAATGGACCTCAAACGCGTGCTGGAGGCAAACATCACGTACTCAGGGAACCGCGATTCGGCGGACATCTATCTGCGGGTCGAGCGCGATCGTCCGGAAGGATTGCAGGCGTCGGATCAACTGAATTTTCTGGATCACTACGTGATGATCAAGCAGGGCTCGGATTGGAAGGTCGATTACATCAAGACTTATCAGTGCGATGATCCGGAAAAGGAAGACACCTACAAATATCAGGCGGAGGCCTATCCGAAGATTTCCAAGGCCATGAAAGAAATCTCCGCCCAGATCAAGGACGGCACAATTTCCAATGCGGACAGCGCCAAGAGCATTCTGGAAGCCAAACAGGATAACGCAACGCCAGACGGCGCCACCGGCGGCGGCGACAAATAAACAAAAAGAGAGCACGCGATTCAATTGGCGGCAAGAAGAGCTGGACACGCGGAATTGAATCTCGTCCTGTTTTCTGTTGCGACTGCGGATTCGGCTATAGCTTTGCAGTGGCGGGGGGGACGGGGGTGCCGCGCCAGCCGGTGGCGGTGAAGACGTAGCGGCGGGCGCCGAATTCAATGGCGCCGGGGGAGGTGCCTTCGAAGACGTCGGGCATGACGCCGATGCGGCGGGAATATTCGGTGGCGATCTGCGGGATGTGGGTGGCCAGCGCGTCGAGTTGGCCGAAGACGGCGACGGTGCCGCCGGTGCCGCCGCCGGTGATCTTGGCGCCGTAGAGGCCGGCCTGTGTGCCGCGCTTGCGGACGGCTTCGACGAGAAAGTTGACTTCATCGGTGGAGAGGTTGCAGTTGCTGCGATAGCTCTCGTGGGCGCCGTACATCATTTCGCCGGCGGTGATGAGAGCCTTGGCATCGCCGGACTTGGCGGCGCGGAGGGCGTCGATGAAGGTCAGCACGCGCTGATTTTCCTCGACGGGATGGCGCGTCGGGCCGGCGACGCGGTAGGTGGCGTCAGGCTGAATCGTGGTGACCGGATCGTCGTGGGTCTTGTATTGGGCGAGGAATTCGGAACCGACGACCGATTCGGGAAGTTCCGCGAGGTATTGCGAATTGAGCTCATCGGGAGTCAGTTCGGTGAGGTAGTTCAAGGGTGAGCGGCCGGTGCGGGCGCGGATGGCGTTGATGATTTTCTTGCCCATGAACGCGCCGATACGGGTATCGCCATAGGGGTTACCGGCGACGGAGTGGCGGACCATCGAGGAGATGCCGACGAAGCCTGTGCCGGGGGGAATTTCCACTTCGCCGACGACGGTGCCGGGGCGGCAGAGGATGTGGGTGAGTTTGCCGGTGCGACCGGAGGTGATGGCGGTCTGATCCATGATGCCGCAGGGCGCGCCGACGACGTGGTTTTCGGCCATCTGGCCGAGGCGAGCGATGCGTTCGGCGGAGAGGTTGAGTCCGAGGTAGGCGTTGAGGCAGGAGAGCGTGCCGATGGAGACGGCGGCGGAGGAGCCGATGCCGACGTTCATGGGGACGGCGGAGAGG